>Ga0180219_1000259_pt1 | contig 50655 bp, 46 predicted proteins | sample eDN3rd30CBELigMG_FD_151338 | JGI IMG/M metagenome (GOLD analysis project Ga0180219, IMG submission 151338) | Enriched Miracle-Growth compost microbial communities from Emeryville, California, USA - eDNA 3rd pass 30_C BE-Lig MG (version 2)... ... | reverse complement strand
TAGTCTCGCCGGGCGGTTTCAGTCCAGGCCATGTGATCCTCCGTAGTCTTGGTAAACCACAGAGAATCATAAACTCCTGAAATCGCTCAACTTAATTTTCGGTTCGGCTCTAAGAGGCTGCCCCTTCATTGAACAGGCCCGAGATGCACGGGCTGTCGGATGGGCAATCATTCAGTTTTCACTTGGTAACCGCTGTGTAAGGCTGCTAATTGCATAGTTATCAGATGCCGGTCCAGTTGCGATACAGGATATATGCCGCAACGATGAAGATTATTACAGCGAATATGCGGTTCAATATGCTCCTGTATCCACTCAATCGCGTGGCGAGTATCATTCCAAACACTCCTCCGATAACGCCACCTCCGATAAACTCACCAGCAAGCCACCAGTCCACCAGCCCGGAGGTGGCATAGTTCAAAGCCGTAGCCAGTCCGAAGGCCCCCACGGAGAGAAGGGACGTGCCGATTGCGTTGATCATCGGCATACCTGTTGCCAACATCAAGCCGGGCACAATCAGGAAGCCGCCGCCGATACCGAAGAATCCGGATGCCGAACCCGAAGCGAGAGCTACTGCTGCTGTGACGAGACACATTCTTAAGTCGATCGGGCGGCGTTCGACGTCCAACCTCTTTTTGGGCTTCAGCATGAACAGCCCGACCACGATCATGAGGATGCCGAACAGAAAGATGAGACGATCACCGTCTAGAGCTTTTCCAAGACTGGAACCGATAAGTGCCCCGATAGTGCCCAGTGCGGAGAAGACAACACCACAACGCCACCAGATGTGCCCCTTCAGGGCATGGCTCGTAAAATTCGCGAACGCGTTGACTGAAACAGCAAGTGCACCCGTACCGATGGCGACATGGGGCTGGCTCACACCGACGACATAAAGGAGCAACGGTGTAGCGAGGATGGAGCCGCCGCCGCCAAGCAATCCCAGCATAAAGCCAACAACACTTCCGGAACCCACCGCCGCAAGGATGGAGTTACTCAGCACCATAGGATCCTTACTCTCTCACGCACTGTCAGCGCTCATTTCGCCTTCTCCACGCAGAAGATGTCGTAAAGGGAGGCGACCAGTTGCGCTGCCTTTTCTTCTGTGAGGCGATAAAAAATCTGTTTCCCTTCCCGTCGCGTCTCGACTATTCCGGAACTGCGCAACACCGTTAGATGCTGCGACAGGTGCGGTTGATGAACCCCGATCTTTTCTTCCATCCTACCAACGGAATACTCGCCTTCCACCAAGGTACAAACGATCATCAGACGCGCTGGATGGGACAGCGTCTTGAGCAGGTCTGCGACTTCGTTCGCGCGCAGAGATAATTCAACTGAAGATAGTCCATCTTTCATCATCGTTATGCTGTTCACGGTCATTCCCATGCAGCCCCTTCCAGAGCATCCAGCGGAAACCTCAGATAGCGCTTACCGTTGGCTTCTGGCTCAGGTAGACGTCCACCACTTATGTTCACCTGCAACGCATGCAAGATGAGCCTTGGCATTGGCAGCGTTTTGTCGCGCTTGGTCCGTAAGGCAACGAAGACTTCTTCCGATACGCCCGCCAGGTGCGGATTGTGCTTCTTTTGATCAGCCACGGTGCATTCCCAACGCGGCGCACGACCGCCCGGCTGGTAATCATGTCCGGTGAATAGCCGCGTCTCATCGGGAAGTGCCATGATATTCTGGATTGACCCCCACAATGCTCGCGCATCGCCGCCGGGAAAATCGGCCCGTGCCGTACCGCTGTCGGGCATAAAAATTGTGTCGTGGACAAATACCGCGTCGCCGATCACGTAAGTGATTGAAGCGAGAGTATGGCCAGGCGAGAACATAACTCTGGCATCGATGGAACCAACCTTAAACGTCTCACCATCGGCAAAGAGCCGATCCCATTGCGAGCCATCTGTAGCTAGTTCGGGCCAGTTGTAGATCTCCTTCCACAGCTTCTGGACTCTGATTACATGCTCGCCTATCGCCGTCTTTGCGCCCGTTTTCTCCTTGAGATACTGAGCTGCGGAAAAGTGGTCGGCGTGTGGATGAGTGTCGAGAATCCATTCGACCGTCAGGCCACTATTGCGGACGTAATTGAGTATTGCGTCTGCGTTGATCGTCGCCGTGGCCCCCGACTTTTCATCAAAGTCGAGAACGGGATCTACAATTGCGCACATACCGGTCGCCGGATCGGACACCACGTACTGAACACTGGAGGTTCGCCTATCGAAAAAGCCTTTTACCTGCGGGCGACGGTCAGCGAAGCGTTGAAGCCACGATGCTGCGACACTGGTATCAAAGCCGAGCTGATGTCCGAATGCTACGATGTCTTCAACAGACATGCATCCGTCCAACACCTCACCGATCAGATAAAGGCTGAGCGAACGCGTACCTGTTTTGCAATGCGCAAGCACGGGGCCATCGGATTTTCTGACCGCCGCCTGAAACGCTCGCACATCAGCTTCAGTGATCGTATTCATTGTGACCGGAATATACGCATAAGAGAGATCGCATTGGTGGGCTGCATCGCATTCCGCTTCGTTTCCCGGCTGGTCTGCGCATTCGTTATCGGGGCGGTTGTTGATCAGCGTTTTGAAGCCGCTTCGATCGAGTACACTGAGTTCTTGCGCGCTTGGCTGCGAAGATACCGACAGCTTCTCAGATATTCTGGTGACGGGCATTTATGCCTCCAACATAACATAATATAATATACTATAATGTATAATGTTAACGTTTTCAAGCCTCCCTCGAAAACGCAGATTTTTAAAATCCGCGCAGGAGCTCTAACGAAAAAGGTAAAAGCCCAATCGCCGGAGAAGAATTCTATAACTTCAAATTTTCAGTCCACTGGCAAAGGGCCTCGATAGAGGTATGATGATATGCATCCAATGCCCGGAGGTACCTCAATGAGCCGATTGCATACAGAAAACCACCTCGTATCGCGGATCGGTTGGCTTCGCGCAGCGGTACTCGGCGCCAATGATGGTATTGTCTCAACAGCGAGCCTCATTATGGGCGTCGCATCTGCTTCAACGGGAACGACGCAGATCTTGATCGCTGGCATCGCAGGCCTTGTTGCAGGCGCGATGTCCATGGCGGCGGGTGAGTATGTTTCTGTCAGCTCTCAATCCGATACGGAGTTGGCAGATCTTGCCAGAGAGCGCAAGGAACTCAAAACTCAGCCCGAAGCAGAGCTCGATGAATTGATGCAAGCCTATATTGATCGCGGCCTAACTCCGGAACTGGCGCGGCAGGTGGCAATACAGCTGACCTCACACAATGCTCTGGCAGCTCATGCCCGTGACGAACTGGGAATTGTCGAACACATGGAAGCACGGCCAGTGCAAGCAGCGCTGACCTCAGCGGCCACGTTCTCGATTGGGGCCGCCCTACCCTTGCTGATGGCGGTCATCGCGCCTCCCTCGATCTTGCTTTATGCGGTTGCTATCTCTTCCTTGCTGTTTCTAGCGTTACTAGGCGCAATCGGCGCCAAGGCGGGAGGAGCTAATATGCTTAAGGCAACCGTTCGCGTCACTTTTTGGGGCGCATTGGCCATGGCAATCACGGCTGGTATTGGGGCCCTCGTCGGCACATCGGTCTGACCGTGGATCTGAGTTTATAGGGAATACATATGTAAAGAAGAATTACTGTAGTCGGTCAGAGGCAGGGCTCTATAATTTGCTCATTCTATAGGTCGGGGAGACGCTAAAGATGCGGTTTTCAGGTGAAGATCGATCAAAGACAATCCTTTTGATTTTTGCCTTGTGCGGACTTGTTATCGGGCTCGGCCTGCACTTCTCCGGCTACTCATACGGCGCGCGGCTAGTCTGGACTATTGCCACTTTGCCTGTGCTGGCGACTTTGCTCGTCGAAATTCTCCGGAGTTTATGGCGAAAGGAGTTCGGGCTGGATATCGTCGCGGCGATGTCGATGACGGCCGCGCTGGCATTCGGGGAAATGCTGGCGGCTTCGATCGTCGCCCTCATGTATACTGGGGGAGCCTTTCTTGAAAGCTTTGCCGAAGGGCGGGCACGCCGTGAGATGCATGCCTTGCTGTCCCGTGCGCCGCGAACGACAATGCGTTATATCGATGACCATCTCGAAGAGATTGCCGTGGATACGGTTCGTCCGGGTGACCGCCTCCTGATCCGTCAAGGGGATGTCATTCCCGTTGATGGGCGTATCGCCTCCGCAAAGGCCTTCGTAAACACGTCTGCGCTCACGGGAGAGTCACTTCCGGTTTCGCTTGCGTCGGGAGCGGATGTGCTGAGCGGCTCGATGAATGCCGGCGATGCTTTCGATATCGTTGCCAAGCACGAAGCGAAGGATAGCACCTACGCTGGCATCGTTCGCCTCGTGGAAGAAGCACAGCATTCCAAGGCTCCAATGTCGAGACTGGCAGACCAGTGGTCTGTCGGCTTTCTGATCGTGACCGTCATAATCGCCTTCGGAGCATGGTGGTTCACGGGAGACCCGATAAGGTCGGTCGCCGTTCTCGTCGTGGCGACACCATGTCCTCTCATTCTGGCGGTGCCCGTCGCTCTTGTTGCGGGACTGTCGCGTTCGGCTCATTTCGGGGTGTTGGTGAAAGGCTCCCGTCCATTGGAGAATATGGCCCGTATCAATACACTGGTGCTGGACAAGACCGGAACGCTGACCGACGGTCGTCCGCAAATCACCTCAATCCACCTTGAGCCGGGATTCAGTGAAAACGAGGTATTGCGGTTCGCTGCTTCCCTTGACCAGGTGTCCAAACACCCTATGGCACAGGCCCTTGTACTGGCCGCTCAGGGGCGCGATATAGATCTTGTATTGCCGACTGACGTCAGCGAACTGGCAGGGGATGGCGTGGCGGGCTGGGTCGATCGCAAAAGCGTCGTTGTCGGCGGACATAGCTTCGTTGAGAGACAGGTCAATGCAAAACTGAGCGAAATCCCCCATACAGAAGCTGGAGCGGCCCTGGTTGCAGTCGCGATAGACGGCAGGATTGCGGGCTATATCGTTATGGCCGACCCCTTGCGCGGCGAAGTTGTTGATACGTTACAGGAACTGCGCAAGGACGGCGTAAAGCGCATAGTGCTGGCGACAGGCGATCGTGCTGCGGTGGCCAGGCGCATCACCAAGGGCTTGGGGCTTGACGCCATCTACTCCGAACTTTCACCCGATCAAAAAGTGCTGACCGTACTCAGCGAGCGCAAGAACGGTGCTGTGATGATGGTCGGAGACGGCGTCAACGACGCGCCCGCACTTGCCGCGGCTGATGTCGGCGTTGCGATGGGTGCAAGGGGAGCGGCAGCGTCGGCTGAGGCAGCCGACGTCGTTCTTCTCGTTGACAGGATAGACAGGCTTCGCACAGGGATGGAGATTGCGAAGCGGTCAAGGCGCATTGCGATCGAAAGTGTTGTGGTGGGCATCGGCCTTTCCGTGATCGCCATGATCGCGGCAGCGTTCGGTTATCTGTTACCTGTCCAGGGTGCATTGCTCCAGGAAGTGATCGATGTCGCTGTTATCCTCAATGCGCTCCGGGCGTTGAGAATCTCTCCCAACATCGGCTAAAGGGCGTCGTGGTTTACCAGAATGTGAACTAGTGAATAATTCACCTACAGCTTCGCACTGAATTACTGTTCCTCCAGCACGCAGTAAGAACAGAACATTGAAGCTTAACCGCCTGGCCAGCGTCACACCGATCTGCGAGCCGAGTACCATTAGCGCTGTTGCCCATGCATCCGCTTCGGCACAGGTACGTGTCACGACGGTGACTGACGCAGGAGGCTCCATGACGGGAGCACCGCGACGTGGGTCCATGGTGTGCGACAGGCGATAATCGTTGACATTAATCCAATGCCGATAATCGCCCGACGTGGCGACCGACGCATCCTGAAGAGCGAGAACCGAATGAGCTGCGCGACGATCATAGTCAGGAGCCTCTACTGCAATCGACCAAGGACTCCCATCTGGCCGCAACCCGAGCGCCCGCATCTCCCCATCGATTCCGACGAGGCCTGACGAAATCCCGAAAGACAGCAATGTCTCCGCCAGACGATCCACGCCATATCCCTTGGCAATTCCATTGAGATCAAGCGTGATGGGAGCCAACTTTCGCACCATTCCCAGCTCGACGTCCAGTTCCAGAACGTCATGGGCTGGTCGGCGCTCGCGCTCGAGCGCTGCTCGCATCTGCTCAGGGACCGCCTCTGACGCCCCGAAACCCCAGGCGCTTACGGCATCCCCCATGCCGATATCAAACGCGCCGCCCGATGCACGGCCAATGTCGAGCGCAAGGCGCAAAACGTCCAGCAGTTGCTGCGGCACCTTTATCCAGTGTCCCACCGGCGCGGCGTTCACCTGCATTAGATTACTTTCCGGCTTCCATGTTGACATCTGCATGTCCACCGCGTCCACTGCCGCCTGAAGTGCGGCCCGAACGGATTGTGGATCGAACCCCGCTGCTTGGTAAAACAACGCTGACCAACGTGTACCCATGGTAGGCCCGCTCAAAGCGTGACGTTGCATCTCAGTAGACGTCTTCGACATAACGTCCCTCCGCACTGAGTTTGGCCAATGTCAGCCCCGTCGAACCCAGAATATCGGCAAGAACCAACGAGACTCCGTTGGCCATATCGCGTCCGCCACATACCATGATCCGCGCCCCCTCCTGAATCAGCCGAGTGACGTCATCGGCTTCTTCCCGAAGAGCATGCTGCACATAGCGCGGCATTTTCCCGCGTGAACAACAGGAGCTAATCTGCGCGACTTGCCCCTTCTGCTTCCATTCACGGAGTTCGTCGCCATAGAAAAAATCGCTATTCGTCCGGCGCATTCCAAAGAACAAATGGATCGGGCGATGTCGCGTATTGGCACGGATAAAACCCGCCAAAGGTGCGATTCCGGTTCCCGCGCCGATCAAAATCAGGGGCATGTGTGTCCGATCGTCCGCATGGAAACCGGGATTGCGGCGCGGGAAAGCGCTGATCGTGTCTCCGGGCTCCAGTTCCAGGAGCTGGCAGGAGCATAGCCCACCCGGATGTTTTCTCACGACGATCTCGACAAAGCCATCCTTGCGTCCAGAAGCCAGTGAGTAGAACCGGGGAACAGTTGATCCCGGAGGAACGATGGCGAGGAGATCGCCGGCCACAAAGCGCCCCAGTCCGCGGCCACGCACTTGCGGCCAGAAGGAAAGCTTCGGCAAGGCAAAGCGCAGTATTGCTGCGGGCGCTTGCACTTCGGCACCATAATCACGGCGCGACACAAGCGTAAGCGTTACGGCGGCGGGTTGAACGGCCTGGTGCGTGAGTTCCAGGTCTATGTCCAACGCAGCACCGAGTGTCCGTCCCCATCGGGCAAAAGCCTGCGGCGACTGACGGTCCACCGTGTCAAAGGGTATGAGCATTCTCCATCCGACGGCATGCGCCGTCTCCGTCACCGCTCGCGCGAATCCACAATAGGCTGGAAAGCTACTATCGCCAAAACCGAGCACAACCAGCGGAATTGCCGAATCGGCTTCCTGAGATAACAGTCCTTCGAGAAACCCCTTGGCCGAAGCGGGTGCATCGCCGTCGCCATAAGTCGCGGCCAGGATGAGGATGCGCCGCGCCTGCCCGTAACGGGCCGGGTCGAAAGCCGACATTGGCGCGGCATGGACGGCCTGACCGGCGTCGGACAGCGCCGCATGCAGCGTAGCGGCAAAGCCCCATGTGCTACCGCCTTCACTGCCGACGAGAATGATCGTCTCCGCCTTTCCTGCGGAAACATTGCCGCGAATACGTGGCCGTCCGCGACGCCCGTCGAACCAGAGAACAACGCCCGTGCCCGCCATGACTGGTACACCAAGAGCCGCCAGGCCAAGGATCAGCGCCAGAACAGAAGCCCCCCGTCCCGTATGGAGCATATAAATGGTTTCCGACAGACGTTGCCATCCGGTCAGGCCGCTCCAGCCGAGAAGCGCGCCCGTGCCCTGATCGATATAGCCGGTGCCCCGGTCGGTCTTAAGGGTGAGAATGTCCATCGGGTTGGATGGATCGGCGAATGACAGGCTGCGCATTTCCGCAACCGGTATCTGCCGCAGCGGTTCCATCGTCGCCGGAAGCGCTCCAGTCTGGCCGCTTGCCTCAGTCTGCATGACCGGCGATACCGCACTATCAGGCAACAGATCGAAGGTGGAGGCCGTCATCCACAAAGCCGTGGCCGAGGAAAGCAGCAGGCCTGCGACGGCCAGTCGGGCGACCTCGACATGCAGACGCCCGGAGAGCGGGCCACGCAGGCGCGAGAACCAGTGCTACCAACCCCCGGCCCGACGTGCGACAAGCGCCACCCCGGACAGGCTCAGCACCAGCATGGCGGCAGCGCCCGCAGCCATGACCATGCGACCGCTATCATCAAGAAAGAGCGAACGATGCAGACCTGTCAGCCAGCGTTCGACTGGATTCGGATCGGCAGAAGCGATAGCCTGACCGGTGGCGGGATCGATGACCGCCGCCTGAGGCGCACCATTATCGAACCAATAGGCCGTCATCCGGCCAGACGGCGCCCGCCGGATTTGCTCCACCTGCGGATAGACCGCTTGAACACACCCCGCCAGATCGGCGATCGTACGTGTCACATCTGCCTGTGGAGACGAAATACTTTCGACAGCGGGAAAAATCGACAGTGCTGCACCGCTGATACTGAGCACAATCAGGAACAACGCGGCAAGAAGTCCCGGCCAACGATGGATAACGCGGAACATAGCAATCACCGTTTATAGTGAATAATCGGCTGTTGCGATGTAACGGCGTCCTTTGACTGGAGCTTTCACACCGCCGGATGTCAGCGGTATAACCACCTCATTGGGACTGTCGCGCATGTCTTCCACCGCAGCGTCGACGTGCAATGTGTAGCCCGCATCAAAAAACGCATCGGCCAGATCAACTGTGATTTTAAGCGTCTTGCCCGTCCCGACGCTCGCGCCCGTGATTCCATTGATTTCGCTCGTGTTGCCAGCCGTTGCGCGATACCACCCAGACAGGTGTTCGTAATACTTGGATTTGCCACCAGCCATCCAAAGACTACCAGCATATTTGCCCTGAGCATCGGTGACGTAATAGGCAAGATAAGCGCCGTCCCCGCCATAGCTGTTCAGCGTCGTGGTCAGAGTTACGGCTCGCGCCATGGCGATACCCGGAAGCGTAAGTGCCGTGGTCATTGCCAATACTGCGAGAAGTACTTTCATGTCAGACTACCTCTTTCAAAGAAACGGGCGCACGGACCTGAACCGGATCCGTTTCATGCCAGCCACTCTCGCAAGATGAGCTGAACGCCGCCTGACACTGATGTAATTTCTGCTTCAGCGCTTTGTCAGGAAAGACATAACGAAAACGGTGGACCTGCCAGCAGGTCCACCGTTTTAAGAACCGACGATGCGGGCTGTTATCAATGCAGCGACATGCGCTTGAGCGTGCCATCGCGCAAAACGAACTGGTGCCATATCGCCATCAGTGCATGAAGACCGGCCAGATAAAGAATGATGGTGCCGGCATTCTCGTGGAAGTCGGCGATCAATCCGGGGGAGCCTTGCACTGGGGCCGTAATGGCTGGAACGGAAAGGCCGAAGAATGATATGGGAACGCCAATCCGCGAGGCGGCATACCAGCCGCTGAGCGGCAAGGCGAGCAGAAACAGATAGAGGATTGCATGACCTGCCTTGGCCGCAAGCGCTAGCATCCCTTGCGTCTGAGATGCTGACGGCGCAGCGCCAGAAAGACGCAAGAGAATGCGTGGGAAAACAAGCACGAGCACGGCAAGCCCTAGAGAAAAATGCAACAAAGGCGGATTTTCCGCCATACGGCGTCCACCCACCGACGTCAACCATGCTCCGAGGATCAACGCTGCGGTGAACCAGTGAATCACAACCATGCTTTTTGAATAACGATCAGGACTGCGAGGCATGACAAGTCTTTCCTTGACTAAACGCGCTCTATTAGCGGAGCGCCGGGTGCTTATTTGGCAGGGAGTTTTGTCGAGCAAGCGGCTGGAAAGCATGCCGACGCAGCGCTTGACACCTATCCCTAGTTATCTCTTGATCTGCGACGGCGATCATCGTCGTGGTCGGATTCGCCGACCTTGTGTTTTATCTTGACTATAGCAAGCGTCGCCGGATCAACTTTGGCCCTGAAAGCAATTCCGGTTTTGTCGGAACCGCGGACTTCATAACAGCCGTCGTCGATTTTGATCCGCGCTACGGTCCAGCCGCGAGAAGTAGCCATAGCCTGAACCGCGTCCCTGGATTGCCACTTGTCCATCGACACATGGCAGTCATCATCGGCTCGCGCCACGCCGCTTCCTGCTGAAATCAATAAAAGGGAGATTGCAGCAAGGTAATTTACCATCATATCATTGTTCCTGATCAATGCGCTTTGAAGAGAATAATGCCAGCCATTTCTGACGAACAGCTGAAGCTGGCAAGGGTATGACGTCAGAGGAACGACAGGTTACAGCTTCAGTTAGAATATGTTCACATCTGACTGAATCGGGTCGACACGGGGCCGCTTCTTATCGAATAAAGGGTGCTGTTGTATGCGGGTTCTGTTGATCGAAGACGATACAATCCTGGGCAAGGCCGTTCGCGACCATATCGCCGTCAACCATTCCGTGGATTGGGTGACCCGGCTCGACGACGCAACAGAGCATGTCAACTCTGCAGTCTACGACCTAATGCTGTTGGACCTGATGCTTCCCGACGGGCTGGGTGTCAATTTTTTACGCAATCTTCGCGCCAAAGGCAGTGTCACGCCTGTCATTATCCTCACGGCACTGGACCAGATTTCCGACCGGATCGAAGGACTCGATGCCGGGGCAGACGATTACATGATCAAACCGTTCGATCTGGCGGAACTGTCGTCACGACTGAATGCCGTTGCGCGACGTTACAGCGGCAATCCCAACCCATTGATCAAAATAGGCGACCTCCAGATCGATCTGGCCGCCAAGACCGTGAGGCAGGACGGGCGCCCCGTTGAACTGACCGGTCGCGAATGGGCACTGCTAGAAAACTTCCTGCAGCGACCTGGTATTGCATTGACCAAGTCGCAACTCGAGGATCGGCTCTATGCCTTTGGCTCAGAAGTCGAGAGCAATACAATTGAGGTCCATGTCAGCCGTCTCCGCAAAAAGCTTGGACATGCGATCATCGAGACGGTTCGCGGCATCGGATACCGGCTTGGAAACGCAAAATGATCCAACCGAAGAGCCTGCAATGGAGACTTTCGCTCTGGCTCGGGCTCGGCGCGGCCCTGTTGTGGGTTGTTACAACGATTGTGACAGCACATCTTCTGCGCCAGGAACTGAATAAGGCCTTTGACAGCGCCCTCGAAGAAACGGCGCAACGCATTCTGCCAGTCGCAGCGCTTGAGATATTGGGACGCGATGCCGACGACACCGAACAGCGGGTTGCCACCCTGCGCCAGCACGACGAATATTTCACCTATGTGGTGCGTGACGCGGCCGGAACCGTGCAGATGCGTTCGCATAGTGCGGATGTAACCATTTTTCCGCCCTATTCAAAAATGGGTTTCAGCAGCACACCAACCCACAGGCTCTACTCTGACGCCGCAATGCAGGGTAGCCTCACAATTACTGTCGCTGAACCCCTGTCCCACCGGCGCGATACGGCTAAGCACATATTATACACGCTTGCTGTACCTCTCTCCCTGGCCGTCCTCCTTGGCTTGATCGGTGTCTGGCTCATCGTACGTCTTTCCATGGCGCCGGTTCGCAGTTTTCGCGATCAGATTGAGGCGCGTGGCAGCGGAGATCTTGATCCGGTCGCCGTAAATGGGCTTCCCTCCGAAATTGACACTGTTGCCATAGCGGTAAATCGGCTGTTGGACCGTTTGAAACTGACCCTGGAAGCCGAACGCAGTCTTGCAGCCAAATCAGCCCACGAATTGCGCACCCCGGTGGCAGCGGCGCTCGCACAGTCGCAAAGACTGATCGTCGAGGCGCCCGATGCTACCACGCGCGAACGTGCCCAGGACATGGAAACGGCGCTGCGCCGCCTCGCCCGCTTGACAGAAAAACTGATGCAGTTGGCAAGAGCCGAGGGCGGACGGCTCCTGGCCGAAAAGCCAGTAAATATTGCTGCAATCCTTCGATTAGTTGTAGGCGAGTTCAACGGATCTACCGATGCTGTCGGTCGCATTGAGTTGACTCTCCCTGATTGCCCCGTGCTTAAGAGCATTGATGCGGATGCGTTTGCCATACTAGCGCGCAACCTGATCGAAAACGCACTCAAACACGGTGCACAGGACATGCCTGTTCTCGTAAGTCTTAAAAGCGATGGGGAACTGCGTGTTGTTAATGGCGGCCCAGTCGTGCCACCCGAAACGCTTGCTCGGCTGAGTGAGCCGTTCGAGCGCGGTCAGGCTCTTGTGCGCGGTGCAGGACTTGGTCTTGCCATTGCCAAAACAATTGCTACTGGAGCAGGCGGTCGGTTAGAGTTTTCCTCCCCGGCATCTGGCAAGAAAGACGGCTTCGAAGCGAGGTTTTCTTCCATTGCATGAACGCCGAACCGGTGCACCACTGACCATTGAGAGGCGCCTCGCTGCTTTGATTGCCAGTCAAGAATCGTAACGCATTCTCCTGTTCGTTTAGCTGTGATGGGCGCGCAGTCATACTTCGACTGCAAAAATGTTACGATTCTCCAGCGACCGCCGATCGTCTAACAGCATGAGACGTCGCATTGCATTCTTCGCTTAAAGACAGGTGTTGTGAGGCCGAAAATAGCCGCATCAGGAATTTGCTTTTCTTAAAGGAAAGCATTCGACCAATTGGCGCGGATTTACCTTTTCATTCAACAAACTGACTAACAGCGCGAATGATGTCCGGCTTCCTGCCAATTTAAGAGACGGCTTGTTTGGCCTATCCCCGGATTGAAGGTGTTGGTGGGGTCCAGGTCCCGATAAAACTGCTTGAGGCATTCCTCAGCCTCATACATATGCCCCACATTATGTTCAGCGGGGTACTTCGCTCCGCGTTGCTCCAGCAGGGCAAGAATGTCCTTTTTCAAAGCCTCGCAATCCTCCCCCTTCTTGACCAGATATTCTTGATGCAGAACGTGGCAGAAGAAGTGGCCGCAGTACATGGTGACATCGATTTTCTTTTCGAGTTCGGCAGGCAGACGTTCGAACCAGTCGAGCGCGTTGCGCGGCAAGGCAATATCGAGGGCTACGATATCTTCCACTGTCTTTGCATGAACAGCGCGATACCGAACTACCGACCCGCCGACAGCAAACCGATTGAGGAAAGCCGCCTTGCCTTCTTCGTCGGTGCACTCAAAGTAATTTCCATGTGAGGTTGGAAAGCGTTCGGCCAGATAGCGGCGCGCTTCATCGATACCCTCGTTTCCCATTTTCAAAAGCAGGTGATGTTCGTAACCATCTCGGAAACTGTTGAGCCTGGTTGGCAGATGATCGGGTAACAGACCGGTTACGAATTGCAAGATGCGATCGCTGATTGCGCTGCCGAGACGAAGCTTTTCTATTATGCCGTCAAAACGACTTTTGATGCCGAAAGCCAAGGGGATCTTGTCTGTACCAAAAGCTTGAAGGAATAGGAATAGGTCCTTGCCGTAGCGTCGTGACAGATCATAAGCTGAGCGATGCATATATTCGCCCGCGACGGGGAGATTTTCAAAGGTTGAAAGCATATCGCGACGAATGCTTTCCAATTCTCCTGGATCGTTGGAACCGATGTAGAAAACCTGTGTCTTGTCGTCAGCTTGGAATGTGTCGATCCGCAATGCGAATACTGCAAGCTTGCCTGCCGATCCCGAGGCCTCATAGAGCCTACGTGGATCGGCGTTGTAACGCGCCGGCGTGGTGGCCGAAATATCGCGCACATGATTGCAATATTCGTGATCCGAGGCACAAAGATTCGAGGATTGGTCTACGTTGGCAGCAGGAATATCACCTTTATCCAGTCTGCTCAGTATTTCCTCAGCTGTTTTCCCCAGATCGATGCCCAGATGATTGACCAGTTTTAAATCGCCATTGGCATCAATTCGGGCGAACAGGGCAAGTTGCGTATAGGCTGGTCCACGTCTTATCAGTGACCCGCCAGAATTATTGCATATGCCACCAGTAACTGAAGCACCGATACAACTAGAGCCGATCACCGAATGCGGCTCTCTTCCGACGGGACGCAGTGACTTTTCAAGCTGATCAAGAGTGACGCCGGGTTGCGAAATGACTTGCGCGCCCTCGGCGATCAGATCAAGGCGGCGTAGGCGCATCGTATTGATGATGACAACTTGCCGATCGTAGCCTTCCGGTACCGGCGTGGAACCGCCGGTCAGTCCGGTATTTGCGGCCTGACAAATGATAATCGTTCCCGCCTTGTGGCATGCTTCAAGCACATGCCACATCTCCAGAAGCGTGCCCGGACGCACGACTGCAAGAGCCTTGCCTCCACCATACCGATATCCCTGGCGAAAGCGCCGGGTTTGCGTATCGCCGATCAAGACATGGCGACGACCGACGATATGGCGGAGTTTTGCGACGAGATCAGGCATGTTTGTTTAGTTCCTGCAGGCAGTATCGAGGCCGGTCAGGCGAAGTAGCGCACCCTGATTGCATCGATGGCAACAGCGATAAAGATCATGAAGCCGCCAATCATGCCGACATAAAAGGAGGGTATATTGATGATCGCCAGTCCGACCTGAATGACGGTAAGAAGCAGAACGCCTCCAAGAATCCCAACCACGTTTCCCCGTCCGCCGAAAACGCTGACGCCACCGATGATCGGTGCGGCGATCGCATAAAGAAGATAGCTGGAGCCTTGGTTCGAAGTGATCGCCATCTGCCACGAGGCAAGTAGGAATCCAGCCACACCTGCTAGGAAGCCGGAGATCGTATAGGCAATAATCTTGATACGGTCCACGCGAATACCTGCGGAATTGGATGCCTGCGGGTTACCGCCAACTGCGTAGATGGAACGTCCAAGAATGGTCATGCGTAGCAGGACGCCGATCGCGATCAGAGCGACAACGAAAATCAACGGCATAACGGGCCATCCGGCAACCGATGCCTGACCGATCCAGACATATCCGTCGGACAGATTTGTCAGGGTCTTGCCTTGCGTCAGCGCCAGGAGCGCGCCTTGCAGGATGATCATCATCGATAGCGTCTGGATGAGCGAGACCATTCGCAGCTTGGTGATACAAAGGCCATTGAAGAAGCCAATGAGCGTTGCAACCGCGACACCAACCAGCATAGCGGGAAACCAGGGCATTCCGAGATAGGAATAGGCCAGTGCTCCAATTGCAGACGAAAATCCGAGATTAGCTGGGATCGACAGGTCAATCTCCGCCACGAGCAGCGGGAGGGCTACGGCCAGTCCCAGCATTCCGAGAACCGTCGCCTGCACCGTGATGTTTTGCATGTTCATCAGGGTCAGAAAGAACTCATTGAACAGCCCGAAACCGAGGACTAGCGCCACCAGCCAGATCCACACCACATTGTGGAGAACCCAGCCGACGATTTTATGTGTCGCTTTTTCGTTAGGTTTGACCTCTTTGGCCGCAGTGGCTGTCATGACAGTGCTCATTTCTCTTATTCCTTTACCGATGTTGCGCTCACGCCTGTGAAAGGCGGCGCAGATTGTCGGTGGTGATGTAGTCGCCGGTCACGATCTCCTCGATGGAGCCTTGGCGGAATACGCAGACACGGTCGACTGCGCGCACCAATTCGTCCGTATCGGTCGAGACAATGATAACGCTGACGCCCTTGTTGCTGAGTTCATCGATGATGCGCAAAACGTCCTGCTTGACGCCGACATCGATACCACGTGTCGGCTCGTCGAGGATAAGAAGCCTTGGTTGTGTCGCAAGAACACGACCGAGGCATACTTTCTGCTGGTTACCACCGCTCAACGTATCCACTGCTGCGGCAGCGCTTTGCGCCTTGATACCCATACTGGAGAAATATCCGCCGCAAAGACGCGCTTCCTGGTCGCGTTTGACAAAACCCAGGAACGCACGCCGATCGAGTGAGGACAGTGCGATGTTTTCAGCGATCGATAAATGGCCAACAACGCCATCCTTGCGCCGATCGTCGGACAGATAGGCGACACCCTTGCTGAAAGCTGCCTTTGGATGCTGCGGTAGACTTTCCTGTGGTCCACCGTCAAAACTGATCGTTCCAGCCCTCGCACGGTTGAGGCCGAATATCGCCCGCGCAAGTTCTTTTGCGCCGGCACCTGGCAAGCCGGTAAAACCGACGATCTCGCCTGGCCGGATATCAAGTTCATAGAGATCGACATGATGGGCGATAACACCGCGCAGACTGATTGCCGACGTTTGAGAACCGAAGATTTTGCGCTCGCGCTGAAACAGGTCGAGGCCGCGCCCGAGCACCAGTTCGGATAGTTGCTCGGACGTCATCGCCTGCACATCCTGGCTGCCACCGGCAAGAAAGCCGTCGCGCAGGACGGAAACCGCATCGCAGATTTCGAGAATCTCGTCATTATAATGCGAGATGAAAATGAAGGTGACGCCTTCGCTCTTCAACTGACGCATGAAATCGAACAGTTGCCTGCGGTCGGGAACGGTAAGGGCGGCAGTCGGTTCATCGAGGATGATGACTTTACCGCCTGAGAACATGGCGCGCAGGATATTGAGCTTGCGCCTTGCAACGGCGTTGAGCCTGCCGGCATTGACGGTTGGATCAATTCCCGAATCTTTCAACATTCGTGCGGCATCTGTCTTCAGCTTCTTCCAACGCACAAAGCCGCCTCGGGAAGGCCAAATGCCTAGCATCAGATTCTCGGCGGCAGAGATGTGATCGATAATCATAGGCTCTTGCGTGACCAGAAACACGCCGGCTTCTTCCATGGCCTTAACGTCTGCGCCATGCACCGGTTTATCATCGAGATAGATCGTTCCGCTGCTGGGTGCGCGCTGCCCAGAGATGATACCAACTAGCGTGCTTTTGCCGGCGCCGTTTTCGCCGAGCAGTCCGTGGATACTGCCGCGATTAATATCGAGGCTAACGGAGCGCAACGCCGTAAAGGTTCCATATCGTTTGGTAACGTTGTCGACACGCAAGGCAATGTTGCTTTTGCCAGCATCCTTTTCGCGCCCATTTGTCTGGATATTTGTCATGATACTTCTCCGCCGCCTGCGACCGCACGCCAATCACATGCGAAACGACGCCCACCCTTGTTGCGCGGGCGTCGTATGTCACGATCAGGTATAAGGAACGCCCCATTCCTTTTCTGCGACGTAGCCCCAGTGGCGCTTGTCGGCAGCATTGTCGCCATTGATGACGAAAGGTGGAATGATGAGGGTTGGACCGGTATCACCCTTGACGATCTCGCCCTTCTCCCAAAAATATTTCTTATTTTCATACGCGCCAAGCGGCACTTCCTCGCCCTTCATTGCGTGCTTTTCCAAGAGTTCCACGGCAATCTCACCATAGGCAATAGGGTCTTGTGACACGCAGGCGTCCATGTAACCGTCCTGAATGCCTCTGACTGCAACCGGCTCGCCATCGATGGTGACGAAAATCACGTGGCCTTCCTCACCGACCTTTTTCCAGCGATTCTTTTGCTGCAGGGCAGTTGTGATGCCGCGTGCGGGCGAGTCGCTGGGAGCATGAACGGCATCAAGATCGGGATGTTCGGAAAGCGTCGACAACGTTACGGAAAGCATTTGATCAAGCTGACCTTCGGTGGGTCGGCTGATATAGGTTATGTCAGGATACTTGGCGAATTCGGCGTCCATTCCTTCCTTGCGTTGACGCCAGGCGACGCTCGCAAGTGCTCCATAGCAATTGAGGACCTTGCCGCGCGGGCTACCGTGCTTTTTGGTCAACCGATCGATGATCTCGCGTGCGGCCATGACACCGCCCTGATAGTTGTCGAAGCTGACGGTGATAGCGACATCCCCGCCATCTGCAGGCGTATCGATGATGGCGACGGGTATCTTTTTCTGATTGTAGCGGCGGATCGCGCTCACGATCGCCTGGCTATCAATCGGATCGGCAACCAGACCGACAGGCTGGGACAGCATCAGGCTCTGCCATTGTTCGAGCTGCTTTGTATTGTCGAAATTGGCATTGGTTGCCTGGAACGACCATTTGCGGCTTTCGACAGCACGCTTTACCGCCTCTTCCTCGATAACGAAAAAATAGTAGTCAAGACTTTTGTTGCTGAACGGCAGAAAGACCCGGTCTTGCGCGAATGCCTCGCGGCCGGCAAATGCCGCCGCTCCAAGTGCGAGCCCCCCTGCCAGAACGTGGCGCCGGTTGAGTTTAAGATCGATACCCATATTCACCTCCCAAAGTGCATATATATAGTTTCACTACATATTCAGCAAGCTTGTCAAGCTGATTCAGGAAAATTCAGGTTAAACGGCACCTCCCAGACCGAAGAATCGTCATCTTATGCCAATTTTCGGCGCAAATTAGGATTATCTGGAGCCCAGACAGGATCCAGCCACGTCAGTCCATTTGAAGTTTTACTAGATTATCGCAACTTGACGTAGGATGTGCCGTCGAAACAACCGACCACCATACCGGCGGATTCTCTTGTAAACAGGCCATTTTCGACGACGCCGGGTATGCGGTTGAGTTCAGTTTCGAGGGGAGCCGGTTTGGTGATCGCGCCACATTTGCAATCAAGGATGAAATTGCCGCTATCGGTTACCACAGGCTGACCGTCACGCATGCGGCGGGCGATCTCGGCAGTAATTCCATGTTCGTGCAAAATGCGATCCACCATCCGCTCAGTCTGTTTCCACGCAAACTGCACAACCTCCACGGGGAGAGGAAAGCCCCCGAGCGTGTCGACGATTTTTGTTTCATCGCAAACCGTAATCATCTGCTTTGATGCATGTGCGATGATCTTTTCCCACAAGAGGCACGCACCGCCGCCCTTGATCATGTTGAACTGGCGGTCGATCTCGTCCGGCCCATCGATGGTGAGATCGATCTCGCCAATTTCGTTTGGATCCGTAATGGCGATACCCACTTCCCGCGCGACGTCAATCGTCGAACGTGACGTCGTGGTGCAGGTCAGCTTCATGCCATCAGCCACATATTTCCCTAGCTCACGCACAAAGAAATGCGAGGTGGTTCCCGATCCAAGGCCAAGCTTCATGCCGTCTCGCACAAATTCCTCAATGACCCGGCGACCTGCGACTTTCTTGGCTTCATTTTGCTCTGCGGACATTTGTCTTTCCTGCCGATTGGCCGGAGCCGTTGTGGACGACTGCGGCGGTTGTTTAGATCATTAGTCCCGTATCTTGTCTGTCAGCCAGGAATCGAGGGCTGGCAGTTGATCGGGAAATTCGCTGCCGCTTGACACTGCAATTGCCGTGACGAGCATGTTGACGACGAGATGATGATTGAGGCGCGATGCGAGCGGTGTCATCAACTCGGTCTGATCGTAGGGACGAACGGCAATCAGCGCGTCCGTGACACGGGCGAGCGGACTTTCGGCTGCGGTGATCGACACGACACGCGCGCCCCCCGCTCTTGCTGCAATGGCCAGCTCCACCATCTGCTTGGTGTGACCAGACTGCGAAAAGATCAGCGCGACTTCGTGCGGTCGCGAACCTTCGACATGCATCCACTGCTTCTTGCGCCCCATGACCGCCGCACACCGCATGCCGAGGCGCTGGAACTTGTGTTCGGCATCAATCGCTGTGACTTCAGAAATACCGCTGGCGTAGATACCGGTCCATGCGGCATCGCGCAAAAGCAGGGCAGCCTGTTCAACCTGCTGGGGAATGAGATCCTCCAGAGCACGCTGGATGGCGTTGAGGGAATTGCGACAGGTCTTGCGGACAATATTCTCTATGCCGTCATTGGGGATGATCTGTTCATAGGCGAAGGGTGCAGAAGGAACGAGGCTTTGTGCCAGATGCAGCTTGAAATCCTGATAGCCATCGAAACCGAATCGGCGGCAAAAGCGCATGATGGTCGGATCACTGACCGAACAGCGCTCGGACAATTTGGCCATGCTCATATGAATGACCTCGCCAGGAGACGTGCTCACAAATTCGGCGATACGCCGTTCGGCGGCCCCCATTCCGTCTGTTTCATGGAATATGCGCTGTAACAGGCTAACCGTCATGAAATTGGTTCCTTCGTCGTCCCACTATTTAATGTGAACGATACTCCATGAGATCGGCGATACGCGCAAGCCGTTGATGCGGCTCGACATTTACATCCGCTCCACCGCCCCACGGCACGACGAAGAAAGTGGCCCCCGCGCCCTCCGCCGTCGCCTTGTCGACATTGGTGTCACCCACATAGGCCCAGTTGGCACCGTTAAGATTCATGCGCTCGACAACGGCGCGCAGATGGCCAGGATCGGGCTTGCAGGCTGGCACCGCGTCTGCACCAAGCGCCACCTCGATGAGGCGATCGAGCTCGAGGATTTTCAAAATTTCCTGAGTCAAGGCGTGGGGCTTGTTGGTGCAGATGCCCAGCCTGAAACCGGCAGCATGCAGGCTTTGCAGATCTTCGCGAACGTGGCTGAAGAAACGTGTCTTCTCGGCCGGGTTGCGATGATAGTTTTCAATATAGCTTTGAACCGCAGCATCCACGGTTGCATCGTCAAAGGGCAGGCCCTGATCAATGAATATGTCCTTCAACAGGCGGCGTGGACCATTGCCGATAAAGGTTTCGACATATTCGACGGATAGTGCTGGCCAGCCCTTGGATACCATATAGACATTCACCGCTGCGGTGATGTCCGGCGCACTATCGATCAGCGTTCCATCCAGATCGAAGATCAAAGCTGAATATTGTTTCATAACTGGAAAAATCCTTTGGTTGGACCTGTTCGACGGTCAGCCAGCAAAAACGGGATCGCCGAGAGCGTGGAAGCTCCGGGAGAGTGCAGGATAAAGCCCTCGATAGATTTCATGTGCCTTGTGATAGACAGCACTATCAGCACGATCAGCCTTCTGACACGTCAATTCGCGCAAGATGCCAGCTGCCTCAGTCGTGTCCTTCCATACGCCCACTCCCACTCCCGCCACCAGTGCCGCGCCAAAAGCCCCGCCTTCCGCAGCACCTTCTGTCGTCACCACATCACAACCGAACATGTCGGCCTGAATTTGTCGCCACAATAGTGATCGGGCGCCGCCGCCAGATGCCTTGATCACCCGGCCCTCGATCCCCATAGATTTCATCAGCGCATGCATGTCATAAAAGGCGTGAACAACGCCTTCCATGACACTACGCGAGACATCGCCAAGTGTGTGGCGTGCTGTGAGACCGATGAGGGCACCGCGTGCTGCAGGATCTGGATGCGGACAACGTTCACCGTTGAGATAAGGCAGGAATAATAGTCCGCGCGCACCTGGAGTGCTGGAGGCAGCAGCTTTTGCTACCGCATCGAAGGTAAGATCGTCACCATGCCCGGTATCGGCAAGGATTGACCGGAACCAACCCATTGCTCCGCCCGCATTCAGTGATACGCCCATGGCATGCCATTTTGCAGGGGCGACATTGCAGAACATCTGGATGCGACCGTCCGCGCTTGGAACGGGCTTATCCAGGGCCGCTGCCAGAATACCAGCAGTACCGATTGTTGTTTGCAATTGACCAGGTTCGATCACGCCTGAACCAATGGTCTGAATGACACTGTCGCCGCCGCCGCCCGCTACAGGTACCCCTACCGGAAGCCCGAAGAGTGCTGCGCCAGAAGCGTTGATGCGACCGGAAATCTCATGAGATTCATGGCAGTCGGGTAAGAAAGAAGGGTCAATATCGAGCGTCTCGATCAGCCCCGATGCCCATTTGCGCTGTTGCACATCGAAAAGCCCGGTGCCAGACGCATCCGATACTTCCGTTGCAAGTTCTCCCGTCAACACCAGGCGCAGATAATCTTTGGGGTTGAGCACATGATGCAGTTTTGCAAAGAGATCCGGCTCATGATTTTTCATCCAGACGATTTTGCCCCCGGTATAACCGACCAGCATGCGATTGCCTGTCTGGCCGATCAGAGCATCCAGCCCGCCAGCCTTTGCTGTGATTTCCTCCACTTCAGCAGCGTTGCGCTGATCGTTCCACAAAATTGCCGGACGCAGAATTTTTCTATTTTCGTCAAGCGGTGTAAGGCCATGCATTTGACCCGAAAGGCCGACACAGAGAAGTTCAATCTCCGGGCACTGCGCCATCACGCTTGCCACTGCCTTGCGCGCACCCTCAATCCAAAGGGCGGGATCTTGTTCGGTCCAACCGGCACGAGGCTGCGACAGCGCGTAGGTGGCGGTGCTGGAGGCCAGAATATCGCCTTCGACGGACACTAGCAGCGCTTTGCAGCCCGAAGTTCCGATGTCGATACCTAGAAGTGCGGACGTCATGAAGTCAGGCTCCGACGCCGTGATGCAGGCGGATATGCTTGAAATTGAAATATTCCAGCAAGCCTTCCCGGCCATGCTCATAGCCGATGCCGCTTTGCTTACGGCCCCCATAAGGCGCGTTCATGATGCCCGCGTCGACATTGTTGACGGCGACATTTCCGTAATCGAGATCGCTTGACAGCTGATAGATTTCCCGCAAGTCGCGCGCATAGACATAAGAGGCAAGCCCGTAAGGTGTATCGTTTGCGAGGGCTGCAGCCTCTTCCAGCCCGTCAAAAGCGGCCACACCGACAAGCGGCCCGAAGGTTTCTTCACTCATGACCTTCATTTCATGAGTACAGTCGGCGACAATGGTTGGGCAAAAGAAGAACCCCCTGGCAAATTTTTCACCTTCCGGCGCCTTGCCGCCGGCGAGGAGCCTTGCACCTTTTTGCAATGCATCAGCCAGGTGCTCGCGCGTTTTTTCAAGGGGCGCAAGCGAAGCCATGGACCCAATATCGGCAGCCGGTTCGATCAGACCGTCGCCGATGGTCAATGCGTTGGCGGCAACCGCGAATTTTTCGAGAAAAGTCTCGTAGAGCGGGCGCGCCACATAGATACGATTAATTGCAATGCAAATCTGCCCCATATTGCGGAAGGAACGGCGCACTGCCCCCTTCACTGCCGCATCAATGTCGGCGCTGGCGGTTATGATGAGCGGACAATTGCCACCAAGCTCCAAAGAAAGGCGCTTTACGGTTGGACAGGACTTCTGGATATGAAGGCCAACCGCGCTTGAGCCGGTAAAGGCGATCTTGTCAACGTCTGGATGCTCGACGAGTGCCTGGCCAACGAGCGAGCCCTTGCCGGTTAAGACATTGACGACGCCTGCTGGAATCTTGGCCTCCGCCACCTTTTCAGCAATGGCCAAGGCGGTAAAGGGTGTGACTTCTGCCGGCTTGATGATGATCGTACAACCAGCAGCAAGGCTTGCGCAAAGTTTCCACCCAACAAGTTCGGCAGGATAATTCCAGGGTGTAATTGCACCGACCACACCGATCGGTTCGCGGATGACCTGGCTTTGATAACCGTTCTGATCGTTGGGTACGATTTCGCCCAGGACGCGCACAGCCTCCTCGCCATAAAAGTGGCACGCTTCGGCCAGTTTGAGGATTTCGCCTTTGGCTTCATTGAGCGGTTTGCCCTGTTCGAGCGTCATGATCTGGGCCATGCGCGGGGCATCGGCGGATATCAGGTCGCCGAGCCTGTGGAGAGCTTGTGACCGCTCCCTGGCCGGAACCTTGGACCATGAACGAAATGCAACCCGCGCGCTTGCGACTGCCTGCTCGATTTCTTCGGGCGTCGTTGCCGCAATCTGCCCGATGACTTCGCCACGCGCCGGATTCTCGACGTCGATACGTGCGCCGCGTCCTTCTATGAATTTTCCGTCGATGAACAGCTTGCCATCGATCCGCGATAGGATCGCATCGGTCATGATTTTCTCCACCCAATTCCGAGCCGTCAACGTTCACAAGGATCGTTGATATAGCATAACTACATATCGCGTTGTGCCTGGTTTGCCAATCCGAAAAAAGAGACCGGCGGCAGGAAAACATTTTAGGTGACAAAAACAGTTGAATATAGTGACTTTCCGACGATATTCGCTGTGGATTCCGGTCGAAGTCGGCAAGGATGTCCGCATCAAAGGCTGATTACACCTTGACGAAACAGTAACAAATTAAATAGTTTTACTACATATAAGGAGGAGAAGCATGCTTCCCGATTCTCATGAAAAGGCCCGCCTGGTCGGGCGTGTATGGCGCGCCGATCTGTCAGCGCCCAGTGTTGTCATCATTCGCGATTGTGAAGTGATTGATGTCACAAACTCGGTGATCTCAGTTAGCGACTTCCTCGACAATGATCCCGCAGTACGCTTTGATGGTCTACAGGGCGAAAAGCTCGGCAAGCCTGATGATTTCGTTCTTTCTCCGTACGAAACTGGTTACGGATCACCTCGCCATTCATGGCTTGCTCCTTGTGATTTCCAGGCGCTTAAGGCATGTGGGGTCACTTTTGCGCAAAGCATGATCGAGCGCGTCATCGATGAGCGGACGTCAGGCGACCCGGCAAAAGCCGACGCGATCCGCAAGCGCATCGGTGAACTGATCGGCGGAAGCCTGTCCAACATACGCGCTGGCTCTGAGCAGGCCGTTGAGGTAAAGACTGCCTTGGAGAAAGAAGGGCTTTGGTCGCAATATCTTGAAGTGGGTATTGGACCTGACGCTGAGGTCTTCACCAAATCGCAGCCCATGTCTGCCGTTGGCCATGGCGCGCAAGTCGGCGTCAACCGGATTTCGAAGTGGAACAACCCCGAACCCGAAATCGTGCTAGCGGTAGACAAAAACGGCAATATACGTGGCGCTACACTTGGAAATGACGTCAATCTGCGCGACGTTGAAGGTCGATCAGCGCTCCTCCTCGGCAAGGCCAAGGATAATAATGCTTCCTGCGCCATCGGCCCGTTCATCCGCCTGTTTGACGCTGGATTTACGCTCGGTGACATTGAGAATGCAACACTTGAACTGTCCGTCAAAGGAGAAGACGGCTTTGAAATGTCAGGGCGCTCCAATATGGCCGAGATCAGCCGGAGACCTGCCGATCTGGTCGCACAGACCATCAATGCCAGCCATCAATATCCTGATGGATTCCTGCTATTTTTGGGAACCATGTTTGCTCCCACGCAGGATCGTGCGGAAAAAGGCAGTGGCTTCACCCACAAAGAAGGTGACGTCGTCGAGATTTCGACGCCAACACTTGGAACCTTGCGCAATGTCGTCACGACGTCGGACAAGGCGTATCCATGGGCTTACGGTATGCGCTCGCTGATGCGAGACATGGCCAAACGCGGTTTGATTTAGGAACGGCAGAACAAAAATGTCCTATCGTGCAAGAATGGATCTGAGCGGTCGGCTGGCACTGGTAACAGGGGCCGGTCAGGGAATAGGTGCAGCTTGTGCGCAAGCCCTGGCGCAAACCGGGGCGACGGTGGTCTGCACCGATATTGATCTGTCACGCGCCGAGACCACCGCAAGAGAAATCGGTGGGTCTGCAAGCGCCCGGCAGCTCGATGTTACTGACAGCGTTCAGTTGAACGCGCTGGCGAATAACATACAGCCACTTGACGTGCTCGTCTGCAATGCAGGTATCGTCAACAATGTCGCCGCTGAAGACATGACGGACGATCAATGGGATCGTGTCATTGAGGTCAATCTCAGCGGCGTATTCCGCACCTGTCGAGCCTTTGGTCGTCGAATGTTGGATAACGGCAAGGGTTCAATCATCAATATCGGTTCGATGTCGGCACATATCGTTAATGTACCGCAGCCACAATGCCACTACAACGCCTCGAAAGCGGGGGTACACCACCTCACACGCTCACTCGCAGTCGAATGGGCCAAAAGAGGTGTCAGGGTGAATGCGGTTGCGCCAACCTATATCGAAACGCCATTGCTGCATGGACTTGAAAATCAGCCGGGGCTGGTTGAGCGCTGGCTCGACCTGACCCCCACTGGTCGCATGGGCAAACCGGAGGAAATCGCCTCCATCGTCCAGTTCCTTGCCTCAGACGCCTCAAGCCTGATGACTGGCTCGATTGTCACTGCAGACGCTGGCTATACAAGTATCTAGGATTAACATGGCTCTCGCACTTGTTCTGGAAAAGACACGCGAACTGGCTTTGCGCGATATCGATATCGATTTGACGCTTGGCGATTGCGATGTGCGCATCGCGACGGATGTCGTTGGCATATGTGGCAACGATGTTCACTATTATCGTCATGGCAGCATCGGTCCATTCATCGTTAAGAAACCGATGATCCTCGGCCATGAGGGAGCTGGCACTGTCATTGCCTGTGGTGCAAATGTTCACAATCTTACGGTGGGCGACCGAGTCTGCGTTGAGCCGGGCGTCCCTGATTTTGCGAGCCGGCCGAGCCGCATCGGACTTTATAATCTTGATCCGTCCCTCACTTTCTGGGCCACTCCGCCGGTTCACGGATGTCTGACATCGGTGGCCTTGCATGGTTCGTTCCCGTTTCCTAAACGGCAGATGGCTATTCTCGGCCCGATTATTGAGGCCCTTGTGCGACCAATGGTCAAGGCCGGGTGCCACTTCTGCCTTTGCTGCACCGTAGCAGCGGAGCTTATCGGTGATGATCCTTTGGGGAGAAAAGCCATAGCGCTTCATTAACACCACGAGCAGTCGCTTTGCCGCCCTTTTATCACGACGCTTCTGTAAGATTTCTTCGAGAACAAAGCCATGTTGATCCACTGCACGCCAGAGCCAGAATTTCTCTCCAGCGCATTTGACGGCCACTTCGTCCAAATACCAAATACCGCCAGGGCGCGCCTGACGCCGCCGCAAGTTGCGTGTGATCTGGGGTCCGAACTTGGCGATCCAATGACGAACTGTCTCGTATGATACGTCGATTCCACGCTCAAGCAGCATTTCCTCAACTTAAGGCAGACTAAGGTTGAACCGCAGATAAAGCCATACCGTATGAGCAATGATCTGTGGCGGAAAACGGTGGCGCTTGAAGATGATATCTGATGTCTGCATCACCAAAATTTACGCCCAACCCGTCAGGCAGGCAACTGCAGCCCAGTTAACGCGACAACATCTTTAACGTGCATCCACGCGCGGTCATGAAGAAGCTACAGTTCTTGCGCTGCGGCAATGGCTCCAACTTCGAGATATTTGAGTATTCGTCACCAGACCAAAACCCGGTCCAGCCGCGCAATAGCGACGTCGGAGGACACCACCTTGCCTTCTATGTCGACGATATTGATTCGGCTGTGCAGTATTTGCGCATGCATGATGTCCGCATTCTCGGTGAGCCGTTGTGCGGAGAGATGGTCCGAGTGCAGGGCAAACCTGGGTCTATTTCCTGACACCCTGGGGAATGCAACTCGAGCTCGTATCCTTCCCGAATGGCAAGGCCTATAAAAAAGGTCTGACGCGTCGACTTTGGAGTTCGGTTGGCACGACGTCGTGATCGCCTCTTCGTCCGACAGTGAAAGTAGTAGACGAGCGCCGAACATTGTCTGCTATATCTGGCGTCTCTGATGCACGGTCAGAACATAGAAGGGGCCATTTTATGAATGAAACCACGTTGGGTCTTCGAGTAACGGGTGAAATTCGCCAGAAGATTCTGAGCGGCGAGTTCGCGCCCGGACTGCGCATCCGGCAAGAGGAACTTGCCGAACAATTCGGCACGAGCCGCGTCCCCGTTCGGGAGGCTCTCAAGCAGCTCGAAAGCGAAGGCCTCGTCGTCATCGTTCCCAATAGTGGTGTCTGGATTGCGCGTGTCGACATCAATGAGTGTGTGGAGATGTGGAAGATTCGCGAGCGGATCGAACCGCTTGCGCTTGGCGAAAGCCTCCCACACTTGACCGATGAGGATATTCTCGGCCTTGAAGAGATCTGTCGCGCCATAGACGCCACGACGGATGTGGAAGAATTCCTGCGGCTTGATCGTCAATTTCACCTTGCGAGCTATCGTGCGACGGCCATGCCTACGCTCATTCCAATGATCGAGCGCATCTGGAATACGACACAGCATTATCGGCGCGCTTACACAACGCTGCTGGGCCGTGAACGGTTCTGGATCATACAATGCGAGCACGGGCTTCTGATGGAAGCCATCAAGCGAAGAGATGTCGAAGATTCAGAAAGAGCCCTTTACAGCCACATTCGCCGCACCCGCATGGAACTGGAACGGAACCGCACGGCCTTTACTGACATTTCTTTCTAGATATCCCTGTCACGAACCTGGCTTCACGGAGCCATCTCATTGGTAGCTGAGACATAACGAGCGTCCTCTCAGTAAACCAATTGACGCCAATGTCGCTTCGTGCCATTAATTCATGATGCATCATACAACAAACATCGGTTCTTCGCATGTATGATTATTGTCTCGTTGGTGGCGGTATTGTCGGCCTTGCCACGGCGCTCACCATTGTCAGGAGAGAGCCTTCAGCCCGCATTCTGGTGCTGGAAAAGGAAAACGCCGTTGCGATGCATCAGACCGGCCATAATAGCGGTGTGATCCATGCGGGCATCTATTATCAGCCCGGCAGCTTCAAGGCAGAGCTTTGCCGCGCTGGCGAACGCATGACGAAGCAGTTTTGTGACGAGAACAACATAGCCTATCGCGTTCCGGGCAAGCTTGTCGTGGCGACCAACGATGTGGAAGTGCAGCGCCTTGCAGCCCTTGAAACCAATGCCGCCGCAAACGGCATCACCTGCCGCCGTCTCAGTGGCGGTGAATTACGCGAATTCGAACCCGCTGTGACCGGACTTGCCGCTTTGTTGGTCGAGCAAAGCGGTATTGTTGATTATCGCGCGGTCTGCCGCGCCATGGCCGATCTCATTCGCGCCGCGGGCGGCGATATCGAATTCAATATCAGTGTGGATCGCATTGAAGAACGGGCGGATAACGCGCGCGTTCATGCAGGCGACAAGGTTTGGGAAAGCAGGCAGGTTATCGCCTGCGCCGGTCTGCAGGCCGACCGCCTTGCCCGCCGGTCCGGTGTCGATATCGATTTCCAGATCGTGCCTTTTCGCGGCGAATATTACGCCTTGCGGCCCGAATTGAACAAGCTTGTCGAACGCATGATCTATCCGGTGCCCGATCCTTCAATGCCGTTTCTCGGCATACATCTGACGCCGATGATCGATGGCAGCCTGACCGTCGGTCCCAATGCCGTTTTGGGTCTTTCCCGCGAGGGTTATCCAAAATTCTCGGCCAACTTGCGCGATATTGCGACCTATGCGGCCTTTCCGGGTTTCTGGAAGGTAATCACCGCCCATCTCTCGTCCGGCCTGGAAGAAATGAAGGATAGCCTGTTTAAGAAGAGCTATCTGGAAAAGTGCCGGAAATATTGCCCATCCCTGCAGGAAAGCGACCTTCGGCCTTACCGGGCAGGGATAAGGGCGCAAGCCGTTTCGAGAGACGGTAAGCTTATTCACGACTTCAAGTTCCACCAGACAAAACGTGTGTTGCATGTGTGCAATGCACCATCACCTGCCGCCACGTCTGCCATACCTATCGGAAACCTGATCTTTCAACGCTTGCAAACAGGCAATTGAGTACGTCATGACCAATTCTCACTACCGCGACACCAGACTGTTCATCGATGGCAAATGGGTAGAAGGCGAAGGCGGCACGCCCATCGCCGTACTCAATCCGGTCAATAATGAAACCATCGGAACGGTTGGCGTTGCCTCGAAAGCCCAACTTGAAGCGGCAGCACTAGCTGCCGAACGCGGCTTCCACATCTGGCGCGATATGAGCGTCTTCGAACGCTCGAATATTCTGCGCAAGGCCGCCACACTGCTGCGCGAGCGTGCCAAGGACGCTGCGCATCTACTGACGCTCGAACAGGGCAAGCCGCTCGCCGAAGCACTCGCGGAAATCAACGTCTCCGCCGATATTTTCGACTGGTTCGCCGAGGAAGCCCGGCGCGCATACGGTCGCATCATCCCTGCGCGCGACCGTTTCGTTCGCCAGACAGTGTTCAAGACGCCGATCGGCCCGGTGGCTGCCTTCACACCGTGGAACTTCCCGGTTTCACAGACGGCCCGCAAACTGGGCGCTGCGCTCGCCGCCGGTTGCTCGCTCGTCGTCAAGCCTTCGGAAGACACCCCCGCTTCCCCAACTGTTCTGGCCGAAGTGCTGCATGAGGTTGGTCTTCCTGCTGGCGTCGTCAACTTCGTCTATGGCGTACCAGCCGACATATCGAGCTATTTGATCGCGCATCCGGCCATCCGCAAAGTCTCGTTTACCGGATCGGTTCCGGTCGGCAAGCACCTTGCCTCGCTGGCAGGTGCGCATATGAAGCCCGCCACGATGGAGCTTGGCGGCCATGCACCGGTTTTGGTCTTTGGTGACGCCGACATCGCGGCAGCAGCAACCACGATGGGTCGCTCGAAATTCCGCAATGCCGGCCAGGTCTGCGTCTCTCCGACCCGCTTCCTGATTGAGGACAAGGCTGTCGATCAGTTTGTCGACGTGTTTCTTGAGGAAGTCGGTCGCGTCAAGGTTGGCTCCGGTCTCGAAGCCGACAGCACCATGGGGCCGCTCGTTTCGCAACGTCGCGTGGAAGCAATTGAAGCGCTCGTGGCCGATGCCCGAGACAAGGGCGCCAATCTTGCTGCCGGTGGCAAACGCATCGGCAATTCCGGCAATTTCTATGAACCGACGGTTCTGACGAATATCACGCGCGATATGAACATCATGAATGATGAGCCGTTTGGCCCAGTGGCACTGATCATTCCGTTCTCCGATGCGGAAGAAGCCTTTAGCGAAGCCAATCGCCTGCCATTCGGCCTTGCTTCTTATGCGTTCACGCAATCGGCAGCACGGATTGCCGAACTCGAACACCGCGTCGAGGTTGGCATGCTGACCATCAACCACCTTGGTCTGGCTCTGCCGGAAGTGCCGTTCGGTGGCGTCAAGGACAGTGGCTATGGTTCCGAAGGCGGTAGCGAAGCCATCGAACCTTATCTCACGACCAAATTCGTCACGGAACGACACGCGGTGTAATCTGTACTGACCAAACAGACATTATAAAACGGCACTCCGTTGGAGTGCCGTTTCTTTTTTGCGCCGTCATTAGAGCAGTTCCGGTTAAAACGGAATCGCGGAACCGCTCTATCTATTTGTTTTTAAGCATTATCCCACGCATCGAAGCAAGATCAGAAATCAGTCCAGTGGACTGATTTCCCTGTGTAGACGCTAAGCACTTTTGCTGGAAATGCTCTAGCTCAAACAATAGCCCCCGCATCACAGTCAGCAATGCGGGGGCCTATCTTCGCTATAGTCTGCTGATGCTCTAAGCGCGGAGGCTCGCCGTTCTTTCGAGATCGATCTTGAAGGTGCCCGGTTCCTCATCATTGGAAACCAAAGCAACGCGATAGACCTTTTCGGCAGCTTCCGGGGACAACCAGCCACGGTTTGCGGTTGCAAGCACGCGCTTTGGATCGCGTTTCAGCGGATCGCCGTAACCGCCACCGCCCGAAGCTGTAAAAGCAATCTTCGCTCCGTCTTCAATGACGACTTCCGCAAAAGCGGGCAGCGTTTCTTCCTTGCCTTGGCCCACAATCTTGACCGTTTCCGAAGCCTTGCCCGTACCGCCGCCCAAGACGCCACGTGGCGGGAAGGTCGTGCCATCGGCGGCGTAGACAATCGTCATATCATGGTCGAGCGGGTAGAAAACGCCGCCAACTGTCGGTGCCCCTTCAAACTCACCATAACCCTGCGAGTCCTGAACAACACCGCGCCGCTCGATGATGATGGGATACATCGATTCATCGACCTCAACAGAGTCCAGCTGGATCAAACCAGCATTTGCCGGGCCGCAATAGGTTAGCCAGCCGTCATGGCCGTGCAAAGCGCCTCCACCGGCATATCCGACAAAGACCTGGTTCACATAGCCCTTGCCATCCTTGTACGGGTCTTGGCCTGAAATGACCCCAACACCTGCTGGCAGATGCGAGCCGCTTTCGGCTTGACCATATGGCGCGCCCATCTGGGAGAACACCGCATTGCCAGCAATCATCAACCGGTCATTGACGTTGGTCGTGGCAACGGAAGTTCCAACAGGATATTTGGGCCTGCCGATTGCGGAACCATCTCGCAACAATACCTTGATCTGGGATTTCGCGCCCTCATTATGTGGGACGCTTTCATCAAGATTGTTGAACACACCAATGCGGCATGATCCGGTCGCTGTGTTCTCTGACAGATTAAGGCCGCCTGGAACGCAATCGATATTGTCTCGCGCATCAACGACTATCTCGCCTTTTTCAGGATCGACATTGATGGTCAATTTGACGGGAATGCCTTCGTCGGCAACGCCGGGCACCGGGTCGTGACGAATTTCGTAGCTGTACTGACCAGCAGGAAGCTTCGCAATGGCGGCCTTTGCGCATCGCGCACCATAATCAAACCAGTCTTCCACGAAGTCCATCACCGTTTCCGGTGAATAGCGTTCCAGCAATTCGTGAATTCGACGCTCACCAGTGCGGCAGGCTCCAATCTGTGCACGCACATCGCCAAGCCACATTTCCGGCACGCGATTGCGCATGGAGCCAATGCGCAGAATATCCGCCTTTTCCTTGTAGTTTTCTGCAATGCGCACGCAGGGCCAGTGCATCCCTTCTTCAAAGATGTTCTTCGCGAATGGGAGATAGGTTGATGGCGTCGGCGCACCGGTATCAGCATGGTGCGACAGTGCCATCATCCAGAATAGCGGTTTGCCCTGATAGAAAACCGGCATAGCCACAATCAAGTCGGCATGGTGCGTGCCGCCCGTAAAAGGACAATTGTTGAAGAAGATGTCACCCGGCTTGATATCGTCGAAGAGTTTAGTGATCGGGCGTGTCGCCAAATCCATCGACATGACGTGGATAGGCAAAGCGTCTTCAACCGATACCAGGCGATGATCATAGGTCAGGATAGCGCAGGAAAAGTCGCGCGCGTTCTTGATAACAGCCGACCGGCTCGCGCGCATGACGACAAGCGTCATCTCGCGCACCACAGCCTCAAAACGGCTTTTGAGAACGGACATAAGAAACGGATCTACGCGACGGGCCGCACCCGTATCAGATATTTTTGTGCTCATATTCATCACTGAACCTTTCTGATCAGGCTACCTGGACAACAAGGTTGCCATATGTATCCACGGTGGCGTCGTGCCCCTTCTTCAGGTAGGCGGTAAAGGTTTCGGCATCGACGATGCACGGCCCTGCAAGTTGCGCGCCAGCGCCAAGTCCCGCCAGTTCGTAGACCGGCAGTTCCTCTTTCGCCTTGATTTCGTGGCTGTACACATTGCGGAAACCCTTCGGTTGGACCGCACCGTCCTGACTATGCAGCGTATGGCTGAGCCAAACGTCCTGTCCGGTACGCTTGCCAATCGCACGCAATTTCCAGGCTGTGAACTCGACCACATCACCATCCGCGCGAATGGAATAAATGCGTTCATGCATCTTGTGAAATGCTTCAACGAATTCTGCCAATTGGGCCTGCGTGACTTGGCCATTTTCAGGCGTGAACGGAACTTCAATCTCGAAGGATTGATACTCATACCGTCCCATGAAACTGAATTCGAAGCGCCGGTTCTCACGCGTAACACCGGCCTCATCAAGAAACCCGTCGCCGGACTCCATCAGCCGCGACAGGATTGCGTTGACACCTTCCGGATCGAAGCGTTCGCTCGAGGTCAAAAGCACGCCGGTATCCTCGCGACGGATATCCGAGATCAGACCGCCAAAAGCCGAAAGACCGGCCATGAAGCGGGGGATCATATAACGTTTCAGACCGAGAATATCGGCCATCTCCGCTATATGTATAGCGGTTGCACCGCCACCGCAAACGAAGAAGCTGTCACGCGGGTTGATTCCCTCGCGCACGGTGATTTCTTCAATTGCGGCCACCATGTTGTGGTTCGAGGTCGTGTAGATGGCATAGGCAGCTTCCTCATTGGAAACCCCAAGCTCGCCTGCAACCTTCGACAAGGCCTGTTCGGCCAAATCCTTCCGCAACTGCATTTTGCCGCCCAGAAAATAGTCTGGATCGACAATCCCCAGAACGACATTGGCGTCAGTAACTGTCGGCAACTCGCCACCCTTGTTGTAGCAGGCAGGCCCCGGACGCGCGCCTGCACTATGGGGCCCAACATGCAAGAGACCGCCAGCATCTACCGACGCGATTGACCCCCCACCGGCACCCACCGAGCGCACGTCAACCTTGGGAATGCCGAGACTGTCATGATGGATCATGCTGTCAGGCGTCACAATGATCTGATGGTTGCGCAAAGCGGAAACATCAAATGTCGTTCCACCCATGTCACCCACAATAATGTCTGGCTCGTCGGAAAGGGCAAGCGCGGCCATTGGAGCAAGAGTCGGACCCGACATGACCGAGTAAATCGGCTTCCGGATCATTTCTGCAACCGGCATCATACCGCCAACACAATTAGCCAGCAGCAACTCACCGCCGAAGTTGGTCTCGTCCAGTGCAAGGCGCAGCTTTTCGATATAGCGCTTGACGATGGGGTTGATCGAAGCATCGATTGCAGCGGCGATGATGCGCTTGTATTCGCGCGGCATCGGATTGATTTCATGGCTGAGCGTGATGGCGACGCCCGGCAGCTTCTCTTCCAATATCTGGCGTATTTCCAACTCATGTTCCGGATTAACCACGGACCACAGCAGACCTACGGCAATCGCTTCGACTCCGAGCTTCTTGAAGTCTTCCGCTGCTTTCACAACGTCATCGCGATTGAGCGCCGTGACTACGCGTCCACGCGCATCAATGCGTTCACTGACGGTGCGTGTCAGGTGACGCGGCACATAAGCTTCGGGATAATCCAGCCGCCACTGAAACGCCCCCTTGCGTGGACCTTCGCGCAGAACAAGTACATCCTGATGGCCCTCGGTAACGATCAGTCCAACCTTGACGGTTTTACGCTCAACCAATGCGTTGGTCGAAACGGTGGAACCATGCACAATAAGGTCGACCTGCTTGAAGAAGGCATCAGGGGTTAGATCATAACCTTCGGCGGCAACATGGAGGACATTGATAAACCCCTTCTCGAATTCGCCCGGTGTCGTCGGCGATTTAAAGATCGAGATTTCACCTTTTTCGTTCGAAACAAGGCAGTCCGTGAAGGTACCACCAATATCGATGCAAACCTGATATGTCATTTGATCCTCAAGATATCTCTTTTGGGGTCGATAAATGAACGGCGAAGCCGCCCGTAATGCGAATACGAAAGCCCTGGACTAACGCTGTGTCTGCAGCTGTACGACGACCAGAGAAACGATGATGATGAGGCCAAGGAATATCTGCTGGAGATAGCCATCAACCTGAATGAGGTTCATACCGTTGGAAAGAACCGTGATGAAAAGTGCTCCAATCAGGGCTGCGGTCACGCCGCCCTCACCACCGGTAAGGCGCACACCACCAACAACTGCCGCTGCGATGGATTCCAGTGTGAGATTTCCACCAAGATTGGGTTCGCCAGAGCCTGTACGTGCCGTCAGCATAATCGCTCCAATGGCCGTCAGCAGCCCACAAACGGTGTAGGCCAAGATGACAGCAGGCGCTGCCCGAATACCGGCCGCCCGCGCAGCCTTGGGGTTCGCACCGATGATATAGAGACTACGACCGAATTTGGTGGCGGTCAGGATAAAACCGAGCACAATGAAGACCAATGCAAGCACCCATATGGGCGCGGACAGACCAAGGAATTTTCCTTGCGAGAGCACAGCGTTGAAGACTGGAGGCAAGCCAGTAATCGGGAAGCCACCGCTGACAGTCGAAGCCAGAGCAAGGATGATATTGGCCATACCCAGCGTCACCACCAAAGCGTTGAGCTGGAACCCGGCGATGAGCACGCCATTCGTCAGGCCGATTGCTGCTCCGACAAGAAGCGCTGCGCCCATTCCAAGCAATACGGACGTGCCGTCACCACCATTGACCATCACCATGGCCGAAACCACGCTGATCAATGAAATATTGAAGCCAAGCGAAAGGTCGAAACCGCGTGTCAAAATGACGAAGGTTTGCGCCATCGCAAAGATTGCAAGAAAACTCGCCTGCACGACGATGTTCTGGATGTTGCCGAGCGACCAGACGCGCGGTTCCACCAAGCCGAACAACAGGAGAGTGGCAAGGATTGCAAGCGGCAAAACCAGGCTGGTGAGGCGATGTGAAATCGACATGGATCTTTTGATGACAGGCCGGGAAGTCGTGGTGTCGGACATGGTCATTTCCTCACCTGAAGCAAACGTTCGATCCCCAAAGCGCCGATCAACACCGCGCCAAGCATCAACGTCTGAAATTTACTGTCTATCTGAAGCAGGTTCATCGCATTGCCGATCACCGTCAGGAACAATGCTGCTAGAACAACAAGTTCCGCTCGCCCTACCCCGCCACGCAGTGACACGCCCCCAATAACAGCAGCGGCGATTGTTTCCATAGCCAGCGTGCTGCCGATGGTAGCCTGCCCGGACCCAAGCCGAGCCGTCATCAGAAAACCGGTCAGAGCCGCGAGAACACTGGCAAGCACATAAGTGGATACGATCACACGCTTGACCTTGATGCCGGAAAGAAGTGCTGAACGGGGATCGCTGCCAACCGCATAGATATGACGTCCGAAAGCTGTATGACGCTGCATCACGACACAAAGTATCGCGACGGCAAGAACGATGATCATGATCACTGGTATGTTCATGATCTGATTTCGACCGATGCCTTTGATAAAGCCGTCAAACACGCCGTAAACAGGAATACCTTGCGTGAAATAAAGCGCGACGCCCATGATGATGGAAGTCACCGCCAGCGTGACCATGAAGGGCGAAATGTTAAAGGTCGCAACTAACGCACCATTAATAAGCCCCACCAGTCCACCAAGTGCGAGGACAGCCAATAATACAAGCAATGTTACGTAGAGTTCCATTCCCGGAAACATGGGTCCCACGACAAGCATGATCGTGGCTGTAACCAATGTTCCTCCGGCAACGACAGCACCAACCGAGAGATCGAAGCCGCCGATTGTCATAACCAGCATCTGCGCGAGAGCAGGCAGCGCCAGAAATGAGAAATTTCTCATCACATTGATCAGATTGAGCCGGTTCAAAAAGCTCGGCGCTATCAGCGAGGTAATGATCAGGGACAATGCCAGGAACGTAAACACGATACCGCCACTGGCGATAAACCGCTGGAGAAAATGCGGCCCGCTATGAGGGGCAGCTTGTCGGGCGACGGTATCCGTCATGCTATCAGTTCCTTCCCGGCGCTTTCCCCAAAATAGTGAGACAATACGCTCGCTTCGGATTTTTCATTTTCCTGGATTTCCGCCATGATCCGACCTTCATGCATGACATAAATGCGTGTCGACAGATTGATCAGCTCGGGCAATTCCGAAGTGGAGACAATGACACAGGCACCGCCCTCCACGAGACGCTTGATGTATCGGTAGACATCGGCCTTGGCGCCCACATCGATCCCCACCGTGGGCTCATCAAAAATACAGACGTCGAAATCCTTCATCAGACCGCGCGCCAGCATGATTTTCTGCTGGTTTCCACCCGAAAATGCTCGCGCACGCCTTTCGGGATCGAAGGGGCTAAGCGCCAGTTCCTTCAGCGGACTAGCGACCACTGACGCTTCTTTTCTGTGCTTGAAGAATGGGCCAATGGAAAGACTTGGCAGGTTTAAGCCAGCCATGGTTACATTCTCGCGGGCGGGGCGGATCAAGGCCAATCCTTCCTCGCCACGGTCTGCAGGAAAATAGCAAAGATGGTTGTCCAGCATGACTGGAGGCGTCGGACGCTCTACCACTTTGCCATGGAGTTCAACGCGTCCGGACGATATCGTTTCGAGACCAAAGATGGCGCGACACAATTCCGAGCGCCCACAACCGACCAAACCGGCAAGACCAACAACCTCACCCGCTCGCGCATAAATGCTGGCATCGACGACAGTACCGTTTTCAACCGAAAGCCTGTCGATCTTCAGAGCAACTTCGGTCGGACTGGTTGTGATCTTTGGAAACAGTTCCGAGACCGGGCGTCCGATCATCATCTCGATCAAACCTTCGTCGCTGATCTCACCGGTATTCACCGTTCCGATATATTTACCGCCACGCAGAACTGTCACGCGATCAGAGAGATTGCGTAGTTCCGCCATGCGGTGGGATACGTAAATGATGCCGACGCCCTTTTCCTTCAATCGCCGGATAGTGCGGAACAGCTTTTCCGCCTCACCATCAGTCAACGATGCCGTCGGCTCATCAAGGATGAGAATTTTAGGGTCAAGCCGAAGCGCTTTGGCAATCTCGATCATTTGCCGCTGAGCACGCGACAGATGCCCGACCATCGCATCCAGCGGAACATTAAACTCCAGCTCATCCAGCAACTGCTGGGCCTCGGCGCGCATAGCCGCTTTCTTGAGGAAAAGCCTGCCACTCTTTTCGCGCGCCAAAAACAAATTTTCCAGTACCGTCAAATCCGGAACAAGGCTGAACTCCTGAAACACCGACGCGATACCAAGTTCACGCGCAAGTGCGGGGTTCATTTTGTTGTAGGTCTTTCCATTCACCGTCAGCTCACCCGCCGACGGCTCGAAAGTTCCAACGATCAAATTGATGAGCGTCGACTTCCCCGCACCATTCTCACCGAGAAGCGCATGGACCTCGCCAGGCTTCAGGTGCAGCTCAACGTTGCTCAACGCGGCAATGTTGCGGAAATTCTTTGTCAGCCCTTTGATGTGAAGCATGTTCATTCCCGATCAATGATCCCCGCCCGGCCTCTTTCGAGGCCAGACGACGTCGCATTGTTGAAAGGCGAAACTGCCTGAAAACGCAGCCTACTTGGCGTTGACCGAAAATACCGGACGCGTATTGGCTGGGGCGAAGATCTGCGTCGTATCAAAACTGTCGATATTGTCCTTCGTGACAATACCAGGAGAAACGAGCAGCACCTTCTCGTGCGGTTTCTTTTCAAGGGCACGAACAGCAAGATCAACGCCAATACGACCCATCATGACCGGATACTCAGTTGCAAAAGCAACAACTTTTCCGCTCTTGACCGCATCCAGCATCGTCTGGTTTTCATAGGACGAAACGATCATCACATCGTCACGCCCGGCATCTTCCACCGCGCCAATCGCAGCTTCGGCAGTTGGGGCCCCACCCCAGATCACGTTCATATCGGGATAGGTCTGCAGTGCATCTTCTACCAGACGCAACTGTGCTGGAACGCTGGCCTCACCAAACTGCTCGGCCAGCAACTTGATATTGCCTTCTTTGACGGAATCCCGGAAGCCGCTCATGTAGGTTTCCGCCCATCCGGAACCCTGAGGTCCGGGGAAACCAACTGCTTTCCCTTCCTTGTCGCCAAGAAGTTTCTTGGCATACTCGCCGGTCTGATAGCCCTTCTGATAGAAGTCTGGTGTGACGCGGGCAGTGATCGGCGTTTCGAGAATGGGGTTCGCCACAGCGATATTGACGATGCCCTTGTTCATGCCTTCAGTGATCTTCGCAGCGACGCCCGCTTCCGAGATTGGCGAAATCAGAATGGCATCCGCGCCGGCCGCGACGCAATCGTCATATTGCGAGATTTGCTTGGGAAGTGATGTGTAGCCGCCAGCCTGATAGATCGTCAGATTGACGCCCAGACGCTTGGCTTCCTCTACCATGCCGTAGTTGACCGACACCCAGTAGCCATCCTGAATATGAGGATAGAGAACGCAGAGGTTCCACGGCTTTTCTGCCTTCTCCAGCGGCGTGTATTCAATTTCAGAGACCGACTTCAGATCACCGTCCTTCGCGGACTGGATCTTGAAGGGCCACCATTTTCCGGATCCATCTGCAGCAAGTGCGGTTGCTGAAAACGAGACAGCCAGCGCCAGTATGGACGAGCCAATAGCATATTTCAGATTCATATCGAGACGAGCTCCCATTTTGCCCTCTGCGGTTGATTTTGTGAGGCGATTTTGCCTTCTTTTATTCGTTAACGCTTATATAGAATGACCACCCTGTCAATGAGATTGGATACATTATGTTTTATTTTTTCTCATTTGACGCTGAATAATCTACTTATAAGCCTCAAATGTATCCAATCACATTTTAATGCATGTCGCCACCGGGCTATTAAAGCCCGGTGCGCTCGTTCAGATTTTTGCCTTTAAGCCCGACCGATTGCGGCCAGCGTTTCATCCAGCGACTTCTTCGTTGCCGCGACAACATCATCCACCTGCGAAGGCGTGATGATCATGGGCGGGCAAAACGCAATCGCATCGGCCATGTTGCGCGTGATGACGCCATTGCCGAACATCGCCGCATTGGCGAGACCACCCAGTGTGCCGACTTTTTCGTGTGGCGCCTTGGTTGCCTTGTCACCAACCAGTTCAAGCGCGGCAATCAGGCCAACGCCACGCACTTCACCAACCAGCGGATGGTCGGCCAATTCACGCAGGCGCTTTTGCATATAGGCGCCTGTTTCACGCGCATTGGTCACCAGATCGCGCTCTTCGATGATCTTGAGGTTTTCAACCGCAACCGCAGCCGCAACCGGATGACCCGAGCCCGTATAGCCGTGACCGAATACACCAAGGCGTGCACTTTCATCCGCCACCGGCTGATAGACGCGGTCATTGAACATGAAAGCCGAGATCGGCAGATAGGACGACGAAATCTGCTTCGACAGCGTCATAATATCCGGCTTCATATTGAAGGTCTGCGAGCCGAACATATTGCCGGTACGACCAAAGCCGCAGATCACTTCGTCGGCGATCAGCAGAATATCGTATTTATGCAGCACGGCCTGGATCTTTTCCCAGTAACCTTCCGGCGGAACAACGACGCCGCCTGCCCCCATCACCGGCTCGCCAATGAAGGCTGCAACCGTTTCCGGTCCCTCGGCGAGGATCATGTCTTCCAGATCCTTGGCAAGACGCGTGGTGAATTCATCGACCGTCTCGCCCGGCAGTGCATCACGGTAATAATGCGGGCAGGTCGTATGCAGGAAGCCCGGCAGCGGCAGATTAAACGAGTTGTGATTGACCGGCAGGCCGGTGGCGCTTGCCGATGCAATCGTCACACCATGATAGCCGCGCTTGCGACCGATGACCTTGGTGCGCTGTGGCTGGCCCATGGCGTTGGCGCGGAACCACAACATCTTGATGATGGTGTCATTAGCTTCCGAGCCGGAATTGGTGAAATAGACCTTGCTCATGGGAACCGGCGCGATGCTGATCAGCTTTTCGGCTAGCTCGATGACGGGGGGATGCGACCGGTGCGTGAAAGTGTGCGAATAAGGCAGCTTCAACATCTGCTTGTGCGCAGCATCTGCAAGACGCTTTTCCGAAAAGCCGACGCCGACGCTCCAAAGGCCCGCCATCGCCTCGATATAACGCTTGCCGTTATTGTCTTCGACGTAGATGCCATCACCCTTTTCGATCACCGCTGGGCCGATTTCTTCGTGACGACGCGCATTGGTGTTGGAATGGAAATGATAGGCGATGTCGCGAGCTTCAACGGAATTGGGCTGTCTCGTCATGTAATTCCCTTTCAAAGCCGGTGGACCGGCTATTACGGCCTCTTATTTCCAGATGCAGCCCGAGACAGCAAAGCTTATGCTGTCGACACACGAAATCGTGGAGGCTGATCGTTCTTTTAAAGGAAGCTATAGATAACTTTACCTTCGTGCAACATATTTGATGCATCAAACTACAAATATGATAAAAAGCCATATTGGATGTTAGTGGAGAGCGCACGCATGCACAAAATTGCTGAATTGCAGACTCTAGTGCACGAGAACCTAGGCGATGTCGTTTATCGCAAACTCTCGGAAGCCTTGATGCGTGGCAAGTTTGCCCCCGGCACGCGGCTGACCATTCGCGAGCTGGCGGCTTCGCTGGGCACATCGGTCACGCCGGTTCGCGATGCACTGCTTCGGCTCATTCAGGACAACGCCCTCATCCAGAAAACACCGCGCGACGTGCGCGTGCCCATCCTGACACCGGAACGCTATTGCGAGATACGCGATATTCGGGTGCGACTGGAAGGGCTGGCGGTCAGCCGCGCTGCTGTTGCAGCGACACACGAAGATATTGCCCGGCTCTGGTCCATTATTAGTGACAACGAGATCGCGATTAAGGAGCAGCGCTGGGAAGATGCTCTAGAGTGCAACCAGATTTTCCACTCGGCTTTTGCAGAAATTGCGCGGATGCCGTCGCTGATTACAATCCTTGGAACCCTTTGGCTCCAGATGGGTCCGCTGATTGCAGGCATATATGAGTATGGCGGCCGTCACATGATTGAAGATCACTATATCGTCGTGAAAGCAATCCAAGCGCGTGATGCGGAGGCCGCGGAAGCAGCGCTTGCTAAAGATATTCTGGATGCAAGCGAGCTTATTCTCGAAAGAATTGCGGCACTCTCGGAGGAGTGACCTTCCAATGCGTTCAAGAATTCAAATTCGTCTTTCTTTGGTGCGAAGCCGTTTCGTCTGGTTTTACCCGATCTGCTCGACCTCTATAAATTCCTGAATGAATACATTGAACGGCACCGGGCGGTCTTGTTGAGAAATGCCCGCGATCCGGGCACGCTGTTTGTCAAAACAGTCAAGACAAACAGCAAGGATGCAGACTATGATCAAACGACATTCTACGAGGCTTGGCGGCTCACAATTCAGCGATACGGTATCTATAATCCTTATACGGACCGCGGCGCGATAAGAGGATTGCTTCCGCATGGTCCGCACAATGTCCGGGACGTCCCGGCTACTCATATTCTGAAGCAAACCGGCTCCTACGAACAGGCCAGCTATGCAATCCAGGATACGCCGGACATGGTGGCGAGCCACTATGGGAGATTTCTGCCCCAGGATAAGGCCGCGCTGGCCGCCAGGATACTCAATCAGGTCTGGATGGAAGCGTGAAGAGAACCGCGCCCAACATTAGCCACCTTATGGGAGCGGTGCCGCACGCAGCCGCTCTCTCAACAGAACATGAGCGAAAATTCGCCTTCCTGCGTCGTAATGATATCCACACAGTTAAGCGCTGGCGGTGATGGCATTAAGCAAAAGTTTTCTTTATGTTCGCATAATGCGGGTGAATTGCTGATCTAATGTCAGAAATATTCCCAGGGAATACGCTAAGCGGAGCATAATCATGCAGACCGAATTCGTCCATCGTTATGCCGCGCTCGGCCATCATTTCTTTCAGATTGCGTAAGCTCAGATTGTAAGTCAGGTACCATCGAACACACAGAAGGATGACGGACTTATCGAAATGATGGCCTTTGAACATCGAATAATCCAGCTTCTAGAGAGCTGGAAACCCTATATCAATGCTCGTTGACGAAACGTTTGCAACAGATCCTTCAGAATGAATGTTAATTTCAGTTGCTCAGCGGAATGTCTGCTATTGGAAACAGACAGACACGTTTTAAATGCGAAGATGAATGCGTAAAGCGGTCGTAGAGAGCTTTGATTGCCAGTCAACAACGGGCCTTCGCAACCATCCGGTGTTCAATATCGTGTGTGTTAAACGTGCCCCACCGCCGCTAAAAAGTGCTGTACAGATATTGCGCGGTAAACAGATCGAGATGCCCGCCACCGACATTCTTGTAGACCGTGATCTGGCGATCATCGCTGCGGCCCGGATGTTTTGACTGACATAGCTCAATCAAATCAGCTTCGATCTGCTCATGCTTGATCAGTCCAGTGGCGAGCGGAATTCCGAGTTCGCCCGAACCATCACAGCAATGGCGCGTATCGACAAATACCCGTCCGGCACGACGGAACACGTCATCATCGGCTTCACGCATGTCCGGCATATAGGCACCGATCAGATCGACATGAGCGCCCTCTTTGAGGAGTTTTCCCTTAACCAGCGGATTGGTCGACATGGTGACACACGATATGATGTCCGCCATCGATACTGTGTTATCGAGATTCTCCACGGCAACGATGTCGACGCCAGCAATGTCAAGTCGGCTGGCAAGTTTTTCCGCCCTGTCGAAGTTGCGGTTCCAGATAAAGACTTGATCGATCGACGGTCGGCTGGCGCAATGAGCCTGCACCACATGGGGCGCTAGCCCCCCGGCACCAACCACCAGCAAGGTACGGGCGTCCTTGCGCGCCAGCAGGCTGGCGCCAAGTGCCGAATCTGCCGCCGTCTTCTTGAAGGTTTCAATGGCGCCATCACAGACCATGAGTGCTTCGCCGGTCTGACCGCTGAACAGCGTTACCGTGCCTTGGATCGAAGGTTGGGCCACAGGAAGTTTGACATTCGCAGGGAAAACACCGACCAGCTTGACGGCAACCGCCTCCCCTTCGAGCCAAGCTACCAGGGACACAAACTGGTTGTCTGCGCTTTTCCGATCCTGAAGCACGGTCGTGTCGCTTTGCGGTCGTTTGCCGCTCGCATGCGCTTGACGCAAGGCTTCGATCAATCCCGGATAATCGAGCGCGGCTTCGGTTTGCTGTGCATTGAGAATTATCATCATTCGTTCCTGTCACGCCACGCGCTTCAAAAAACTTTTAGTACGCGGATGTTGTGGATTGCCAATAACCTTTTTAGGCGGGCCGGATTCAACAATCACGCCACCATCCATGAAAATCAGGTGGTCGGCGACTTCGCGGGCGAAGTTCATTTCATGCGTGACGACAATCATGGTCACGCCGTCTTCGGCCAACTGGCGCATCACCGCCAGAACCTCACCGACCAGTTCCGGATCAAGAGCTGATGTGGGTTCATCAAAAAGCATCAGCCGAGGCTGCATGGCCAATGAACGGGCAATCGCCACGCGTTGCTGCTGCCCACCGGAGAGCTGGTCGGGATAATAATTCGCGCGCTCGGTAAGGCCGACTTTTTCCAGCAACTTCATCGCCGCAGCAATGGCCGCCTGACGGCTAATCTTACGCACGATCATAGGCGCCTCGATGATGTTTTCCACCACGGTCTTATGGGGGAAGAGATGGAAGCCCTGGAACACCATGCCCATTTTCTGGCGCTGGCGTGCCAGTTCGTTGAAGGACATCGTATAAAGCCGCTCACCCTGCCAACGCATGCCGATCGGCTCGCCTTCCAGCAACACGGCACCCGAATCCGGCACTTCGAGATAGTTCAGACAGCGCAGCAATGTGCTTTTGCCGGAGCCGGATGGGCCGACAATGCAGGTCACGTCCCCCTTTTCCACCGTTATGTCGATGCCGTCGAGCACCCGGTGATTGCCAAAAGATTTGGTCAGTCTTTCCACCTGCAGCAGTGGCAAGCTCGCGGGCGTTTCATTCATTTTTGATATCCAAGCGCAAATTTGAAGGGCAGCAGTCTGGACAGGAATGACGCGGAACGGGTGATCTGCCGGGATTTCAGGTGGTTCTCGATATGGTGTTCGATGATAGTCAGGGCGGTTGACAGGATGAGATACCAGATCGTAGCCACGATCAGCAGCGGAATGGTCTGATATGTGCGCGAATAAATCATCTGCGCCGAATAGAGCAGATCGGGCAAGGCAAGCACGCTGACCAGCGACGTGAATTTCAGCATTGAAATGGTGTCATTGCCGATCGGCGGAATGATAATACGGATTGCCTGCGGCAGCACGATGCGCTTCATGATCTGAAACCGCGTCATGCCAAGTGTCGCGGCGGCCTCGGTCTGGCCCAGATTGATCGCCTGGATGCCAGCGCGGATGGTTTCGGCGGCATAGGCGCTTTCTGTAAAGGACAGGCCAAGCAGTGCTGCACTCATCGGCGTGATCAGCGTGTTCATGTCCCAGGACCACAATGTCGGCCCGAACGGAATGCCAATGGTCAGATTGGGAACCAGAAGCGCCAGATTGTACCAGAAAATCAGCTGAACCAGGGGTGGAACGCCGCGAAAGAACCATATCCACAGCCAGCTTGCCCATTGCAGCACCGGATTGGCCGAAAGGCGCATCACGGCCAGTATGATGCCGATTGCAAAACCGAAGATCATTGCGGCAAAAGTCAGGAACAGCGTGCGCGCCAAGCCAGCGAGAATGTCGGGATGAAACATGTAGCGCACAACAATGTTCCATTGCAGGTTCTCATTGGTCGCCAGCATATTGACAAAACTCAATGCGATCAGAATGAGCACGGCGCCGGTGATCCATCGAGACGGATGGCGCACGGGTATCGGTTTGACACTATGTATATCCGGCCGATGCGCGACCGTCTTTGCTGTTCTTGCCATGATTTACTCCAGACTACCGTATCGTGTTTAGCGAAATTCGTATTCGAACTTACCAAACCCGCCGGCCCGTGTTCCGGGCCGGCCCTTGCGCAATGGACCGCGGCTGTATTCGCACCGCCGCCGGCTGACGGGCGTTCTCATTCAATCGGCCCTGACTATTTTGGCTCCGGATTGTCCTTAGTAACCAGAACCGCCTTTTCCAGGGTGCCGGCGCCATCAACGCCCCACTTTGCCATGATTTCCTTGTAGGAGCCGTCATCGATCATGGACTGGATGGCATCACGGAAAACTGGCCCAAGCGCATCACCCTTGCGCACGCCAATGCCGTTGAAGACCGGATTGCTGACCAGTTCAGATACGCTGAAGCGCCCCGTAATCTTGGCCATATAGTGCATTTTTGCCGATCCGGCCGCCACCATCTCAACACGCCCCGAGGACACAGCCAGTTCGGCGGCGTTCTGGGTGGTGAATTGCTGCAGGTTAATCGGCTTCTCACTGGCGGATTCGCACAATTCCGCGCTCTTTTCCTTCAGATATTGGTAGTCCCAGGCACCTGTCATCACTGCAACGCTATGGCCGCACAGATCTTTTTCCGACTTGATGGAAAAGTCCTTGCCTTTCAAGAAGGCATAGGCAGTGCCTTCCTTACGCTGAGGAATGAAATCAAGCGAATCAAGCCGTTCCGGCGTCACACCGAAGGAAGAAAATCCGGCGTCAAAACGCTTGCTGGCCAGGCCCGGAATGATGGCGTCGAAACTGGTTGCGGTAAATTCGAATGTCACGCCAATGCGTTCCGACATGGCTTTGGCCATGTCGATGCTCCAGCCTTTCAGGACGCCGTCTTCGACAAACTCGTCCGGTGGCCAGTCATTGAAGGCAGCAATCTTGACGCCCTTCCTGTAATTCTCCGGCACAGCGTCCTGTAGTGCCTTGATCGGTGCGGCATGCAGCGAGGTGATGCCGGCGGCCGTGGCCAGCGCCGCCAGCGCTACCATCATGCGCCGGGATGCGGTTTTGCGACGATTGGTCATTTATCTCCCCTTTTGATTGGAATTTTATCCCCGTGCGAGGCTCGTCTTCTACTTGCGTTGCTGATAATGATATGCGAACGTTCTCACAATATAGCCATTGATTGATCGCATCCGTCAAGTTGAAAGTTGAGATCAGGCCCAACTTCGCCTATGAAACGGTACAGGTATTGAGCAGCGTGCAACTGCTTGGAAGGAACGCGCAGACATGAGTGAACGACGCGCCGACAAGACGACCATTGCCGATGTGGCGCGCCTGGCCGGCGTCAGCACCGCGACCGCCGGACGGGTATTGGGCGGCTATGGCTATACCAGCGAAGAAATCCGCGACAAGGTGAAGAAATCCGCTGATACGCTGGGCTATCGCCCCAATCTGCTGGCACGCAGTCTTATCACCGGGCGCAGCAAGACCATAGGCGTTGTCGCGGGCGACATGCAAAGCCCGTTTTACGCCAGTATTCTGCGCGGTATTTCCGATGTGGTTCGTGCGCGCGGCTTTGGCCTGATCGTCACCAACAGCGATGAATCGATCGATCGTGAGCTGGAGGCAGTGGATCTTCTGCGCGAAAAGCAGGCCGACGGCATCATCATTGCGCCCTGTGATATTCTCAAGGCGCAGCACTTGCACGATGTCGTTGCCAGCGGCTGTCCGGTGGTCCAGATCGATCGCCGCGTCAAGGGATTGAAGGCAGATTCGGTGACCGTCAATGGCCGCCAGGCCGCCCACGCCGCAGTGACCCAAATGATTCTCGACGGCCATAGTCGCATTGGCGTACTGGCGGAACTCGAGCATGGCCGCTACAAGAATCTCAACGCATTTCTTCACGACCGCCAGCACAAGAAAATCGATATTTCATCGCTTTATCCGAGCTGGCAACGTCTGCTCGGCTATATCGAAGCGCATGAGGAAGCCGGGATCGCCTTTGATCCGAGTCTCGTTGCCCAGGTGGGCAGCTATTCGATCGATATTGCCCGCCAGCACGCCATCGCGTTGCTGACCCGGGAAAACCCGCCTTCAGCGCTGTTTACCACCGATGGATTGATGTCAGCCGGCGCCATGCTGGCGATCAGCGAACTCGATATTTCCATTCCGCAGCAACTGTCCGTGGTCTGCTTCGACGATCTGGACTGGATGTCGTTCTTTACCCCTAAACTGACGGCAATCCGGCAGCCACTGCTCGAAGTTGGCGAAGCCGCGGCGCGTCTAGTCCTGGAGCGGCTCGATAGCGCCGATCGGGCGCAGCAGGATATTGTGCTGCATGCCGAATGGCAGCCGCGCTGTTCGCTCGCCCACCATCCCGGTTGATCTGGCCGGCCTTAACCTCAAAAAGACATGCGCAGCCGACTCAATCCTGCAACTCGGCTATAGGCTCGCCGAGATCAATCGGCGCGGCATGACCTGTACCGCCATATTGGCCACATGTCGCCGCAGCAACGCGTGACGCCGCCTGTAGCAATGTTGCGGGCGCCTCGCCCTTCACCAGGCCATAAAGGGTGCGGGCGATGAAACTGTCGCCAGCGCCTAACGTGTCAACCGCCACAATCGGCGTTGCTTCGGCATGGAAAACCCCTTGCGCACCGGCAAGAACTGCGCCCTTGGTGCCGCGGGTGACCAGCACCCAATCCGCGCCGCTCTCGCGCAGGCAGCCAATGGTCGCCGTAACCTCGTCCGGCGAAAGCTCACCGCCCGAAACAGCGGCCAGAAAGCATTTCGGGCCGATGCGTCGATAGTGTTCCACGTCGCGACGGATGGAGAAATCATAGGACAGGCGTTGCGGCGCAATAGCATCCAGCCAGCCGTCAAGGCCACTCGACTGACCGATATGGACGGCATCGAACCGGCGCGCAAACTGAATATCGGCAGCGCTCGGCTCAAACATCGACACTCCGAGATCAAAGCGGATGAAATAGCGATCATTATTGCCGCGATGACCAATGATGCAATAGGCCGTCTTGCCTGTGGCCTCCATACGCAGATGCGAAGTATCGACCCCCTCGTCGCGCAGTGCGGTCTGAATGACCCTTCCGGCCGCATCCGCGGCAACCACGCCGATATAGGCCGCCTCGGCCCCAAAACGGCTCATATGGATAGCGACATTGACACAGTTACCGCCCGGAAACATTTCCCGACGCGAAATGTAACAATCGACGACATTGTCGCCCATCGCCGCGATTTTGATCATTCTTATTTTCCCAATTGACAAGATGTGAGAACGTTCGCACACTAAAGTAGAACTGTCAACGTATCGCGGGATTGGTACCGGGAAATGTTGCACTGGACCGGAACGGCTGCCGATCGGCACAGCCGGGCTCTTCAAGACGCTGAAAAGAGGAATAGAATGCCCAAACAACTTCCTACCGATATTGCTGAAACCTTGAATGCGCTTGCGCAGCGGGATTTTTCGCATGTGTTTCTGGTTGCCTGCGGCGGATCGCTGTCAATCATGCATCCGGGCAAGTATTTTCTGGATCGCCATTCGGGACTGCTGACCTCTGATGTCTATAATGGCGACGAGTTCGTCACACGCGACCCGCGTCGCCTCAACAGCGATGCCATTGTCATTCTGTGCTCCCAGACGGGCACCACCAAGGAAACGGTGCGGGCGGCAGAACATGCCCGTCGCCGGGGCGCCTGCGTAATCTCCCTGACGCTGGATCCGCAATCGCCGCTCGCCGCCGCCGCCGACCACGTGCTGCAATACCAGGCGTCCTACACCACCGGCATCCCGATCGATGGTGCCGACAGCAATTACAGCGTGCTTTACATGTTGCTGGCGGGCATTGTCGATTTACGCGACAAGACCAGCCTGCTGCCCAAACTGCTGGAAAGCCTGCCGGCACTGCAACCGGCCATTGAACGCGGTCAGCAGCATTTTGATGAAACCTTTACCAGATATGCAGAGCGCTATGGCCGCGAAAAAGTCGTGTACACCATGGCTAGCGGTCCGGTTTATGGCGCAGCCTATTCATTCTCCATCTGCGTGCTCATGGAAATGCTGTGGATCAACTCGCAAGCTATCCACGCCAATGAGTTCTTCCATGGCCCATTCGAAGTCGTCGATAAAAATGCCTGCTTCGTCGTCATGATTGGGCTCGATGAAACGCGTGCGCTGGCCGAGCGTGGCCGGGATTTCCTGTACCGTTTCGGCGAGCCGGACAATATGTTGGTGCTGGATGCAGCGAAACTCGATCTCGCTGACATAGATGACACTTTCAAGGGATATTTCGTGCCGTTGATTTTCTTCGATGCTCTTTGGAAATTTGCCTATAAGTTGGCGGCGAAACGTGAACAGGTCATGCTGGACGGTCGCCGCTACATGAAAAAGATCACCGACTACTAACAGCACCCCGGCTCAATCTTCGTTGAAGTTGGGCCGGGACTACTACCGTTCCCGACATTGCCATGGCTGCTCGCTAGGTGTTGTCACGTTAAGTTTCTCTGGCCGGAAAGGCCAGGGGCTCGTAGATATTCAGGCGAAACAGGCCGCAATTTTCCATGCATCGAAAGCTTCGA
>Ga0180219_1000258_pt1 | contig 50767 bp, 53 predicted proteins | sample eDN3rd30CBELigMG_FD_151338 | JGI IMG/M metagenome (GOLD analysis project Ga0180219, IMG submission 151338) | Enriched Miracle-Growth compost microbial communities from Emeryville, California, USA - eDNA 3rd pass 30_C BE-Lig MG (version 2)... ... | reverse complement strand
GACCTCATAGGCGCCTTTGGCAAGGAGCTCGCGGGTATTGCTGCGCGCCCACAGCAGCTCGGCGAGCCGCTGCAAGGTGACGAACGAAAGAATGAGAATGGAAAGCATCATGCGTTGGCCGACAGGCTGAGTGCCGCGAGCGTAAAGCCAGGTCCCAAGGCCGTCAGCACGCTTTTGCCGGACAGTCCTGCGGCGAGCAGGCGCTCGAGGACAAACAGAACCGTTGGCGCCGACATGTTGCCGCACTCGCGCAGCACCTTCCGTTCCTGATTGAGACTGCCGGCTGTCAACGCCATGGCCGCTTCGATCGCCTCGATCACTTTCGGTCCGCCAGGGTGGCAGACGAAGCGATCGACGTCCTTGCGCTCGATGTTCATGCGCGCCATGAGATGCGTCATGGCGGCGCCGAGATTGTCCACGGCGAAAGGCGGAATCGAGCGGTCGAAGATAACGCCGAAGCCTTCCACGTCGACGCTCCATCCCATGATGCCCAAAGTGTCCGGCCACATATATTCGGCCGCCGTCTCGATGTTCGCGAGACCGCGCTCGCCGCCGCCTTCACGCACCACGCAGGCCGCCGCGCCATCGCCGAACAGGGCCGTGGCGACGATATTGGCCTTGCTCATCTGGTCGAGCCGCACCGCCAGCGTGCAGGCTTCCACCGCGACGAACAACACGGTGGAACCCGGCGCGGCCCGCGCCAGCTTGGCCGCCATCCCAAGGCCGGTGACGCCGCCGGCGCAGCCGAGCCCGAAGATCGGCACGCGGGCCACGTCGGGGCGGAAATCCATGGTCTGCGCCGCGCGCGCCTCGAGGCTCGGCGTCGCAATCCCGGTCGAGGAGACGGTGACGATCGTGTCGATGTCGGGGGCCGCGAGCCCCGCGTCGCGGATCGCCTTATCGGCGGCGGCGATGAACAGCGCAGTCGCACCCTGCGTATAGGCGGCGGTGCGTTCCGGCCAGTCGTGCGCAATTCCGTACCAGTCCATCGGCATGATGCCGTAGCGGCGTTCGATCCCGGCGCTGGCGAACACCTGCGCCATACGTTCGAAATCGGCATAGCGGCCGCCGAAATGCAGGCTGGCCCGGCGCGCGACCTCGCTCTGCGGAAATACATGGGCGGGAACGGCGGTAGCCACCGACAATAGTGCAACCAATTGAAATCCTTCCACTCGGACCAGACAGTTTCGCTGGTTCCCGGCAATGTTACCAGCGCCAGGGCATTTCCAGGATAAAGGGCCTTCGGCGGTCAATTGAGGCCATTGCATTCAGCGATTGCGTTGCTTTAACTGACGCAAGTGAGAGGAACTTGCGCAAGTGTGACAAGAGAGAGCTGTTTGTCGATGACCGATTCCAGAGACTATCCGGCGCGTCCCATCCTTGCCGCCAGCGCCGCCGTGTGGCGCGACGGCAAAGTGCTGCTGGGCGCGCGGCGTAATCCGCCGTTCGACAAAGTGTTCAGCCTGCCGGGCGGCCTCGTCGAAACCGGCGAAACCCTCGAGCAGGCGGCGTTGCGCGAGGTCGAGGAAGAAACCGGCGTGCGCGCCGAGATCGTCGCCTTCAACGGCTGGCGCGAGGTCATCGCCCATGACGACGACGGCAGGGTGAAGCGCCACTACGTCATTGCCTCCTTTGCCGCCCGCTGGGTCTCGGGGGAGGGCGAGGCGGGGGAGGAGCTTGGCCAGGTGATCTGGGCCGACGAGCCGCGTTTCAGCACCCTCACCCTGACACAGGGGCTGGCCGAACTTCTCCTCAGTGCCAGAACCCTGGTTGGCGCCCCCGCATGAGACTGGTTTGGGCCGTGATCTGCTGTCTGCTGGCCGCGCCCCTGGCGCAGGCGCAGCAGCCCGCGGCGCCGGCCGCGCCGTCCGGCTCTGATGCCGCCGCGCCGCCCTATGAACGCCAGTTGCTGCGGCTGGCCGAAATCCTCGGCTCCCTGTCGTTTCTGCGCGATATCTGCGGCGACAACGACAGCGCCGAGTGGCGCCGGCGCATGGCGGCCCTGATCGAGGCGGAAGGGGTGACGGACGCTCGCAAGGAGCGGCTGGCCGGCGCCTATAACCGCGGTTTCCGCAGCTATGAGACGATCTACCGGGCCTGCACGCCCAACGCCGAACTGGCCATCAGCCGCTATCTCGACGAGGGCGAGAAGATCGTCCGGGACGTTTCCACCCGCTACGGCGGCTAGAGCATTTTCGAGCGAAGTGGTTGCCGGTTCGCGTGAAGAAAATGCGTCAAAACAAAAACCTGGAGCTCGGTTCTGATTCCATCAGAACCGAAAAAGCTCTGGGGCATGATCCGGAAAAGTGGAAACCGGTTTTCCGAAAAGATCATGCCCAAACAAAAAGATGAGGTCATGATGCGGTTCCTTGTAATCGCATCATGATCTAGGGCATTTGGTCGGCCCGGAACGGCACAGTTCTGGAAAATCCGGCAAATCCGCCGTTAACCCTTTTTTTATTCGAGAGTCGCGGCCTCCCGGGCAACCCATTAGTGTCCCGGCGTTATGACGACAAAACCCACCGCCCTTGTCTCGGAATTTCACGCCGCCGAAGAGCGCCGCGAGGCGCTCGGCTATTTTACCGAGGCTTTCGCTGAAGCCCTTCTCGCCGGTGTCGAAAGCGGCTGTTTCGCCCGCGCCGCTCTGGACGCCGCCTTCCACGAGTTGGTTGGCATCCATGGCGAGGAACAGGTTGCCCTGTTCGCCGAGCGTCTGCCGGAGCGCATCCGCCATGGCGAATTCACGGTGACGCGCAAGCATTGACGTGCGGCGGCCGCACGCCGGCCACACCTCGACAGACGCCCGAAAGCCCGACATGATCGCACCAGGCAAGAGCGCATAACCCGCGCCATGCGAGGGAGGGCTCCATGTTCGGCAGATTGCGCACATCGGTTCTGGCATTTGGGGTGCTGAGCGCGTTGGCCGGCCCTGCCGCCGCCCAGCAGGACTTTCCCAACAGGCCGATCCGCATGATCGTGCCCTATGTGGCCGGCGGTGCGACCGATGCCCTGGCCCGCATTTTCGCGGCGAAATTCCAAAACCAGATGAAGGTTGCCGTCGTCATCGAGAATCGCGCTGGCGCCGGCGGCAATATCGGCACCGATGCGGTGGCGAAATCGGCGCCGGATGGCTACACCATCCTCTTCAATATCAACGGCCAGGCGATCTCGCCGTCGATCTACAAATCCCTGCCGTTCGATGCCGACCGGGATTTCATCCGCGTCACGCAACTGGTCTCGACCTCGACGGTCGTCGTCGTCAATCCGAAAGTACCGGCGCGCAATCTCAAGGAACTCGTGGCGCTGGCGAAGTCGAAGCCGGGCGTCCTCAACTATGGGTCCACCGGCATCGGCAATTCGCTGCATCTGTCCATGGAGCTGCTGAAGCGCGAAACCGGCACCGACATCCAGATGGTGCCGTTCCGCGGCGACGCGCCGCTGTTCCAGTCGCTCCTCACCGGCGACATCGAGATCGCGCTGGTGCCGACATCGGCGGCCAAACCTCAGATCGAGGCCGGCGCTGTCGTTCCGATCGGCATCACCACGGCGAAACGCTCGCCGACCTTGCCGAATGTTCCCACCATTGCCGAACAGGGCCTGCCTGATTTCATCGTGGCGGGATGGATGGGGCTGTTCCTGCCGACAGGAACGCCGAACGACATCGTCGAACGCTACTGGCTCGAAACCCGCTCGGCCATCGAAACGCCCGACATGCAGGAACGTCTCGCGACGATGGAGCTGCAGCCCGTCGGCAGCGCGCCTAAGGACTTCGACGCGGTCTATTTCGCCGATCGCGAGCGCTTCGCCAGGATCATCAAGGAAGCCAATATTCCGCTGCAGGAATGAGGGGCGACTCCTTCTCCCGCCCTGCGGGAGAAGGTGGCCCTTGCGCAGCAAGGGTCGGATGAGGGTGGAAGCGCCTCGCTCCGACATGAGTGCCGCAAGTAAGAGAAGAGTAGAAGGAAGCACACCCGCCCTCATCCGACCTCTGCTACGCAGAGGCCACCTTCTCCCGTAAACGGGAGAAGGAAGTCAGAAAATATGCCCGGCGGTGATCTTCATCGATACACGCTCGCCGATGGCAGGCGCGACGGCGCTGGCGAGATCGAGTTCGAGGCGCTTGGCATAGCCCTTGACTGCCACTTCGAGCCTGCGAAGCGCGCCGTTGCGGCGGATGTGTTCGACAACGCCCTGCAGCGACAAGGGGCCGTTGTCGACGAGCTTGATGTGCTGCGGCCGCACGTAAAGCGAGGCCGGGCCGCTGCGGTTTTGGCCGTTGCTGCGAAACACCGGCGTGTCCTCGAAGAAGGCCTGGCCGCCGGCGATATGCACCGGCAGCTTGTTGGTCTCGCCCAGGAATTCGCAGACGAAAGCTGATTCCGGCTGATCGTAGACCGCGTCGGGCGAGCCGATCTGCTCGATCGCGCCAAGATTGAGAATGGCGACCCGGTCGGCAAGCTCAAGCGCTTCTTCCTGATCATGGGTGACGAACACGGTCGTATGGCCGGTGCGTCCATGCAGCTCGCGCAGCCAACTGCGCAGATCCTTGCGCACCTTGGCGTCGAGCGCGCCGAACGGTTCGTCGAGCAGCAGCACGCTGGGCTCGATCGCCAGCGCCCGCGCCAGGGCGACGCGCTGGCGCTGGCCACCGGAAAGCTGCGCTGGGAAACGCTTCTCAAGACCCGCCAACTGCACAAGATCGAGCAGGTCGCCGACCCGCTTCCTGATGTCGGCCTCGGCGGGGCGCTTCGCGCGAGGTCTTGCACGCAACCCGAAAGCAATGTTCTCGAACACGTTCATGTTCTTGAACAGCGCATAGCTCTGGAACACAAAGCCGATGCGCCGTTCGCGCAGCGACAATTGCCGTGTGTCGACATCGTCGAAGAGAACGCGGCCGTGGTCCAACTGTTCAAGGCCGGCGATGGCGCGCAGCAGGGTCGTCTTGCCGGAGCCCGACGGGCCCAGCAGCGCCATCAACTCTCCCGGCTCGACGGTGAAGGAGACGCCGCGTAGCGCCGGGAAGACGTCGAACTGTTTTTCAGCCTGGTCGATGACGAGGGCAACGGACATGGTAGTGGCCTTACGAGTGGCGGGAAGCGGCGATGGAGTCGGCGTATCGCCATTCCAGGAACGTCTTCAGGATAAGGGTGACGAGCGCCAATGCCGCGAGCAATGAAGCAAGCGCAAAGGCTGCGACGCCGTTATATTCATTGTAGAGGATTTCAATCTGCGTCGGGATCGTGGTGGTCAATCCGCGGATGCGGCCCGAGACGACGGAGACGGCGCCGAACTCACCCATGGCGCGCGCGTTGCAAAGCAGCACGCCATAGAGCAGGCTCCATTTGACGTTCGGCAAGGTGATCTTGAAGAAGGTGCGCCAGCCCGAGGCGCCGAGCGTCAGCGCCGCCTCTTCGTCGTCCTTGCCGAGCGCCTGCAGATGCGGAATGAGCTCGCGCGCGACGAAGGGAAATGTCACGAACACGGTGGCAAGCACAATGCCCGGAACCGCGAAGATGATTTCGACGTTATGAGCTTTCAGCCAGGTACCGAAATAACCCTGCGCGCCGAACAGAAGAACATAGATGAGGCCGGCGATGACCGGCGAGACCGAGAAGGGCAGGTCGATCAGGCTGGTCAGCAGGTTCTTGCCCTTGAAGTCGAACTTGGCGATGGCCCAGGCAGCGGCGATGCCGATGATGACATTGAAAGGCACGGCGATGGCCGCAACGATGAGCGTCAGCCGGATGGCGGCCATGGCATCGGGATCATCGAAGGCCGCCAGATAGGCCGGCCAGCCGCGCTTGAACGCTTCGGCGAAAACCGACACCAGCGGCAGGAACAGGAACAGGGCGAGAAAGACCAGCGCGACCAGAATGAGCAGTCCGCGCACAACGATGCCTTCACGCATATTATCGGCATAGCGCTCGGCGAGGTTTTCTTGTCTTATGCTTGCATCAGACATCGCCAAGCCTCTTGCGGCTCCAGGCTTGCAACAGATTGATCAGGAAGATCAGCGAAAATGAGGCCAGCAGCATCAGCATGCCGACCACGGCCGCGCCGGCGTAATCGAACTGCTCCAGCCGGATGACGATCAGCAGGGGGGCGATCTCGGAAATCATCGGAATATTGCCGGCGATGAAAATCACCGAGCCGTATTCGCCGATGGCGCGGGCGAAGGCGAGAACAAAGCCGGTGAGGAGCGCTGGCGCCACCGCCGGCAGGACGACGCGAAAGATCGTCCGCAGCCGGCTGGCGCCCAAGAGGGCCGCCGCTTCCTCGATGTCGACCTGGGATTCTTCGAGCACCGGCTGCACCGAACGCACCACGAAAGGCAGGCCGATGAAGATGAGCGCCACAAGCACGCCCGTCGGCGTATAGGCGATCTTCAAACCATGCGCCTCGGCGATCGAGCCGACCCAACCGTTCGGCGCATAGATGGCGGAGAGCGCAATGCCGGCGACGGCTGTGGGCAAGGCGAAGGGCAGGTCGACGGCGGCGTCGATGAGACGGCGCCCGGGGAAGCGATAGCGCACCAGGATCCAGGCGATCAGCAGGCCGAACACGGCGTTGACGATCGCGGCGAGGAAGGCCGCGCCAAACGACAGCCGCAAAGCCGCGAGCGTGCGCGGCGATGTGGCGATGGCGATGATATCGGCCGGGCCGGCGCTCGCGGCCTTGATGACAAGGGCCGCGAGCGGGATCAGCACAATCAGGCACAGGGCGGTGAGCGTCAGCCCGAAGGCCAGTCCGAAGCCAGGAAGGATGCTCGGCTTCCGCCAGCCTGCCTCTGATGCGACGGCGCTCATCGCGCCGGCTTGTACAATTGATCGAACGTGCCGCCGTCGCCGAAGTGCTCGGGCTGCGCCTTCGCCCAGCCGCCGAACTCGCCGTCGATGGTCACGAGATCGAGCTTCGGAAAGGCCGCGATATCTTTCGGATCGGCGGCTTCGGGCTTGCGCGGACGATAGTGGTTCTTGGCAATGATCTTCTGCGCTTCCGGTGTGTAGAGGAATTCGAGATAGGCCTGGGCGACGGCGCGCGTGCCCTTCTTGTCGACATTGCCGTCGACGAGGGTGACGGGCGGCTCGGCGAGAATGGACAGGCTCGGCACGACGATGTCGAACTTGTCGGCGCCGAATTCATCGAACACCAGGAAGGCTTCGTTCTCCCACGACAGCAGCACGTCGCCGAGGCCGCGCTGGGCGAAGGTCGTCGTCGAGCCACGGGCGCCGGTGTCGAGCACGGGCACGTTGCGCAGCAGCGCGGAGATGTATTCGCGTACCTTGGCGTCGTCCTTCAGGTTCTTCTTGGCCCAGGCCCAGGCCGCCAGATAGTTCCAGCGCGCGCCGCCCGATGTCTTCGGGTTCGGCGTGATGACGCCGATGCCGGGCTTCACGAGATCGCCCCAGTCCTTGATGCCTTTCGGATTGCCCTTGCGAACCAGGAAAACAATGGTCGACGTGTAAGGGGTGGAACTGTCGGGCAGGCGCTTCTGCCAGTCCTTGGGGATCAAGGTGGTGCGCTCGGCGATGGCGTCGATGTCGCTCGCCAGAGCCAGGGTGACGACGTCGGCATTGAGCCCGTCGATCACGGTGCGCGCCTGCGCGCCCGAGCCGCCATGGGATTGGCGAATGGTGATCGCCTGGCCGGTCTTGGTTTTCCACTGGCCGATGAAAGCTTCGTTGAGCGCGCGATAGAGCTCGCGCGTCGGATCATAGGAGACGTTCAGCAGGGCCGTCGCAGAGGACGTTTGGGACCTTGCGCCCCACGAGACGAACAGCACGAAGGCAAAAGCCGCGAGAATGGCCAGAATATCGACGACGCGCCGCAGGCGGCCAACAGCAGGGGCGGCGAGAACGGTCGGGTTGCGTGAAGACATGCGGACTCTCCTTCAAACATTCCGATAATGTTGATCAGTTTAATCGACATTGCAAGTCTGTTTTTTGGAACGCTAACACGTCTAAAATATGTGAATTAGATATCGGCTCCCATGAACAGGCCGGGTTCGTTTGAAATAACGCCGTTTTTAGCCAGGGCGCTGCTTCTCAATGCATCGGCAAGCGAAATCTTTTCAAGCACTTCCAACTGCGCAGCGAAGGCCTCGGCGAAGCCCGCGCGCAGCGCGCAGGCGGTTTCGTCCGGGCAATCCTCGCAGCGCCGGTAAGAGTGGCGCGATAGACATGACAGGGGTGCGATGGGTCCATCCGTCACCCGCAGGATTCGCCCGATGCTGATATCCTCGGGCGGCAGGCAGAGAAAATAGCCGCCTTCCTTGCCGCGACGGCTGGCGACCAGCCGGTTGCGTTTCAACTCGAGCAGGATCTGTTCGAGAAAGGCGCGGGGAATATTTTCCTGTTCCGCGATCTGGCGCGTTTGCACGGTTTCGCCTGGCGCGGCGCGCGCCAGGGCGGCTAGAGCTTTGAAGGAATAGCGGGCCTTTTGGGAAATCATCGCTTCTGGTTAGAACAATTTTCCGCAAAACGCACGTCATCGACGAATTCCGGCCCCTCACAATTTCGCAGCGTTCGCATCGGCGCCGCAATTGCGTCTATTGTCGTGCCATGGCCCAGACACCGCGCCGCACAGCGCCTCCACCGCCTGTCGAAACGTTCTCTGCCGCTTCGAGCGATATCGACGCTCTGCCGCCGCGCGTGGCGGAGATGCGCGAGCGCATTCTCACCGCAGCACAATCACATGACATCGAACGTCTGCGTCCGGCGATCGAATGGAACGAGACCTTGCCGTTGTTCGGCGGCGGCGCCGATCGCGCTCGTTCGTTTGCGACCGTCATCGAGTTTCTGAAGTCGTATTCTTTCGACGGTAAAGGCCGCGAAGTTCTCGCGTTGCTCGAAGCAGTGTTCGAGGCGCCCTATGTCAAAAGTACACGCGGCAAGACCGAAGTCTATATCTGGCCGTCCTTCGCCGTTGTGCAAAAGCCGGGCCCTTCACCAGACGAACGACTTGCGATGTTGCGTTGCGTGCGGTTCATCAATCTGGGTTTGTCGAATGACATTGGTCTGCCGTTGATTCAACGCGCGGGCATCGGCGCTGACGGCACATGGCACTACTTTCTGGCTGGTTAGAGTCGCCAGCTCATTTATGTCGCGCTGTCACCGTGCTGTTGTCTTGCTTTCGCCAAAATTATATCGTAGTTAGAGTAATCGACTTTGGCTTGACGATGGTCTTGCCTTTCTGGGCTGGCGCACTCTCTACCAAATCTCGACAGCCGACACACATCTATAGAGAGGTGCGTCGGGAACGTGCACCTGTCTATTGAAAGGACTTCCTATGAATACCGGAACCGTCAAGTGGTTCAACGAACAGAAGGGCTATGGATTCATTCAGCCCGATAGCGGCGGCAAGGACGTGTTCGTCCATATCTCTGCGGTGCAGGCCGCTGGCATGCATGGCTTGAACGAAGGCCAGAAGATTTCTTACGAGATCGTGACCGACAAGCGCTCGGGCAAGCAGTCGGCCGGCAACCTCAAGGCCGCTTGATTTTTCGCCGGTTCATCGCCGGCAATTCATCAGCAGAACGTATCGCCGGCCACTGGCCGGCGATTTTGTTTTTGCGATTATGTTTTTGCAATTTTGTTTGAACGTCGCCCGGCTATTCGGCGGCCGCCGCATCCGGTGCTGTTAATTTCGCCGCTGTCCTGTCAGCCTGCTGCAGCAACTGGTCGAGTAGCCTTCCCAGCGTCGCGACATCCTCGCCCGACAGGCCGGCCGTGAGTCCGCGCTCATAGTCGAGCGCCAGCGGCACGATGGCGGCATAGATGTCCTCGCCCTGGCGGGTCAGCCGCAAGAACGCTTCGCGACGATCCTCCCGGCTGATGCGGCGCGTGACGACCCGCCGCCGCACAAGATCAGCGGCTGCCCGCGACACCATGGTCTTGTTCATGCGTCCTTGCAGCGCGATATCGCGCGCCGTCATCTCGCTGTTCTCACCCAGCCTCGAGATGATGCGCCATTCCGGCGTGGAAATGCCGAAGTCGCGCGCATAGCGCTGCGCCAATCCCTCCGACACCGCCTGCATGACGATGCTGAGCCGATAGGGCAGGAATTGCGCAAGCGACAGTTGCTGTTTGGGCATGGCTTTCCTGGATACAGAGCATATTCGAGCGAAGCGGATACCGGTTCGGGTGAAGAAAATGTGTTCAAGTTTGAAACCTGGAGCGCTTGACGCAATTAGTTACATATGCAACTAATTTTCTCAAGCTGAATTTTTCATAGCATTTTCGAGCGAAGTGGATTCCGGTTCGCGTGAAGAAAATGCGTTCTTTAAGAGCTACGACGGGAGAGGTCCGATGGCGACGAACTACATGTCCGGCTTCGGCAATTCGTTCGAGACGGAGGCGCTGCCCGGCGCATTGCCGGTCGGCCGCAATTCTCCGCAGAAGTGCAACTACGGTCTTTACGCGGAGCAGATTTCCGGTTCGGCCTTTACCGCGCCCCAGGCCAGCAATCAGCGGTCCTGGGTCTATCGCATCCGCCCCAGCGTCAAACATTCGGGCCGCTATGTGCAGGTCGACAAGGGCCAGTTGCGCAGCGCGCCGGCGGCGCGCGAAGAGAGCCAGTTGCCCATCGGCCAGTTGCGCTGGGCGCCGCTGCCGATCCCCGATGCGCCGCTGACATTCGTCTCCGGCCTGTTCACGATGACGACGGCGGGCGATGCCGACACCCGCGCCGGCATGGCGGCGCATATGCTGTTGATCACGCGCTCGATGGAGCGCGAATATGTCTTCAATGCCGATGGTGAAATGCTCGTCGTCGCGCAGGAGAAATCGCTGCGCTTCTGCACCGAGTTCGGCATCATCGAGATCGAGCCGGGTGAAATCTGCATCATTCCGCGCGGCGTCATCTTTCGCGTCGAGCTGGTCCAGGGACCGGCGCGCGCCTATGTCTGCGAGAACTATGGCGGTTCGTTCGCTTTGCCTGATCGCGGGCCGATCGGCGCCAATTGCCTCGCCAATGCGCGCGATTTCCTCACGCCCGTCGCCGCCTATGAAGACAAGGACGAAGCCTCGACACTCTACGCCAAATGGGGCGGGGAGCTGTTCAAGACTGAGATCGGTCAGTCACCGCTCGATGTCGTCGCCTGGCACGGCAACTACGCGCCTTATAAATACGATCTGCGCAGGTTTGCCGCCATCGGTTCGATCTCCTTCGACCATCCCGATCCGTCGATCTTCACGGTGTTGACCTCGCCATCGGAATCGCCCGGCACCGCCAATGTCGATTTCGTCATCTTTCCCGAGCGCTGGCTGGTCGGTGAGAACACGTTCCGCCCGCCCTGGTATCATCGCAATATCATGTCGGAGTTCATGGGCCTCATCTATGGCGTCTACGACGCCAAGCCGGAAGGCTTCGTGCCGGGCGGCATCAGCCTGCACAATTGCATGCTGCCGCATGGCCCCGACGATCAGGCTTTCGAACATGCGAGCAATGCCGAATTGAAGCCGGTGAAACTCACCGGCACCATGGCCTTCATGTTCGAGACGCGCTATCCGCAGCGGCTGACGAAGTTCGCCTCGCAGCTCAAGACGCTCGACCAGACCTATATCGATTGCTGGGTCGGCCTGAAGAAACACTTCGATCCAAGCCGCCGCGAGCCATGAGAGAAAGCGCCCTCATCCGCCCCTCGCGCTGCGAGGGGCACCTTCTCCCGTGAACGGGAGAAGGATTCCGCGTGCTTGCCTTCGCCCGCTTGCGGGAGAAGGTGGCCCTTGCGCAGCAAGGGTCGGATGAGGGTGTCTGTCATCCCCTAAGACTTCGGATCGTCAGACTTTGTTACCGCAACGTCTGTTGTCTTGCTGCCGTCACTTGCCTCAAGGGCGGGCGCAGCCCGGTCGACGATTTCAGCAACCACCTCTTCCGTGGATTTGCCCTTGCGGCCTTTCATCAACCGTTGCAGCAACTGTTCCGCAATCCTGACCTTTGTCGGCTGACTGTCCTGCACTGTTGCCGGTTCGCCTTTCTCCCGCACCAGCACAATTTCCCTGGTGTGATATTTGTCGAGCCCGGGCCGGTGAGCGACGTGGATGACCATGGCGTCGGGGAGCTGCTCGCCCATCAGTTCCATCATGCGCTTCTGGCTCAACTCATCGAGAGCCGATGTCGATTCGTCCATGATCACGACATCGGGATGCTTGAGAAAAATGCGCGCGAACGCCAGCCGCTGCTGCTCGCCGCCCGAGAGGATCGCCGACCAATTGTCTTCCTCGTCGAGTTTCGGCAGCAGATGGTCTAGTCCACATTCTTCGAGAACCTTGGCGATGTCCTTGTCGTCAATGACCTGCCCATCGTCGGGATAGGCGAGGGCGCCGCGCAATGTTCCCAGAGGAATGTAGGGACGCTGCGGCATGAAGGAGAAGCTCGCGCCGTGGGGCAGCAGGATGCGGCCGCTGCCCCACGGCCACAGCCCGGCGACGGCGCGAATGAGCGTGCTCTTGCCGCTGCCGGATTCGCCTTTGACGAGCACCTTCTCGCCCTTCTGGATCAGCGCGTCGGCATCGCTGAGCATGATCGTGCCTTCGGTGTCGGACACCGAAACGGAAACGAGGTGGATGGCGCCGTCGTCGCTCTCGTCGATGACGATGGCTTTTCCCAATCGCTTGTCGGTCATGCGGTCGAGGTCGGCATAGGCTACGTCGAGCGCCGCGACTCTGCGGGCGGAGGCGGACCAGTTCGCCAGGTTGAGCGCGTTGTCGGCGAGCCAGTTCAACGCGGTCTGCACCTGGGAGAATGCGGCCGTCGCCTGCATGAGATCGCCCAAAGTCATCTCCCCGGCGAGATATTTCGGCGCGCCGAGCAGCAAAGGCACGGCAGGCGCCAGCACGTTGTTGCCGTTCGACAGGAAGATCATCTTCGTCTGCTGGCCGATGACGGCAATCCATCGCTTCGCAAGTTCGCTGAAAGAGGTCTGCAGCATCTCGTGCTCGTCCTCTTCACCGCCGATGAGCGCGATGGTTTCGGCGTTCTCGCGCGTGCGCGTCAGCGCATAGCGGAAGTCGCCCTCGCCGGCAGCCTTGGCTTCCACGCGCTCCACCAGCGGCTTGCCCAGCCGATACATGATGAAGGATGTCAGCCCGGTATAGATGACGACGGCGAAGACCAGATAGCCGGGGATCGTGACGCCGCCGACCGTGTAGGAACCACCCACCTGCCAGAGCACGACGATGAAGGCCAGCGACACCATGAAGGTGTTGAGAATGCCGCCGGCAAGATCGACGAGAAGTTCAATCGACAGGCGGCCGTCTTCGGCGATGCGCGCTTCCGGATTGTCGACGGACTTGAGAATGTTGAGCTGGTAGAAGCGTCGCTCCCCGAGCCATTTGCTGATCAGCGCGTCGGTCAGCCATTGCCGCCAGCGCAATTGCAGGCGCATGCGCGCCTGCGTCAGGCCGATCGAGGCGAAGGCGGTTGCAACAGCCAGGCCGATGACGAGCGCGATGCTCCATTGGATGGCTTCGATATTCTTGTTCTGAACGGCGTCGAAGAAATATTTGCTCCAGCGGTTGACGGCGACTGCCATCAACACATTGGCGACGAGTGCAGCGAGAAAACCGGCGGCGAGCACAGTGCCGATGCGCTTTGTCTTCCCCGACCAGAAGCGGGCGGCGAGACGCATAAACCTGAACAGCAGATTATCTGACCGTTTGTCCGGCCCGGTCAACGCGGCCATGGGCGGCCTCCGTTCGCCGATCCGTTGGCTGCGTCGATTCTGCAGGCGCCGATAAGGCGCCTTGCAAATTTATCGTGTCTGGACATAACCGCCCTTGAGCCCCACATCTGGATCACTTCACCAGATGCAACGCGCGTCAGGGCATTTTGTTCAATCCAGCAAACAGTTTACGCTGGCTCACTCGTCCAGCGGCTCGGTGCCTCTCGGCTTGCCGTCGGCAGCAAGCGAAATCTTTTCGATGCGGGCTTCGGCGCTTTTCAGCAGGGTTTCGCAGTGGACCTTCAGCTTTTCGCCGCGCTCGTAAAGTTCGATCGACTTGTCGAGCGCCACCTGTCCGCCCTCGAGCTGGCTGACGATGGTCTCCAATTCCTTCAACGCTTCCTCGAAGGGCAGTTTCGCAAGATCTTCCGGTGTGCTGGCCAAAATATGCCTCTCAACAACTCACAAAAATTCACCTGGCTTCAGTCTAGCACATTCGCGCTCAGGCTGGCGCATCGGTCGGCGGCTTTTCCTCAATCTCGCGCGGCCGTGCAAACACAAGCTTCTGGTAGACCAGTCCGATGCCGATCAGCACCGCGCCCAGGCCAATGAAGCTCAGCGCCCGCAGAATGCCTTCGAGCCCGGCGAGATCGAAGAGAAACACTTTTAGGACGCTGACGGCGACGAAGATCGCCGAGGCAAGGCGCGCCTCGCGCGAATGGCGCAACAGGCCCCACGCCAGCAGGGCGACCCCGAACGCCAGCCAGACGGCCGAGTAGGCGTAGAACTCGGCCCCGCTGGTGTTCAGCAGCAGTCCGACTTTCGGTCCCTGGAACAGACGGCGCGTCTGCAGGGTGAGGTAGAGGAAGACGAGCAGGATGGCGACCAGGCGCGCCGTTGTCACATACCACGCCGGCCGCACGCCGTTGGCGACGACCGACAGAATGAAGGCGAGCACCGCCGGCAGCAGATAGGCGATCAACAAGGCGTTGATGATCGGCCCGCCCTCGATGCCGTTATAGGAGAAATACGGATTGCCGATGAAGCACAGGCCGACAATCGTATAGCCGAAGGACAGCAAACCGAAGCCGAGTGAGGCCGCGCGGAAGACGAGGTTGCTGCGTGAGGCATCGAGCCGGGTCAGCACAATGGCGAACGAGAAACTCGCGACCGCGAGGAGGCCCTGTTCGATCGTCGACGATGTCGGCGCGAAAGCATCGCCATTGTTGATGAAATGCCTGATCTCGAAGAAGACGAGAAAGGCCGAGAACAGGATCGTCAGCGCCTGGGCGATGCGCACTGGTGTGTCTTCGCCGCCATTGCGGCGCATCATCCGCGCAGCGTAGCCGAAGGCAAGCGCCGGCACGCCATAGCCATAGAGCAGCCAGTTGAAGATCGGCGTGGTGCCGGGATTGGCGATGACTCTCGGTTCCCAGGCAAGGCGGGCGGCGACGACGAGACCAAGCCCGGCGACGCACCAGCGCAATGCCGGAATGTCGAGGGTGATGGCGACATAGGCCGCGCCCAGCGCCGCCAGCGCCAGGGCCACGGTCAGCACGCCGCCGTCGAGCGCGAAGGTAAAGCCAAGCGCCAGGGCGGCGATGGCGGCCGATGCAAAGACGCCGGTGGCGAATTTGAGCGACGGCGGCGCGCCCTCGCTGTCGAGCGTGCGGAACTTCGCCGCCGCGGCGACAAAGACGAGCGCCAGCGCTGCTGCTGTCGCGGCGAACGGAAAGCTCGTCGTTGCCTGCGTCACGCGCAGCCACGCCAGGATGAGAGCCGCCAGTGGCGTCAGCGCTGCCGCTGCGCCGTAGATGTATTGCGTGATGTTCGGCAGGGCGCGCGCCAGCAGCAGGCGCCACGCACCGAGACAGAAGATCACCAGCGAAGCGACGATCAGGAAACCGGTGAACAGGCTTGGGTTCAACGGGCCGAGGAAATAGTCAGAGGCGAAATCGGGCAGTTGCGCGCGCGAGTCAGGGGTGATCACCCCCGGCCACATACGCGCCACCGCCACGATCATGAAGCCGGCAACGCCGAGCACCACCGACGCCGGCGCCACGAGAAATCCGATGGCTGCAAGCAGGCCGATCATCACGGCGGCGAACGCCACCCAACCGGTGCCGAACTGTCCGGTGAACAAGCCGGAATTCAATGCGAAGATCGCCAGGATGCCGAAGATCGACGGGCCGAGCGTCGAGAATGGTTCCGGCAAGGCATCTTCTTCCGGCGTGCCGCGCAGCGGCTCGATGCCGAGGAAATAGCCGGCGAGCGCCGCCTGCATGATCAGATGCAGCATGGTCGCAGGGAAGAAATGCGCGGCATTGTCGCCGAGAATTCCATAAAGCAGCACCAGGCTCCACAACGCCGCGCCGCCGGCGGCCGAGATCGCCAGCCACAACCAGATGCGCAAGCGCGCGAGCCCATAAGCCGCAGCCGTCAGCACGGCGAGATAGAGGATCACCGGCCATGGGTTGGGCTGGTCGCTGTCGACCAGCATCGGCGCGACAAAGGAGGCGACAAGCCCGACCCCTGCCAGGGCCGGCCCGTGCAGCGCCGAGGCGAACATGCAGGCGATGCCCGTCGCGCCGAGCGCGATGAAGGCCGGCCCGGCACTGATGAAACCATAGACTGCATGGGCGGCGTAGATCGCGCCGAAGGCTGCGACCGTGCCGGCCGCGGTCAGCATCGCCGGAATGCTGGCGACCGCGAAGACGCCGGTGGCTTCGGCCGGTTTGTCCGTCGTCTCCTTGCGGCGCAGATATTCGCCGCCCGCGACCAGCACCACGGCGAGCAGCAGGCCAAGAATGACGCGCGCCGCGGGGCCGAAATAGCCGGCCTCGATCGAATAGCGCACCAGCAGCAGCGCCCCGAGCGCCAGGGCCAATCCGCCGACCCAGACGGTCCAGCGCGTGCCGAAGGATTCTTCAAGGCTGCGCCCGGGCTTCTGCGTTGGCAATGCCGCGCCGGCTGTCGGCGATTCGGGCGTACCGGTGGGCGTCGCGCCAGGCAAAGGAGTGGAAAAGGGATCGGGCGCGGGACCAGACACTGACGGCGTCGCTGGCTCCGCCAAAGGAATGGCCGCCGCAGGCGAAGACTCGCTCGCCACCGGCGCTTCCGCGGGCTTTTCCACAGTTTCCGGCCGCGGTTGCGCCATCGGCTGGGGAGAAACGGCCGCCGGGGCCCTTTCCAGAGCGATGACGCGCAGGTTCAGTCGTTGGATCTTCTCTTCCGCCTCGCGCAGCCGCGAGCGTGCGCCAAGCGTCAGGAAAAACGCAATCGGACCCAGCACCGCAATGATGAACACGGCGAAGCCCAAGAGGGCGAAAAAGTCGTCCATGAAGAAGGATTCTCCCAGTCCTGGCAATAGCATCGCCCAGACCGCCAGTTTCAGCAAGCTTTGGGGGAAAAGGGCGTGTATCTTCGCACAGTCCGGCTTGCAATTGGGTGATTTGTCCCCAAATCAGCAAGCGAGACATAGGCAGTCGTGCCAATTTCGGGCGGCGCCGGTACTGGGCTCTATTGATACATGCGTGATCCTTATACAGTTCTTGGCGTGTCGAAAACTGCCTCGGCGGACGACATTAAGAAGGCGTATCGGCGCTTGGCCAAGAAGCTTCATCCCGACCAGAACAGGTCCGATCCGAAGGCGCAGGACAAATTCGCCGAGATCAACCAGGCCTATGAAATCCTCGGCGACGAGAAGAAGCGGCCTCAATTCGATCGCGGCGAGATCGATGCGGAGGGTAAACCGCGTGGATTCGAAGGCTTCCATCCGGGCGCCGGCGCACGCCGTGGCGCCGGGCAAGGTGGAGGGCCGGGCGGCGGGCAATATTACGAATATGAGTTCGGCGGTGGCGGCGCTCGCTCGGGCGGCGGTTTCGACCCCTCCGATCTGTTCGGCGATATTTTCGGCGGCGCCCGCAGGGGGGGCGGCCAGGCGTTCCGCCGCGGCGAGGACATCAATGCGGTCGTCACCGTCCCCCTGACAGACGCAGTCCAGGGCGGACAGGTGCGCGTTTCGCTGCCGACCGGCCGCATGCTCGACGTCAAGGTTCCCGCCGGCATTGATGCCGGTCAGCAGATCCGGCTGAAGGGGCAGGGGGGTCCGGCGCCGTTTGGCGGCACTGCCGGCGACATCCTGCTGACGGTGCAGATTGCGCCGCATCCGCTCTTCAAGCTGGACGGGCGCGACATCCGGCTGGAATTGCCTCTGACGCTCTACGAAGCGGTTCTCGGCGGCAAGATCGAGGCGCCGACATTGACCGGCGCGGTGGAAATCAACGTTCCGCCCTACACGAATTCCGGCCGCACCATGCGCTTGCGCGGCAAGGGTCTGCCCGAAAACGGCGGCAAGCCGGCGGGCGATCTTCTGATCGTGATCAAGATCGTGCTGCCGGAAAAGCCGGACACCGAGCTCGAAAACCTGATGCGCAAGCTGCAGGCCGAAAAGCCGTACAAGCCGCGCAGCGGGCTCTAACCCGGATCAGTTCAGCGGCTTGTCTAGAGCTTTTTCGGTTCTGATGGAATCAGAACCGAGCTCTAGGTTTTTGTTTTGACGCATTTTCTTTACGCGAACCGGCAGCCACTTCGCTCGAAAATGCTCTAGTTAATAGGTTTATCCTGGCTGCTGCTCTGGGAGGCCGGCGTGTACAGCGCCGTGATCCGGCTGGCCCCGTCGATCAGGGCGATGGCCGCCAGCATGGCGACGGCGCCGGCAAGGAAGGCGGCAGCGGCGACGATCAGCGTGTGCTGGCGTTGACGCTTGCCGACCAGGGCCAAACCTCCGATCCCGCCCCCTACCGCACCGCGAATCGGCTCCTCGATCGGATGGCTGCTCTCGCCGTGCACCCTGGCCTCCGGCCGGCGGTCGCGTGGAAACACTTTTTGATCGAGGGAGCGGGCGAGCGGCGCCATCGGCCCCGCGCCTTCGCGAATGGCGGGTGCGAACGTGGCGCGCAAGGCTTCCTCGCGCTGCCGCCAGCGGGTCAGCCGCTGGGCGTCGGCCGGCGAGGTGCGCAGATGCTCGCGCAACAGGGCACGCCGCGACGGATCGGTTTCACCGTCGAGAAAGGCGCTCAGTTCTGCGGCGCTGACGAGTTTACTCGAAAACATCCAAGTCTCGCTTCAAGTCTCGCTTCAAGTCTCACTTCACGATGCGCAAATGGCCCGGCGGCGTTCCCCGCGTGGCGTTGTTGCGCCGGCTTGCTTCCTCAAAAAAGTCATCGATTCGCATGCGCGCCTGCGCCACCCGCGTCGCCAGCACGTCATAGGGCACGCGCATGACGGTGGCGGCATCGGCGTAGCCGAACTCTTCCAGCGCCACGAGCAGGTAGGCGGTGCGCTCCTCGAGGCGCAGGCTTGCCAGCGCCGCCGTCATGTCCGGCATGTCGGCGTCTGCGGGTGCAGTGGCGGCCGGCGCGGGCTTGTCCTTCTGCGCCGCGCGGGCCTTGTCGATCATGTGATGGAAAAGGCAGATGCGGATATCCGCCCGTTCGACTGTGTCACGGGCGGTCAACGCCGCCTCGATTGTCTCGCGAACCAGGTCATCCGCCGCCTCCGCGGGCTGGTCTGCATGCAGCGCACGCGCAAATCGTCTTAGCCGTCCGGTCAGCCGTTCAACTATGTTGCGTTTCACTTGGCTACGGTCCTTACCTGCCCGCGTTCCCTGTCTTCGGATATTATGCCCAAGACGTGGCGGCGGTCACGTCTTTTACAGCGGAAAAAGCATCGTCCGTCGGATTCTCTGGCGGCTATGCATTTTTCGCACAGGAGAATGTCGCAAGTTCGACACTCGCGCAGAATTGTCTCCAAAATTGTCTTGGCCGAAACCGTTTTCGGTGGACGTCCTCTACAAATTCTTGAGAGCCGTTTCGCCCGGCGCCGGCCCAATCGGTGCCCCGTCCATTTCGATATCCCCGGTTTGCGTCAGGGGCCGACCATAGGCGCGCTTGCCTTGGCAAATCATAGCGCTTAAACGGCAGGGGAAGGCAGCGTCGTTTTGCGTCATGCAAGGCTCGAAACTGCCGAAAACAGGTGCCGGATCAGATGGCAGAGGCGCAAAACATTTCAAGTTCAGGTATTTTGGCGGGCAAACGCGGTCTGGTTCTGGGCGTGGCGAACAATCGTTCGATCGCCTGGGGCATTGCCAAGGCCGCCCACGATGCGGGCGCGGAGCTGGCTTTCACCTTCCAGGGCGAGGCGCTGGAGAAGCGCGTGCGGCCGCTGGCGGAAAGCCTCGGTGCCTTCGTGGCCGGGCATTGCGACGTCACCGACGAAGCCTCGATCGATGCGGTCTTTGCCGCGATCGGCGAAAAATGGGGTTCGCTGGATTTCATCGTCCATTGCATCGCTTTTTCCGACAAGGATGAGCTGACCGGCCGTTATGTCGACACGACCGCCAGCAATTTCTCGAAATCTCTGCTGATCTCCTGCTATTCGTTCACAGCCATCGCGCAACGCGCTGAAAAGCTGATGACCAATGGCGGCTCGATGCTGACGTTGACCTATTATGGTGCGGAAAAATGGATGCCGCACTACAACGTCATGGGTGTCGCGAAAGCGGCACTCGAGGCCAGCGTGCGTTACATGGCCGCCGACCTCGGCGAGAAGAACATCCGCGTCAACGCCATTTCGGCGGGACCGATCAAGACGCTGGCTGCCTCCGGCATCGGCGACTTCCGCTATATCCTTAAGTGGAACGAATATAACGCGCCGCTGCGCCGCACCGTGACCATCGAGGAAGTCGGTGAGACGGCGGCCTTCCTGCTGTCGCCGATGGGTCGCGGCATCACGGGTGAAATCCTGCATGTCGATGCGGGCTATCATGTCGTCGGCATGAAGAACCCGTCCGCGCCGGACATCAGCGTCGTTGGTAAGGATTGACATGCCGCGGCCTGCGTCGACGTTGAAAGCGTCAGGCCTTGAAGTATCGCCACATGCCGCTTGAACGTCTTTTCTTCATTCGTCACGGCGAGACCGACTGGAATGCGCAAGGCCGGCTGCAGGGCCAGCAGGATATTCCTCTGAACGCGCGCGGCCTGCATCAGGCCGGCGCCGCCGGCCGCAAGCTTCTCAACATTCTGGGGCCTGAACGCATCCGCGATCCGCAACTGGTTTATGTCGCCTCGCCGCTCTCGCGCGCGCGTCGCACCATGGAGCTTGCGCGCACGGCGATGCAGCTTGATCCTTCGGACTATACGATGAACCCGCTGCTGATGGAGCTGAGCTTCGGCTCATGGCAGGGCAAGACCTGGCCGGAGGTTCAGGCCGATCAGCCGGAGGCCGCCGCGCGCCGCGAAAGCGACAAGTGGAATTTCGTGCCGCCCGATGGCGAGAGCTACGCCATGCTCGGCGAGCGGATCTCCCCCTGGCTCACGGCGCAGGAGGGCGATTGCGTCGTCGTCTCCCACGGCGGTGTCGCGCGGGTGCTGATGGCGGAACTCGGCGGCCTCGCGACCGAGCGCGCCGCCATCGCCGACATCTGGCAGGGCCGCGTGATCGTGTTTGCCAACGGCAAGTTCAACTGGGTCTGAACCTGTCCGCAACCGGGCTTGTGTAGGGTGTGTCGAGATTCACGTCAGACCGGGCCGAAAATGGCGGTTTTCGAGAACCGGACAGTTCTAATTTAAAATTTGGCGTACGTCTGTACGTGAGCACCGGAAGCGCAGAAAGCCGCCATTTGCAGGCCGGTATCACGTGAATATCGGCACACCCTAACGGGCGTCGAGCTGCGTCTGCATTTCCTGGCTGAAACGCTGGATGCGCTGCGCATTGGCGCCGAAGTCATGGCGTCCGAATCGCGAGGCGGAGCGGATGTCGATGCGCGTCTGCGCCGCCAGCGGCCGGATGCGCACGGTGATGTCCTCGGGGAAGCCCATGATGAGGGAGCGGGCGACCGCATCGACCCTGCCGATTCCGGCGCGGCCGCCGGGCGGAATCTGGTCCACCACCTGCCAGCCGAGCGCCGCCGCGGCGCGCAAGACGAGCTGGTAGACCTCTTCCGGCTCGAGATCGATATTGATGGGCTGTATGAGCGGATAGGCGCGCCGCTGGTCGAGACGGCGCTCCGGCGCCACCTCCGGCGGCACCACGCCGTTGCGTCCGCGCAGCGCCCGCGCCGAGCGCGAGAAGGTTGGCGGGTCGTTGAGGTCGGTCGAAATGTCGTTGAGCACGGGCAGGCGCACGGCCTGGAATGCCAGCCAGCCCGGATAGGCCAGCACGATCATCGCCAGGAACACGGAAGCCACCGTAATGCCGACGCCGCGCACGCCGGTGCGCCAGATGACGACGGTTGCGGCCCCTGCCAGCAGCAACGCCACGCAAGCCAGGAAGATGGCCGCGCCGAGCACGGACATGCCGGCGGTGACATCGGCGGTGCGGGTGCGCAGCAGCAGCACCGACATGCCCGCCAGCGCGATGGCGAAAACGGCAAGGCGCCGGGCCCAGACGGCCGACGCCGAATTCGGTTCCTCGAGAATTAGCCGCCGCATCCGGACTTGGACCGTTTCTGACTTTCAATAACGACGAGGATGTGCGCGCCATCCTTACGCAGCAAAATCACCTTCGGCGTCGGATCGCAAGCCATTCTCGCAAACTCACTTACTGCCATTGAACGGGTTGAACACTGTCGCGCCCAGGCCCGCGACATCCCGGTCATTGCGCGTCACCAATGTCAGGCCATTGGTCAATGCCGTCGCCGCCAGCAGTCCATCGATAACCGGGATGGGCCTGATGGCGCTCATCCGACCCCATTGATCAGACACCGCGTTATCGATGCCAAGCACGCGCCCGGCGAATGCCGCCTCTACTTCCCCCAACCACCGTTCGAGCGCCACTGCCTTGCCCGGGTCCCGAGGGCGTGCAAGCTCAACGCCCTTTCGGATTTCACCAAGGACGAGCGTGCTCAGGAAGAGATCCTCATCGGCAATGGATGCATACCAGGCGGACACATGAGCGTCGCAACGAGCGCCCTTTCGGATCTCGGAAATGATGTTGGTATCGATCAGGTAGCTCATAAATCGACGTCACGACCAGGGGCCCCGCTGCGATCGAGGTCGATGCCGTCGAGGGGCGCGGACGCAAGAAGCGCCTTTAGGCTCACTTTGGGCTCGCCAAAACGTTGCTGAAGAAGCCTGCGTGCCTCGGCCTGGCGCGAAGGATCGGACAAGGCCGCAGCAACATTGCGGACAAGGCCCGCATCATCCTTGCGGACATTGACCTCGACCCGCACGAAACCTCGCCGCTCCATGCGTGCGCGGTGCGTCGCAAGAGGGGATTTTGCTTTCGCCATTCCTGCGTCTCCAATTTCCGGAAATACTACCGGAAATGACAGGAGGGGGCAAGGGGCGCCTCACGCGGCGCGTGGATGCACTTCCACATGATACACCAGGCCCGCCGGGCCAGCCTGCCGTGAAACCGCGATCATATCGTTTGGTCCCACCGCGCCGAGATCCTTCTCGCCGTCGGGCAGCAGCGCCAGGCAGCGTGTGCCGCTGCGGATGAAGACAAACCGGCCCTGCGCCGCGAAATCGGAAACCCAGCGCCGGATCGTCGCGTGATAGGGCTCCTTGCGCCAGGCATTGGCGAAATTGGGATCGACGGCGATCAGCACATTGCCGTCCGGCATTTCCGTGACCAGGAAACGCGAGCGTTCCGGCTTCCACTCTTCGCCGACCCGGCCGTCCTGCATCCACAGGCAGAAGAACTGCCGGCACGTGCCCGGCCGGTCATCATAAATCTTGCATCCGGCGCCCGGCTTGACGTGGCTGCACCAGCGACCGGCGGGTTTGTCGAGATCGGCAATGTGAAGAACCTTGCAGCACATGGTGCAGCTTCCGCATGCGCGCCCAGGCGCCGGCTGCGGGAGGTCGTCTGCATCGTCCATCAAGTCTTCATGCCTTAGGTTTTCGAGTTTTGCGTCTTCGTGTCCTTGGCGGCCGGGCCGCATATCTGTTTCAACGCCGCCCATTCGGTTTCGTCAAGCAGGGGCGGACCGGGGACGGCCGGCGGGCTAGCGGCCATGCGTTCCAGCCTCGCTTCCGACAGCGGATGGCTGGCGACGAAATTGAGCAGGCCGCGATCTTCCTTGCCGGTGATGCGCAGCAGCAGTTCGCCCATCGGCTTCGGTGACCGGCCCAGCTTGTTCATCGCCTCGATGGCCAGGCCGTCGGCCGCGGTTTCGGCGTCGCGCGTATGCGAGGCGTCGAGCAAGGTGCGGGCGGCGAAGATCGCCGCGCCCGAGCCGGTGACATCGCCCAGCAACAGACCAAGAAGAAACGATGTGCCGCCGGCCTGGATCAGGATACGCAGGCTGTCGCGATGCTTCACATGGCCGAGTTCGTGCGCCAGCACGCCGGCGATTTCGTCGGCGCTGTTGGCCTTGTCGAGCAGGCCGCGGAACAGATAGACCCTGCCGCCGGGCAGCGCGATGGCATTGGGAACGGTGGAGCGCACGACATTGGCGTTGATCGGAACCGGCAGGTCCGTGGCTGACTGAAGTTTGCTGATCAACTTGCTGAAGGCGCGCACCCCGTCGGGGCTCTCGCACGGCGTGGCATTGAACACCGTGGTGACCTGCTTCTCGGACATTTCACCGAGCCGCCGTTCGAACGAATAGGGAATCAACGGCGTCAGCCGCTCGGCGATGAAGGGAACGCCATACAGGCCGATGAGAATGAGCGATGCCGCCGCGGCCACCGACCAGAAGACGATGCGGCCGGTCGATGTGTTGCTCGACGGGTCATCATGTTCGAGACGCGGGCAGGCCTCGATCACCGATTTGGCGAAGTTTTGGTCGGTCAGGACCAGCCGCGCCAGATCCGATCCATTGGTCGTGCGCAGGCGCAGTTTGCCGTCGCTTGAATCGGCGCGCCGGATCCATTCGTAAGCCCAGCCCGCGATCATCAGGCCGTTCTCGACAATTTCCAGCGTTCCGCCGATACGCACCGTCACCGCGTGCGGCTTGTTGGAAAGACCGTCGTAATAGACCGCGCTGCCCTCGATCATGGTGTTTCCTAAAAGCCCGCCACATCGAGACCATCAGCCAGGCCTTCGCCGAGCGCGTTCGCCGCTTCGCCGCGCGCCGCGACGCCATCCAGCGAGGCGACGCCCTGAATGGTGAGCGAGCTGACCACCGCACGCCAGACTTCATGCTGCGTATAAAACCGCTGCACCACGCCCATGCTCAGTCCAAGCGACAGATAGGCGAACATGATGGCGACCACCCCCGCGATTTTTGCGCCAATCGGAAAGTGCATGAAGTTCTTCGGATCGCCGACCATGACATAGAAGAGACCGCCAATCACGCCTGCGCATATGCCCCAGCCGATCAGGACGAGCAGCGCCCAGCCGATGATCTTGAAATAGATTTTCAGCAATTGCCCGCCGCGCAGCGCCGATTGCATGGAGACGCCGCCGATGCGGACGCCCTGCGCCCACCAGCGCCATTCAAGCGCTTTGAAATAGGGATAGATGAACAGGGAGATGACGGGAATAGCGATACCGATCAAAACGATCAGCAAATGCCACACGGAAAATGATCCGAGCGCCCTTCCTCTGGTTTGCGCCGCCACGACGCCCATCACGACAAGGAGGACGATTGCCAGGCCGACGGTCATCATCCACATGCCGATGCCCTGCCGAAAGAACTGGCCGGCGCGCCCCTCGAAAGCGCCCGGCGCATCGCCATAAAACGTGTGACGCATCTTGTAGCGTTCGCGCCAGGCCGCGTACCACGGATAGGCAAGGCCGAGGCTCAAAAAGACCAGGATCTGCATGCCGAAGGCGCGGAAGGCGTAGGCCCAGCCGGAGCCATTCATCCAGAAGCGAACGCCGCGCCACACCGTGCGTGTCAACCGATAGCGCCGCGCCCGATAGATGGCGAACTGGCCGAAAAGGATCATGAACAAGAACAGCGGCGTGGAGGCGAAAGCCTGGAAGCGCTCGAATTCGATGCCGATGAGGAAGTAGAGGACGTAGATCGGCACCAGGATCGCCAGCGCGAACAGAAACCCGATCAGCAACTCGCGTCCGGTGCCGGTATATTCGAGGCTCTCGCCGGCAACTGATGTCCGCGACCACAGATGGCGGCGGATCGATGTGCTCAGCCAGAAGCGGTAGAAGCCGAACGTCACCAGCAGCAGCAAGGCGCCGCGCGCGAGCATGCGGAAAAACCTGCCGCCTTCATTGACGAAATCGATCCGGTTGACTGGCGCCGGGCCGGCAGACGTCGGAATACTGCCGGGCAGGGAGGTGGAGTCGTGCATCGTGAAATCCATTGCCGGAGAAATAGAGGCGGATCGGAACAAAATAGAATATGTCCGTCCGCAACAGGACTGTGCCCTGACTACCGCTTTGTTTCAATCACTCTCGGGCAATTTGCTGGTTCGCAGCGTGCGTTTCGTCACGTAGCGGGCAGACTGTAGGCCGCGAAGGTCTCACGCAGTTTGACCTTGTTGATCTTACCCGCCGCCGTGTGGGGGATCTCCTTCACGAATTGCACGTCGTCTGGCATCCACCATTTGGCGATCTTGCCGGACATAAAGGCGAGCAGGGCCTCGCGGCTGACGTCGCAGCCGGGCTTCGGCACGATGATCAGCAACGGCCGCTCGTTCCACTTGGGATGGACGACGCCGATCACGGCGGCCTCGGCCACGGCGGGATGGCCGACGGCGAGATTCTCGAGATCGATCGACGAAATCCATTCGCCGCCGGATTTGATGACGTCCTTCGAGCGGTCGGTGATGCTCATATAGCCGTCGGCATCGATGGTCGCGACATCGCCCGTATCGAAAAATCCTTCGTCATCCAGGATCGGATCGTCGCTGCGAAAGTAGGCCTTGGCGACGGCAGGACCCGCCACCTTGAGCCGCCCGAAGGTCTTGCCGTCCCACGGCAGTTCCCTGCCGTCATCGTCCTCGATCTTCATCTCGACGAGGAAGGGTGGGACGCCCTGCTTCATTTTCAGATCATAGAGCGCGCTGTCTTTCAGGTTCTCGACCGAATGTTTGATGGAGCAGACGGTGCCGAGCGGACTCATTTCCGTCATGCCCCAGGCATGCAGCACCTCGACGCCATAATTCTTCTCGAAGGCTTCGATCATGGCGCGCGGCGCCGCCGAACCACCGACCACCAGCCGCTTCAATGTGGAGAAGCTCTTCTGCTCCTGTTCGAGATAATGCAGCAGCATGGCCCAGACGGTTGGCACACCGGCCGTGCAGGTCACGCCCTCGCTCTCCAGCAATTCATAGACCGAAGCGCCGTCGAGTTTCGCGCCGGGCATGACGAGCTTGGCGCCCATCATCGGCGCCGAGAAGGCGATCGACCAGGAGTTGGCGTGAAACAACGGCACCACGGGCAGGATCACCGTCTTGCTGCCGATCGACAGGCAATCACCGCTGCTGGCGCACAGCGAATGCAGCACGTTGGAGCGGTGCGAATACAGCACGCCCTTGGGATTGCCGGTGGTGCCTGATGTATAACAAAGCCCCGCGGCTGCGCGTTCGTCGACTTCCTTCCAGCGGAAATCGCCGTCGACGCCGGCGATCCAGTCCTCATAGGCGATGGCGTTCTTCAGTTTCGTCGCCGGCATATGGGCGGCGTCGGTGAAGACGATATAGCGTTCCACCGTCGGCAGTTTATCGGCGATCGCCTCGAGCAATGGAATGAAGGTGAGATCGGTCATCACCATGCGGTCCTCTGCATGGTTGATGATCCAGACGATCTGGTCCGGGAAGAGGCGGGGATTGACCGTGTGGTAGACGGCTCCGGCGCCGGTGATGCCGTACCAGGATTCCAGATGCCGCCAGGTATTCCAGGCCAGGGTGGCGATGCGATCGCCCTCGCGCACGCCCTCACGCTCCAGGCGCTGGGCCACTTTCAAGGCGCGGGCGCGGATGCCGGCGTAAGTCGTGCGATGGATCGGGCCTTCGACGGACCGGGACACGACCTCCCGGGCGCCGTGCTGCCGTTCCGCGTGGTCGATGATCTTGGGGATCAGCAGCGGCCAATCCTGCATCAATCCGAACATCTGCCCCTCCTTGCTTTTATTGCAGATTATCGCGTTTTGCCGGGCTGCATAGTAGGCGAAGGGCTAGGGCGCCGGCTTGCCCGCCACCAGGCATTCATACCGCGTCTCGCACATGCGCCAGTTCAGCATCGACCAGAAGGCATCCAGCCATCGCGGCCGATCCTCCCGGAACGTATCGAGATAGGCGTGTTCCCAGAGGTCGCAGATGAAAATGCCTGGCTTGCGCAGGGGCAGCACGCTGTCGTTATTCGGCAGGACGAGGATCTCCAGGCGGGGATTGCGCGGTGCAGCAAGAGAAAGAAATGCCCAGCCGGAACCTTTCAGCCCCATCGCGCGTTCCGTGAATTGTGCCCGGAAGTGTTCGAAGCCGCCAAAATCGGTATCGATGGCTCCCGCCAGTGCGCCTTGGGGCAAATCGCGTTGCGTATGCGTATCCGAACGGTCGTTTCGGCCGAGTATTTTCCAAAAGAACTGGTGGTTGGCATAGCCGCCACCAAAGAACATGACGTCGTCGCGGATGTCCGCGGGAAGCAGGTCGGGATGGGACAGGACCTCTTCGATGGACTTGTCACGAAGCTCCGGCAAAGGCGCCAGCAGGGCATTGATCGCGGCCATGTATTGTGCATGAACGCTTTCACGGTGCCAGCGCATGACGCCTGGCGCGATCAAGCCGTCAAAGTCTTCGTATTCAAAAGGAAGCGGAATGAGAGAAAACGGCATATGTGGCACTCAGTTAAAATCCAAGCAGATGCTACGCTGTTAAATTAAGCGAGCAAGGCAATTGGGGGCGGCCACCGTTGCACGGCGGCCTGCACTTCGGCAGAATGCCGGCATGAACGCGTCCGCTCAATGCGCCGGAGAAGGGCAGGGCAGGACAACAGGACAGGTCAAAGAACAGGGCAATAGGGGAAGACGACGATGGTTTCCCGGACATGGACTCTCTGGAACGATAGGGAACTGCTGCGGGTGTCGGTCAACGGCGTCGCCAACGGCAGCATCGAAGGCGAGAGCCGCGCCGCCATGGAACGCGGCGTTGCCGCTCTCATCGAGGCGGGGTTCAAGGACGATCATATCGTGCGCAGCCGCTTGTACGCGCGCGATGCCGATGTGCGGCGCGCCGCCAGCGATGCGCGCCTCGCCATGCTGGCGGCTGACCGCCGCGCCGCCAGTTCGAGTTATATAGATCCCGAGCGGCTACCCGCCGGGGCCAATATCGCGATCGATCTTGTGGCCCTGCGGTTGAGTTCCGCCGGAGCCTCGAAAGAGGTGCGCGAATATGATCCGCGCGTTGCGCCACCGATGTTCGTGGCGCTCGACGGCATGGTCTTTCTGTCGGGCAACACCGACACGGCGTCGGATTACGAACCGCAGCTCGCGAACATCCGCCGCAACATCGACGCCAGCCTTGCCGCGGCCGGAACCGGTTGGGACAAGGTGCGCGAATTCTCGGTGCATGTGTCGAAGACCCTCGGCACCGGGCGGGTGACACGCGGCCTCGCCACCCATTTCCCGGAGGCCTTCAATCTGGCGACGATCTCCAGCGTCGAAGGTTATTCAGCGCCGGCAAAGCTGGTCGAGATCGAGGTCGCGGCCGTCGCCTAGCGCTCTTCCTTCTCCCGCTCGCGGGAGAAGGTGGCCCTTGCGAAGCAAGGGTCGGATGAGGGTGTGCAGCATCACCATCTGTGCTAGCGTCTCCGCAAATCATGGGCGGAGGAAACCTGATGCGTCGTTTCACGCAGCTTGCGGCTGTTGCTGTTATTTTGGGACTTTCCACACCCACCACCCTGCGCGCCGATCCGATTCTCGATTTCTACAAAGGCAAGACCGTCCGTCTCGTCAACGGCGGCGCGGCGGGCTCGGGCTACGATCTTTATTCGCGCATGCTGCAGCCCTACCTCGAGAAGAAGCTCGGCGCCACGGTCATCGTCGATTCGCGTCCCGGCGCAGGCATGATGATCGCCATGAACCATGTCTGGATCCAGCCGCCCGATGGGCTGACGATCATGCTGGCGCCGGGCGAAGGCGCGGTGCTCGGCAAATTGACCGATGATCCGGCGCTGAAGTTCGATCTGATGAAATATGGTCTGCTGGCGCGGGTGAACACCGCGCCGCGTGTGCTGATCGTCAATCCCAAGACGAGCTATTATACGGTCGCCGACCTCATCAAGCAGACGAAGCCGCTTGAGATCGGCGCCAACGGCAAGACCGATGCCGCTTCCGATACGTCGGCGGTCATGTGCCACGCGCTGAAGATCAGGTGCAAGATCACGATCGGCTATAAATCGTCCGCCGATTTCGCCCTTGCCGCCGTGCGCGGCGAGGTCGACGCCACGGTGCTGGTCGAGGATTCCTCGGCCCGCTATGCCCAGGGCGGCCAATTGCGCGGCGTGCTCGTCACCGCGCGCGAACGCTCCAAACTGATGCCGGACGTGCCGACGATCTATGAAACAGTCCAGCTCGATCAGGAAGCCCAGTGGTGGCTGGATTTCCGCGAGGACATCCGCAAGATCGGCCGCCTGCTCATCGTGCCGCCGGGGATGGATGCCGAAAAGCTGGCCTTTCTGCGCAAGGTTTCGAAAGAAATCCTGACCGATCCCGAGGCGATGGCTGATTTCGACAAACGCCAGCAGCCGGCCCTCTACGGCGACCCCGACGAAATCGGCAAGCTGATGGAGCGCAGCCTTGCCGGGCTTACGCCTGAGCGCCGCAAGGAAGTGAAGCACGTCATTGTCGATGAGTACTACTAGCGCAGCAAGCTTTGGCTTAAATCTTGGTGTCATTCCCGCCAAGCGGAGCGCAGAGCGGGAATCCAGACTTGCGAGTGGTTGGATCATCAGGTCTGGATTCCCGCTCGCGCCTGCGGCGCGTCGGGAATGAAAGCCTGATTTGACGGCCGGCCCGCCTTGACGCAAGCTCCCGAAAAATAGCTGAGGAACATCCAAGGATAGGAGCACCCGTCATGCGTGGAATTGCGATCGGTTTCGGCGTGGCTGGTATGCTGTTCGCAGCTTCGGCGGCAATGGCGGACGATGGTTTCTATCGCGGCAAGCGCGTTATCGTGCTTGTCAATTATGCGGCGGGCGGGCCGACCGATATCGAGGCGCGCGTCTTCGCCAAGCACATCGGCAAATATCTCGACGGCAATCAGTCCGTCATCGTCCAGAACATGGATGGTGGCGGCGGTATCACCGGCACCAATTATCTTGGCGAGGTCGCGCCCAAGGACGGCACGATGTTCGGCTATCTGACGGGGACGGCGTTTCAATACGCCAACGATCCGCGCGCGCGGCGTACCGATTATCGCAGCTACGAATTCGTTGCCTACCAGCCTGGCACCAGCGTGTATTTCATGCGCACCGATCTGAAGCCGGGCATGAAGACGGCCACCGATATCGTCAAGGCGCAGGGGCTGATTTCAGGCGGTCTGGGGGTCGACAATGCGAAGGATATCCTGCTGCGCCTGACACTCGACATGCTCGGTGTCAAATTCGGCTATGTCACCGCCTACAAAGGCAGCCAGGGTGCGCGCCTGGCGCTGCAGCAGGGCGAGATCAACTTCTACTCGGAATCGCCGCCGTCTTATCGCGGCGTCATCGAGCCGAGCCTTGTCGCCAAGGGCGAAGTCATTCCGGTCTTCTATGATCCAAGCTACGACGGTCAGAAGTTCATGCCGACAAGCCAGATGGCCGGGCTCGATATCCTGCCGTTTCATGAACTCTACAAGAAGATCAACGGCAAACCGCCCGAAGGCAAGCTGTGGGAGGTCTATAAGTCGATCATCGCCTTGAACGGCGCCATGCAGCGCATGGTGGTGATGCCGCCGTCGGTGCCGCCGGCCGCGGTCGCGACCTTGCGTTCGGCGATCAACAAATTGAATACCGACAAGACATATGGCGAAGACGCCATGAAATCCTTCGGCTTCGTTCCCGAATGGGTGGCCGACGACAACACGGCCGAGCGCGTGCGCAAGCAGCTCGTGCTCGCCCCCGAGACCAGGGCATTCCTGCACGACTACATTCAGAATCCGCCGAAGAACAATTGAGACTGAAGGGTCCGATCGACCTGCAAGGGGGAAGCCATGAGGAAGCGCTTGAATTTCAGGCAGGCATTGGTGCTGTCCGCTGCATTGGTCTCTGCAATGCTTTTGGGCGCGCTCCCGACCCACGCGGCGAGCGATTTCTACAAAGGCAAACGCCTGACCATGCTCATCAACTTTGCGCCGGGCGGGCCTACCGATATCGAAGGCCGGCTGGTGGCGCGTTTCCTGACGCAATACCTTGAGGGAAACGCCGGCGTCATCATCCAGAACATGGACGGCGCCGGCGGTGTCATCGGCATCAATTATCTGGGCGAGATCGCGCCGCGGGACGGCACGATGATCGGCTTCGTTACCGGCGCGGCCTTTCAACACGCGATCGAGCCGCTGTCGCGCAAGGTCGACCTGAAGACCTACGAATTCGTAGCGCATCAGACCGGCACCAACGTTTATTATCTGCGCACCGACGTGAAGCCTGGCATGAAGACGGCCACCGATATCATGAAAGCCGAGAATGTCGTCGCCGGCGGGCTCAGTGCCGACAGCACCAAGGATCTTCTGATGCGGCTCGGGCTCGATGTGCTCGGTGTCAAATTCAATTATGTCACCGGCTACAAGAGCAATCAGAATGCCCGCATGGCCTTGCAGCAGGGCGAGGTCAACATGTTTTCGGAATCGCCGCCCGGCTATCGCAGCATCGTCGAGCCGTCGCTTGTCGCCAAGGGCGAGGTCATTCCGGTGTTCCATGATCCGTTTTACGACGGCAAGAAATACTTCACCTCCAAACAGATGGAGGGTCTGAATATTCCGACCCTGCCGGAATTGTACACCAAGATATACGGCAAGCCGCCGTCTGGGCCTAAATGGGACGCTTATCTTGCCGTGGTCCTGCTTTCCAACAGCATGCTGCGGCAGATCATCATGCCGCCGAAATCGCCGCCCGAGGCCGTCAACGCGCTGCGCGAGGCGATGAAGCGGCTGAACACCGATCCGGCGTTCGCCAAGGAATCCATGACGGCCTTCGGCTTCGTGCCGGAATGGAGCGCGACGGCTGATGTCAACGAAGTCGTGCGCAACAATATGGAGCTCGATCCGAAGATCCGTCAGTTCATCATCGACTACATGAAGAACCGGAGCGGCAAGGGCTGAAGCCGCATCTGACAGCTGAACACCGAGCATCAGCAATAAAGCCATCAGGGGAGGGGAGAATGCGCATCGCATTGTCGGGCATTGCCACCGCATTGGGCCTTTTTGCCATGGCGGGAACAGCCTTCGCCGCCGATGATTACTACAAGGGAAAGCGGCTGACCGTTATGGTCAATTTCGCCGCCGGCGGTCCGACCGATATCGAAGGCCGCATCTTTGCGAAATATCTGTCCAAATATGTCGAGGGAAACAGCGGCGTCATCGTTCAGAACATGGACGGCGCCGGTGGCATTGTCGGCGTGAATTATATCGGCGAGATCGCGCCCAAGGACGGCACGGTCATCGGCTTTGTGACGGGCGCGGCCTTCACCTATGCCATTGATCCGACACCGCGCCGCGTTGATTTCAGCGCCTTTGAATTTGTCGCCATTCAACCGGGCACCAGCGTCTATTTCGTCCGCTCGGACGTCAAGCCTGGCATGAAGACGGCGACGGACATCGGCAAAGCCGAAGGCCTGATCTCGGGCGGCCTGGGGGCGGATTCGCCGAAGGACATTCTGCTGCGCCTTACGCTCGATATGCTCGGACGCAAGTACAATTACGTGACCGGCTACAAGGGGAGCAACGGCGCGCGGATGGCATTGCAGCAGGGAGAGATCAATTTCTATGCGGAATCGCCGCCATCCTATCGCGGCGTCATCGAGCCGGGCATGGTCGCCAAGGGCGAAGTCGTGCCGGTCTTCTACGATCCCGAATATGATGGCCGCACATTTTCAACGTCGAGCCAGATGAAAGGCCTCGACATCCTGCCGTTCCAGGAACTCTACCGTAAAATTCACGGCAAGCTTCCCGAAGGCGGGCTGTGGGAGGCCTATAAGACGGTGCTGACCCTGCACGGCGCCATGCAGCGGCAGATCATTCTGCCGCCGAAGGCGCCGCAGGCGGCCATCGATGCTTTGCGCGCAGCGATCCTCAAGGTGAACGCAGACCCCGCCCATGCGGAAGACTCGATGAAGACCTTCGGCTTCGTGCCGCACTGGATCGCCTCCGCCGACGTCAACGACAGGGTGCGGAACAACCTGACGCTGAAGCCGGAGATGAAGCAGTTCATCATCGCCTACGTGAAGCGCGAGCTGAAGTGAGGGTACTGACGAGAGGCTTGCCGACCGTCAGAAGCCGATCGCCATGAGGCCCAGGCTCGTCCAGAACCCCAGTGTGCACAGCACCACGGCAGCCGTGGCCAGAGGGGCGGGATGCGACGCCACGTCGCTTTCGACTTCAATCTGCTCTTGAGCAAGCCAACCAGGAACTTTCATGTCCGTTCTCCAGCAATAGCCGGTGTCCGCACCGGAATGGCGCGATGACGGCGGTCCTGAATTCAACTTTTGATGGTTTTGAGCGGCCCCACCGCGGCGCGGTGCGAGCGGGCGTCGGTGTCCGATCCAGACTGCGAAACGCACAGCGCGGATCAAATCATCCGTCGATAAAGCCCCCATATGTGGAAAAGGCTGCCCCAACATGGTTAACAAGATGTTAAATTTGGCCCGGAAAGCGCTACCATGAGAATGGGAGCGGGCGGTGTCTGGAGGCTGCAACCCGGCGCCGCATCGGCCTTCCAATGGCCGCGCTTCCTCTGCTATGAAAATGGCGAGGCCAACCCGCAGGGATGGGGACGACGCAATTCATGAATGGGAAATCCGCCAGCGCAGGCCGCGACGTCGTCATCGTTCATACCTCCGATGTCCATGTCGATCATGAATACACGGCGCGGATGTTCGACGGCGACGGCACCGGCAGTCTCAAGATTGTTCTGGGCGCGGCGCGCAAGGTGAATGCCGATGTCGTGCTTTTGTGCGGCGACACGTTCGACAATCATCGTCTGCCTGTGTCTCTGCTTGAGGAAACCGGCCGCACCTTGGCATCCGCCGGCATGCATGTGGTCATCCTGCCCGGCAATCACGATCCGGTGGTCGAGGATGCCGTGTTTCATCATGCGGCTTTCAGCGGTCTCGATAACGTCACCATCCTCGGTCTCACCCATGATGAGGCGGTCGGCTTTCCCGAGCTCGATCTCGAGGTCTGGGGCCGGGCGCACCGTCATTATGGCGACATGGACCCGCTGGAATTCATCCGCCCGCGCTCGACACGCTGGCAGGTCGCCATGGCGCACGGACATTACGAGCCCAGGCCCGATCGTTCGACGCGGCTGCGGCCGTCCTGGCTGCTGGGTGACAGCGACATCGGCGCCACCGGCGCGGATTACCTGGCGCTCGGCCACTGGAACCGGCCGGTCCAGGTCGGCCCCGGCGATGTCGCGGCGTATTATTCCGGCTCGCCCGACTATGCCCGCACCGTGAATGTGGTGCGCCTTGCCGCGAATGGTCGCATCGAGGTGACCCGCGAACCGCTTGAACTGCCGGCCCACCTCCTCGCCGAAAGCTACTGAGGGCGGAGCCCATACGGATCATCATCCTTTAGACTTAGGACGGGGCCGCTGCCGCATTGCACAATCGCGGCATAGGCTTTGGCTAGGCTTGGTTGGCGCTTTCAATGCCGAAAAATTGGTCGGCTGGCGAGGCTCTGCGCACTTGCGAGCGCGCGAAAAGTGTTCAAAGGTCCCGCCGCATCGTCCATGAAAAATAATGCCAAGAGGGTTACCATCATGCAGCGTAGAACCGTTGTCGCCGGACTTGCTGGAAGCGTGTTCGCCGCCACGTTCGCTGGCGGAGTTCAGAGTGCCGCCGCGCAGGAAGTCGTCAAGATCGGGCTCATCGCAACGCTTACCGGCCCGCAGGCCGCGTCCGGCCGCCAGAAAGTCGCTGGCGCAAAGCTGTTCATGGCTCAGCATGGCAATAAGGTCGCGGGCAAGACCATCGAACTGATCGTCAAGGACGACACCGGCGTCGCCGACCAGACCCGTCGCATCGCGCAGGAACTGATCGTCAATGACAAGGTCGCGTTTCTGGCCGGCTTCAGCCTGACGCCGCTGGCGCTCGCCGTTGCCCCGGTCATCACCCAGGCGAAAGTACCCGCCATCATCATGACGGCCGGCACCTCGGTCATCACCGAACGCTCGCCCTATTTCGTGCGCGTGAGCTTCACTTTGCCGCAACAGACCGTGCCGATCGCCGAATGGGCCGCCAAGAACGGCGTCAAGACCGCGGTCTCACTGGTGTCGGATTACGGCCCGGGCATCGATACCCAGGACGCCTTCAAGCAGCGTCTGGAAGAACGCGGCGGCAAGGTCGTCGAGCAGATCAAGGCGCCGCTGGCGAACCCCGAGTTCGCGCCCTTCCTGCAGCGCGCCAAGGACCTGAAGCCGGATGCGCTGCTGCTGTTCGTGCCTGCGCCGACAGCCGGCTCGCTGATGCGCCAGGTCGTCGATCGTGATCTCGCCGGCGCCGGCATCAAGGTGATCGGCACCGGCGACATCACCGACGACGACCAGCTCAACAGCATGGGCGATGCGGTCATCGGCCTCATCACGTCTCACTTCTATTCGGCGGCGCATGATTCTCCGCTGAACAAGAAGTTCGTCACCGAGTTCAAACAGGCCAATCCCGGCATGCGGCCGAACTTCATCGCCGTCAGCGGCTATGACGGCATGTACGCCATGTACGAAGCGCTGAAGAAGACCGGTGGCAAGACCGACGGCACCGCGCTCGTCGAAGCCATGAAGGGCATGAAGTGGGAAAGCCCGCGCGGCATGATGTCGATCGACCCCGCGACCCGCGATGTCGTGCAGGACGTGTACATCCGCAAGGTCGAGAAGAAGGACGGCGAACTTTACAACATCGAGTTCGATGTCGTGAAGGACGTGAAAGATCCGCTGCACAAGTAGGATTAAGCTGGTCCCCGCGGCCTGCGCTGCGGGGATAAAGTTTCTGGGCTGGAGAAAAGCGTGCTGACTATCCTGTTCGACGGCGTTGCCTATGGCATGCTGCTTTTTGTCCTGTCCGTCGGTTTATGCGTGACCCTTGGATTGATGAATTTCATCAACCTGGCCCATGGCGCCTTCGCCATGGCCGGCGGCTATCTGACCGTCGTGATGATGAACTGGTACGGCATTTCCTTTTACTGGTGCCTGCCGGCGGCTTTCATCATCAGCGCGGTTCTCGGCGTCGTCCTCGAACGCACGCTCTATTCGCGCCTCTACGACAAGACCCACCTCGACCAGGTGCTGTTCTCCATCGGCCTGATCTTCGTCGCCACCGCCGCCGTCGACTATGTCATGGGCGCCAGCCAGCAGATCATCAACCTGCCGGCCCATCTCAACGGACGCTTTGAGTTTCTCGGCGCCAGCATCGGCGTCTATCGGCTGTTCGTCATCATCATCTGCGGCCTGCTCACCGTCGCCCTGCAATTCGTCATCGGCAGGACACGCTTTGGCAGCCGCCTGCGCGCTTCCGTCGACGATGGCCGCGTCGCGCGCGGCCTGGGCATCGACGTCACGTTTATCTTCGCGCTGACATTTGCGTTTGGCTCCGGCCTCGCCGGTCTTGGCGGCGCTCTCGGCGCCAGCATCCTCAGCATGGATCCGACATTCCCGCTGAAATACATGATCTATTTCCTCATCGTCATCGCCGTCGGCGGCACCACCACGATCACCGGACCGTTCTTCGCCTCCATCCTGCTCGGCGTAGCCGATGTCGCCGGCAAATATTTCGTGCCGTCGATCGGCGGCTTCATCATCTATTCCATCATGGTGCTGGTCTTGATCTTCAAGCCTGAAGGCCTGTTCGCGCGGAGCACAAAGCGATGAGCGTCGCCTCCGCCACCAATGTGTCGGCCGCCGCCGGGCCGGCAAGCCTCCGCCTGCTCCAGGCCTCGCGCTGGCGCTGGTACGAGTTCCTGTTCTGGGGCGTCGCCATCGCCTGCGGCCTCAGCGTGCTGGCGCCTTCGCTCGGCTTCACCGTGCCGGTCATCCCGTCAAAGCTGATGCTGTTGAGCGAAATCCTGATCCTGGGATTGCTGGCGCTCTCGATCGATCTGACGCTTGGCTATGCCGGTCTCGTCACCCTTGGACAGGGCGCTTTCTTCGGCATCGGCGCCTATACGGCGGGGCTTATGGCCAAATACGGCGCCGGCGTCGCGCCGATGAGCGATCCGCTGCTGGGCCTGCTCGGCGCCGGGCTCGCGGCCGGCCTCGTCGGCTTCGCCACCAGCTTTCTGGTGCTGCGCGGTTCCGATCTCACCCGCCTCATGGTGACGCTCGGTGTCGCCCTCATCGTCGAGGAACTGGTCAACAAGCTGAAAGACATCACCGGCGGCACCGATGGCCTGCAGGGCGTCATGTCCTCGAAAGTGCTCGGCGTGTGGGATTTCGATCTCTACGGCTATACGGCCTTCTGGTATGCGCTCGGCATCACCTTCCTGTGCTTCTGGTTCTGCCGCCGGCTGGTGAATTCGCCGTTCGGCTACTCGCTGCGCGCCATCAAGGGCAATGCGCTGCGGGCACGGGCCATCGGCATGCCGGTGAATGCACGTCTCATCCAGGTCTATACGCTTTCGGCCTTCATCGCCGGCGTGGCCGGCGGCCTGCTGGCGCAGACGACGCAATTCGCTTCGCCTGACATGGTCGCCTTCCACCGCTCGGCCGATTCCCTGCTGATGGTGATCTTCGGCGGCGCAGGGCATCTCTATGGCGGGCTGATCGGCGCCGCCATCTTCCGTGTCATGCAGGATTTCCTCAGCAACATCACGCCGCAATACTGGTTGTTCTGGGTCGGCATCGTCCTCATCCTGCTGGTCCTGTTCGTGCGCAACGGCGTCATCGGCCTGATGTCGACGATCATTCAGAAATATTCGGCCAAAGCGCCTGCGAAGGGTGGCGGCAAATGACCACCGTGCTTGAAACGCGGGCCCTGCGCAAAGCCTTCGGCGGCATCGTCGCCACCAGTGATGTCACCTTCAAACTGCCGGCAGGGGCGCGTCATGCGCTGATCGGGCCGAACGGCGCCGGCAAGACGACCTTCGTCAATCTTCTGTCGGGTGTGCTGTTGCCGACATCGGGCAGCATCCTTCTCAACGGGCAGGATGTCACCGAATGGTCGGTGCGCGCACGCTCGCGCGCCGGTCTGGCACGCACGTTCCAGATCAATCAGCTCTTCGCCGATCTGACGCCGCTGCAGACCATCATGATCGCCATCAACGAGCGCGAGAATGCGGCGAACTCCTGGTTCCGCTCGTTCGGCGCCCGCAAAGGGCTGGTCGGCGAAGCGGTCGAATTGATCGAGAGCCTCAATCTGGCGGATGTCATTCACAGCAGGGTCGGCTCGCTGGCCTATGGCAAGCAGCGCCTGCTTGAAATCGCCATTGCGCTCGCGGCAAAGCCAAGCGTGCTGCTGCTCGACGAGCCGGCGGCCGGCGTGCCGGAATCCGAGCGCGACCAGATCCTCAACGTCGTCGCCGCGCTGCCGGCTTCGGTTTCCTTGGTGCTGATCGAACACGACATGGATCTCGTCTTCCGCTTTGCCAAAACCATCTCCGTGCTCGTCAACGGCGCGCTGTTCGTCGAGGGTTCGGCGGAGGAAATCGCCAAGGATCCGCGCGTGCGTCAGGTCTATCTCGGTGAGGAGGTCATCAACCATGGCTGATCTTCTCAAGATCGACGGCCTGCGGGCCGGCTACGGCGAGGCCCTGGTTCTGAGGGGCGTTTCGCTGACCCTGGCGTCTGGCACGGCGATGGCGCTGCTCGGCCGCAACGGCACCGGCAAGACGACCCTCATCAATTCGATCATGGGGCTGACCCGCTGGCGCGGCGGCTCCGTTGCGTTTGACGGCAAGGACTTCACCCGCCTGCGGCCGGATCAGCGTGCGCTCGGCGGCATCGGCTGGGTGCCGCAGGAACGCAATATTTTCAAATCGCTGACCGTCGAGGAAAACCTCACCGCGATCATGTGCCCCGGCCCCTGGGGGCTGGAGCGGATTTACGCGATGTTTCCGCGCCTGGCCGAGCGCAAGCGCAATATGGGCAACCAACTGTCAGGCGGCGAACAGCAGATGCTGGCGGTTGCCCGCGCATTGGCATTGAACCCACGTCTGCTGCTGCTGGACGAGCCCCTTGAAGGGCTGGCGCCCATCATTGTAGACGAGTTGCTGGCCAGCCTGCGCAAGATCATCCGCGAAGAGCATATGTCGGCCATCATCGTCGAGCAGAGCGCCCGCAAGATTTTGCCACTGACCGACAGCGCGGTCATACTGGAGCGCGGCGCCGTCGCTTATAGTGGCGACAGCGCGGCGCTGGCGCAGGATGCCGATACGCTGTCGCGCCTGCTGGGCGTCGCCGAGCGCAGCGCTCACTGAGTTTAGATGGTTTCTTTGAGGAGAGTTGTATGCAACGCAAGATACCGCCATTCCGCGCCGACCATGTCGGCTCGATCCTCCGCACGGCGCCCCTCAAGGAGGCGCGCACCAAGTGGCACGCCGGCGAAATCACGGCCGAGCAGCTCAAGGCCGTCGAAGACACCGAGATCAAAAAGATCATCGCCAAGCAGGAAGAGGTCGGCCTGCATTCCATCACCGATGGTGAGTTCCGCCGCGCCTGGTGGCACTTCGACTTCATCAGCCAGCTCGATGGCGTGAAGCTGGTTGAAGTCCAGCAGGGCATCAAGTTCGCGGGTGTCACCACCAAGGCCGAAGCGCCGTTTGTCTACGCCAAACTCGGCTCGAAGAACCATCCGCAGATCGAGCACTTCAAGTTTCTGAAGGCGAACACCAAAGAGACGCCGAAGATGTCGATCCCGTCGCCGTCGATGCTGCATTATCGCGGCGGCGACAAGATGGTCGATCGCGCTGTCTATCCGGATCTGGAAGTGTTCTGGAACGATCTCGGCCTTGCCTATCGCCAGGCGATCAAGGGTTTCTATGACGCTGGTTGCCGCTACATCCAGATCGACGATTGCTCGATGGCCTATTTCTGCGATCCGGCCCAGCGCAAGATGCTCGCCGACCGTGGCGATAATCCCGATGAGCTCGAGAAGCTCTATGCGCATGCGCTCAACGTGGCGCTCGAAGGCAAGCCGGCGGATATGGTCGCCACCATGCACGTCTGCCGCGGCAACTTCCGCTCGACCTTCGTCGGTTCCGGCGGCTACGAGCACATCGCCGATCTGATGTTCAACAAGATCAACCTCGACGGCTATTTCCTCGAATGGGACAATGACCGCTCGGGCGATCTGGCCCCGCTGCGTCATCTGCCCAAGGGCAAGACCGTCGTCGTCGGCCTCGTCACTTCCAAGACGGGCGAACTCGAAACCAAGGATTCGATCAAGCGCCGTCTCGACGAGGCGAGCAAATATACCGATCTCGACCAGCTCTGCCTGTCGCCGCAATGCGGCTTCGCCTCGACCGAGGAAGGCAATACGCTGACCGAGGAAGAGCAATGGGCGAAGCTGCGCCTCGTCGTCGAAATCGCCGAAGAGGTCTGGGGCAAGGCCTGATTTAGGCTCTGGAAATTTGACGGGCGGCAAAGTTTTTTGCCGCCCGTTTTTTTATTTTGAAAACTTCGCGTTTCACGAGAATTGCGAATAAAGTGGGCTGAAACGCGAGGAAGCGCTATGCGTACCCAGGTTGGTATTATCGGGGCTGGTCCGGCGGGCCTGCTGTTGTCGCATCTGCTGCATCTTGAGGGCATCGAATCCGTCATTCTGGAATCGCGCAGCCGGGATTATTGCGAGCAGAGAATCCGAGCCGGCCTGCTGGAGCAGGGCTCCGTCGATCTCCTGAATGCAACGGGCCTTGGCGAGCGCATGCGCCGTGAGAGCCTGGTGCATGACGGCATCGAGATCTGTTTTCGCAACCAGCATCGCCGCATCGACATTCACGAATTGACCGGACGCCAGGTCTCGATCTACGGCCAGCAGGAAATCGTCAAGGACATCATCGCCCAGCGGCTGGCCGATGGCGGCACCATCCTGTTCGAGGCGCAGGCCAAAGAAGTCGGCGGCTTCGAGGGCGACAAGCCCTTCATCCGCTTTGAGCACAACGGCTCGGAACAGACCCTCGAGTGCGACTATATCGCCGGGTGTGACGGCTTTCACGGCATCAGCCGCGAGGCGATCCCTGCAAATCTCTTCAAGGGCTATGATCGGCAATATCCCTTCGCCTGGCTCGGCATGATCGTTGCGGCGCCGCCGACATCGCCCGAGTTGATCTACTGTCATCATCCCGAAGGTTTCGCGCTCTTCACCATGCGCTCGCCGACGGTCTCGCGCCTTTATCTGCAGGTGGCTGTGGATGAGGACGCCAAGAACTGGTCCGAGGATCGCATCTGGAGCGCGTTCGAGCGCCGGCTCGGCGAGCACGAGGGCCTCAAGGTCAGCAAGGGCAAGCTGTCGCAGATCGCGGTGACGCCGATGCGCAGCTTCGTCACCGAGCCGATGCGGGTGGGGCGCATGTTCCTGGCGGGCGATTCCGCCCACATTGTGCCGCCGACCGGCGCCAAGGGCATGAACCTCGCCATCGCCGACGTCAGCGTGCTCGCCCGCGCCTTCATCGCCTATTACAAGAAGAACCGCACCGATCTGTTCGATGCCTATAGCGAGACCTGCATGAAAAGAGTCTGGCGTGCCCAGCACTTCTCCTGGTGGATGACCTCGATGATGCATCCGACATCGGGCAGCGATTTCGACAACGAGCGCCAGATCGCCGAGCTCGAAGCCGTCACGTCGTCGCGCGCCGGCTCGACCTTCCTGGCGGAGAATTATTCCGGCCTGCCGCTGGCGCCGTGGCGCGATTGATGGCTTCAACCAGCGTTCCCTTCCTCGATCATTGCGGCATCGAGCGGCTGTCTCGCAAGGATGGCATCTGCCGCGGCGCGGTCGATATCATTCCCGAGCGCACCAATCCGACCGGCGCCGCCCATGGCGGCCTGCTGATGACGCTGCTCGATTCGGTGCTCGCGGGCGCCTGCATGTCGACCCTGCCGGACACGAAGATGGTCGCCACTATTGACATGCAGGTGGCCTTCCTGATGCCCGGGCGGGGCCGTCTGGAGGCCGAGGGCCGGCTGCTGCGCGGTTCGCGCGCCTTGATGTTCGCCGAGGGTGAAGTCCGCAATGGCGACGGCGAAATCGTCGCCAAAGCCAGTGGCCAGTTCTGGATTCTCGACCGCGAGCGGGTGAAGGCCAAGGCCGGCCAAAAAGCCGCAGCCGAAACGGCGATCAACACGTCGCCACGGCCCGAAGAGGCTCCCGGCGCCTAGCCGCCAATGCCTAGCTGGTTTGCCGAGAAAGCGCTTGAAACCATGGGTTCACGAGCGCATGTTTGTATTGCGAACCAGCCTCACTCCCGTCCGGGATTGTTCAGGTAGATCGACATGGCGGCAAATTCTCAAAGAAATCAGGCCGGTCAGGCCCAGATTCTGAATTCCGCCGATTCAATTCGAACGCCGACAGATTATGCCCATCGCCATTTCGTCAATCTGGCGGCGACAGTGGTTCTGCTGACCCTGGCGCTTGCTTCCATGTGGACGATCAAGGCGATCGACAATCAGGAAAAGCTTCAGCGCTGCTTCAATTCCGGCCGCAAGGATTGCATCCCGATGGCCGCGCCGCCGACTGGCATGGTCCAGCGGGTGCGGTAGGCTTTCCGGCGTTCTTCGCGCAGGTGTAAATCGCCGCCACAAGGCGAGCGGATGTCGTTTGGGAGGATGCCGATGTGTGACGTTTGCGATGCCCGCGGGCTAAGCATGCATTCGTTCTCTCGCCGTAATTTCATGGCAGTTGGCGCTGGAATTGCCGCTTTGGCGTCATCGGCGCCCGTATTGGCGCAATCTCCTGCGCCAACGACAGGGGCGCCCGCGACGCCTGGCGAATTCATCATCCGCAACGCCACCGTGCTGAGCGTCGATCCGGCGATCGGGAATCTGCCCGATGCGGACATTCATGTCCGCGATGGCGTTATCGTGGCCGTCGGGCCCAATGTTCAGGCTGCGAGCGTTGCGTCAGTGAACGCGCGCCGGATGATCGCAATTCCGGGTATGATCGATACGCACTGGCACATGTGGGGAGCGGCGGCGCGCAACATGGCCGGCGAAGACCGGAAGACGGGTTATTTTCCCAACAGCCGTGTGATCGGCAGCCAGTTCTCGCCGCTCGACAATGCGCGCGGTGTTCGGCTGGCGCTGGCTGAATCACTCTATTCCGGCATCACCACGGTTCACAATTGGTCGCATAATCTGCTTGCGCCGGATTTCGCCGATGCTGAAATCGCGGTTCATCGGGGCGTCGGATCGCGTGCACGCTTTTCTTACGGCTATTCGCGCAACACGAAGGCGAACGAGCCGCTTCCTCTCGACGACCTCCGCCGGGTGCACAAACAGTACTTTGGAACCGGCGACAAGCTGTTGACCCTTGGCATGGCATCGCGAGGTCCTGAGTCGAATACGATGGACATTTGCAAGACCGAATGGGGCGTCGCGCGTGAACTGGGCATCCCGGTAACGAGCCACATGGCGACGGCGCCGTTGGCCGCCAAGGGTGTCGATGGCGTGAAACTGCTCAACGAGGCCGGACTGCTGGGTCCCGACGTCTTGCTGGTGCATTGCACGAATAATGGAAAGGAGCATTTCGACATCCTTGCCAAGACACGGACAGCAGTGAGCCTGAGCCCTTATACGGAAATGCGGACGGGGTTCGGCTTTCCGCCGATCCGCGAGATGCTGGCGGCCGGCGTCCAGGTCTCCTTCTCGATCGACACCACCTTGCTCTGCGGTAATGCCGATATGTTCGCGATTATGAAAGCCATGCAGAATGTCGGCGATGGCGCAGCACAAAGTGAATTTGAGATCAAGCCGCAACGCATGCTTGAAATGGCGACACTCGACGGCGCAAAGGCGCTCGGGCTGGAAAACGTTGTCGGATCCATTACCCCGGGCAAGAGAGCCGATATCGTTCTCGTCCGGACAGATGCCCTTAACATGGCGCCCATGACGGAGCCGGTTCGCATGATCGTACAGGCGGCTCAACCCCATAATGTAGATAGCGTCATTGTCGACGGTCGCTTCCTGAAGCAGGGCGGACGTCTCACGACGATCGATGTCGATAAGGTCATGGAAGACGCCCAGGACACGATGGATAGGGTGCGGGCGAAAATTCGCGCCGGGTGAGCCGTATTCAAAGTAAAACGCCCGCTGCTGATGCAGCGGGCGTTTGATTCTCGAGCCTTGTGGCGGGCTTAGTGCGCCACTTCCTCTTCGCCGTGCCGGCTTTTGAGGAAGTAGCCCACGGCGACCACGAGAGCCGCGCAAAGCACAGGGACGCCGTAGTGCATGACACTGGACGGAACACCGGCAAAAAGTGGCGCTAGGCCACGCTCGGTCGTCAATTCGTCGGCAATCAGCTCGCCGGCGACCCAGCCGAGCAGGGCGGCGCCTGCCCAGACCAGCCAGGGCCAGCGTTCGAGCATCAAGATCACAAGCTGCGCGCCGAAGACGATCAGCGGGATTGAAATACCAAGGCCAAGGATGATCAGAAGCCAGTTGCCGTGAGCCGCCGCCGCGATGGCGACGACATTGTCGAGCGACATGACCAGGTCGGCCACGGCAATGACACGCACGGCTCCCCAGATGTTATTGGATTCCTTGATGTCCTTCTCGTCAGCATTCTCAAGCAGAAGCTGCACCGCGATCCACAGCAGCAGGATGCCGCCGATGATCTTCAGATAGGGCAGTTCCATCAACTGCGTGACGACGCCGGTGAAGATGATGCGCAGCAGGATGGCCACGCCCGCGCCGAGGATGATGCCCCACTTGCGGTTTTCCGGTGTAAGGCCCCGGCAGGCAAGCGCGATCACAACTGCATTGTCACCTGACAGCAGTATGTTGATCCACATGATCTTCAGAAGCTGCACCAGAAAGGTGCCGGTATCCCCATCCATCTTTCGCTGTCCCCCACAGTTAAAAGGTCGTTTGACCTAGGGCAGGGAGGCTACCGGGTCAAGTCTACGGATCGTCGCTCCCGAGTACTCGCGCCGGAAATCCACGGTACACTGCTCGATGGCGGCGGCGATCGCCTCGGTCGCCGCCTGCAGGCTTGGCTTTGTCGAACGCCGTAATGGTTCCGCTCGTGTTTTCAGTCTGCGGCGCAGACGTGGCATATGGATGAAACCCGTAGGCCCATCGAACAGTCCAAGCGTCAGATAGAGCGTTTGGTTGCAGAGATAGTCGCCGGCGTCGATCGATATGCGGGTTGGTGCACCTCGTCGGCTCATTGCGATGGCCAGGGGAACGGCGGCCCAGCGCGCGCGGCGGACGGCCTCGCCGCCAGGCAGCACTGTGGTGGTTCCAGAGAGGACGCGGGTTTCATCGGTATGGATCGACGTCAGCCTGTTGAGCGCGCGTGTTTCGACGCTAAGTGTTTCGCGCCGCCCCGCCAGGCCGAGGTGGATGACAATATCAGGCCGGTGCGCATTCAGGAGGGCCGTGATCCGCGCTGCGACGCCTTCGAAGCGAACCGGCATCGCCGCCGTCACCACGTCGATATGCTGAAGAGCGAAGCGGCGGCGATAATGGAGACGCAGGCGCTTCACGACATGTTCCGTCGGATTGCTCGGTGCGCCCGGAAACGCGCCGAATGCGGTGACCAGAACGCGAACAGGCCCCCACAGCGGAATAAATGCCGCGTCGCACTGCGGCTTTCCTGCAACAACGGCAGACTCTTCAGCCTTTTGGCGGGTGCTCACGATCGTCTGGTCCCATTCTCGACATGTTTCACGGGCATCCACCCCATAGCAGCGCGTCGTTTCAAGCGGCGCAACTCTTAACCGGATCAGAAATCTTAACCCGTCGTTTATTCCGCTCTTTCATGGAATGAAAAGCCGCGGTTGAGTTTCGCGCCAAGCGCCGGGCAAGCGTTAGGATTGTCGCCTTTATGAATTGGTTTTCTCCGGCATCGCCATCGGTTGCGGCGAGTGCTCCCAGAAGAATCCTGAGCCTGGCGACGGTATTTGGCCTGGCCGTCAGCGTCAGCGGCTGCCTCGGCGACGGCGTCGTCGACATGACGTCATCTGCCGTGTCGGGCGCCGGCAATCTGTTCGCCTCCGCCCCCGCCGGCGAGCCGGTTCCGATCGATATGTTTGTTGCCTCGACGCGACGCAACGACAGAGGCGCCGCCGAGCGCAATCTTGCCGAAGGCGCGGCGCATTATTCGCTGCTTACGATCACGGTGCCGCCCCGTCACCGCACCGGCAATATTGAAATGCCGGCGTTCGGCAGCCCCAATCCGAGCAATCATTTCGTGCTGGCGCAATCGCGCCGCCTCGGCGCTGAAAGTTTGACGCAGGACGTCGCGACCCATGTCTCCGGCCGTGTCGGCTCCAATCGCGACGTGCTCATCTACGTGCATGGTTTCAACACGTCGCTGCAGGAAGCTGAGTTCCGCCTGGCGCAGATCGTTGCCGACGGACGCTTCGGCGGCGTGCCGATCCTGTTCACCTGGCCGGCGCAGGACGGGCTCTTGTCCTATGTCTCGGCCAAGGAAAGCGCCACTGTTTCGCGTGATGCTCTCACGAGCATGCTGAACGATCTTGCGGCCATTCCGTCCATCGGCCGCATTCATATCCTGGCGCATTCCATGGGCGCGTGGCTGGCCATGGAGGGCCTGCGTGAATCCTCGATCGGTGGACCGCGCCTGCTCAACGGTAAACTCGGCAACGTCATGCTGGCCGCGCCCGATATCGATGTCTCGGTGTTCCGCCAGCAGATGGCGAAGCTCGGGCCGGGCGCCAATGTCTCGGTGTTCACGTCGACCGGCGACCGGGCGCTCAGCCTGTCGAGCCGTCTTGTCGGCGAACGGCTTCGGCTTGGCGCGATCAATCCCAACAAGCCGCAGGACCGTGCTGAACTCGATCGGCTGGGCGTGAAGGTCTACGACCTCAGCTCCATCTCCGATGGCTGGATCAATCATGGCGCCTATGCAACCGCGCCGTCGGTCGTGCGCCAGATCGGTGCGCAACTGACCAAGCCCCGCGCCGAGGATGCGCGCAAGACGTCCATCATCGATGGCGGCACCGTGGCCGATCCGGTGGCGCCGGTGAGTGCATCGGTTATCGAGACGACGGCGTTGCCGCCGCCGGATCAAGCACCGCCGCAGGAACCGGCGCCGGCGCGGTAGAAGAAGTCACGATCGCCTTGGCTTCATGCCGCCGCTGACGTTCGCGCTTGCGCGGCTTCTTCTTTCCCGAGATCTGCTTTTCCAAGGCTGGTTCTTCCGCCGCGACCGTCTGCTGAACGGTCGGCTCGGGGGCAGCGACCGGTGTTGGCGTCGGAGAGAAGATCGACGCCAGCGCATCAAGCGGCGAGGCTGGTGCGGCAAAGGCCTGCGCATCGACAGGCGGGGCCTCGGTCGCAACCGCAGCGGCTTGCGGCGCGGCTTCGGCGACGACAACCTGTCCGGTGGTGTGCGCGGAGGTCAGTTTCGCAAGCATGCCTTTGCGCTTGGCGGCATAGTAATAGCCGCCGGCGTAGAGCTGCACCGCACGGTCTTCGTTGCCGCCGGCAACCCGATAGGCATTGGCGAGATAGGGGACCGCATAGGTCAGGTTCGTCTTGGCGACGAGCAGGCCGGCGGCCGAGCCGCGATAGCCCATGCCCCGCGCCGTCGCCGGCTTGATCTGCATGAGGCCGTAGTTGCCGGCGTGCATCGCGCGCGCGTTGTAGCGGCTTTCACGCACGATGATCCGATGGATCAGACGCTCCGGAACCTTATGGATCCGCGCCATTTCGGCGATATCCTGGTTCAACTGCGTCCTGTCCTGAGCCTGCGCCGGCGCGATCGCCAGAAGCGTCCCCAAAAGCGTTCCCGTGCCCAGCAGGCCGAATGAAAATCCCCGCATCAAATGGTCTCCTGCTTGCCGCCTGGCGTCTTTTCGATCCGCCTGGATCGAAAAGACGCGTTCAGCGTTAAAGAGAGCATTTCCCTCCCGCGAAGCGGCATTCCACTTCGCGAAAATGCTCTGGCGCGCGCATTTTAGCCCTGCTGGAGTGCGGCATACCCGTGGCAAGAGCAAGGCAGGCGTGGTCGCTTCTTCTAAGTGCTTATTCTGCCGCAGGTTTTTGTGCGTAGCCGAGGCGGCTGTTGAGTTCTTCGAGCAGTTTTTCGGCAGATTCAGCGACCGGCGTGCCCGGCGGGAAGATCGCTGCGGCGCCCGCTTTGCGCAGGGCCTGGAAGTCTTGCGGCGGGATGACGCCGCCCACGACGATCATGATGTCGTCGCGGCCAAGCTTCTCCAATGCCGCACGCACTTCCGGCACCAGGCTCAGGTGGCCGGCGGCAAGCGAGGAAATGCCGATGACATGAACATTGTTGTCGGCCGCCTGCTGCGCCGCCTCCGCGGGCGTCGCGAACAGCGGCCCGACATCGACCGCAAAGCCCATGTCGGCGAAGGCCGATGAAATCACTTTCTGTCCGCGATCATGGCCGTCCTGTCCGACTTTGGCGACGAGCACACGCGGCTTGCGGCCTTCGTTCTCGGCGAAAGCCTTCGTCATGCGCTTGACGCGCTCCACCGCATCGGCCTCAGGGCCCGCCGCGCGATCGTAGACGCCGCTGATCGTGCTGATCTTGGCGACGTGACGGTGGAAGACGTTTTCAAGCGCCAGCGAAATCTCGCCGACCGTCGCCTTGGCGCGCGCCGCGTCGATGGAAAGCGCCAGCAGATTGCCGTTGCCGCGCGCGCCCTGGGTCAGCGCCACCAGCGCGCGTGTGACATCGCCCTCGTTACGCTCGGCGCGCAGCCGCTTCAGCTTGTCGATCTGCTGGGCGCGCACGGCGGAATTGTCGACGACCAGCACGTCGATCTCTGTCTCGTCGTCCTGGCGGTATTTGTTGACGCCGATGACAGCCTGCTGGCCCGTGTCGATGCGCGCCTGTGTTCGTGCCGCGGCTTCCTCGATGCGTTGTTTCGGCAGGCCCATGTTGATGGCCTTCGCCATGCCGCCGAGGCTCTCGATCTCGTCGATATGCGCCTTGGCGCGCATTGCCAGTTCGGCGGTCAGGCGCTCCACATAATAGGAGCCGCCCCACGGATCGATGACGCGCGTCGTGCCGGATTCCTGCTGCAGGAAGATCTGCGTGTTGCGGGCGATGCGGGCAGAAAAGTCCGTCGGCAGCGCCAGCGCCTCGTCGAGCGCGTTGGTGTGCAGGGATTGCGTATGGCCCTGCGTCGCAGCCATTGCCTCGATCTGCGTGCGCACCACATTGTTGTAGACGTCCTGCGCCGTGAGCGACCAGCCGGACGTCTGGCAATGGGTGCGCAACGCCAGTGATTTGTCGGACTTCGGATGGAACGGCCGGATGAGATTGGCCCACAGCAGCCGCGCCGCGCGCAGCTTCGCCACTTCCATGAAGAAGTTCATGCCGATCGCCCAGAAGAACGACAGCCGCGGCGCGAATGTGTCGATGTCCATGCCGGCGGCGATGCCGGCGCGCACATACTCAACGCCGTCGGCGAGCGTATAGGCGAGTTCGAGATCCTGCGTCGCGCCGGCTTCCTGCATGTGATAGCCGGAAATAGAGATCGAATTGAACTTCGGCATATGTTTCGACGTATAGGCGAAGATATCCGAGATGATGCGCATCGAATCCTTCGGCGGATAGATGTAGGTGTTGCGCACCATGAATTCTTTGAGAATGTCGTTCTGGATCGTGCCCGACAGTTTCTCTTGGGCGACGCCTTGCTCTTCGGCGGCGACGATATAAAGCGCCAGCACCGGCAGCACGGCGCCGTTCATCGTCATCGACACCGACATGCGGTCGAGCGGAATCCCTGAGAACAAGGTGCGCATGTCATAGATGGAATCGATGGCGACGCCGGCCATGCCGACATCGCCGGCGACCCTGGGATGATCGGAATCATAGCCGCGATGGGTGGCGAGATCGAAGGCGATCGACAG
>Ga0180219_1000256_pt1 | contig 51007 bp, 52 predicted proteins | sample eDN3rd30CBELigMG_FD_151338 | JGI IMG/M metagenome (GOLD analysis project Ga0180219, IMG submission 151338) | Enriched Miracle-Growth compost microbial communities from Emeryville, California, USA - eDNA 3rd pass 30_C BE-Lig MG (version 2)... ... | reverse complement strand
TCCGGCAACGATACGATCAAGGCGATCGTGGTTGAGAACGCCTCGGGCCGGCAGGCGATCACGGGCAGAATCTTCATCGAAGGGTCGGGCACGGCGCAGCTCGCGGCCGCGGCCGGCGTGCCCTTCGTCTCGGGCGGCGGCGGCCAGCCGGAGAGCGCGCAATGGGACGGCATCAACCGCCCCATTCCTGGCGGCCTGCTGTGGATCATGAGCGGGATCGAATTTCCCAGAGTCGCAGCGCACCAGAAATCCGCCAAGGATCCGACGCTGTCAAAACTGATCGCCGAGGCGAATGCCGCGGGCGATCTGCCGCCGGGACTTTATCGTCCGCGCATGGGCGGCAAGAACATCTATGGCAACATCTATATCGGCCATCCGACCATCGACATGAGCCCGATGCAGACCGACGGCAGTTTCATCCTCTGGCAGAATGTGCCCTACGAATGGGCGCTGCACATGGATGAGAACGCCGACGACGATGCGCGCGCCAAGCGCGAGTTGCGCGGCTTCATCGACGCGGAAGTGTCGTTCCTGAAGAAATATGTGCCCGGCTTCGAGAAGGCCGTGCTCAACAATGTCGGCCGCTTCGTCGGCGTGCGCGACGGACGTCACCCCATCGGCGAACATGTGTTCTGCCTTGCCGATGTGCTGGCCGGCCGCCGCTTCGATGATGCCGTGACAAAGCCGATCTCGCGCGCCTTCCACTGGGACGAGCATCGCAAGCACGACATCGAAGTGTCCTATCGCTCGTTCCTGCCCAAGCAGATCGACAATCTTCTGCTCACCGGCGCATCGCTGTCGTTCACCTACGACACCATCTTCATGGTGATGCGCAATTTCCCCTGGTGCACGCAGACAGGGGAGATCGCGGGATTTGCGGCGGCAAGGTGCATCGAGAAGAAGATATTGCCGAAAGAGCTGGAGTGGCGGGAGCCTTATATCTTTTAAAGCTCACCGCCCTCATCCGACCTCTGCTGCGCAGAGGCCACCTTCTCCCGTAAACGGGAGAAGGATAAGAGCACTCACCGATGCTGCGTCACCGTATCGATGAGCGCGGGCTTGCCCTTCTTCACCTGTTCCAGCGCGCGCAGCAGCGCGGGGCGGATGTCCTTGGGGTCTTCGATCGGGCCTTCGCCGTAGATACCCATGGAGCGCGCCAGCTTGCCGAAGTCGGGCTCGGGGCCATAAAGGTCCATGCCGATATGGGCCTTGGCTTCATCGGTGCCGCGCAGGCGCGCCATGCGGATCTGGTGTTCCCAGTCGTTGTAGTAGGCGCGGTTGTTGTACATGACGATCAGCATCGGGATTTCATACTTCGCCAGCACCCAGAGCGCGCCGGCGTCGAACATCAGATCGCCGTCGGGCTGCAGGTCGACGACGAGACGTCCCGCCTTCTTGTGCGCCAGCGCAACGCCGATCGACATGCCGATCTGCGTCGAAGTGCCGAGTTCACCTCCCGGATGCCGGTAGGGCTTGTCGAAGTCCCACAGCTTGCGCACGCCCTGCTTCAACGTATTGGCGGTCAGCACCCAGTCGTGATCCTTGATCACATCCCAGACCTCCAGCGCCAGGCGGCTGGTGGTGGTTGGCTTTGAGTCCCAGTCCTTTCTGGCATCATCCTGCCACTTGGCCCAGGTCTCGGCATGACGCTTGCCGATGGCGGCCGAACGTTCCTTGATCCTCGAAGCGAGCCTGCTGTCGCCCTTGATGCGCTTGTCGAGCACGTCGATCAGCGCCGGCACGCCGAGCGATGTATCGCCGAGCGCGCGCACGCTGCACGGCTGCATGCGGCAATAGTCGAACGACCATTTGCTCATGCCGAGTTCGGCAAAGCCCATCTCGACCCAGTCAGCATCGTCGTTGACCAGCGGCGTCAGTTCGCGCTTGGTCGAGTTGAGTTCATGCGTCGCCTTTTCCCAATCCTTGACGTCGAGGCCCATGACGAGATCGACGCCTTTGAGCGCGCCTTTGTCGAGGCTGACGCAGAGCGGATGCTTGTTGGGAAAGTTCAGCGAGTTGTTGAGGTCCCAGACACCGGCGCCGACGGTCTCGGCCAGACGCACCATGTTCTCGAAACTGCCGGCGCGGCGGCCGGCGTAATCGGGCATCAGCAGCGGCTTGTCGGCAGCGAGCAATTTGTCGGCGATCACATCGATCGCCTTGGGGTCGGGCATCATCAGCGCCGGCGTCGCCACCGAATCCTTCGGCGGCAGCGCGATGTCCTTGGTCAGCGGCGCTTCCTGCAGCGCCGCGTCGTAGCACATATAGATCGGCCCCTGCGGCTGGGTGGTCATGACCGAATAGGCGCGGGCAAAACTTTCCGGCACGCCTTCGATGGCGGTCGGCTGGTAGTCCCACTTCACGTAATCGCGCACCGCGTTGCCCTGCACCAGCGCCGTATGGGTCCAGTCGATGTGCGGACGCCGCTTGCCCTCGTCCATCGGCCCGGTGGCGCCCATGATGAAGATCGGCACGCGGTCGATATAGGCGTAGTAGATCGCCATGCAGGAATGCAGCAGGCCGACGAGATTGTGCAGGATGACGGCGCCGGGTTTGCCCGAGGCCTTGGCGAAGCCATGGGCGATCTGCACCGCGATTTCCTCGTGGTTGCAGAGCATCATCTGCGGGTCGTTCTTGCCGTAATTGATCAGCGAATCGTGCAGGCCGCGAAAGCTGGCGCCCGGGTTGAGGGTAATGAACTCGAAATCGTATTGTTTGATGAGATCGACGATGACGTCCGACTGCCAGCCCCGGTAATTAGGCACAACATTTTTGGCCCGGTCTTCCTTGGTCTGATCCTGGCTGTCGCTCATTCTGCCGTTCCTCCCAAATGCGGCCGGGCTTCTGCCCAACCTGATCCGCTACCGCCTAATGCCTTCGGCCAAGCTATGCAAGGTCTGCCCCGTCCCAGCCGGCCATCCGTGGGAATTCGTCAAGGACCGGAAATTTCGCTCGTTTCGCGAGAATTTGCCTTTCCCTGCGAAATCGTCGCACAGTCGTGCCAGCGTTCGCACGCCGATTGCCCGCGCGCGGCAATTCGGTTACATCCGGGACTGAAATTTCTACCTTGCAGGGGACATTATGGCCGACAATCAAGCCCAGGGCGGACATCCGGACATGGACTATGCCGAGCATGAGCGCACCTACGCGCTATTCCTGAACCTGACCAAGTACGGCGCGATCTTCTGCATCGCGATGGTGGTCCTGCTGGCGGTCACCACGCTCTGATCTGTCGTTCGGCGCGTGCCCCTCGGGGCCGGCCAGGACGGGATTCCGGCCTCCCGCCAGATTCAAATCCCATTTAGATTTGCCAGACCGGTGCGACGGTTTCGCCGCGCCGCAATTGAAAATCAACGACATTTCCGCGCGGGCGGATCTGACCGCCTCGAACATCGGAGCCTTGCATGCGCATAGCTGTTCCAGTTGAAACCGAGGGTCAGGAGACGCGCGTCGCCGCAACCCCGGAGACGGTGAAGAAATTCATCGGCCTGGGCGCCGACGTGACCGTCCAGAGCGGCGCAGGCGTGGCGTCCGGCATTCCCGATGCGGATTATGAGGCGGCCGGTGCGAAAATCGCCGCGACCGCCCCGGACACCCTTTCCAATGCGGACATCGTGTTGGGGGTGCGACGGCCTCAGGCGGCAGCGCTGACCGGCGTCGCCAAGGGCGCCGCGGTCGTCGCCACCATGGACCCCTATGGCAATGAGGCGGCCCTGAGCGGCCTCGCGGGGGCTGGTGTCAGCGCCTTCGCCATGGAATTCATGCCGCGCATCACCCGCGCCCAGTCCATGGACATTCTCTCCTCGCAGGCCAATCTCGCCGGTTATCGGGCCGTCGTCGATGGCGCCGCCGAATATGGCCGCGCCCTGCCGATGATGATGACCGCCGCCGGCACCGTGCCCGCCGCCCGCATCTTCATCATGGGCGTCGGCGTCGCCGGCCTGCAGGCCATCGCCACGGCGCGCCGCCTCGGCGCCATCGTCACCGCGACCGACGTGCGCCCGGCCACCAAGGAACAGGTCGAATCGCTCGGCGCCAAATTCCTGGCCGTCGAGGATGAGGAATTCCAGCAGGCGCAGACCGCCGGCGGTTACGCCAAGGAAATGTCGAAGGACTATCAGGCGAAACAGGCGGCGCTCACCGCCAGCCATATCGCCAAGCAGGACATCGTCGTCACCACGGCGCTGATCCCCGGCCGGCCGGCACCGAAGCTGATCTCGACCGAAATGGTCAAATCCATGCGGCCAGGCTCGGTGATCGTCGATCTGGCGGTCGAGCGCGGCGGCAATTGCGAACTCGCCAAGCCGGGCGAGGTTTTCGTCACCGACAATGGGGTCAAGATCGTCGGCCATCTCAACGTGCCCGGCCGGCTCGCCGCCACCGCCTCCTCCCTCTACGCGAAGAATCTCTTCGCCTTCGTCGAAACCATGATCGACAAGGAAAAGAAGGCGGTCGCGATCAACTGGGACGACGAACTCGTCAAGGCGACATTGCTGACCAAGGATGGCGCGGTCGTGCACCCGAACTTCCAGCCCAAATCAGAACCGACGGCGTGAGGACAGATCCATGGCCAACGAAGCAAGCAAGCAATTCGTAGATGCTGTCACCGCCGCCGCGCAGAACTATGCCGACACGCTTTCCGCCGCAGCCGGTAGTGCGGCTCATGCCGCCTCCGGCGGCGCCATTGATCCGTTCGTCTTCCAACTCGCCATTTTCGTCATGGCGGTCTTCGTCGGCTATTACGTCGTCTGGTCGGTGACGCCTGCGCTGCACACGCCGCTGATGTCGGTGACGAATGCGATCTCGTCGGTCATCGTCGTCGGCGCGCTGCTGTCCGTCGGTGTCGATGCCTCGACACCCGGCGATGACGGCCCGCTGTGGGCGCGCATCTTCGGTTTCATCGCGCTTATCCTGGCCTGTGTGAACATATTCGGCGGCTTCCTCGTCACCGAGCGCATGCTCTCCATGTACAAGAAGAAGGGCTGAGCGAATGAACGCCAATCTCGCTGCCCTGCTCTATCTCGTCTCGGGCGTGCTTTTCGTCCTGTCGCTGCGCGGCCTGTCGTCGCCGGCGACATCGCGCCAGGGCAATCTGTTCGGCATGATCGGCATGGCCATCGCTGTGTTGACGACGCTCGCCTACAAGGTCCCGTCGGGCCTGTCGGCCTGGGTGCTGGTCATCCTCGGCATCGCCATCGGCGGCGGCATCGGCGCCTGGCGCGCCCGCACCGTGAAGATGACCGACATGCCGCAGCTTGTCGCCTTCTTCCATGCCCTCGTCGGCCTTGCCGCCGTGCTCGTTGCTGCCGGCGCGCTCTATGCGCCGCAGGCGTTCGGCATCGGGACGGCAGGCGCCATCCATCGCGCCAGCCTGGTGGAAATGTCGCTCGGCGCAGCCATCGGCGCGATCACCTTCACCGGCTCGATCATAGCCTTCGCCAAGCTCGACGGACGCATGTCCGGCAAGCCGATCCTGCTGCCGCAGCGCCATGTCATCAACATCGCGCTTGGCGCCGCCGCCGTCATCCTGATCGGCATTTTCATGGCGACGGAAAACCATGTCGCCTTCTGGCTGATTGTGCTGGCTGCCTTCGCGCTCGGTGTTCTGCTCATCGTGCCCATCGGCGGCGCCGACATGCCCGTCGTCGTGTCGATGCTGAACTCCTATTCGGGCTGGGCCGCTGCCGGCATCGGCTTCACGCTCGGCAATCTGGCGCTGATCACCACCGGCGCGTTGGTCGGCTCGTCGGGCGCCATCCTCAGCTACATCATGTGCAAGGGCATGAACCGCTCGTTCATCTCGGTCATTCTCGGCGGCTTCGGCGGCGAGACGGATGCGGGTGCGGCCGGCGCTGTCGAGACTCGCCCGGTCAAGCAGGGCTCGGCGGAAGACGCGGCTTACATCATGAAGAACGCCGGCAAGGTCATCATCGTGCCGGGCTACGGCATGGCGGTGGCGCAGGCGCAGCATGCGCTGCGTGAAATGGCCGACCTCTTGAAGAAGGAAGGCGTCGACGTCTCCTACGCCATCCATCCGGTGGCGGGCCGCATGCCCGGCCATATGAACGTGCTGCTGGCGGAAGCCAACGTGCCTTACGACGAAGTGTTCGAGCTCGAAGACATCAACTCGGAATTCGCCCAGGCCGATGTCGCCTTCGTCATCGGCGCCAATGACGTCACCAACCCGTCGGCCAAGACAGATCCGAAATCACCGATCTTCGGCATGCCGATCCTCGACGTCGAGAAGGCGAAGACCGTGCTGTTCATCAAGCGCGGCATGGGCTCGGGCTATGCCGGCGTGGAGAACGAGCTGTTCTTCAAGGACAATACGATGATGCTCTTCGCCGACGCCAAGAAGATGGTCGAGAACATCGTCAAGTCGCTCGGGCACTAAGCAAGTTTGATCATGCGCTGGCTCAGGTGGCTGCTTTGCATCGCGATTGCAGCCTATCTCGGCGCATCGGGTTACCTCTACGTCAGGCAACGCGATCTCCTGTATCGCCCCAATGTCTCGATGGCGGCAGCGCCCGTTGCCGCCATTCCGGGCGTGACCGAGAAGCAGATCAAGACCGCGGATGGCGAGACGCTCGCGGCCTGGTTCGTGCCGCCGCGTGATGACAATCCGATTTTTCTCTATCTGCACGGCAACGGCGGCAATCTTGCCAGTCGCACGCGTCGCTTCGCGCTCATGACGGCGCAAGGCGAAGGACTGCTGGCGATCGACTGGCGCGGCTATGGCAGCTCGACCGGTTCCCCGAGTGAGGCGGGCCTCATGCGTGACGCGCAAGCGGCTTATCGATCAGCGCTGGAAAGTGTGGGAACGCCGAAACGCATCGTGATCGTCGGCGAATCGCTGGGAAGCGGCCCCGCCGTGGCGCTGGCCGCTACGCTTGAGAGCGCCGGACTGATCCTCGATTCACCCTACTCGTCCATCCTCGACGTGGCTTCGGAACAGTACTGGATGTTTCCGGTGCGGCTCCTGCTCAAGGATCAATACCGGTCGGATCTGCGCATAGGAAAGATCAAGGCGCCGCTCATCGTCATGCATGGCGACCAGGATCGTATCGTTCCGATCAAGTTCGGCGAACGGTTGTTTGCGCTGGCGCCGCAACCGAAGGAATTCATCCGTGTGCCGGGCCGCGGCCATCTGGTGCTGGCGCTCGACGATGTGTGGCCGCGCGTCCTTGCGTGGATCGACGGATTGCCGAGATAAGGCCCCTCATCCGACCCTCGCGATGCGAGGGCCACCTTCTCTCATAAACAGGAGAAGGAAGAAATGCTCATCCGCGACCGACGCGCGACTGGCCTTCCTTGGCGAACTGGTTGCCAGGGTTCACGGTGAGCGCGCGGGTATAGCTTTCCGCCGCCTTCTGCTTGTCGCCCTTGCGCTCATAGGCGAGGCCGAGGCCGGCCCAGGCGTCAGCGTTCTCGTTGTTGATGTTGAGCGCGGCGTTGAAATCCTCGATCGCGGCGTCGTACTTGCCGACGATGGTCAGGCTCTGGCCGCGCGCCTGATAAGGCGGCGCGTTGAACGGATCGCGGTCGATCGCATTGTCGAAATCGGTGATGGCCTTGGCGTGTTCGCCGTTGCGCTGGTAGATCAGGCCGCGCGCGTGAAAGGCCTGCGCCTGCTCAGGATTGAGGCGGATCGCGTTGTTCAGATCGCTCATCGCCTGGTCGAGCTGGTTCTGCGTGCGCAGCAGATTGGCGCGCGCCAGATAGGCCGGCGCATGGCGGGGATTGACCTCGATGGCGCGGCTGAAATCCGCCAACGCCTGGTCATCGCGGCCGATCTGGCGATAAGCGAGGCCGCGATTCGTATAGCCTGGCGCATGCTGCGGATCGATCTTCACCACCTGGCTGAAATCGGCGATGGCTTCCTGATAGCGGCCGCAACGCGCATAGGCGGCGCCGCGCGTGTTATAGGCCTGGGCATCGCCCGGATTGCGCTGGATCACTTCCGTCAGCGAAGCCACATTGGTCTGGATCGCGGCGCAATCCTCGCTAAGTTGAGGAGCGGGTGCCCCGCCGCGCGAACCGAGACTGCCGACGCTTTCGCAGCCGGCAAGTGCCAGGGCGAGTACGGCTGCAACCGCAAAAAATCCCGGACGCCGCAGGCCCGACGCGTGTTCAGCTTGTGTGATCGACATGGCGCTGAAGTTCTTCCTTTAGACCGACCCGTAGCGTTTTCCCATCCGACTGGATCGGAAAACGCGACTTTCTTTTTAAATAGAGCATTTTCTTCACGCGAACCGGTGTCCACTTCGCTCGAAAATGCTCTAGTGCTTCCGCTCTGCCCCACCAGACACCCTCTTGACCGCGTAACACGGCGTTAATGAGACGGCAGGCCAGGCACAACCTTTTCCGATCCGGCCGGATCGGGAAGACAAGTTAGAAAATATCACGGCGCCCGGACGGAACGATCCGCGGGCGCCATTGATAAAAAAGACATAAATGTTTAACGCGGCGTTAACCGTGTCAGCGGGCGCCCATCACCGGCTTCGGCTTCATGGGAATAAGACCTTCGCGCTGCATCTTCTTGCGGGCGAGCTTGCGGGCGCGGCGCACGGCTTCCGCCTTTTCGCGGGCGCGCTTTTCCGAGGGCTTCTCGTAATGGCCGCGAAGCTTCATCTCGCGGAAAATACCTTCCCGCTGCATCTTCTTCTTCAGGGCCTTCAGCGCCTGATCAACATTGTTGTCACGAACGAGAACTTGCACTCGCTGATCCTGTCTTGATGGGCCCCTTGAATCTGCGAAAACGCAGTTTCGAGCCCCTGCTAAGGGAAAAATTGCCGTCGGCGCAAAAAGGGCACCGAACCGTGGCGGGCGAAGTAGCAGAATCACCCCGCAGTGTCCAGCAGAACCACCGGATTTTCACGCGAGAATTCATCAAAAATGCTGCGATCTCAGCCATCCCAGCCGCGTTTCAGGCCAGTTGTCCGTGCACCGCCTCCTGCTCGGACTTGGCTTTTTAGCGATGAGGTCTAACTGTTTTCTTCCGGCAGGACGCGCGTGACATGGCCCATCTTCCGGCCGCTCCGCGCCTCGTGCTTGCCGTAGATGTGCAACGAGGCGGCGCCGTCGCCGAGAATGTCGCGCCAGCGATTGGCATCCTCGCCGATCAGATTGTCCATTTCGATCCGGCCATGCCGGCGCGGCGAGCCGAGCGGCCAGCCGCAGATGGCGCGGATATGCTGGGAAAATTGCGATGTCACCGCGCCGTCGATGGTCCAATGACCTGAATTATGGACGCGCGGCGCGATTTCGTTGACGACCAGTTGCTCGATCGTCGATCCATCGATCTGGCGTTCCTCAACCACGAACATTTCCACCGCGATGACGCCGATATAGTTCAAGGCATCGACGATCCTGCGCGCCAGCGCGATCGCCTCGTTAGCCGTGGCATTGGCGATGCGGGCCGGCACGAGGGTGCGGCTCAGAATGTGATGATCGTGCTCGTTTTCGCAGACGTCCCAGGCGGCGAATGAGCCATCGCTTCCCCGCGCGGCGATGACCGAGATCTCGCGCACGAAGGGAACGACGCCTTCCAGGATACAGGGATGGCCGCCCAGACTGCGGAATGCGCTGGCGAGATCGGCGCCCTCGCGCACCAGCATCTGCCCCTTGCCGTCATAGCCGAAGCGGCGCGTTTTCAGGATCGACGGTCGGCCGATCTGCGCGACCGCGCGCGCCAGGCTGCCGCCATCGTCGACCGCGCGGTAGGGCGCGGTGGGAATGCCGATGCCGTTGAGAAAATCCTTTTCGACGAGCCGGTCCTGGGTTGTCGCCAGCGCCGTGCTGTCGGGCAGAACCTGCAGGCGCGCCGAGAGGAAGGCTGCCGTCTCGGCCGGCACATTCTCGAATTCATAAGTCACGACCGAAACCGACGCGGCAAACTCCGCCAGCGCCGCCGTGTCCTCGTAGGCGGCGATCGTCGTCTGGGCGGCGACATCGCAGGCCGGACCACGATCGGGAGCAAAAACATGGGCCTTCAGGCCGAGATTCGAGGCGGCCATGGCCAGCATCCGTCCGAGTTGGCCGGAACCGAGAATGCCGATGGTTGCGCCGGGCGCGATGGCCGGCAATGTTATCGTCTGGCGAACCATTTTACTCTCAATGACTACCGGACGGCTTTGCGGCCGAATCATCCGGGATTTCCGCGACCGATGCACTCTGGGCGGCGCGCCAGCTATCGAGCCGATTGGCCAGCGCCTCGTCCTGAAGCGCCAGCACCGCAGCGGCCAGAAGCGCCGCATTGATCGCGCCGGCCCGGCCGATGGCGAGCGTGCCGACCGGAATGCCGCCCGGCATCTGCACGATTGATAAAAGTGAATCCATGCCCGACAGCGCCTTCGACTCGACTGGCACGCCGAAAACCGGCAGCGGGGTCATGGAGGCCGTCATGCCGGGAAGATGAGCGGCGCCGCCGGCGCCCGCGATGACGACCTTGAAACCGCGCTGTTTGGCTTCCTTGGCGAAAGCCACGAGCCGATCCGGCGTCCGATGTGCTGAAACGATCAGCGCTTTATGCCCGATATCCAGCGCCGCGAGGGTATCTGCGGCATGGCGCATCGTTTCCCAGTCGGATTGGCTTCCCATAATAATGGCGACCGGTACAGGTTTCTGGGCCAATGAATATTCCCCATGGGAGGGCAGGAAGCCGGGTAGAAAGCAGGCGGAGATAAACGAAGCGTCCCCACCCCGCAAGCCGAAGCGGGATTTTTGCGGAAAAACGCCGACTCAGGCGATGATATCCGGTGTCATCTGGTCTTCAAGCGTCTGTATGCGATCGCGAAGCACGAGCTTCCGCTTTTTGAGGCGCTGAAGCTGAAGCTGATCGAGGCTTCCGACCGACTGCAGCGCCACAATGGCGGCATCGAGATCACGATGCTCCTCGCGCAGCCGCTCGAGTTCGGCCTGAAAAGCCGCGCGATCCTCATCATTCATCCTGGCCGGCATGGTCTTCCGTCGATCACCAATGCTGCGCGCCATTGAGCCAGACATGGCGTCCGGGCGCAACGCACCTGACTGCGCGCAATACAGGATTTTGCACGAATCGGCGAGCCCCGCGTGCCGGAGTCGCGTGCGTTCTTTTGAAAGCGCCCGACGCTCCCGATTCTTTTAATATCGCACCGCTTTTGCGAAAACCGGCTGCCACTTTTTCGCACGACGCTTGCGTCACCCACATGTCTTTCAAGCGTCTTGCCGATGTCATCTTTTGTGAAACCACAAACGATGATTCTTCTTGAGACCCTGAGAATCTGTGACACACTGTGATGTCCGCAACACCGAAAGGAGATGCAGGATGTCAATGGCAAGCCACATCGCAGAATTAGAACGCCGCCATACGGTGCTAGAAAAGCAGATCGAGGCCAATAGCCAAAGCCCAGCTTCCGACCCCCTCAAAATCGCAGAGCTCAAACGGAAAAAACTCAAGCTCAAGGACGAAATTGAGAAGCTTCGCCTGCTCGGAAAATCCCCGACCGTCCACTAATCCTCCGCTGACCGGCGAGCATCCGTTAGCGCCAAAAATCAACTCGAACGATGAGGACAAATTGGCTTTTTGGCAGGGCCACCTGCCAAAGGTCTCTTTGGAGGATTCTCGCGCGAACAGACCGCCAGCGTCGCTGCGTCAGTGACGGCTGCCCGGCGGCGGCTCCATGCCCGGCCAGGCAATGCCGCTGAGAAGCAGGTCGACCTGACCGGCCGGCAGGTGCTTGACCAGCATGGCCAGGCCGGCGGCGACCTCGATCTGCGCATTCGCCATTTCGCGGATCATGGTGACCTGATCGAGGTGTTCGCCGCTCACCGAGGCCGATACAAGCCTGAGCTCGTCCACAGCGCGGGTCATTTCCTTGGCGGCGCGTTCCAGATGGTCGCTGGCCATGTCGAGCGCCTTGCTGCAACCGTCCAACATTGACCCAATCTCCAATCCGCCGTGCGACCTGCCGCATCGATTGAAAGAGTGTGCTTCAAAATCAGTCGATTACCTAAGCTCAAAGAGTTAGTCACCTGCTAGCGGCTGCGAAACGCCCCTGCACGTTAGATGGCGCTAAATTAAGACTCTCAATTTACTCCGAATTGGCCCATAATACGTTATACGATGAACTAACGTGCTAAATCTGCTTAAACATGGCCGATAGTCCTCCGCCGCGCCCGCCCGCCTCCGAATCCTCCCGTCGGGAGGTTGAGGCTGTGTTGTCGGACGTTCTGGCCCATCCGGATTTCGCCGCCTCCAGCCGATTGAGCGCATTTCTGAAATTCGTGGTGACGGAGGCCCTCGAAGGCCGTGCCGACCGGCTCAAGGCGTTCAGCATAGCCGTGACCGTTTATGGCCGTGATGAGACCTTCGACCCGCAGGCCAATTCCATTGTGCGCGTGGAAGCCACCCGCCTGCGGCGCATGCTCGAACGTTACTTTCGCGACGAGGGCCATGATGCCCCCGTCGAGATCCGCATTCCCAAAGGCCGCTATGTCCCTGAATTCATTCGCAGGGGGGAAGCCATATCGAAGGCGGGCGCCAGCATCGTCGCGGCAACGGCGCCGGCGGCTCCAGCCTTCAGGCAACGGTGGCCGCTACGACTGGCCCTCATGGCGCTGGTACCTCTCGTTCTCATCGCCGGCGGCGCTCTGGGATGGCTCTATCTTGACCATACGGACGCAAAACCGGTGTTAGCCAAGACGGCCGACGTCGATATCGGCGACACCCAGGACATGTTCCGCCCGACGGAGCCGACCGTCGCCGTCGCCGTGCGCGAAGCGGCCAATCCCGTCCTCCAGCGGCTAGCAAACCGAATCAAGGATTCCGTCGAACACGAACTCGAACGCGCCGATGATGTGGCGATCATCGAACGAATCGGCGATGGCGCGACCCAGGTCGACTACCGGGTCGACATCATCGTGGAAGCTGCGGGCGACAATCAGGCGGCGCTGCGCGTCCGTGTCACCCATACCAGCAGCGGCGAACTGATCTGGTCTCGCAATCTGAGGGATTTTTCCCTCGACCCTCAGGCCCTCGCCCAGGACCGCCGGCCGTCGGATATCGGGCTGGCCATATCGCGGCCTCACGGCCTGGTCTTTTCCGACTTCCGCAGCAGGGCCCTGCAGCAGCCGGGAAGCAAACAGCCGTATTTCTGCATCATCAAATCGTTCGACTATTTCCAAGACCCGACAATCATCAACTACAAGAGCGCGATGACCTGCCTGGACCAGGCGTTGATCCTGCGCCCCGACTACGCCAGCGCCATGGCGCTGCGGTCGATGCTTTTGTCCGACGAATACGTCAATCGGCTCAACGGCACTGACAGCAATCACAATGTCGATGAAGCCCTGGCGGCCGCCCGCCGCGCCGTAGCCCTCGATCCACAACACACGCGGCCGTATTACTCCCTGGCCTTGGCGCAATTTCTCGCCCACGATTACGATGGCTCCAAGGAAAGCCTGAAGCGCGCGATCGAACTCAACCCTTCGGCAGCCTATGCCATTGCGCGGCAGGGCGCCGTAATGGTCCTGCGCGGCGAGATCGACAAGGGCAGCGAAATCCTCAATGCCGCGATCCTTGAAAATGAGGCCTTGCGCGACAGCTATGCCTTCTATTTTTTCCTCGTGGCGCTTGTGCGCGAAGACCGCGTCGGCATCCAGAACTGGGGCCGGGCAGCAGCAGCGGCGCAATATCCGCAAACCATGCTGGCCAGCATCGTCGCCGCCCACCAGCGCGGCGACCTCGCCACAAAAAACGAGTGGATAGAACAATTGGGCAAGCGCTTTCCTTATTTCGCGCATGACATCAAGGGCGGGCTCGAGCGCATGGGCATGTCGGAGCCATTGAGCGAACGACTTCTCGGCGATCTTGCCGATGCCGACGTCAACGTCGGCGCGCTCGATCCACCCAAAAACTAAGAGTATCGCGCGTTCTTTCAGAATCGCCCGATACTCTGGATTCCTCGATGTCGCATCGCTTTTTGCGAAAAACCGGCGTCCACTTTTTCGCGCGATGCTCTAGCTAGAATATCTCGAGCTGGCGCAGGCCGTCCCAGATCAGTTTGACGCCGACGCAGAACGTCAATGTCTGGATGATCTTATAAAAGCCTTCCGCCGGCACTTTCTTCACCAGCCATACGCCAGCCATGGTGGCGACGATGGCCAGAGGAAACAGCACCGCCGAAGTTGCCAGGTTGGTGGCCGAGACCTGGCCAAGGTAAACAAAGGCAGGGAATTTAACGTAATTGATCACGGCGAAGAAAATCGCCGACGTGCCGGCGTAGACGCGCGGCGGCAGCTTCTGCGGCAGCATGACGACCTGAAACGGCGGCCCTCCCGCATTGGCGATGAAGCTGGTGAAGCCGCAGATCGTCGACCAGAGCGAGGCCTTGATGAAAGGCGGCCGGACCGGCGGCGCATCCACGGGTCTTTTCCGCAGCACCTGATCGAGGACGAAAACCACGCCAATCAGGCCGACCATGACGAGGACAAAGCCTCCCGGAACCCGCGCGGCGGTGAAATAGCCGATCAACATGCCGAGCATTCCGCCAGGAAACATCAGCTTCAGATGGTTCTTCGAAAAATCGCGGCGGAACGCCCAGACGCCGACGATATCCTGCACCATCAGGATCGGCAGCAGGATCGCGGCCGCCTGCAATGGCGGCATGACCAGCGCCAGCAGCGGCAGGGCGAGCATGCCGATGCCGGAGAAACCGCCCTTGCCCATGCCGAGCAGGATGGTGCCGGGAATGGCGGCAGCGTAGAAATGCCAATCCGTAATCATCTTGCCGTAATCATCTTGCGGTGATCATCAGGCGCCCGAAATGAACGTCATGGACGCGCGAGTTTTGGCGACGGCCTGGCGAAGGCAAAGAATTTCGACAGAATGAAATTCAGCACGGCGGCAGCGCCGGAGCCCGCAATCATGCCGATCGCAATCGACAGGCGATCCGTATCCTTGGCGATCCCCTGATAGGCCAATGCGGCGAGCACGCCGCAGAAGATGGCATAATTGAAGACCGACGTGATCACGCTCGCGAGCCCATAGCGCGCGAACTCGCTGAGCACGCGCGGGTCTTTCGAGCGGAACGTCCAGGTGCGATTGAGGAACCATGTGGCGACGACGGCGATGATGATCGCCGGCACACGCGCCACATAGCCGGAAACGGAGAACACATCGGCGAACAGCAGGGTCAGGCCCGTATCGACAAAGAATCCCGTGGCCCCAACCAGCGAGAACACGCCGATCTGCTGCATTAGCGGCGAACGCTCAGCCCACCTGCCACGCCAGTCGAACTGTTCGTCACGCACAGCACGGCGCGCGATGAGAGACATGAATGCGATCATCGTCAGCACGCCGATGGGAATGAACGTCACTTCGGCAATGCTGCGGGCGATGATGGGCACGGTCCAGACGAGCGCGAGAAGCGACTTCTCCCAGGGCCAAAAGCCTTTCTCGACGCCATAGGCGATGACAAAGGCCAGTGCCGGTCCCAGCAGCATCATGTCGTAGTCGAGCGCATAGGGCGTGGAGAGCAGCGCGCCGGTCATCAGCGCGGCGGCGCAGAGCCTGCGGTCGGCGCGGCCATACCAGAGCACGGCGACCAGAGCGGCGCAGATGGCTGTCGAGACGAATTGAAAACCGTAAGCCAGCGGAATCGAGCCGCCGAGCATGCGCACGGCAGAGAAGACCGTCTGAATTTTGTGCCAGCCCGTCGCCCCCTGCTCCGAGATCACCTCGCGCGAAAACGTCATCATCGCGAAGAAGCCGCGCCAGGTCTCGCCGCCGAAGGCCCACCATGTGCCAAGCGTCATGGCCGCGATGGTCGCAGCCGCCGCAAACGCCGTGCGCCAGTAACCGCCGGCAACGAGCGCGATCGGGATCAGAATCCCGAATTGCGGCTTGTAGGCGAGCAGTCCGAACAGCGCGCCGGCCAGCAGCGGCCGCTGTTTCAGCGCCAGCAGTCCGAACGCCATCAGGCCGGCGGTGAGAAAGCCGTTATGGCCGTGGCCGATGTTGACGAACACGGCCGGAAAGGCCGCCGCGACGAGCAGCCCATCGCGAAACGGCGCAATCTGTCGGACCGCTCCAAGATAGATCGGCAAGGTCGCCGCCTGCCACAGGATCAGCGACAGCGCATAGGGAAACAGGGCGAAGAACGCCGCGACCACGAGGAAATACGGCGGATAGCCCCAGTGAAAGAAACCCGAGGTCTCGCTGAAATACTCGCGCTGACGCTTATCATGCGCGACGTTGTCGAAAGGCTTTTCCGGATGGCCTTCCAGCACGAAGCGGCCGGCGGTCCAGACCTGCGAATAATCCGTGCCCAGCGGCCGGTCGAAGCGGTCGACCCTGCCGTTGGAGGTGGCGAACAGAAAGACTGTCGCGATGGTGTAAAAAGCCAGCAATATGATCGCGATGATGCGCACCCGTTCGCGGGTCAGCCAATCGCCAGTGCGCAGCATTTCGATCATCGGTTCATTCCGGCCGCCGCAAGCACAACGGGCGACCGACCCTGCGTCCTTGCGGCTAATATTTGGTTGACGGGGCCGCCTGCCTGCGGAAAACACAGTCTCAGGGGCTTCCGTTGCAAGACTTGAGTTGCAAGACTTGAGCGTCAAGAATGCGGCTATATACCGGCAGGCCGCCGGTCAAGCATCGATGCAAGAATCGGGGAGGAACCCATGGCAAGCGGCTATGGCGACGTTTATTCGCAGTGGAAAGCCGGTCCCGAGACATTCTGGGCCGAAGCCGCTCGCGAGATCGACTGGATCAAGCCTCCCTCCCGGATTTTCGATGCCAACGCCGGCGTTTACGGGCACTGGTTTCCCGACGCAACCTGCAACACCTGCTACAACGCGCTCGATCGGCATGTGGAGCGCGGCCGCGCTGACCAGACGGCGCTGATCTACGACAGCCCGGTGACAGGCACGCAGCGCAAATTCACCTATCGCGAATTGCGCGACGAGGTGGCGACGCTCGCGGCGGTGCTGCACGAATACGGGGTCGGTAAGGGCGATCGCGTCATTCTTTATATGCCGATGGTCGCAGAAGCGGTGATCGCCATGCTCGCCTGCGCCCGCATCGGCGCTGTGCACTCCGTCGTGTTCGGCGGCTTTGCCGCCAAGGAACTCGCCACCCGCATCGACGACGCCAAGCCAAAAGTCATCCTCACGGCGTCCTGCGGGATCGAGCCTGGGCGCATCATCAAATACAAGCCGCTGCTCGACGGCGCGATCGAACTGGCGACATGGAAACCGCAGGCGGTCATTGTCCTGCAACGGCCGCAGGAACAGGCGGAGATGATCGCCGGCCGCGACTATGACTGGCATGAGCTGACCGATGCGGCGAAAGCCGCAGGCGATGTCGCCGATTGCGTCGAAGTGGCGTCGACCGATCCGCTCTATGTTCTCTATACCTCCGGCACGACCGGCATTCCCAAAGGTGTGGTGCGCGACAACGGCGGCCATATGGTGGCGCTGCAATGGTCGATGAAACATCTCTACGGCGTCGAGCCGGGCGAAGTTTTCTGGGCGGCGTCCGATGTCGGCTGGGTCGTCGGCCACAGCTATATCGTCTACGGCCCGCTGCTCTACGGCGCGACGGCGATCTGCTTTGAAGGCAAGCCTGTCGGCACGCCCGATGCCGGCACCTACTGGCGCATCATCGCCGAACATAATGTGGCGGCGATGTTCACCGCGCCCACGGCCTTCCGCGCCATCAAGAAGGAAGACCCGGACGCCCTGCTCTTGAAAAAGTACAAGCTGGAAAAATTCCGCACGCTGTTTCTTGCCGGCGAGCGGGCCGATCCGGCGACGCTCGAATGGGCGGAGAAGGCGCTCGGCGTTCCCGTCATCGATCACTGGTGGCAGACGGAAACCGGCTGGCCGATCATCGCCAATCCGGTCGGCCTCGGCCTGTTGCCGGTCAAGCATGGATCGCCAACCGTGCCGCTGCCGGGCTGGGATGTGCATGTCGTCGATGAAGCGGCAAAACCCGTCGCTGACGGAACCATGGGTTCGATCGTCATCAAGCTGCCGCTACCGCCTGGCGCCCTGCCGACCTTGTGGCAGGACGATGAACGCATGCGAGAAAGCTATCTCAGCGAATATCCAGGCTTCTACAAAACCGCCGACGCCGGCTATCGCGACAGCGACGGCTATTTCTACATCATGGGCCGCACCGACGACATCATCAACGTGGCCGGCCACAGGCTTTCGACGGGCGGCATGGAGGAAGTGCTGGCCTCGCATCCCGATGTCGCCGAATGCGCGGTCATCGGCACGAGAGACGAATTGAAAGGCGAAACGCCGCTTGGTTTCATCGTGCTCAAGGCCGGCATCAATCGCGAGCCGGTGCTGATCGAACAGGAAGTGGTGGCGCTCGTGCGCGACAGGATCGGCCCTGTCGCATCCTTCAAGACGGCGGTCACCGTCGATCGCTTGCCGAAGACGCGCTCCGGCAAAATCCTGCGCGGCACGATGAAGAAGATCGCCGACCAGGAAACATGGGTCATGCCGGCGACCATCGACGATCCGGCGATCTTCAGCGAGATCGAAGGCGCGCTGAAACGCAAAGGGGTGTGCTAAGCGACAAATTCGGCCAATCATGCCGCTTGATTATTGTATCTAATTAGATACAATAATCAAGGATGCTCACGTTTCTTCGCTCGTCCGAATTTGACGCCTAGCTTTCTGGTCTTCGCGATCAGAAGGCAAAGGCCCGTATCCTGGCGCGCATAGTCGGCGCGACTCTTGGGAATTTTGGTGACTGCAAACCGGTCGGCGATGGCATATCCGAGATGCGTGTGCATGTTGGACCGGGCTATCGCGTCTATTATATGCGGCAGGGCGATACGGTTTATGTCCTGCTGGCGGGCGGCAATAAATCGACGCAAGCGCGAGACATCAAGCGCGCCAAAGATATCGCCATCGTATGGAAAGAAACGAAATGAAAACCGTGACCTTTGCCCGATTCGATGCGGCCGCCTATCTCGACAGTGATGAAACGATTGCGGAATTTCTTGCCGCAGCGGCTGAAGATCCAAATCCTGATGTGTTTCTCGCGGCGATTGGTGATGTCGCCAAGGCGCGCGGCATGGCGCAAATAGCCAAAGATTCAGGCCTTGGGCGTGAAAGCCTCTATAAGGCGCTTAGCCCAGGCGCCCATCCGCGCTACGAGACGATCAGCGCCGTTATGCGCGCGCTTGGCGTGAAGTTCACCGTGGTGACTTCGGAACATTAATAGCAATAAGCAATGGCTGCGTTCGCGCGTCAGCGAACGAAGCAGGAAGCGCTAGCCGCCCGGCGGGCGCTTCATTGAAAAGAAGCTTTCGATGGCGGTGTAATCCATATAGCCGCAGCGCGCGATCGGCTTCATGCGCAGCACGTCGATGCGGCCGTCGGCGATATACTCATCGGCGATGTGAATGCAGACCACCTGCCCCATCACCAGCCAGCGATCGACGGCTTTGCCTTCGATGTCGGTGAGCGAGAAAATCTGCGTGACCTTGCATTCGAGCGCGCAAGGCGATGCGGCGACACGCGGCGGCCGTACGAATTGCGACGGCGCTGCTTCAAGCCCGGCGTGGCCGAACTCGCTCTCGCCGCGCGGCAATGGCGCGGAGGAAGCGTTCATCTCCTCGCGCAGGTCATAAGTCGCCATGTTCCAGACGAACTCGCCGCTGTCGGCCGCAAAAGTCTTGCTGTCCTTCTCACCATCACTGCAAAAGCCGACGATGGGCGGGCTGTCGGAAAAGGCGTTGAAGAAGGAATAGGGCGCTAGGTTGACCTGCCCCGCCCGGTTCATGGACGAAATCCAGCCGACCGGACGCGGCGCGATCATCGCCTTGAAGGGATCGCGCGGCAGCAGGTTGCGATCGCGCTTGTGCGGCTCGAAGAACATGGCTGCCGGCTCCGCTCAGAAACGGGTGACGATATCGGCGAGCGCCGGGCGTGGCCGATCCTCGGGCGCGCCCTTGCTGCCGCCGATATGGATGAAGCCGGCGAACTTCTCGCCCGGCTTGAGGCCGAGCGCCGCCGATGCCGCCGCATCGTAGGCATACCATTGCGTCAGCCACGAGGTCGCAAAGCCCATGGCATTGGCGGCGATGGTGAGGTTCATGCAGACGGCGCCGACCGAGAGCACCTGCTCCCATTCGGGGATCTTGCCATGGGCGACCGGGCGCGAGACCACGCCGACGACCACAGCCGCGTGCAGGAAGCGCTTGCGCTCGAGTTCGCGACGGCTTTCCTCGGCGCCCGGATTGGCGGCATCGAAGGCTTTGAGAATGATGTCGCCGGCGCGGTCGCGGCCCTCGCCTTCAAAAACGATGAAGCGCCAGGGCGCCAGCTTGCCGTGGTCGGGGACGCGGGCGGCCAGTGCCAGGATGGTTTCCAGGGCGGCGGCGTCGGGACCCGGCCCGGTCATCGCCAGGGGCGGCACCGAGCGGCGGCTCTTCAACATATCGATGGTAGCGTTCATGAATGCACCTAGATGAGATATCTGCAGGCCTTCTACAGGAAGCGCGGGCAGCCAGAAAGGGACGAAAATTCCGGCAATCCGGGCAAAGCCAAGGTCATAGACCTCGGCGCCATGGCCCGGCCGCAATTTCGCGCAAGTTGACGACCTGAGCCGTTTGGGCGATGTCCGACGGGTTTTCCGGGATTTCCGAATGAATCGACCGATCCTTTCTCTGGCAGCGGCTTTGCTTTTCGGCGCGTTTTCTGCCGCCCCCGCATGGGCGCAAACGATGCCTACGACGCCGCCGGGCGTGACCGCTCCGGCAACGACCACGCCAGGCGCCGGCGTACCCGCCGTCACCACACCGGCGTCGGGCGCCTCCCTGACCCTGTCGGCGACGTTCAGCGGCGACAATGCTCAGCGCATTCCTTCCGGCGTCATCTGGCGGGTCTTCCGCGAACGCGCCGAAGACAACGGCAGCCGAACCGAACAGGCCAGTTCAAGCGACGCCAATCCGACGTTCAACCTGGCGAATGGCGACTATATCGTGCATGCTGCCTATGGCCTTGCCAGCGCCACGCGCCGCGTATCGATCAACGGTCGCAATGTCAGCGAGCGCATTCCCATCAGCGCCGGTGCCATGCGCATCATCGGCATGCTCGGCGACAACCGCATTCCGCCGGAGCGGTTGACGCTGTCCATCTACGTGCCGGACGGCGGCAATCCGCAGGCCAAACTCGTCGCCCGCGACGTCAAGCCGGGCCAGACCGTTCGCCTGCCAGAAGGTACGTATCACATCGTCTCGACCTATCTCGACGCTTCGGGACCGAGCGTGCCGACGCCTCCCGCACCGGCGGGATCGGCGCCCGCGGGGCCGGCGAACGCCACCAATTCGGTGGTCGAAGCCGACATCCGCATCCAGGCCGGCAAAGTCACCGTCGCGACCTTGAAACACCGCGCGGCGCTTATCACGCTCAAACTGGTGAATGCGCCGGGCGGCGAGGCGCTGGCGAACACGAGTTTCACCGTGTTGACGCCCGGCGGCGACGTGCTGCGCGAAATGATCGGCGCCTTCCCGTCGCTGGTGCTCGCCGAGGGCGAATATGCCGCCATCGCGCGGCGCGACGGCAAAACCTACCAGGGCACATTCGCCGTGAAGGCGGCGCGCGACCGGGACGTGGAAGTTTTGGCAAAATAGGCTATTCAGACGGCAAGCTGAATATCGTCCTTGGGAGATTTAGATGCAGACCTTTTTCGTCGAGATCAAATGCGCGCTGGGCAAGACCTATGCGGTCGCAAGCGCCCTGGCCGAGGCTGAGATCGCATCGGAAATCTATTCGATCGCCGGCAACTACGACATCCTGGCCAAGTTCTATGTGGAGAAGGATGTCGATATTGGCCATTTCGTCGGCGAGAAGGTGCAGCCGATCGCCGGCATCGTCGACACGCGCACCATCATCACGTTCAAGGCGTTCTGAAACACGCGGCTGGGACTCCCATGCGAAGCCGTTTCAAAAGACTGTCGGCGCTATGCCTGATCAGCGTGCTGATCGGCGGCAGCGCCTTCGCTGCGGATGAATATCTGTTCGACACGCTGAAAAAGCCGGCCTATCGCAAAGTCTGGAACGCGATGCTGGCGAAGGAAAAGAATATTCCCCACTGGCTGACGGTCTTCAGCAGGAACTACGACGCCCCCGCGACCCCCGTGCAAACCGTGACCGTCGACGGCAAGGCTTATCTGTCAGGCTACGTATGCATGCCGCACAACTGCCCGGACAATGCACTGGCGGTGATGTTCGGCGAGAAGGCCGCTAGCGTCACGGCGGTTCTGGTTGAGAACGGCAAGCAGCGCTATTTCGGCAAGCCGGGCGAGGCCATGAGGGCCGCGCTCGACAAGGCTGTTGGGAAGTCTGGGCCGTAGCGCGCCCTCATCCGACCCTTGCTGCTCGTTTCTTCCTTCTCCCGCGGAGCAGGAGAAGGATTCGCTACTCCCCGCGCTTCACGTCCGGCGCCACGGCCTCGGCGACGAGCATGGCAAGCGCTTCGGTCAACGGCATGGACTTCTGCTCCTGCGAGCCGAGGCGGCGGATGGACACGGTCTTCTCCGCGGCTTCCTTGCGTCCGGCGACGAGCAAGACCGGCACTTTCGCCAGCGAATGCTCGCGCACCTTGTAGTTGATCTTCTCGTTGCGCAGATCGCCCTCGACGCGCAGGCCGAGTTTGCGCGCGGCGGCGATGACCTCGAGCGCGTAATCGTCGGCCTCCTGGGTGATGGTCGTCACCATGACCTGCAGCGGCGACAGCCACAGCGGCAGATGACCGGCGTAATGCTCGATCAGGATGCCGGTGAAGCGCTCGAGCGAGCCGAACATGGCGCGGTGGATCATCACCGGCGTCGTCTTCTCGCTGTTGGCGGCGATGTAGAAGGCGCCGAACAGCCCCGGCATGTTGAAATCGACCTGCGTCGTGCCGCACTGCCATTCACGACCGATGGCATCGCGCAACGTATATTCGAGCTTGGGTCCGTAGAACGCGCCCTCGCCCTCGTTGATGCCGGTCTTGATGCCCGTCTCGGCGACCTTTTCGAGAACGCGCTGCAACGCGGCTTCCGCCTTGTCCCAGACTTCATCGTTGCCGACGCGCTTCTCCGGCCGCGTCGACAGTTTCAGCACGACATCGTCGAAGCCGAAGTCCCTGTAGACGGACATGATCATGTCGTTGATCTTCATCGCCTCGTCCATGATCTGGTCTTCGGTGCAGAAGATATGCGCATCGTCCTGGGTGAAGGCGCGCACGCGCATCACGCCGTGCAGCGCGCCCGACGGCTCGTAGCGATGCACGATGCCGAATTCGGAGATCTTCAGCGGCAGGTCGCGATAGCTCTTGAGGCCGTTCTTGAAAATCTGCACGTGGCCGGGACAGTTCATCGGCTTCAACGCGAAGACGCGCTCGTCTTCCGTCGTCGTGATGAACATGTTCTCGCGATAGGTCTGCCAGTGGCCTGACGTTTCCCACAGCGCGCGGTCGAGCACCTGCGGCGTGTTGACCTCGGTGTAACCGGCCGCATTCTGGCGACGGCGCATATAGCTGATCAGCGTCTGGAACAGGGTCCAGCCCTTGGGATGCCAGAAGACCGTGCCCGGCCCTTCCTCCTGGAAGTGGAACAGGTCCATCTCGCGCGCCAGGCGGCGATGGTCGCGGCGCTCCGCCTCTTCGAGCTGATGCAGATAGGCGTCGAGATCTTCCTGCCTGGCGAAGGCCGTGCCGTAGATGCGGCTCAGCATCGGCTTGGTGGAATCGCCACGCCAATAGGCGCCGGCCACCTTCATCAGCTTGAAGGCCGAGCCGACCTTGCCCGTCGACGTCATGTGCGGGCCGCGGCAGAGATCGAGCCAGTCGCCCTGCTTGTAGATTTTCAGGTCCTGATCGGCCGGGATCGCATCGACGAGCTCGACCTTGAAGGCCTCGCCCTTCTTCTCGAAAAAGGAGATGGCCTGATCACGGCTCCAGACTTCCTTGGTGAAGGGCGCGTCCCTGGCGATGATCTCGCGCATCTTCTTTTCGATGGCCGCGAAATCCTCCGGCGTGAACGGCTCGTTGCGGTGGAAATCGTAGTAGAAGCCGTTCTCGATGACGGGACCGATGGTCACCTGGGTGCCCGGCCACAGCGACTGCACGGCCTCGGCCAGAACGTGGGCGGCATCGTGGCGGATGAGTTCCAGCGCGCGCGGATCGTCGCGGCCGACAAACTCGATCTTCGCGTCCTTGTTGATGGGGTCGGCCAAGTCGGCCAGGGCGCCGTCGACCGTCATGGCGACGGTGCGTTTGGCGAGCGAGGGCGAAATGCCCTTGGCGATGTCGAGACCCGTGATGCCGGGGGCGAATTGGCGCTGCGCGCCGTCGGGGAACGTGACGGAAATCATATCGTCTCCTGTTGCTCACTCGCCGAAACGGGCCGGCGTAAGCGATGTGGGAGGCCGGATATAGTCAGAACCGTGCGCCGAGGCAAGAAAATGGAGGCGGCGGCCTGCTTTTTGTTAGGCTTTAGTTGCTGGCCGGCCACATGCGCCGCAACAGCCCGTCGCGCTTGACGAAATGGTGCCAGAGCGCCGCCAGAATGTGCAGGACGACGAGGCCGATGAGCGTGAAGACCAGATATTTATGGATGTCCTCAGCCGGCCCGTAGACGCTTCTCGTATTCGGAACCCCGAAATCGAGCTTGAACAGACCGAAGTCGAACACCCGGGCATGCCAGATGTAGGCGACGATGCCGACGATGGGGATGACGACCATCAGCAGATAAAGCAGATGGTGCATGCCGGTGGAGGCGCGGCGCACCAGATCGCTGGTGCCTTCCGGCAGAGGCGGCGGCTTGTGGCCGATGCGCCAGAACAGCCGGAACAGCACCAGGGCGAAAAGGCCGAGGCCGACCACCGTGTGCAGGTTGATCCACCAGAGGCGCGTGGCGCGTGGAATGGAATCAAACAGCAGCCCCAGGGCGAACATGCCGAAAATGATCAGTGCCAGCAGCCAGTGCAGAATTCTGGCGGGCGATGTGTAGGCGGTGGGTTGGGCGTCGGCGGGCATGGGCGGTCCGTTGGTGGCAGGAGTTGCATTGTACACACTGGAAAGTTCGAAGGCACCCTCATCCGACCCTTGCTGCGCAAGGGCCACCTTCTCCCGCTAAAGTGGGCGAAGGGATGCACGCGGAATCCTTCTCCCGTTCCACGGGAGAAGGTGGCCCTCGCATCGCGAGGGTCGGATGAGGAAACTTATATCACTATACCTTTAAAGCATCGTTTGATCTCAAATAAGTCTTTGTATGCATATCTCGACACCCATAGTTTGCCTCTAACAGCCAAGAGGTGCCCAGACATGTCCGAGACGATTGACATCACCATCAAGCCCCTGTCCGCGCATACGGGCGCCGAAATCCTGAATGTCGATCTCAACCGGCCGGTCGATGAGGCGCTGCGCAAGAAGCTCAATGATGCCTTCATCGAGCACACCGTGCTCGCCATCCGCAGCCAGCATCTGGGGCCGCATGAATTTCTCAAAGCGGCGCAGACCTTCGGGGAGATCTTCCCCCAGCACAACACGCGCTTCTCCGTGCCGGAATGTCCCGAGATCCACTACATCTCGAACCAGGACACATTCGAGGACGGCAAGGTCTACATCCCCGGCGAAGGCTACCATACCGATCACTCCAACGATAAGCAGCCGCCGAAGGCCACCGTGCTGCATGCGGTGAAACTGCCGAAGACCGGCGGCGATACGCAGTTCGTGAATATGTATGAGGCCTACGACGCACTGTCGGACAAGATGAAGGCGCGCATCGACCATCTGCAGGCGGCGCACGTCTACCAGAGCTCGCTCAGCACCCGCAAACTGATGGCGCTGAAGGACGAGACCAAGACCAAGGCGAATGTGGAAGTGATGCATCCTCTCGTGCGCACACATCCGATCAGCCATCGCAAGGCGCTTTACATCAATCCCATCCGCATCGAGCGGATCGAGGGACTGGAGCAGGCGGAGACAGCGGCGCTGCTCGACGAACTGCTGGAACATGCGACGCAGGAGCGCTTTCAGTATCGCCACAAATGGCTCGAAGGCGACATGGTGATCTGGGACAACCGCTGCCTGATGCACAAGGCGAACGGCGATTATCCGGTGGCTGAAGTGCGCTATCTCTATCGCCTGATGCTGAAGGGTGGAACGCCGGCGTGACGTTCAAACAGCCTTATCTCTGCATGATGCGGGGGGATGCCGTTACGGCTCCCGCCGCTATCGGCGCTGGCGCTTTTGTGCGCGGCACGGTCAATGTGGACTCCTCCGAACAATTGATCTGGATCGAAACCGCCGAGGCGATTGCTCCTGAAGGATTTGAAACATTCAGGCTGGCGCGCGATGTCGGCGACAGCCTGGCCGCGCCGTCATGGATCTACATGGTCCAGACCGACATTCCGGACGATATCGTCGACGAATACACGCAATGGTATGACGTCGAACATCTGCCGCGCCTCGTCACCGTGCCGGGCATTCTGCGCGCGCGCCGGTATGAGGCTGTCAACGCGCAGCCTCGCTATCTCACCGCCTATGACCTGTCGGATGTGAACGCTTTCGAAAGCCCTGCCGGGCTCATCGCGCGCAAGACTCCATGGACGGAGCGCATGCGCTCGAAGTTCATGAACGCGCGGCGCTCGACGTGGAAAATAAAACCAGCACACTAGGGAAGAGATAGACAATGAAATATATGAAACTTCGAGACGCCGCCTATGCCGGCGCGCTGCTTGGCAGCATGCTTACCGCCTCCATGGGGCATGCGGCCCCCGACCTGCCGGCCGGCCCCGTCACCATCGTCGTCCCCTTCACCCCCGGCGGCTCGAACGATGTGACCGCGCGCCTGCTGGCGCCGGAACTGTCGAAGCGGATCGATCGAACCGTCGTCATCGAGAACAAGCCGGGCGCTGGCGGCAATGTCGGCGTCGGCTATGTCGCCCGCGCCAGGGCCGATGGCATGACCCTGCTGATCAGCTCTGCCTCGAGCCATATCTTCGCTTATCTGGCGAAGGCCGATCCGACCTATGATCCGCGCACCTCGTTCGCCGCGATCGGTATTCTCAACGATGTGCCGCTGGTGCTGAGCGCCTGGCCGGAGCTTGGCGCCCGGAGCGTTCCCGATCTGCTGACGATCAAGAAGGAGTTGTTCTTCGGCTCCAGCGGCACCGGCAGCAGCCCGCACTTCGCCGGTGAACTCTTCGCCGCCCGCACCGGAATGAAGATCACCCACGTGCCCTATCAGGGCGGCGCGCAGGCGCTCACCGACCTGATGACCGGACGTATCCAGCTGGCGTGGCTGACCCTGCCGTCGGCGCTGGCACAGGCCAAGGCCGGCACGATCATCAATCTCGGCGTTTCGTCCGAGCAACGCGCGGCGAGCGAACCCGATCTCAAGACGGTGCAGGAGCAGGGCGTCGCCGATTATTCGGTCGGCTCATGGACGGGGCTCTTCGCGCCGGCGCAGACCTCGCCGGAGATCGTCGCCTTCTACGGCGACATTCTCGCCAAGCTTGCCGTCGACAACGATTTCCAGGCCCACATGCGGAAGGTCGGCACGGAGCCGTTGTGGAAAGGTCCGAAGGACACCGATGCTTTCGTGCGCAAGGAATTCGACAAGTGGATTCCGGTCGTGCAGAAAATCTCGGCGTCGAAGTAAGACATCAGGCGATCAGCTCACGCCCTCCGCAGCGTCATGCCCGCGCTTGTCGCGGACACCCACGCGGTGCAGCCGCTTCATTGTTGATGAGTGTCGGCGATGTTTGCTTTCCTTTATCGCAGGAGCGCATGACGGCGTGGGTGGCCGGGACAAGCCCGGCCATGACGGCGCGGAGGTTGAGGGTGTCTATCCCCTCCCCTTCTTCGCAACGGGCGCCGCCAGCGCACGCCTGATCGCGGCAGCCGTCCACTTCGGCGACACCATCTGAATGAAATCGGTGATGTAGGGCCGCAGATAGAGATCGCGGCGCAGCGATACGTCGGCGGTCGTAGCTGCGAAAAGCTGCGTTGCATCGATGACGTGCAGGCGGGTCTTGCCGGCGACTGAGACCGTCGGCACGATGCCGACGCCCATGCCGTGCTCGACATAGGCCCGGATGACATCGGAATCCTCGGCTTGAACAATCGGCCGCAAATCGACACCCGCCGCCTGCGCGGCCGCAGCCGCGATCCGGCCGCTCGCCGAGCGCGGGTTGTAGCCGATGAATGGATAGTGGGTCAGATCAGCCAGGTTCAACGACTTCTTGGCCGCCAGCGGGTGATTGCGCGGCATGATAGCGGAGCGCTTGATCACCTCGCCTTTCAATGTCGCGACATCCTCGGACGGTGGTGCGGATTTCGCTTCGCCGGTACTGACGCCAAGATCGGCCTCGCCATCCTGCACGAGGCGCGGCAGGTCCTTCCGGTCGGCCTGGATCAGCAGCAGTTCGACGCGGGGATGTTTTTCGCGCAGGCGCGCGAACGGCTCCAGCAAGGTGTAGCGCGCATGCAGATGGCTTGTCGCCACGATCAACCGACCATCGCCGCCGCCGCGCGCATCCTGAGCGATATCGGCGATGGCCTCGATCTGGCGCAGGATGCGCTCGGCCTGCTGCAGGACAGCCTGGCCGCCGGTGGTGAAACCGACGATCCGGTTTTTCTTGCGCATCAGGAGCTCGATGCCAACCTCGGCCTCAAGCGCCTTGATCTGCCGGCTGACATTCGGCTGCGATGTGTTCAGCGCCTCCGAAGCGGCCGATATGTTGAGCCCGGCGCGGGAGATTTCACGCAGCAGGCGCAATTGCTGCAGAGTCATATCGGCCTCTCTCGATCAGCACGTCACGGCAGCAGCACCACCGGCCCGGCATAGGCGGCGCTCTCCGCATCGCCATGGGCGATGACGGCATCGCGCAGCGGATAGGTGCGCGTCGCCACGGTTTTCAACACACCCTTGCCGACAAGGTCGAACAGGTCGGCCATCAGCGCGCGGAAGCGCACCGGATCGCCGAGGAAATGATGCACGCCGGGACGCCAGATATTGAGCGTGCCCTTGAGCGACAGGTCCATGATGTCGATCGGCGGCACATGGCCGGAGGCATTGCCGTAGTTCACCAGCGTGCCGAACGGCGCCGTGCAATCCATCGATTTGACGAAGGTGTCCTTGCCGACGCCGTCGAGCACGGCGGTGACGCCTTTCGGCACGATGGTCTTCACCGCGGCGACGAAATCCGTCCGGCGGTAGAAGATGGTGTGGTCGCAGCCGTGCGCCCTGGCAATGCGCGCCTTCTCCTCATTGCCGACGGTGCCGATCACGGTGGCGCCGAAATGCTTGCACCATTGGGCGAGGATGAGGCCGACGCCGCTCGCCGCCGCATGGATGAGGACCGTGTCCTCGGGCTTCGGCCGATAGATCTTGTTGACGATGTTCGAGGCCGTCAGCCCCTTCAGCATGACGGAGGCCGCCTGCGCGTCGGAGATGTCGTCGGGGATCGGCGCCAGCCGCGCGGCGATGACGTTGCGCTCCTGCGCATAGGAGCCGGTGTTCTGGAAGAAGCCCGCCCCCATGCCGACATAGCCGACGCGGTCTCCCTTCTTCCATTCGCTCACGCCTTCGCCGAGGCTCTCGACAATGGCGGCCGCCTCGTTGCCGAGGATGATCGGCATGGGCAGAGGATCCTTCTGGTAGAAGCCGCCGCGGCGCACGTTGATGTCGGAAAAATTCAGCGCGATCGCCGTGTGGCGCACGCGTACCTCGCCAGGGCCCGGCGGCGGCAGCTCGATGTCCTCATAGCGCATCACTTCCGGGCCGCCATGAGAATGAATGCGAATAGCCTTTGTCACGCTGTCATCTCCCTATGGAATGCATCTAAATATCGGCTGTTCCTATCGAAACTCTTGGCACAGGCGATTGGAAAAAGGCAACCCGCAGGCTTACGTTCGTAATCGTTGCGGCGATCCTCGATCCCGCGGCCACTGGCGCGGCCTGGCCGCGCATTCAAAAAATCCACAACATAGAAGAGAGACATAATGCTCGGCATCGGCTCGAAACTACCCGCTTTTGAAATCACCGGCGTGAAGCCCGGCTTCAACAACCACGAGGAAAAGGGCGTCAGCGCCTTCGAAACCATCACCGACCAGAGCTTCCCCGGCAAGTGGAAGATCATCTTCTTCTACCCAAAGGACTTCACCTTCGTCTGCCCGACCGAGATCGCCGAATTCGCGCGCCTCGCCGGCGAATTCGCTGACCGTGACGCTGTCGTGCTCGGCGGTTCGACCGACAACGAGTTCGTGAAGCTGGCCTGGCGCCGCGACCACAAGGATCTCGCCAGCCTGCCGATCTGGCAGTTCGCCGACACCAAGGGCTCGCTGGTCGATGGCCTTGGCGTTCGCGCTGCCGACGGCACCGCCCATCGCTACACGTTCGTCGTCGATCCGGCCAACGAGATCCAGCACGTCTACGCGACGGCTTCCAGCGTCGGCCGCGCGCCGAAGGACACGCTGCGCGTGCTCGACGCCCTGCAGACGGACGAGTTGTGCGCCTGCGGCCGCGAAGTCGGCGGCGAAACCCTGAAGGCGGCCTAAGCGCTTATTAGCAGGAGAAGCAGCATGAGCATCGAAGCTCTGAAGGCCCGCATTCCCGACTTCGCCAAGGACGTGCGCCTCAATCTCTCGTCGCTCGCCAGCGACGAGAGCCTTGGCGAGCAGACCAAATGGGGCCTGCTGCTCGCGGTGGCGATCGCCAGCCGCAATGGCGAGGTCGCGCGTGCATTCGGCGTCGAGGCGGCAGGCCATCTGACGGCCGAGGCGCAGACCGCGGCCCGCGCCGCCGCCTCGATCATGGCGATGAACAATGTGTACTACCGCTTCGTCCATCTCTCCTCGAACAAGGAGTATGCGACGATGCCGGCGAAGCTGCGCATGAACGTCATCGCCAATCCGGGCGTGCCGAAGGCCGACTTCGAACTATGGTCGCTGGCGGTGTCAGCCATCAACGGCTGCGGCCTGTGCATCGATTCGCACGAGAAGGTGCTGCGCGATCACGGTATCGATGCCGCCACCGTACAGGCGGCGGTGCGCTATGCCGCCATCGTGCAGTCGGTGGCGGTTGCCCTCGAGGCCGGCGATGCGGAAGCCGCGGCTGTCGCCCAGGCGGCGTGATACACAAGCCGGCGGCGTAAGCGCCGCCGGCCTCAGTCCGCCGCGTGCGGCAGCTTTCCGGCTTCCGACAGTTTCCTGTACTTGTCCGTCTGCGAGCGCACCGTCTGCATCAGCACATCGGGATTGCCGATCCATGGATCGGCCGCTGCGCGCTTCAGGAATTCCGTCGTCTCCGGCTTTTTCGCGATCTCGTTGAGCCAGACCTCGAGCTTGTCGCGGATGTCTTTGGGCGTCTGCGCCGGGGCGAAGATGGCGAACCACGACGTCATGTCGAAATCCTTGACGCCTTCTTCCTGCATGGTGGGCACCTGCGGCGCAAACGACAGCCGTTGCGGCGAAGTCACCGCCAACATGCGCACTTGGCCGCGTTCCGCCGGCCCCTGCACGCCTGTGGAATCGAAAAAGAAGAAGTCGATGTCCCCGGCCGCCAGCTCACCGACAGCCATGGCCGAGGCCTTGTAAGGCACCCGGGTTGCCGTTGCGCCGACGGCATCGAGATAGATTTCAGCGGACGCCAGCGAGATCGATGTCGGCGCGCCATAGCGGGCGCGACCGGCCTTCGCCTTCAGACTTTTCGTGAGATCGGCGACGCTGTGAATGTCGGACTTGCCCGGCACCACCAGCACGAAACCGGCGCGCGCCAAGGTCGTCACCGGCACGAAATCGTTGATGGTGAAGGACAGGTCCTTATAGAGATAGAAATTGCCGGTCAGCGGATTGCTGGTGGAGAACAGCAAGGTGTAGCCGTCTGGCTTCGATGTGGCGACAGCCTGGGTGGCGAGGTTGCCGCCGGCGCCGGGACGGTTCTCGACGACGACCGTCTGATTGGTGGCCTTGGCGAGTTGGTCGGCGAAATAGCGGCAGAGAATGTCAGCGCCACCGCCGGCGGGAAGGCCGATGAGAATGCGCACCGTTCGCGATGGATAGTCCTGCGCGCTTGCCAAGACGGCCGAGCCGAGCAAAGCAGCGCAAACGAAGAGACCGCGGACGAGCGTCTTCATTCTTCCCCCTTCATGCAACCTATGTCATTCCCGACACGCCGAAGGCGTGAGCGGGAAGCCAGGCGTTGAGACTGCTTCAATGCCAGACGTCTATGCTTGCGATGCGCTGCGTCACTAGGTCTGGATTCCCGCTCGCCTGCTGCGCAGGCGTCGGGAATGACACGAAGGCATAGCAAACGCCGGCAGGTTGATCCTGCCGGCGCTTTGAGTCTTTCGACTAGGCGTAGCCCGGCACGACGCGTACGTCGACGACAGCGACGCCGCCGCCTTCGACGATCGCGATCGCGTCGGCATAGGCTTTGTCCAGATCGCCGATGGTGCGTACCGGACCGATGCCGGTGGCGCCCTGGCCGCGGGCGATCGTCGCCAGGTCGAGTTCCGGATCGATCATCTTCTGGCCGATCCACTTGTTCTCCGGCGGACGCGTGCGGGTGTGGGCAACACGCTCCTGATGCAGTTCGTCATTGTAGAACGAGGCGTTGTTGGAAATGACGATCATCAGCGGAATGCGGTAATGCACCGCCGTCCACATCACCGTCGCACCCATCAGGAAGTCGCCATCGCCGACGACGGCGACGGGGAAGCGGCCGGAGCCGCGCAGCGCCAGCGCCGAACCCACCGAGACGCCCGGACCCGCAGCGAGGCCGCCACCGCCGGCGCCGCCGAAATAGGCCAGCGGATGGTCGATCGGCCACCAGGTCTCATGCCAGGCGATCGAGGTGTGCAGCAGCGACAGCTTGCGCTTGCCGAGGCTCTTGCGCAGCGCCAGCGCCAGATCGCGCACCAGCGGCTGTTCGCCGGCCCCGCGCAGAGCGAGTTCGGTCTTCGGCCGCACTTCCTTCGGCCAGGCGTCCTTCTTGCCGGCGCCGAGCGCCTTGACCAGCGCCTTCACCGTCAGATCGACGTCGGCCGAGACGAACACGTCGACCGGCGGCAGCATCTGATGGTCCATGCTCCAGCCGTTGTGGACGCGATGATCGAGCGAGACATGGACGATCTTGCCCGTCGGCGCCTTGCCGTCGCAGCCGGCGAGGAAGCCGCCGAGATCGGCGAGGTCGAAGGCCAGGATCAGGTCAGCGTCGCGCACGATGGCGCTGACATGCTTTTCCACCTGCATATGGGCGGCGCCCGCATGCAGCGCGTGTTCGGTCGGGAACGAGGCGGACGTTTTCAGATCGGTGACGACGGGTGCACCAAGGCGTTCAGCCAGGGCGACGCGCTCATCCCAGGCGCTTTGCGCGCGCGAGCAGCGGCCATACAGGATCACCGGCTTCTTGGCGCCCTCGATGAGGCGCTTCAGTTCGGCGACCTGGGCTTCACCCGGCGCGACTTCGACCGGCGGGCCGAAGCGCTTGATGTCCATCGGCGGCACATCGCGCGCCAGCGGGTCTTCCTGCAGACCGACATCGAGGTTGATGTAGACGGGACCCATCGGAACCGTCTCGGCGATCCAGTGCGCGCGGACCACGGCTTCACGGGCGGCTTCCGGCGAGGCCGGCTGATCGTCCCATTTCACATAGGGACGCACCAGCGCGCCCTGGTCGCGGGCGGTGTGGATCCATTCGATCCACGGCCGGCGGCGGGCAGCGTCGACATGGCCGGTGGCGCCCATGATGACGATCGGCTTGCGGTCGCACCAGGCATTGAACACGGCCATGGAGGCGTGCATCAGGCCGACGTTGGAGTGCACAGCGCAGGCCATGGCCTTGTCGGTCACCTTGGCCCACCCTTGAGCGATGTGCACGGCATGCTCTTCGTGCAGGCAGAGCAGCATCTCGGGCTTCTTGTTGCCGAGATAATTGACGATGGAATCGTGCAGGCCGCGATAGCTCGCGCCGGGGTTCAGCGCGATATAGGGGATATCGAGATCCCGCAGGGTTTCGGCGACCACGTCGCTGCCGAAACTGGCCTTGGTCGCCAGCGGGCCCTTCGGGTCCTCGACGCGGACCGCATTATGCCCGGCGCCAGCCGCTTGAATCTTGTCGTCCATTCAAATCCTCCCTAAGGCCAAAACGATCGTTTCCCCGCATGCGCCGGAAAATTCCGGCGCACCATTTCAGGGAACATATCCAGATGCAATGCGAATGGGGCTATTGGGCCTCGATTTTCGCCAAGTCTACTAGTTTGCGCCACTTCTCGATCTGGGCGTCCCAATAGGCGTCGATCTTGTCTGGCGAGACGTAGAAGGGCACGGAAGCGGCGGTTTCGAGGAATTTCGCGGTCTCGGGTTCCTCGACAATCTGCTTCATCCAGCCGCGCAGCTTTGCGATCACATCCGGCGGCGTCTTGGAGGGGGCGGCCAGCGCCATCCAGCCGGTCAGTTCGTAGCCCTTCACCCCGGCGTCATCCATGGTCGGGATGTCGGTGGCGAACGGCATGCGATGCGGGAGGGTTACGGCAAGCGCGCGGATCTGGCCGGCGGCAAGCTGGCCCATGCCGAAGGGCGCATCGATGAACATGAAATCCAGCACGCCATTGCCAAGCTCACGCGCCGTATCCTGCATGGTCTTGTAGGGCACGTTGAGCGTCTCGAGCCCGGTCATCGACTTGTAGAGCTCCGCCACCGCCATGCTGGTCGAGCTGCCGGAGCCGTATTGCGCCTTATCGCCCTTCTTCTTCAGAAGGTCGGTCAATTCGGCGACGGTCTTGGCCGGGCTCTTGGGGTTGACCGCGAGGATGAAGCCGTACTGGCTGCCCGGCGAGATCAGGGTGAAGTCCTTGCGCGCGTCGTAATTGAGCTTCTTGTAGAGGAACATATTGGACGAATAGACCGAGCTCGGCGCCCACATCAGCGTGTACCCGTCCGGCGCCGAACGGGCGACTTCCTGGGCGGCAATGTTGCCGTTGGCGCCGGGCTTGTTGAGCACGATGACAGTCTGGCCGGAAAGAGTGGCGAGCCTCGCTGCGATGAAACGTGCCGGAATGTCGACGCCGCCACCTGGCGGATAGCCGAGCACGATGGAAATCGTGCGGGTCGGATAGGTCTGGGCGACAGCAGCGTGGGTGAAGGCAGTTGCCACTGTCGCGGCAGCGATCGACAGCAGACCAGTAAAAACGCGGTTCATTTCAAATCCCCTCCCGGCGAGCTTGGCCAATAGGTCGTCGCCCGACTTTTGTGGTCTTCTAGCGTCCGGCGACATCGATGGCTACCCGGATTTGCAAGCGTGCCTGCGTGCCCACTTGTGGGCAATACCCAATGCGGCCAAGGGCATGGCGTTGGCAGGGCAGCAAATCTTTCTGTCAGACGATTTCATCCGCGCGAAAAGCCATGTAGGTTCCCGCCATCCATTCAATTGACGTCAGCGGCCGCGTGATGAGCCGGGAGGATTTGATGACCATTGTTCAGAAGGCCGGGACGGCCGTCGATCTCGATCGCTACAGCCTGCGCCGTTTCCTCGCCGAAATGGAAGCCATCGGCGAGCTCGAGACCCACGATGCGCCGATCGACCTTGCCGATCTCGCCAAGCATTTTGAGGGATCGCCGAAAGCCGTCTATTTTCGCAAAGCCGGCCCGGAAGGCGCCGAAGTCATCGGAAATGTCGCCGCCAGCCGGGCGCGCATCGCCCGCGCCTTCAACACGACACCGGAAAAGCTGCTGCATGAAATCCTGCGCCGGCTCGACAACCGTCCGCAGATGGTCGAGGTCACGGCCAAGGAAGCGCCCGTCCAGCAGGTGGTGCTGACCGGCGACGACGCGGATCTCACCAAGCTGCCCGCCAACCTCCAGCACGGCATGGACGGCGCGCCCTATATCTCAGCCGGCATCGACATCGTCCGCGATCCGGCCACGGGCCTCACCAATGTCGGCATGCGCCGCCTGATGCTGCGCGGCCGCCGCGAAGCCGGCGTCGACCTGCTGTCGCCGAGCGATCTGAAGGCGATCTACGAGGCCTCGGCGCGGCGCGGCGAAAAGCTGCCGATCGCCTTCGTGCTCGGCGCCCATCCGGTCGATCACGTGTCGGCGGTCATGCGCCTGCCGATCGACGAGGTCGGTATCATGGCCTCCTTGCGCGATGGCCCGATGCCCGTCGTCAAATGCGTCACCAACGATCTGATGGTGCCGGCCGATGCCGAGATGATCCTCGAAGGCTATATCGACGAGCGCGGCCACGTGGAGCCGGAAGGCCCCTATGGCGAATTCCTCGGGTATTACGGCGAATTGAAGATGAACCCGGTGTTCCATCTCACCGCCATTACGAAGCGCGCCGACGCCCTGTTCCAGACATCGACCATCGGCGGCCGGCAGATGAGCTGCACCGACACGTCGCAGCTCAACGCCACGCGCGCCGAAGTCACTTTGTGGCGCGCGCTGCAGACGGCTGTGCGCGAACCGGTCGACATCAACGTGCTCACGGCTTCCGGAGGCGGCCTGCATGTGCGCGTGGCGCTGCGCCAGCGCGTGCCGGGCGAGGCACGCAACGCCATCGCGGCCGTCTTCGGCTCGGTCTCCAACGCCAAGCATGTCTGGGTCGTCGATCCGGATATCGACATCCGCTCCGACGGCCAGGTCGACTGGGCCATGGCGACGCGCTTCCAGGCCGATCGCGATCTCGTCGTCCAGTCCGGCTTCCGCGCCATTCCGCTCGACCCGTCGCTGAACGGCGCCAAGGTCGGCTCAAAAGCCGGCTTCGACTGCACCCTGCCCTTCGCCCAGGCGATGGCCGGCGCGCCGACCATCCCCGAGCCGCCGCGTTACGCGGGCAAGAGGTTCGCCAGCGTCGCCGAGGCCATCGCCGACGGCCCGAAGTTCTTCGAGGACCTGATGGCCGCTGTCGGCAGCCGTGACGGCCGCGAAATCGTGCTGGTGCTGGAAGATCTGCGCAAGGCAGGCAAGGTCGGGCGCGACAAGGAAGGACGCTGGGTGACGCCAAAGGCCTGATCGGCCTCGCGTCATAACGGGTTCGCCGCGGGCTCTTGAGTTCGCGGCGTCTCCGGGGGAAACTGGCGCATGCATATTCTGCGCACTGTCCTCTTTTTCCTCGCCCTGGGCGCTAGCGGCTTTCTCGGCTGGCGCTTTTACGAGACGTTGCAAGACCCGCGGCAAGACCCGCGCGGAAGCGGCACGATCACAGCGGACGAGCAGCCGACGGCGGACCAGCTTGCGGCCGCGCGCCGCGATGTCGAAAAGACGCTGAAGCAGAGCCCGGAATTCGCGCCTTATTTTGCCAGCCTGGATAAGAACTATCCGTCCGACTACATGCGCATTCTCGCCGGCTTCGTTGCACGAGCAGCCAAATCGGGCCATGCGGAAACGCCGGATTATTACGTCGCCGAGGCCATGCGCGCGCTGCGCCAGAGCCGTGGTATTCTGGCAGCGAAAGCCTCTGACCCTGTCCTGCAGGAGGTTTTAGAACAACAGCTCGAATTCGTCAGCGCCATGGAAGCCGCTGATCCTCGCGTCTGTGCCGAATTCCTGCATGGCGGCGCCAGCAATGGTTTCTTTGAATTCTCCCAGGCGCATCGGGGCTTGATGAGGCGTTTGGCGCAGGCCGCGCTCGATGCGATGCTTGACGGCCAGCAGCAGAAGATCGAGCGCGCGACGCCAGACGACGCCGATTTCACCATGCTCGACGAGACGCTTCAGGCCAACGGCCTCGACCGGCCGCAGATCGAAACCCTGCTCGACGCGAAAGTGCAGGACCCGCCGCTGTCGGATACGTCCATGTGCAAGGCGGGGCGGGTCTACCTCGAAACCCTGCGCGCATTGCCCGATGAGGCCAGGATGCGAATCTACGCGCTCGCATTGACATTGCAGGCCCGAACCTGAGGGGAAAACAGTGATCGACAAGACCTATCTGACGACGATGTCAAAATACAATTCGTGGCAGAACCGCAGCCTCTATGCGGCAGCGTCCACACTTCCCGACGAAGCGCGGCGCGAGCAGCGCGGGGCGTTCTTCGGCTCGATTCATGCCACGCTCAATCATCTGCTCTGGGCCGATCGTGCGTGGCTGCCGCGCTTCACCAGCCAGCCGCTCATCGGCATCAGTTCGAAAGACGGCCTGTCGATGTATCATGATTTCGACGATCTCAAGCGCGAACGGCTCGAGACCGATACGGCGATCGAGAGCTGGGCCCGAGATCTCGATCCGCAATGGCTGGAAGGCGATCTGGTCTGGTTTTCCGGCCTGCTCAACCGCGAAGTCTCGATGAACAAGAAACATCTGGTGATGCATTTCTTCAATCACGAGACCCATCATCGCGGCCAGGTGCATGCCATGCTGACCATGGCCGGCGCCAAGCCGGAAGACACCGATCTGATGCTGTTGAAAGTCTAGATTCGCGGTTTAAAACCCCAAATCTCTGACAGGCCCGCCCTAGCAATGGCCTGTCATTGCTTTTCGATCTTGGCGATGCGGAGGTATTCCTCCCACGCCTTTCCTTCACTGACGAAGAGCTTCTGACCATCTTCGACCGAACTCATGAAGACGTCGCCGCCGGTCTTGGCAAAGAATTCCTGAACGTCCGCCTCCCGCAGGGTCTCGTTGGCCCAGACGTTGATCTGCTCGATGATCGGCTTGGGCGTTTCGGCAGGAACGATGATGCACCACCAGCCGGTAAGATCCATGCCGGTGATCCCGTTCTCTGCCATCGTCGGGATGTCCGGCCGGAACTTGAACCGCGTGCCGGCGCTATGCGCCAGAATGCGCAACTTGCCCTGAGCGCCCTGGGCCAGTGAAATCTGCGGATCGAGCATGGCATAATCGATCTTGCCGTTTGCAAGCTCATTGAGAGAGTCGCCACCGCTGCGGAAGCGGATTTGCTCCGCTTCGACACCGGTGAGCGCCTTGTAGAGCTCGCCCATCACGATACCGGAAGGCGCCGCGACCGCGTAGCTCGCCGACGGACCTTTCTGCTTCATAGCGTCTGTCAAGTCCTGCACGGTCTTGTAAGGAGAGCCTGAATCGACAACCAGCATGAAGGACTGCTTACTGATGGTTGCAGCGACCCGAAAGGCTTTCTGGACATCCACCGGCGGCGTTTTGAACAGATGCATCGAGGCAGCCACGGAGCTGCCGGTGAGCAGCAACATCGTATACCCGTCCGGCTTTGACCGGGCGACCGATTCAATGGCGACGTTGCCCGCGGCCCCGACCTTGTTGTCGACGATCACCGTGCGCTTCGCCTTTGCACGGAATTTTTCCGCGACAAACCGTGTGATGATATCCGCGCCGCTTCCCGGTGGAAAGCCGGTGACGAACTTGATATCCTGTGCTGGAAATGTCTGGGCGTTAGCGCCATGCGCCAGGCCAAGACCCAGAATGACAACCATCGAAATCGTTGCAATCAAGCGCATATAATCCTCCCTTCGACTTTATTTTTAACGCCCGCTTACGCCACGGATCGCCAGTCTTCGGTGGCGGCGATCATCTTCGAGATAGAATGAATCGAAGAATAATCGATCGCCTCTCGCGTTACCCCGGCGCCATCCTGCGCCTTGCGAACGGTCTGGAGAAGAATCCGTCTCAGCCGCACAATGGCGCCGTCAGAATCGCATAGCTGTTCGCGTGTCCTATCCATGATAGGCCCCTGGCTCATGAACATCGCGAAATCCTCGGTCACCAGATGCTGCGGAAAGCCGGAAAAATGCCCCCGCTCCATCACGCCGCGATCCTGACCCCAATTGTCCTTCGCTGAGCCGGGAGGCAGCGGCGGGAAGTTCAACAAGTCGGGCGCCACCGTATAATGCGTGGATCCCAAGCGCCGGGTGGGATTGAAGTGAACGAACCAGGCGCGATGGGTCACGTCGTCCAGGGGAACGGAGAAGAATACAGTGGCCGGCCCGCCTTCATCCGACGCGCAGATGACCGAGTACCAGGGCATGACGAAATTGTTCACGCGAATGTAGCGACGGTCTTGCCCCGCCGAACGGATCGCGGCGTAACGGAAGCCGTAAGGCCGTTCTTCAAACTCCAATCTTGCGGTCGTATCGCTAAGGACGGCTGTGCGACCGCCACCACGAATTTCAATGATGGACGAGTGGAGAAACGATAGATGCGTCGTATCCATCGTAGCTTCGACGCCCTGCAGCCAGTTGGTCGGCACTTCGCAAGACGTGACGAAGCGCTGATCCGCCGCCAATGCAGTAAAGGGCAGGTCGGGAAACGCCGGCGGGGCCTCTCCTTTGCCAAGCCAAACCCAGACAATCCCGCCGCGATCCACCGTCGTATACTTGTTTGTCTTTACGGATTTGCAAAATTGCTCGCGGACACGCATGTCGGTATTTGGAGTTTCGACAAGATTGCCGGCCGTGTCGAACTGCCAGCCATGATAGATGCAGCGCAGGCCGCCCGCTTCGTTGCGCGCGAGCGCCAAGGATGCCAGCCGATGCGGACAAGCTTCATCGAGCACCCCGACTTCCCCCGCCGGACTTCTGAACGCGACATAGTCCCCGCCAAGCAACCGAAGGCGTTGGGGCCTCCCGCCTGCGATCAACGCGTCGGAAGGGACTGCCGGCATCCAGTAATTCTGGCGCAACAATTGGCCCAAGGGCGCCTCGCCCTCGACGCGAGTAATGAGGTCGTTTTCTTCCCGCGTTATAGCCATTGCATTTCCTCCAACACCAGCCGCGCGTGAGCGGATGGCTTTCGGGAGGATTAGAAATATTCCATATGCCGAAACAAGGAACGAATTGAGATCGCACCGATCCCATTACGAGATGCATCGCAGTTCAGATCAGCAATTGCCCATGCCAAAGCCCGCCCCCGTTCAGCCTGTGGACCTCGGAGATGATCGTTCGCTTGACGAAGTCGATAGCGGCCAGATTCTGAATATCCGTCCGGCGGACAAGCGCGAGGGTCCAGTAAAGCGCCGGCTCGAAGGGAATCGAGCTCAGCGATCCTGCCAGAAGCTCTTCGTAAAGGCCCGCATAGGCAAAGACCGTATAGGCGAGACCTGCTTCCACGATCCCCTTGATCATCCGGGTTCCGTCAACCTGATACTTGATGTGAAGCTGCTCGCCACGCTTCTGCGCCAACCGGTCGAGCAGGAGATGGAGGCTGTGCGTGCGGCCCGGAAGCGCCAGAGGAACCTTGCCCAAAAGATCGGTCGTTGCATGCTGGCGTTGAAGGTCTCGCATTTTCGACGTCGCGCCCACGAACAGGAGGGGCTCTCTTAACAGAGGCGTGATCTCCAGACCGGCGGCCGGTTCCGGATCATAGAGCAGCGCCAGGTCCACCTCGCCGTGCAAAAGCCAATCATGGATCGAGGCGCTGAAGCCCTCTCGCAAGACAATATCAAGCAGGGGAAATTGCACGGCGGCCTGAAGCAGATATGGCCCCAGTATCTGGCCGCTGTTGGGCGTAAACGCGACCACCACCCGGCCGGACGGCTTGTCGTTGCGCCCCCTTATATCGATTTCTATATCCTTGACCTGACGCATCAGGTCTTCGGCTCTGGCGGCCAACGCTTCGCCATCACGCGTCAGCTTGATGCCGCGTCCATGCCTGACGAAGAGATCAACACCGAGTTGATGCTCGAGACGTCCGACACGACGGCTCAGCGATGATTGAGCGACACGCAGGACGCTGCTTGCCTGAGAAAATCCACCGTGCCTGGCGACTTCATGAAAAGCGTAGAGATCAGCGAAGTTCATCACGTCACCGGCTTGATTAATACCGCGGTTTTGGCGGTACTATAAGAACCGGTCCCGGAGATTGTCGAATCCCGGGCTTCAGCGCTGATCGGACGGCGCCGCGTCGCAGCGTAGCGGTCCGCGCCATTGGCCGTAGCGCCATGGCGTGCGCCAGTCTGCATTTGGCGGCAGTTGCCGCGGCACAGGATCAAACCCCGCGGTGCCGCCGGGGCGGCAGCGGCAGATGCGCGCCAGGCCCATCCATCCGCCAGCCCAGAAGCCGTGCATCTGGATCGCCTCGTCGGTGTAATGCGAACAGGTCGGCAAGTGCCGGCACATGCGGCCGACGAGCGACGACAGCGTGAGTTGATAGGTTCTGATCAGAACGTGCGCCACGCTTTTCAGCATTTGCGTTTCAGCATCTTTCGCCATCAGGCGCTGGCGTTTTCTTTCACGCCCGCATGCTCGCCCGCCTCGATGCTGTCGAGCGCCTTCACCACCGCATCGAACGTCAGCATGGTCGAAGCATGACGCGCCTTGTAGTCGCGCACCGGCTCGAGCACCGCGATATCGGCCCATTTGCCTTCGCGCGGCGGCGCGCCGTTTTCCTTCAGCATTTTGCGCACGGTCTCGCGCAAGGCGCGCAATTCATCGGGCGTCGAGCCGACGATGTTGCGGGCCATGATCGAGGATGAGGCCTGGCCGAGCGCGCAGGCCTTCACATCATGGGCAAAGTCCGACACCCGGCCATCACGCAAGGCGAGGTCGATGGTGACGGTGGAACCGCAAAGCTTGGAATGAGCGGTGGCGCTGGCTTGTGGCGAATCGACTTTGGGAGTGCCGAGCCGGCCCTGGCGGGGAATGTCAGCCGCCAGTTCGAGGATGCGCTTGTTGTAAACGTCGTTCAGCATGATCAGCGTCCAGGCGGGAATATATTCTCGAAGCCGGCTTCGAACCTCGGCTCCGAAGCTAGTCTCATAGAATCCTCGCGCCAACCGTCGAAATGACGCGTGCGGACCTTATATAGGTTGGTGAACAAGCCATATTCAAGGGGATAGCTGCGCGATGGAGCTATAACTCTCTGATAATCCTGCCAGAACATACTGCTGGTTCGACGGGTGAACAAAATCGGTAAAAGTTTTTGTAGTCCAAAGGCATCATCCTGCTTAGGATGACGTGTTCAACTAATGGAGGCACCATGGATACCGTGGTTAAGACCTCGACTCGACTGCCAGATGGGACTTCGGTCTCTTCAACGGCCGAAGCGTCGATCAAGCATACAATCCGCCCAACGCGTGAAGAGGCAGAAGCCGCCGTTCGGACGCTTTTGAGGTGGGCCGGAGAGAACCCGGGCAGGGAGGGGCTAATCGACACGCCAAAGCGCGTCGTAAAGGCCTATGAAGAGTTTTTCCAAGGCTACAATCAGGATGCCGATGAAGTCCTCGAACGCGTGTTCGAGGAAGTGGAAGGCTATGACGACATGGTGCTCGTGAAGGACATTCCCTTCGCGTCGCACTGCGAACACCACATGGTGCCCTTCGTCGGCACCGCTCACGTCGCCTATTATCCCAATGGCGGCGTGGTCGGTCTGTCGAAGCTCGCAAGAGTCGTGGATGTGTTCGCACGCCGGCTGCAAACGCAGGAAACGATGACAGCGCAGATTGCGGATGCCATCGAACAGGCGCTGAAGCCGTTCGGCGTGGCGGTGCTCGTCGAAGCCGAGCATATGTGCATGTCGATGCGTGGCGTCCATAAACAAGGATCGTCGACAGTGACGAGCCGTTTCACCGGTCGCTTCCGCGATCCGGCCGAACAGGTTCGTTTCTTCACGATGGTTCGCGGCCACCGCTGATCTAAGAGGCGTCGGCGCATCCGCGTCGGCGATTCCACTCCGACGAAAGTGGCGTTCCGGTTCTGCCGGGATCGATTGCTGTATGTTACCCGGAGCCCTCATCCTGAGGAGGCGCGAAGCGCCGTCTCGAAGGACGGGGGCGATACGCCGCAGCCTATCAATCCATCGTGGCTGGCATGAAGCGATTGGAACACTGCAGCCTGACGCCCCCGTCCTTCGAGACGCCTGCTGCGCAGGCTCCTCAGATTTTGTGACTTTATTAGAAATATCGCTTTTCGGTGCCGCATAAGTGTTTGATTTGAGTCATGTCGCACAAGGCCGAAATCAATAAAGTCACAGCCTCTCAGGATGAGGGCTTCTGTTAGATTTTTTTCTTTGTCTACCGTCCCGGCAGGACAAGCACTTTCGTCCTGATCGGCAGCATCTGGCGCGACAGGACGATGGAGGGCGTCTGCGAAATCTCCACCGGATAATGCTCGCGCGCCATGTCGAGAAAGCGGCGCAGGGTCGACTGACTGAAGAAATGCATCGGGATGACGAGTTGCGGTGAGATCTGCTGCACCACCTTGAACATCTGCTCGGTCGACAGCGTGTAGCTGCCGTCGACTGGAACCAGCGCCACATCGATGCGGCCCAATTGCTTGATGTGCTCGTCAGTCAGTTCATGGTGCAGATGACCGAGATGGGCAACGCAGAGTTGCGAAGCCTCGAACACGAAGATCGAATTGCCGGCATAGTCGGTGCCGCCCTGCCAATCGCGGATGTTGGTCACCACGTTGCGGATGCGCATGTCGGCGATGGTGACGTCATGCGCGGCAGGCCCGCCATTGACGTTCCAGCCGCGCAGAACATGCTTGATGCCGTCGTCAGGGTGATTGGTGTAGTGTGTCGAATGCGCCCGGTTCATGGTGACGACATTGGGCACGATCGATGGCTTCACATAGTCGTTGTAGTCGGTGGCGATGGTGAGGCCCGCGGGCGTCTCCATCAGAAACGTCGCGTGGCCGATGAAAGTCAGCGCCAGTTCGTCGTTATTGACCACTGCCGGCGCAACGCGGGGCTGCGTCGACGAGACGAGCCGTGGACATCCTTCGGCCTGCGGCTGCGCTTGTGCATTTTCTTGTGCTTTCGGCGCGGCCAGCATGGCAAACGACAGCGAACAGGCGATGGCGGCGACGGCGCTGAGGCGGATCATCTGGGGTCCCACGTTGCAAACCGCATGATGCAATAGTTTTTTCGCGGTGCAAACGATGGAAAAAGCGCTAAAAACACGCGGAACAAAGAGGCAGACATGAGCACTTCCGCATTCGCATCCAGGCCCTCCAAGCACGAGCTTGAAGAAGGTTTGACCTTCGCACCGAAATTCGACGCCGACGGACTGATCGTCTGCATCACCACGGAAGTGCACACGGGTGACATCCTGATGGTCGCCTATATGAACGAGGAGGCGCTGCGCCTGACCCTCGAGACGTCGATCGCGCATTACTGGTCGCGCTCGCGCGGCAGCCTGTGGCGCAAGGGCGATACGTCCGGACAGGTGCAGACCGTGGTCGAGATGCGCACCGATTGCGACCAGGACGCCATCCTGCTCAAGGTCGAGGCCGGCGGCGACGGCAAAGCCTGCCACACCGGCCGCCGCTCCTGCTTCTATCGCCGCGTGGTGGCCGGCGATGGCGCCGCGGTGCTGGCATTCACATCCGATTGAATACTTGTCATTGAATACTTGCGGACGGAGTGAAACGAATTAAGTTTTATCCGGTTTCAGCCTCATTATGGCCGCTCTGTACTGGTTTGCAGGCCGTCTTTTGATGGATGCGAAGGCAAGGTCATGGGTCTGTTCGGATCGACAATCGCCATGAAATCCGCCGATAGTGGCGATTCCTCTCCCTCCGACAACAGCTCGGGACCGCGCCGGAAAATCGGCCTGGCGCTGGGTGCGGGCGGCGCGCGGGGCTGGTCTCATATCGGCGTGTTGCGGGAACTGGAGGCCAACGGCCTCAAGCCCGACATCATCGCCGGCGCCTCCGTCGGCACCATCGCCGGCGGCTGCTGGGCGGCCGGGAAACTCGACGAACTTGAGGAATTCGCCCGCTCGCTCACCAAACGCCGCGTTTTCAGCCTGCTGGACGTGTCGCTGTCCGGCGCGGGCCTGATTACCGGACGGCGTCTCAAAAGCCGTCTCGACAGCGCGCTCGGAGAAACGAAGATCGAGGACCTGCCGGTCACATTCGCCGCTGTCGCGACCGAAATCGGCACCGGCCACGAAATCTGGCTGACGCAAGGACATCTGGTCGATGCGATCCGCGCCTCCTACGCCCTGCCCGGCATATTCGAGCCGCTCTTCATCAACGGCCGCTGGCTCTTCGACGGCGCGCTGGTCAACCCGGTTCCGGTCAATGCCTGCCGAACCCTGGGCGCGGATTTCGTCATTGCGATCAATCTGATCGCTGATACCCGCCTGCGCCCGACGGTGATCCAGGACAATGCTTTCGTCGAGGCGGTCGCGACCGAGACGGGGGCCGTCCCGGCTGCGCCGCGCGCGCACAGCGGCCTGTTCCGCAGCCAGTTCGACAAAAGCCCCGCCGGCGCACCGGGGATCGCGACCGCCATGGTCGATGCCTTCAACATCACCCAGGACCGGATCGCCCGCGCCAGGCTTGCCGGCGACCCGCCGGACGCCACCATCGGCGCCAGGCTCGGGCGCATCGGCTTTTTCGATTTTCACCGCGCCGACGAAATGATCGCGCTCGGCCGCGAGGCTGCCCGCAAGGCGCTGCCGGAAATCCTCGAAGAATACGACATGCGGCTTGGCTGATCAGACCGGCGGAAGCTCGTAGCCGGTTGTGTTCTGGCCGTTGTGATACGGCGGATCGAACCATCCAAAGCACAGAAAGCCGGCGATGAATCCGCCGATATGGGCTTCCCAGGCGATGGCCGAACTGGTGACGCCAAGCGGCCCCGAGAAGAGGCCGACGGCGAGATTGATTACGAACCAGACGCCAATGAACTGCAGCACCCGCCGGTCACGCAGGGAATCCATCAGCCCGATGGCCGGAACCTGCATGGCCAGTTTGGGACTGTAGCCGACGATGGATCCGCCGCCGAGCGGGCCGCCCGGCTGGAAAATGAAGCGGCAGGCTGCCGCCATCGCCGCCGAGACGCCCGCCGATGCACCGACCAGCGGCATGAACTGCGTCGGATGCAAAAGGTGATGAGCGAAGGCGCCGAGGATCGACCCCCACAGGAACAGCGCCAGAAAGCGCACCGGGCCGAACCTGAGCGCCACCGGCGCGCCGAACACGGCAAGCCAGAGACAGTTGAGGCCGACATGCATCCAGTCCGCGTGCAGGAAGGCATAGGTGACAGGGGTCCACCATTGCAGGCTGCCGTCACCCAGAAGGTATTGCGCGATCGCCAGTTGCGAGCTCTCCGAATCCGTTGAAAGCGTGGTGAGGGCGCCAGCCACCGCATCCGGATCGAAACTGAACGTGATCCGTCCGGCGACATAGGCGAAGGTTCTGAACAGTTGCGCATCCGTCTCGGGCGTCAGCAACAGATCGCGCAGCGCATGGATGGCGAGGAGCACGGCAACCAGCGCGACGATCACACCAGGCAGATTGAAGATTTTCTCGCGCTGCGTTTCGCGCTCAATTTCCTGCGACACCAGAACTCCAGTCTTAGAACCCACCTGTGAGATATATAGGAACTGCAGCTTGGCGTATCGGGTGTTTGGTCAAAATCCCCGACGCTTCTGCTTCTTTGATGTCGCATCGCTTTTGCGATCCCCCAAATCAACAAAAAAGGGAGCCCCGGGCGGGACCCCCTGTTCTGGCGCAAAATCACTGGAGCATGTGACATCGCGTTGATGGGTAGACGGTGGCTGGAGCGAGCCACCGGAGCATTCGCCATCGACAGGTCTCGCTGGCGTCGTTTTGTCGTTTCTTCAGGGCGGACCTGCTGGAGCGGCAGCCGCCTCATGGAGCCCGCAAACTATGATCGCCTTGCCGGCATAAAACAATCGCGGCGCGGTTTTAACCTTAATTTAACGAGGCCCGACGGCACCCGGCGTTCATCCGTGCCGTAACCTCTTTCGGCGCCGACGCTTTTGCCAGGCGAGCCCGTGGCACGTCCTTCGCTGACATCCCCTCGAACACGCCGGTTTGCCCTCTCAGGCGTCCCGAAACCGGACAATCGTTAACAAAGTGTTCCAGAGGATGGTTAAATGAAACAAGCCGCAACCCGCGAGCTCTATACGTATTGGAACGACTTGCGGCAGGAGCGCGCGGCCCCCAACCGGATCGACCTCAATCCGGCGGCTATTCGCGGCGTCCTTTCCAACACTTTCATGGTGGAAGTCGACCCTGGACACTCGTATCCGCTGCGCATCGTCGGCTCGCGCATGACAGCGCTGTTCCGGCGTGAACTCAACGGCGAAACGTTTATGGGTTTATGGGGCCGGGACGACCGGCTCCTCATGACGCAGATCATCCAGACCGTGCTCGATGAGCCGATTCCGCTGGTCGCCGGCGTGACCGCCGCACCGGCCGGCCGGGGGCCGATCGAACTGGAATTGCTGCTGCTTCCGTTACGCCACGAAGGAAAAACCCATTCGCGGATGCTGGGCAGCCTGGTGCCGGCATCAATCCCGTCCTGGTACGGCCTTATCGCGGTCGATGCCCTGCAGATCGAAACGTCCCGCTTTCTCTACGAACGGATATCCGTCGACGGCCCCCTGCAGGTGATCGGCGCCGCGGCGGCGACAGCAAGGCGGCGGTCCCATCTCGTTGTTCTGGAAGGCGGCAGATAGAGCTTTTTCGAGCGAAGCAGACGCCAGATCACAGGAAGACGGCGCTTTCTTTTTAATTCTTCTAAAGAACTCGACGCATGTTTCCGATCTGGCGGGATCGGAAGCCACCATAGGGAGACAATGCTTACTTGGATAAGCGGAAAATTAAACAACGGCGGCTAACGTCAGGCGCGAAAGCGACGCCCAGCAAATCCGATCCAAATAAATCCGACCCAAGTAAATCCGACCCAAGTAAATCCAAAGATAAAGGTCATCGTTATGTCGTGGCCGAACACCACGCTGCAAAAGGCTCTCCGGCCTGACGATATGAAAGACAGGCGCCGACACCAGAGGGTGCGGCTCAGCCTGTCGGGTCGTTACATGCTTTCCGATCACAGGGAATATCCCTGCCAGACCGTCGACATGTCGCCGGGCGGCGTCTGCATCATCGCGCCCGTCATCGGCAATATCGGATCGAGAGTCGTGATCTATCTCGATCATATCGGCCGGCTCGAAGGCCAGATCGTGCGCCATGTGGAAGGCGGCTTTGCCGCCCAGCTACGTGTGCCGCCGCTGAAGCGCGAAAAGCTCGCCGATCAGCTCACCTGGCTGGCGAACCGTCATATTCTCGGCCTCCCCGAAGACCGGCGTCACGAGCGCATTGAACCGGTTTCCAAGCGCGCCATCCTGAAACTTCCCGACGGCAAGGAAATCACCGTCAGGATTATCGACATCTCCCTGTCGGGCGCCGCCATCAGCATGGAGATGCAGCCGGCCATCGGCACGTCGGTCACGATCGGACGCACCAAAGGCGTCATCATCCGTCACTTCCCCGATGGCGTGGCCATCGAGTTCCTGCGTCAGATTCCCGAAGACCGGTTCGATCCCGGCATCAAGCTGTAGTCAGCATCCCGGCATCGAAATGAAAACGGCGGCTCAACGGCCGCCGTTTTGTTTTCTGCCTTGATCGCGAAGCGAGCCTTACTGCTTCGCCGGACGAGTCGGGTCCTTGACGTTGGGAATGGTGGCGAACTCGACATTATAGAGTTCCCCATCCTTCAGTCGCTCGGTTTTGCGGACGTAGATGTTCTGGATCATGTCACGCGTCTCGCCATCGACGGTCACGGGACCACGCGGGCTTTCGAACGATGTCCCGATCATCGCCTTCACCAGCGCGTCGCCGTCGCCCTTGCCGTTGGTCTTCCTCAGCGCTTCATAGATCAGGTGCATGCCGTCATAGCCGGCGACAGCAACGAAGTTCGGCCGGCGGTTATAGGCTTTCTTGTAGGCCTCGACGAAAGCCTTGTTGGTCGGGCTGTCATGCGCGGCGGAATAGTTGTGGCTCGAAATCAGGCCGAGCGCGATGTCACCCGCGCCGTTCACGAGATCGTCCTCGACGATCGAGCCTTCCGTATAGATCTTGATGCCGGATGCAGCGAGGCCGCGTTCATTGGCCTGCTTCATGAAGGCCGCGCCAACGCCGCCGGCCGGGACGAAGACGAACATCGCATCCGGCTTCAGATCGATCAGCCGCTGCAGGAATGGCGCAAACTCGGGATTGGCGAGCGGTACGCGCAACTTTGCCAGAACCTTGCCGCCCTTCTTTTCGAACCCTTGCGAAATGAGGTTCTCATAATCCTGTCCCGGGCCGTAGTCGGACACCAGAGTGACGATGGACTTGGAGCCCTGATCGTAGATCCATTCGCCAAACGGCACGCCAAGCTGCGCCACCGACAGCATGGAGCGTACGATATAGGGCGAGCGGTCGGGAATGATCGACGTTGCGCCCAGCATGACGATCATCGGCGTCTTGCTTTGTGTCGCGATCGGCGCGGTGGCGAGCGCGCCCGGCGTCAGGGTGAAGCCGGCGAGGAATTGCACCTTGTCGTTGACCACGAGTTCCTGCGCCAGCCGGCGCGTCGTGTCGGCGACGCCGGTATCGTCCTTGACGATGACTTCGATCTTCTTGCCGGCAACGGTGTCGCCGTTCTGCTGCATGTAGAGGCGCACACCGGTTTCCATCTGCCGGCCGACAGCCGCGAACGGACCCGTCTGCGACACGATGAGCCCAACCTTTACCGTATCCTGCGCCCGCGCGGGCAAGGCGCCAAGGGCCAGGACAGCCACAGTGGCGGCTGCCGCGATCATTCTATTCATGGACTTCCCCCTCATTCATTCCTCAAAAAAGGATCACCGACTATCGCATCCCGCGCGCGCAACGCAAATACGTCATAAGGGGCAACGAATCGCGTAGACTGCGTCCCATGCAACGCGGCTGTTCAATCGTTCTGTTCGCACTTGTGATTGCGCTCGGGGGCCTGGGATGGGCAGCCTATGTGCTGCTGCCCCAGTCCTTTTCCGGCGCGCAGGCGCGCATGGTCGAGGTGAGCGTGGGGCCGACGCAGCTGCGGCTTGATCCAGCCTATCTGCGCCGCACGGAAGACCGCGAAGGCGGACGCATGAACGAGCTTGTCATCGCCGCAAGCTTCGACAGTTTTCGCCCTGCCCCGCCGGTCGGCCCGCTGCGGCCGGGCATGATGCAGGCCGACCCCAACCTGATCGTAATGACCGTGCGGCCCGCCGATCCGGCGCTGGCCCCGGCAGACCGGACCGCAAAACTTTATGCGCGCTTCCTGGAAAGCGACACCTGGAGCAATCC
>Ga0180219_1000254_pt1 | contig 51221 bp, 43 predicted proteins | sample eDN3rd30CBELigMG_FD_151338 | JGI IMG/M metagenome (GOLD analysis project Ga0180219, IMG submission 151338) | Enriched Miracle-Growth compost microbial communities from Emeryville, California, USA - eDNA 3rd pass 30_C BE-Lig MG (version 2)... ... | reverse complement strand
AAACACCACAACGTCGCCACTGTCGCTTGTGCCCGCAAACTGATCATCTACGCAAACACCGTCTTGGCTAGAAATCAGCCGTGGGAAATCAGGTTATCCTAGCCGAAGATGATAGTTGCTTCTCCCGTGGAACGGGAGAAGGGCAGTCGCTCGACAAGTCAGATCGTGCCGACAATCTTCTTCAGCTCGGCGAGAAAGCCCGGACGGATATCGTCGCGCGCCATGGCGAAGGCGATGTTGGCCGCGAGGAAGCCGACCTTGGAACCTGTGTCGTAAGTCTTGCCGTCGAAGCGGACACCGAAAAAGCCTTGCTTCTCAGCCAGCTTTTTCATCCCATCGGTCAGTTGGATTTCGCCGCCGGCGCCTTTCTCGACGGTCGCCAGGATATCGAAGATCTGCGGTTCGAGAATGTAGCGCCCCGAGATGATGAGGTTCGAGGGCGAGGTGCCCTGCGGCGGCTTTTCGACCATGCCGTTGATCTCGAACGTATGGCCGAAATCCTTGCCGACGGAAACGATGCCGTACATGTGCGTGTCTTGCGGCGGCACTTCCTCGACGGCGATGACATTGCCGCCGTGCTTCTCATAAGCCTCGATGCACTGGCCGATGCAGCGCGAGTTACGCTTGCCGGGCAGGGTGATCATGTCAGGCAGCAGCACGGCGAAGGGCTCGTCGCCGATGATGTCACGGGCGCACCAGACCGCATGGCCAAGGCCTAACGGCGCCTGCTGGCGGGTGAAGCTGGTGGCGCCTGCCGCCGGCAGATCCTGCTTCAGCGCCTCGTATTCCTTCGTCTTGCCGCGGCGCTGCAAGGTATCGTCAAGCTCATAGGCCATGTCGAAATGGTCTTCGATGACGGCTTTGTTGCGGCCGGTGACGAAGACGAAATGCTCGATTCCAGCCTCGCGCGCCTCGTCGACACAGTGCTGCAGAACCGGGCGGTCGACGACGGTGAGCATTTCCTTGGGGATCGATTTCGTCGCGGGAAGAACGCGGGTGCCGAGACCGGCCACCGGGAAAACTGCTTTGCGAATTCGTTTTGCCATAAGAAGATCCATCCAGGCAGGTAAGAGCCGTTTCAACTTCGTCCGAGTTTACCGGAAGCGGTGAAAATGTCGCCCCGATCATGATTCATATGTATTTCACGACTTTGAGCGATGTTTGGTCTTAGTTGCAATCGGTTAAGAACGCGTGATGCTGGCTCGGCATCACGTGGGACCTGAGAGGATAGATGACCGTACTCGTCACCGGCGGCGCCGGCTATATCGGCAGCCACATGGTTCTGGAGCTTCTCGAAGCAGGCGAGAAGGTCGTCGTATTGGACAATCTTTCGACCGGCTTTCGCTGGGCGGTGCCAGGCAATGCGCCGCTGGTCGTCGGCGATTTCGGCGACGAGGATCTCGTGACGGAGACCCTGGCGCGCTACGATGTGGAATCGATCGTCCATTTCGCCGCCAAGATCGTGGTGCCGGATTCGGTCACCGATCCGCTGGGATATTATCTCAACAATACCGCCAAGGCGCGGACCTTGATCGAATGCGCCATCGACAGCGGCGTGGGCAATTTCATTTTCTCCTCGACCGCGGCGGTATATGGCGATCCGCTCAGCAATCCGGTGCGCGAGGACGAATCGCTCAAGCCGCTCAGTCCCTATGGCCGTTCCAAGCTGATGGTTGAATGGATGCTGCAGGATGCAGCGCATGCGCATGACCTGCATTATGCGGTGTTGCGCTATTTCAACGTGGCGGGGGCGGATCCGAAAGGGCGCGCCGGTCAATCGACCGCGCAGGCGACGCATCTCATCAAGGTCGCCGTGCAGGCGGCCCTGGGTCACAGGCCCGGCATGGAGGTGTTCGGCACCGATTACGCCACGCCTGACGGGTCGTGCGTGCGCGACTATATCCAGGTCAGCGACCTGGCCGCGGCGCATATGGACGCGTTGCGCTATCTGCGGGCCGGCGGCAAGAGCATCATCTGCAATTGCGGTTATGCGCGGGGGTATTCGGTGCTCGAAGTCATCGACGTCGTGAAGAAGGTCTCCGGCGTCGATTTTCCCGTGACAATCTCTGGACGCCGGGCCGGCGATCCGGCCGCGATCGTGGCGGGAAACGACAAAATCAAATCGGCACTGGGCTGGACACCGAAATATGACGATCTCGAACAGATCGTCCGCCAGGCTCTGGACTGGGAACGGCGCCTGCATGCGATGGGAACGGCCAATCCAGCCAATATTGCCCCGGCCAGGATCGCCTGACGGCCTTCGGCTGATCCGGTTATTCCCTTCGAAATGAGCGCCGGACACAAAGCCGCCACGATTGCAACGTCTCCTGTGCGTGGTACATTCGGCGAGTTTTTGCCGTCAGGATTTCGCGTTTCTGCAAGCGTATCCTTAAGCGTATCGTTGCGCCGTTACTTGACGTTAACGGCTTTCGGTAACAATTTGCTTTCGTTAATAGTGTGTTACCCTGTGTTTCGAGGGTCGCACTGCTGGCGGAGCGACTTGCCCGGCTCCGCTCGCGGCGCCGTCAGAAAAAGTGAGTTCGAGCTTGCAACATCCGAGCCCCCGCGCGGCACTCCGCCGCTTTGTGTCAAATTCGGCCGCAAGCGGGTCTCTCGCGATCATTCTCACAACCATTCTGCCGCATTCAACCGAGACTGCCGTCGCCAACGGCGATACGCGCACCATCAATCTCTACTACGTCCATACCAACGAAACGATTTCCGCGACGTTCCGAGTCAACGGAAGCTACGATCCGGTTGTGCTCGATCGCTTGAATGTGTTCCTGCGCGACTGGCGGCATAACGAGCCGACCAGAATGGACCCGAGGCTTTTTGACGCGGTCTGGGAGGCACAGCGCGGCGCCGGTTCCACAGCGACGATCAAAGTGATGTCGGCCTATCGTTCGCCGGCGACCAATTCGATGTTGCGCCGCCGCTCGCGTGCGGTTGCCGAACACTCCCAGCACATGCTCGGCAAGGCGATGGATATCCATGTGGACGATGTGCCGATGTCGGCCATCCGCGAAACCGCCATGCGCATGCAGCGCGGCGGGGTTGGCTATTATCCGACGGCGGGCACGCCGTTCGTTCATATCGATGTCGGATCGGTGCGCGCCTGGCCCCGCATGAACTACGATCAGCTTGCGCGTCTGTTCCCGGACGGCAAGACCGTGCATATCGCATCGAACGGCCAGCCGATGGCGCGTTATGAGGAAGCGCGCGCCGAGATCGCGGCACGCGGCGGCGAATATGCGCCGACGCTCGCGCAGGTTAAGCAGAAGGGCTTCTTCGCCACCCTGTTCGGCTGGAATGAGGACGAGGACGAAGTCGCGCCGGTGCAGGTTGCACGGCGCGCGCCTGAGCCAGCGCCCGTGCGCACCGCAGCCGTAGCGCCGGCAAATGCGACAGCTTTTGCTGGCAACGATAACGCAAATCCCGCTGCCTTCGGCTCGGATCTCAGCCGCAATGCGCCGCCGCAAGCGGCCGTGCAGCCTCCTGCGCAGGCTGCTGCACCGTTGCGGGGCGCGCCGCTCTCCATTGCGGCGCTTGCGCCGGTTGCCGACGTGCCGATGCCGCCGCGCCGGCCCTCGGATGCGCAGGTTTTGGCTTTGATCGCCGAGGCCGTTCCGCTGCCGCCGCAACGTCCGACCGACCTGATCGTTCTGGCCAAGGCTGAAACGTCTAAGCCTGAAACGTCCAAGCCCGAAACAACATCGCAAGCCGCATCGCGTCCCGCCGCCGCATCGCGTGATGCTGTCGCCGCCCTGATCGGGGCGACCAATAGCGGCAATGTGGCTGCAACGCCGGGGCTGCCGGCGCTCATTACCCGCGGCGCGCCTGTGGTGGCCAGCGCCGGCTCCACGACGGGGCTGTTGGCCTTCGCTCCCTTCCAGAAAGAAGCACCGAAGCCGGCAGCGCGGCCGCAACGAAATGCCGCGGTCGTCGCGCATCCGGTTGCCGTATCGACGAGCCGTCATGCAAACGGCAATGTTCTGGTCGCGGCCCGTCTCGACCGCTCGAACTTTATGGCGCTCGTGATGCCGGCGAGCATTTCGGACACGCCGGTCACCAGCCTTATGGGATCGACTGTTGCGCCGTTGCGGACATCCGCCCGAAATGATCTTGGCAAGATCATTTTCGCGCCGGTGACGCCGCTGAAAAAAGCGGATGGTCCGATCACCGCGGCTGACGCAGCCTCTCCGACTGAAAATTGACAACGTCAAATTTCGCAGCAGCGGTTCAGTTCAAGCAGAATGCTGTCAACCCACTCCGATTGCCCTGTTGACCCGGGCGCGCAATAATGATTGTTGCCAACGCCGATCAGAATTAATTAGATGGCGAAGAAATTCGGGAAGGGAATATCCGGTCCATGACATCGGTGGAAACAAAAAGCCGGCAGGCTGGGAAACCAGACACCGGGCAACCCGTGTTGATCATCGACGATGTGGTGAAGACCTTCGGTGATGCCGAAGAAGCGGTCACCGCCGTCGATCACGTCTCCTTCAACGTCAAGCAGGGTGAGTTCGTCGCCGTGATCGGCCCGTCGGGCTGCGGCAAGTCGACCTTGTTCAATATCATCGGCGGTCTGCTCGGCGAGTACGACGGCAATGTGATGATCGACGACGAGCGGATTTCCGGACCGCATCCGGCAGTCGGCATGGTCTTCCAGGAGGAATCGACGTTCCCCTGGCGCAGTGTCATCGACAATGTGGCCTTTCCGCTGGAACTGCGTGGTGTGGCCAAATCGGAGCGCTACGACAGGGCGCGCCATTTCATCGGCATGGTCGGCCTTGATGGATTCGAGAAGCGGTTTCCCTCGCAATTGTCGGGGGGCATGAAGCAGCGTGTCTCGATCGCGCGAACGCTGGTGTCGAATCCGCGCATCCTGCTGATGGATGAGCCGTTCGCCGCGCTCGACGAACAGACGCGATTGCTGCTGGGCGACAAGATCACCCAGATCCAGCAGGAGCTGAAGCAGACGACCTTGCTGATCACCCACAACCTGACCGAGGCCGTGCAATTGTCCGACCGGATCGTGGTCATGACCTATCGTCCGGGCAAGGTGAAGCGCATCGCCGATATCAACCTGCAGCGGCCGCGCACATCCGACGTGGTGGGCAGCGATGCTTTCGGTCACTACGTGGCCGAAATCTGGAACGACCTGCGCGAGGAAGCCAGTCGCGGCATGCAGGAGACCGAGCAGGTCGCCCGCGCGGATCGCCGGCATGGCTAGCCGCAAAACACCGCTGGTCGCGACCCACTGGTTCCCGCTGACGGTGGGCGCGCTGACCTTCGTCGCCATTGGCGTGATCTTCGAATATCTGCTGCGCGCCGATATTCTCAATCGCTATATCATTCCACTGCCAAGCGATGTGCTGGCCGCCTTCGAGCGCATTGTGGTCGAAGAGGGCGTGCTCACGCGCACCGGCGTTTCCGCCTTCGAGGTGCTGACGGCGGGCATTGCCTGCATCGTTGTCGGCGTCCCTCTGGGCGTTTTGTTGTACCGCTTCGATATCGTCCGCCGCGCGCTTGAAGACTGGATCGCGGCGCTGGCTGCCGCGCCCATCGTCCTCGCCTTTCCATTGTTCCTGGTTTTGTTCGGGCGCGGCTCGACGACCGTCATCGTCATCGCCTTCACTTACGGACTTGCACCTGTCGTGCTCAAAACGCTTGAGGGCCTGATTGAAACGCGGCGCGTCCTGATCAATGTCGGCAAGAGCCTGAACATGAGCGAAATGCAGATGTTCTGGAAAATTCTCTTCCCATCGGCGATCCCGTCGATCTTCACCGGCATCCGGCTGAGCTGGACGTTCTGCGTGATCGCGGTCATCGGCGTCGAGTTCCTGGTCAATCTCGGCGGTCTTGGCCAGCTCATCAACGATCTTGCCGAACGCTACGACATGCCGGGCACCTATGCGGGCATCGGCTTCGTCATCCTGGTCAGCGTGATCTTTTTCATCATTCTCGAATGGATTGAAAAATGGCTTCAACCGGCGCGATAGCGATGCGTGCACCCGTTTCGCGCGCCGCCCGCGAGCGGCGCGAGACGCGCGATGTGTTCTACGTTCGCCTGCTCGTCGTCCTCGCGATTGTGGCGATCTGGGAAGGCATTTCCTGGTCCGGCCTGTTCTTCGGCGATGTCGTCCCCTCGCTGCTGAAGATCATCCCGGCCTTGTTCAAGCTGCTGATGAACCCGGTCTTCTGGGCCAACCTGCAGATCACGCTGATCGAGGCTGCGGCCTCGCTGGCGATCGGCGCCGTCACCGGCATTGTCGTGGGCATCCTTTTGGGATCGAGCCGGTTCTTCGGCGCGGCCTTCGAGCCTTACGTCTATTACCTGTCGCCGACGCCGCGCATCATCCTGTTCCCGATCATGATCATGTGGTTCGGCGTCGGCATTTCCTCGAAGATCGCGCTTGGCGCGCTGTCGAGTTTCTTCGCCATCGCGCTGTCGACGGCGGCGGGCATGCGGCAGATCGACAGGGTGCTGATCCGCGTCGGCCGCTCGTTCCGCGCCACGCCCTGGCAGATGGCGACGAAAATCTATCTTCCCGCCATGCGGCTGCCGGTTCTCACCGGCATTCGCCTGGGGTTGGGCAATGCCCTTATCACCTGTCTGCTGGCCGAGACGAAACTGTCGAACCAGGGTCTCGGCTTCATGATCATGCAGATCTACACGCGCTTCGACATGCCGACGCTCTATGCGCTGCTGATCATCGTGTTCTTCATCGCCGGCGCCTGCAACGCCGTCATCGGCATGCTGTCGCGTTCGACGAAATAGCCGCCCGAACCCTGGTTCGGACGGCTATGGGAAAGTAGCGCATTTCCGAGAATAGCGTCGCTGATTACTCGATCATTCCGAGCGCATTGAGGTAGAGATCGAGAATCTCTTCCTCTTCCTTGCGCTTGTTCACTTCCTGCCGGCGCAGCGAGATGATCTTGCGCATGATCTTGACGTCGAAGCCGGTGCCCTTGGCTTCGGCGTAGACCTCCTTGATATCATCGGCGATCGTCCGCTTCTCTTCCTCGAGATGTTCGATACGCTCGATGAACGAACGAAGATGCGAACCATTGACCGTTGCACTGTCCATAACTGACCTTGATGAAACTGGAATTTCGGCGGGCGCAGAGACCCGGATATGGTTTACAGGTTGCCTGTGCAGCAGCGGCGGCGTCAACGCTGCGGGCCGCGTAATCCACACTATCCCCTGAAAAACCGAATGCCCGGCGTTAGGCCGGGCATTGGTCGTCGTGAGCCGTTTAAACGGTTTGCTGCTTACTTGATGCCCAGGTGCTGCTGGGCGTTCTTGAAGCAGATCTTTTCCTTGTCTTCCTGGCTGTAGTTCAGGCCTTCCATGATGGCGATGGTGTCCCGGATGTAGCCCGGGCCCTTTTCGGGATCGAACGGGCAGTCGGAAGCGAACATGGCGCGGTCCGAGCCGTAGAAGGCCAGGCCGCAATCGGTCGCGGCCTTCGAGCCGAACACGGCGGTGTCGGCGTAGAAGTCCTTGAAGTAGTCGAGCGGACGGCGCTTCATGTTCTTGAGCAGCGTCTTATAGTCCTCATCCGTCGTGCGGTTGCCGAGCTGATCCCAGCCGGGGCCGACGCGGCCTTCGAAATAGGGGACCATGGCGCCCAGATGATGGGCCAGGACCTTCAGCTTCGGGAATTCGTCCATCACGCCGCCGAACACCAGGCGGGCCATGGCGACCGAGGTCTCGTAGGGCCAGCCGAAGGTCCACCAGATCTCGTACTTGGACTTCTTCTCGGTGCTGTAGTCGGCGAGATCGAAGGCGCCGCGCGAGGGATGGATGAAGACCATCTTGTTGTTCTTTTCGGCGACCTCGAAGATCGGCCGGAATTCCTGCTCGTCGAGCGGCTTGCCGTTGATATTCGAGTGGATCTGCACGCCGCAGGCGCCGTTCTTGAAGGCGCGCTCGAGTTCCTTGGCGGCGTTCGGCGAGTTCATCGGCAGCGAGGCGAGCCAGCCGCAGAAATAGTCCTTTTCCTTGACGCAGAGGTCGGCCATGCCGTCATTGCCGAGCTTGGCGAATTCCTCGACCTGCTCCGGCGTGCCCAGCGCTTCCAGCGGCGGCATGCCGAGCGAGATGACCTGGGTGTAGTCGTATTTGCCGCGGAACATGTCGCAGACTTCCTTGCGGCGCGTCAGGTCATAAATGGCCGGAACGCCACGCATGCGGGCGCCGATATCGGCTGCCGCGCCCGGGGTCGCCATCATCTTGTCCCACAGGGCTTGCGGGAAAAAGTGGTTGAAACAGTCGATATAACGCATGGCGAGGATTTCCTCCTTGATGTCTACGCTTTGTACGGCTCGGGTGACGCCGCCGTGGCCCGCGGGTGCTATAGCGCATCGAAATGCCGAGGGGAAATGCCGTTTACAGTCCTCACCATGCCATTCTTTCATGGATTTGGGGCAGGGGCGGCAATATTTCGTTAACCATGCTAGGGCAGGGTGGGCCATGGCCATGGAGGCTGTACGCCGCCATTGGCGGATCAAAATTCGACCGTAGATTCACCGGAATTTGGACCACAGTTAAAAATTGACCGGATTCCGGACGAAAAACGAGGGACGACTATGCCATCGCAATCCCGCAGGGACTTCCTTTCACGCATGGCTGCCGGCGCTGCCGGCGCAACATTGGCCGGAACGCCGATCGGTGCTTTTGCCCAGGCGGGCCGACCGCAGAAATTCTCGACCAATGAGCTCATCGACAACGGGCACCAGTTCTTTGGTACGATTTCCCGGGGCATGGCCTCGGTCGTCGAGGAAGCGACGCGGCGCTGGGGCCAGCCGAATGCCTACATTCTGGGTCAGGAGGCCGGCGGCGCATTCGTGGCCGGCGCCCGCTACGGCGAAGGCACCATGTACACGCGCAATGCCGGCGACCAGAAAGTCTATTGGCAGGGCCCCTCGGTCGGTTTCGACGCCGGCGCCGAGGGCTCCCGGACCATGATGCTTGTCTATAATCTGCCGGCCACCCAGGCGATCTACCAGCGTTTCGGCGGTGTTGACGGCTCGGCCTATTTCATCGGCGGCTTCGGCATGACGGCGCTGACGGCCGACAACGTCGTCCTGGCGCCGATCCGCTCAGGTGTCGGCGCACGACTTGGTGTCAACCTTGGCTATTTGAAGTTCACCCCGCAATCGACTTGGAACCCGTTCTAGGCCTGGAATCCGTCCCAAGCGGCATTCACGGATTGTTGCAGGGATAGGCCCTGAGAGAGCTTTGGTCGGACTTTGCTTTCCCGCATAGCGCGTGGCATGGTCCGGACCATTGTTTCGTCTGGTATTTGCGCCTGTGATCGAACAGTTCATGATCTTCGCGCTGGGGTTCCTGTTCGCGGGGCTCCTGACGCTGCTGTTTCTGCCAGCTTTCTGGCGGCGGGCCATGCGTTTGTCGACGCGCCGGCTGGAAATGCAGATGCCGCTTTCCATGGCCGAGATCGTCGCCGAACGCGACCAGTTGCGGGCCGAATTCGCCGCCTCGATGCGCCGCGTCGAACAGAAGAACGAACGGCTGATCGCGGCGAGCGCCGCCGATCGCAGCGAACTTGGCCGGCAGGCGGCGGCGATGGTCGAAATCGACGCAAAATTGCTGACCTCGCGCAAGGACATGAACGACCTGCGCGCTGACCTCGCGGCGACGGAGCGGCAGGTGAGTGAAACGCGCGGCGAACTGGCGGCCGTGCAGAAAGAGTTGTTCGATGCAAGCGGACTGGCTGAGCGCCGCGGCGAAGCCCTTGCCGACATCAGCCGCAAACACGACGAGCTGCGCCAACTCGCCGATGAGAAACGCGCCGCCGTGAGCGGGCTCGAAACGAGGGCCACCGGGCTGGAGCTTGATCTCGAAGAGATGCGGCGTGTCCTGCGCAGCACGCAATTGCAATTGTCGGACAAGATCGCGGCTGGCGAAATGCTGGAGCGCGAGCGTGAATTCGCCCGTTCCGATGCAACGTCGGCACACGCGAAACGCGAACTGCAGCAGGCCGCGCTCGATGAAGCGAACCGCCGCATCGAGGCGTTTGAGAAGGAGGCGCGGGCCGCCCAGCGGGCCCGTTCACGCATGGCGACGCAGCTTGCCGAGCAGCAGCGGCTGGCCGAGGCCGCTCGTGAGCAGGAGACCGCATTGCGCGCCAGTGTCGACAAGCACACCGCCATCCTGAAGGAGGCCGAGCGATCCGCTTCGGAACGGCTGCAGAACATGCGTGCGCAACGCGACGCGCTGCAGGGTGCCATCGACATGCTGCGCAAGGACAACCAGGCCTTGCGGCAGGAGCTCTCGGAGCTGCGCCGCGGCACGCCGAAGCCGGTTGCCGCCAATGGCGCCGCTGCCGGCCCAAGTGACGACGCCTTGCTGCGCCAGACGATTGCCGATATCGGCACCGAGGTGACGCGCATCGCCGGCGTCCTGGAAGCCCAGGCGGACAAGGCGGCTATCGGCGAGAGCGTGGCCGAGCGCATACGCGCCCTCCAGACGACGGCTGGCCGCGTTTCCTGAGCGGAACGCGTCGGCGGCGATAAATACGGTTTGCCATCTTCGAAATTTGCTCTATAGAGCCCGCTTGGCCGCGACACATGCCGAGAGTCTTGCGTCGCCTGCCACCGCTCCCTTCGTCTAGCGGTCTAGGACGTCGCCCTCTCACGGCGAAAACAGGGGTTCGAGTCCCCTAGGGAGCGCCAGAGAAATCAACGGCTTGCCATTTCGCTACCCCCGTTCACGTAAGAGCGGGCGAGCACGCTGGCAGGCTTTCTCTGACATTGCGGTCTTTGCCCTTGGGAGCGGTCGAATTGCTTCCGAGCTTCCCTGCATATGGCGGGCATGTCCGCCTCGATCTCTTTGCCACGCCGCAACATTGCATCACTCTGGAAGCGACGAACGGCAGCGCGAATTTCGTGCGCCACAAAGCGCCTAAAAACTTCAGGGGCTGGAGTGCCAGAAATGCCTCTGGCAACCTTTTGGTATGCTTGAACGTTTCGCAGCGAAGGAAGGAGGGCCGCGGATGCTCAGGACTGCCGTTTTCGAAGCTTCGCTCAGCCCTGCCGCAATACTGGCGAAAGCGAAGAGCGATGGTCACGGTCCTCTGATCGGCGCTCTCCCTCTGTCTTATAGGGTTCACCTTGCCTCTCGATGCAGATGCCGTTTCCATTGCGCCACGCGCACGTGAGATGAAGGATTTGTTCTTTCGTCCGGGTCGGAATTGCCAGGCGGTCACCAAGGTTGACAAGGGAGCGCTGCTGGTCGACGGCTGCGATTATTTTAAGGCCCTCGCCAAAGCGATCAGCCGTGCCCGGCACTCCATATTGATCATCGCGTGGGATTTCGATGGCCATGTACGGTTGCAGCCCGACCAGGAAAATGCGCCCACCATTGGCGAACTGCTGCGCCAGCGCGTCGAGGAGGTGCCTGATCTTGAGGTGCGCATTCTCGTATGGAGCGTTGCGGTTGTGCATGCCCCCAGTTCACCTGCGGAACTGTTGATAGGCGATTCCTGGCAACATCATCCCCGCATCCACCTTCGCCTCGACACCACCCATCCCATCTATGCTTCGCATCATCAGAAGATCGTGAGTGTAGATAGCTCGCTTGCTTTTGTCGGCGGCATGGACGTGACGGTGGATCGCTGGGACACGCGCAAGCATTCTGCCCATGACCCGCGTCGGATTTGTCCCGATGGCAGCAAATATGCGCCCGTGCATGATCTGCAGCTCATGCTCAACGGAGATGCCGCGGCTCTTCTGTCCAAAGTCGCGCGCATGCGCTGGTATGAAGCCACCGCCGAAGTGATAGCCGAAGGTCCCGGTGCCGGCGCGACGTTTTGGATCTCCGATTATCCCGCTGCATTTCAGGGGTGCGACATCGCTTTGTCGCGCTCCTGTCCGCGCTGGGGTTCACGCGCGCCCGCACGTGAATCCTATCATCTCACGATCGATCTTCTGCGCTCGGCCAGGCAAACGATCTTCATCGAGAGCCAGTATTTCACCGCACCATTCGTCGGCGACGTGCTGGAGGGCCTGCTACAGGCCGATGAAGGCCCGGAAATAGTCGTCATCGCCAGCATGAGCGTTCATTCGCGGCTTGAGCGCTGGATCCTCGGGGAGAACCGGGACCGGTTGATCCGGCGCCTGGCTGCCTGCGACCGGTTTGGCCGGTTGCAGGTGTATTACCCTGTCGTGCCGTCCGATGACGGCGAAGCGCCGATCCTGATCCACTCCAAAATGATTATCGTTGACGATCGCTTCTTACGAACTGGCTCGTCAAATCTCAACAATCGCTCGGTTGGCCTCGACAGTGAACTGGATGCAACCTTGATGGCATCGCAACCCTCTCAATCTCGCGACATCCGGCTGGCGCGCCACTCGCTGCTCGCCGAACATCTGGATACCACTGTCGAGCATTTTGCCGATTGCGAGCGCCAGACCGGCTCGATGATCGAGACGATCGAACGTCTCAATACGAAGTCGCGGCGGCTGCGGACTTTCCCGGCCATGACCGACAGAGGCCCCCGGCGTCCCGTCTTCGGCACGCGCCTGTTCGACCCGATGGCGCCGTTCGAACCCGGTTGGCTCCTGAAAATGCGCTAGGGGCGAGCCGCGTGGCGTTTGAAGTAGGCCTCGCTGCCGATCAGCGCCGCACTCCCGAGAACGAGCGGGATGATGAAATAAATGAGGCGGAACATCAGCAGAGGAACGATGACGTTCTGCTTGCCGAGAACAAATTGAATCACCGTTTCCAGCACGCCCAAGCCGCCGGGTACATGCGACACAATCGTCGCGATATTCCCAGCCACATATGCCGCGGCTACCTTGGTGAAGCCGATATCATGCGCCGCCAGCAGACATTGTTGAAGGCACGCGGCGACGCAGATAAAGTTCAGCGTACCGACGACAACCTGTAAGCAGGCGATCTGCGGCGATGGCATCTGCAGTGTGATCCCTTTGTAGACGTAGGATACGCGCAATAGCAGGCACGCCCCTACGTAGCCGGCAGGAACCAGGAAAAACACAATGGCAACGACGGGCCTTGGCGCGCCACCCAGCAATTGCACGGCTGCAGGCTCGACCAGCACGGCAAATCCGGCAAGCGTCACAAGCCCCACCACCACGCTTGTGGCGCTGATAAAAATCACTTTGACGACTTTATCCGCACTTGCGCCCCATCGCGAATAGAAGCGATAGCGCAGAACGCCTGCACTCAAGGCGGAAAAGCCGATGTTATGGCCAAGGGAAAGGCTGGTGAACGAAGCCAGCGCCGCTCTACGCCAGGACAAGCTGCATCCGGCGTAGCGAAGGCCGAGGTAGTCGAAAAACGTCAAGGAGAGATAGCTGCCGGCCGCGAAGCCCAGGGCGGCGAAGGCCCTGGCCAATGGGAACCGTTCGACAGCATCCGCAAGTTCTGTGGGATTATATTGGCTCAGGGAGTGCGCAATGAGTGCGATGCCGATGAGCGCGGCGAAGGCGACAAGCGCCGTCCGCAGCATTTGCGTAGATGCGTGGATGCGCCTCTGCGCGGTTGTCACGTTTCGGCCTTCGACAAGGTAATATCCGCGCACAATGGAAGATGATCGGACGCGAGCCGCGCAACCGTATCGGCCACCACGAAGGCGTCGGCGACATGGACATCGTGGCTGACGAAAATATGATCGAGCCGAAGGAAAGGTCTTTTGCTCGGATAAGTCGGTTGCAGGCGCTTACGGACCCTGCGTCTGACATCGGAAAGCCGTTTCGACAATTGCCTGAGCGTAAACGAGCCAGGCCGCGCGTTCAGGTCACCAAGGAAGACCATGGCCTGCGTGCATCTTTGATTGCCCAGCCATTCAAGACCCATCAGGCAGTTGATCTGGCGACGCCGTTCCGGGCTGAGGAGCCCCATATGCGTGTTCAGGACCTGCAGCCGTCCCTCGTGCGTTGTGATTTCCACCCAGATGGCACCCCGTGGCTCCATACGATAGAAGCCCGGCAGTGCGGCCGCCCTGATCAGGCGCATTGGATAGCGGCTTAAGACAGCGTCGCCATAGGACTCATCGAGCACTTTCAGCGCTGGGTAGAAATGATGATTCATCTTCAGCCGGCGCGCAATATCATCGGCCTGGTCGATCGATCCGCTGCGGCTTCTCTTCAGATCGAGCTCTTGCAAAGCAATGATGTCGGCATCAATGCCTGCCAGTACCTCGGCGATGCGCGCCGTCGAATACTGGCCATCCGTCCCAAGACAGCGATGAACGTTGTAGGTAACGACGCGAATTGTCACGTGAATTCCCGGTCAATGCTGATCAATGCGTTGGATGGGAAAGAGTTGCCATGGTCCGGCGCCGCCACGGTCGAGGTAGGAGATTGCGGCTGACGGAGGGCTCGGCACAATTTTTACACGTGCCCGCAACTATCTGACTGTGGGAATATTGGCAGGGTTGGCGCAAGCCAGTGACCGCCTATGCTTTGGTCTCGTCGGCCGTCGCGGTCAACCCTGGCCGTCGAGGCATGGTAGGGCCAGGAGCAGCAGCGGGACGCGCAGTCTCCAGGAACCAAGATTTCTCTCGCTCGTTATTGTTGGAACGGAAAGGAACGAGATCATGAGAAAGCTGCTTATCGCCGCAGCGGCCGCGCCGCTGCTCTGGGCCGTCTCTGCCTCTGCAATGCCTGCGGGGCCGCTCACGTCTGAGGCTCAGATCACGCAGGTTCGAACGGTGTGTAATCCTTATGGGCAGTGCTGTGCCACCGGCAGCGGGCAATGTTTCGACTTCAACCGGCCCCGCCGGGACTACTACCAGTCACGGCAATACTACGCACCGCCGGTCTATGGTTATTATCGCCACCGAGGCGTCTATCGCGACTCCTACTACGGTGGCCGACGGATGGACTATGATTACTGAACGTTGATGGTCGCGGCATCCGGCCACGGACGAACAGTCAGTCATTGCCGGAGAGGTCGCGATGGGCCTTCTCGAGTTCCTCGGAGTAGCGGCGGATGAGGTGCGCTTCGGTCAGAAGCCCCAGGACCTTGCGTGATTTCAATCCTTCCACCACGGCAAGCTCTTCCGCCTTTTCCTTGTCGAAGATTTCCGCGGCGGCCTTCGCGTTCATGAGCGGGATCAGAACCGTTTTCCTGTTGCGCAACAGGGCCGCGACGGTCGGATCGTCCTCGTCGGCGGACGCGGTGTGCGCGTCCGGTACGAAGATCATGCCCGCGTAATCGCCGTTTCCGTCGATCGCGATCACCCGCTGGGCGGCGCCCAGGCGGAACTGCCTGCGGAACTCATCGAGGGTCATCGAAACCGGCACCGTGCGGATATCCGTGCGCATCATGGATTTGACCGTCAGGTTGCGCATCCAGCCGATATCGTTGGCGCCGCGGATCGTCTCTCCGCGCAAGTGGAAGCGCCAGGTCGAGAATGAGTAGCCGAAGATCGATTTGACCACCATGCTGGAGGCGATCGCCGCCGCCAGTACGATGCTGGTGATTGCAAGATCACGGGTGGATTCGAGTGCCAGAAAGGTCATCGTCAACGGGCCACCGACGATTCCGACCGCGAGCGAGGTCATCCCGACAACGGCCGCCGTGGTGGTCTGTAGCGGCACGCCTGGGGCGACTATGTTGAAAACCGTCGCGAACATGTTGCCGAGCAAGACGCCGAGAAACAGTGACGCGAAGAACAGGCCGCCGCGGAAACCCGAGCCGAGCGAGACGGCAGAGGCGAGCATCTTCAAGGCGAAAACCAGCGCGACCGTGCCGAGCGTGAAGTGGTTGATGAGGAAGAGATGCATGGCGCCATGGCCGCTCGACAACACGTGGGGTGTCATCAATGCGAGACCGCCGATCGCCAGCCCTCCCAGCACCGGCCGAAACGTCGCGCGAATCCTGATCCAGATGAAGGTGCGCTCGATGAGCGTCACGAGTTGCATGATGGCGACCGAGCTCAGTCCCGCGACAACCCCGAGCAGGATGAAAGGGAGGTACTGCTCCGGCGTCAACGGCGGCACAAAGCCGATCTCGATCGGGAACTGTTCGGCGCCGAGCTGGGTGGCCATCAGAGATCCGGAAACGGCGGCGGCGATAACCGGGGCCACGTTGGCGATCGAATAGATGCCGATGATGAGTTCGAAACCATAGAAGGCGCCTGTCAGCGGCGCGCCGAATGCAGCGGCTATGGCGCCGGCGGCGCCACAGCCCACGAGCGTGCGAACATCGTTGCGGCGCAGATTGAATGTCCGCGCGAGGCTGGAAGCAAAGCCCGAGCCCGTTTGCGTATAGGCGGCTTCCAATCCCACGGATGCGCCGAACCCGTTCGATAATACCGTCTGGCCGACCACGATCAGCGTGTCGGCAATCGACAGCCGGCCGCCATACAATGCGTTGGCTTCGATCGGATCAACCAGACTCCGGTTCCGGTAGCGCCGCAGCAGCCAGATGCTGATCCCCATCACCAATCCGCCCGCGACGGGCACCAAAGCATCGATGGGATTTGACAGCTCCAGCAGGCCGGACAATCTGACATCGACGGGCAAGGAAAATAGATATCTGTGCAGCAGGACGGAGAAGTTCGAGATGATCGTGACAGCGACCCCGGCGAATGCACCAATCAGACAGGCGAGCAGAACGATATGCAGGCCGCCGGATGCGGCCATGGCTCCGAGCCGAGAAAGGATGTTGGCCGCCGTGAAAGACTGGTCGCTGTCGTCGCTTTGCATGGGCCTTCGGTTGACAGGTTTATCCTGTAAACTCAAGCCCGAGTGATTTTGTCGACAAACCACGTCCGGGCCGAAAACCCGTTCGAAGCTGCTCATAAATCCGCTGTTAAAGCCGGCAAGCGTCAACCAAGACTTCGGTCCAGGAGCGCGGCGATCGGCGCGAGGTTACACCGATATCTTCACCCGGCGTGCTTGTAGGGACCCAGCTCCGTTAGCGCCGCGTCCACGAAGGACAGATCGACGATCTGCTTCACCCTGATCTCTTTGCCGACGAGCCCCAGGCTCTGAATGAGTTCCAGGTCTTTTTCCAGACCCGCGAGGTTGGGCCGTCCGTCTGGATCGCAGGCGCTGGGCGTCATTTTCTTCAGCAGCTCGATGTCTTTCACGCGCGAGTATTTGGCAATGATCGCGATCGCTTCCTCTCCGCGCGCGCCGACAAAATGGCCGTCTTTCTGCGCATCGTTCATGGCGCGTGCACCACGGATGAAGGTCTTCATGAAGCGTACGCCGATATCGCGGCGTTTGGCGATGAATTCCGATCCGAACGTCACGACAGCCGCCTGCTGATCGGGATAGAACGTATCGACCGTCGCGAAGCGCCGCGCTATGCCGCGCTGCTCGGCAAGCGATACTGTCGGCTCGGAAACGACAGCGACGTCGATCGCCTTGTTCTGCAATCCGGCGAACTGGTCGCCGGTGCTGAGATAAACGCGCTCGCACTCGGTAAAGGCGAGGCCACCTTTCTTCATCGCCTCGTTCAGGATCGATTGCTCGCCCGCGCTGCCGATGGCGGGGATGGCCACCTTGAGACCTTTGAGATCCTTGAAGGCCGCGAAGCGGCCGCTGTCCAGCAGATCCTGGCGGACCAGAATAGATTGAAATCCGTATTGCGGGGCGTTTCTCGCCTTGTCGGCCACGATCTTTACCGGGATGCCACGCTCGGCCGCATTGTAAAGGCCGGCGGAAACCGCGCCGCCGCTGACATCGAGCTGGCCGGTGCCCAAAGACGAGATCATCTTCGCGCCGGAGGGGAAATCCTCAATATCGACATTCAGCCCCATCTCGCGAAAGTAGCCCTTCTCCTGGGCGATGAAAAAGGGCGCATCGCTGATCGTGTTGACGATGCCCAACGTCACCTTATCGCCCGCGGTCCCCTGGGAGTGAGCAAACCTAGTCGAACCGACGGAAGCCATCGTGGCGGCGACGAACGTGCGTCTGCTGATTCTGGGCGCGTAAACCTTGGACATGTCGATCCTCATCCTGTTTGGTGCAGGCTTGACACGGCCGTCGATGACCTGTCAACGGCGGCCGGACAGGTCTTAATTGCACTGACCCGCACGGGTGGAAGTGTGGCGACAATCTGGATGTCTTCGACTAATCTGCCGCGAAATCAGGGGCGATCATGAGAATATCGTGCATCATTGTTGCCGCGCTGCTTTCTTCGTCGGCTCTTGCCGCGACTTCGGAGGGCTATGGCATGGGCGGCGCGTTTGCTCCCTATGAGCGGATGATCGCACGCGAGAATGCCGGCGGCGAGCTGTTCCGGATTCAGGGGCACTGCCAGTCATCCTGCACGATGTTTCTTGGCATTCGAAACGTCTGCGTCGAGCGCCGTGCGAAACTGCTGTTTCATGCCGGGCGGGAACGCGGCGTCATTACGCCCGCCGCCACGGCTCGGATGACGGCGATGTACAATTCGGCATTGCGCAACTATGTCGAGAGCAATCACTTCATGGACACGTTGACGCTGCATGCCATCCCCGGCAGCGCGATCATCGACAGCTTCGGCTACAGGGAATGCCCACGGCGTTGAAGCCGCCGGTCTATCCGCAGGACGCGCGCACGATCCTGCGCGTACGGGGATCGGTTTCGATCGTCACGCGCTCCGGCCGGTAATCCATCGTTACAGGGGAGCCCGGCTTGATCTGGCGCACGATGGAAGCACCCGTCAGCCGCTTCGCCCGCCGGTCGCTCACGCGCTGCCTGCCGGCGAGCGCCTGCGCTGCCTCCGCCCGACACAGACCGGGTTGGCCCCGAGGGGCGGCCATCACCGTGGCGCTTTGCGTGGCTGCGAGGGTCAATGCCGCGAGCGCCATGCCCATTCTGCCTTTGCGTGTCATGTCGAGGCACTCCATCATTAAAGACCAAGAATGGATGAGATCGGCGTCCCGTAGCCGGCCACTTTCAAGATGAGCCAGGTCAGCCATGTGGCCGGCCACAGGATCGCCGACAGAGCGTCTGCCGTCACATTCAGGAACAGCTTCCATGCAACCGAGGACGGTTGCCGCCATGTATCCAGAACGCATATCGGATAGGTGACCAACGCGCCAAAGAAGATGACCATTTTGGTTCTTCGAATAATGGATAGCAGGCGCGTTTGCATGTGGCGTCTCGTCGTGGGACTGCCGTGTAAATCGGTACGGGCTCATTCTAGATCAAGTGGCATGAGCCCGGCCGAAGCTACGGCTTCCTCATTTCTTTTTTTCCATCTTAAGCAGTTGCGCGATGTGGGCGACCTGGCGATGCTGGTCCTTGACCGCTGCGTCGAATTCCTCGACCCCCATGGGCGCCGCGGGCTGGCCGGAACGCGCGAGCCCGGCGATCACCGCTTCGTCCTTGAGCGCTTCGAGGACACCCGCCGCGGCTTTCTTGCGAATGTCCAGCGGCATGTCCCGGTATCCCATCAAACCCAGCACCGGGCTGGCGACGAGGCCCGGATAACCGGACTCCACGGTGGATGGAATGTCGGGCGCGATCGCCGAGCGCTTCGTGTCGTTGATTGCCAGCACCTTGATATCGCCAACCTGCTCCTGCGCGCGCATTGCCGCGTAAGACATCATCACGAGCTGAATGCGCCCGAGGCCGAGGTCGGGCGGCGATTGGGTGATGTCGCGGTATGGTACCTTGACCATCTTCAGATCATTTTCGCGCAGGTAGCCGTTGAAGACGAATTCGGAAAAGCCGGGTGCGACGCCATAGCTCACCTTGTCCGGATGGGCCTTCGCATAGGCGCCAAGTTCCTTCAGATTGCCGATGCCGAGGCTTTTTGTTACGGCCATCGCGATCTGCACTTTGGCGACGCCGGCGATGGGCTTGAGATCGGTTTCAGGATCGTAGCCCAGATTGTCATGGACATAGGGATGCACGACGTAAGCGCTGGTCGGCCCGAAGAAAATGATGTGGTCATCCCTGGCATTGACAACGCCGCGAACGGAGATGAGGCCGTCGCCGCCGGGCCGCCCTTCGACAACGACGGGTTGGCCCCATATCTTCTGAAGCTTCTCGGAGAGCAGCCGCGCCGCGATGTCGGCGCCGGAACCCGGACCAAACGGCAAGACGAGCAGCACCGGGCGTTGCGGCCAGTTCTGCGCCTGGCCGGTGGCAGCAAAGAGCTGTGCCGTCGCCAGAATGGCAAGCGTCGAGATCGTGCGTGCGAACAACCGTAACATTTTCCCTCCCGTTGCATCGACAAGGTCTTGCTTGCGCCCCGTTCCCCCGGGAGCGCGCCTTGTCATGATTCCGAAGGCTATCATTCAGGATCGGAACGGGAAGAGCAACCGTTAGGACTCGAGGCGCGGATTGCGGCCAAGCTTCAACCTCAATCTTCTCGCGACAGCGGCGGTGCCACCGATTCCAGCGGTTGGCGCTCATTGTTCATCGCCAGCCAGGCCGCGAGCAAGGCAGCCAGCGCCATCAGGCCGGCGCCGATGAGATAGCCGATCAGAACCTGCCCACGCGATCCGCTCTCGATCAATATGCCGAACAGCGCAGGCGCGACCACGCCGCCGATGCCAGTGCCGAGCGCATAGAAGATCGCGATCGCCAGGGCGCGGGTCTCGAGCGGAAAGCTTTCGGCCACCGTCAGATAGGCGGCCGATGCGGCAGCGGAGGCGAAGAAGAAGGTGACGCTCCAGCACAGGGTCTGCGTCGTCGCGTCGAGATGTCCCTGATGGAACAGCAGGCCTGTGATCGCCAGCAGCAAGGCAGACGCGCCATAGGTGAAGACGAGCATCCGCCTGCGGCCGATGGTGTCGAAGAAGTGTCCGAGCAGCAGCGGGCCGAGCACGTTGCCCAGGGCAAACGGCAGAATGTACCAGCCGACATCGGCGGAAGGCACGCCATAGAAGTCGGTGAGCATCATGGCGTAGGTGAAGAAGATCGCGTTGTAGAAGAACGCCTGCGCGCTCATCAGCCCGAGGCCGAGCACACAGCGGCGCGGATAGAGTCGGAACAAGGTGTGAAACACCTCGCTCAAGGCGGTGGAGCGGCGGGTGCGCAGGCGTATCTGTTCCGATGTCGGCGGCAGGACGTGACCTTGCTGCACCATGTCTGCTTCGAGTTGCGTGACGATGACGTCGGCCTCGTCCGCATGGCCATGGGTGATCAGCCAGCGCGGACTTTCAGGGATGAACCGGCGCAGGAAAAGGATGACGAGGCCGATGACGGCGCCGCTGAGAAACGCGACGCGCCAGCCGATTTCCGGTTCGACGAGGCGCGGATCGAGCAGGAAGATCGAGCCGAGCCCGGCAATAGCCGCGCCGACCCAGAAGCTGCCGTTGATGGCAAGATCGGTCCAGCCCCGGCGCCGTGCCGGAATCAGCTCCTGAATCGCCGAATTGATGGCGCTGTACTCGCCGCCGATGCCGGCGCCGGTAAAAAACCGCATCAGTGCGAAACTGGGCAGATCCCAGGTCAGCGCGGTCGCCGCAGTGGCTGTGAGATAGACCAGGAGGGTGACGCTGAAGAGCCGTTTGCGGCCGATGCGGTCCGTGAGCCAGCCGAAGAACAGCGCGCCAACAACGGCGCCGGCAAGATAGGCGCTGTTGGCCAGGCCGACATCGGCCGCGGAAAACTGCAAGGTAGGGCTGTGGCGCAGGGCACCGGCGACGGAGCCCGCAAGGGTGACTTCGAGGCCATCGAGAATCCAGGTGATGCCCAGGGCGACGACGACAAGCCAGTGGAACCGTGCCCAGGGGAGCCTGTCCAGACGCGCGGGAATGTCGGTGACGACAATCGTGCCCCGCGTTCGATCCTGCGCAACGGCGGTTGAATGCTTTTGGGTTTCCTGCAAATCCACGCGCCCGGTCTTTTCCACTGCCGCGGCCGAGCAGGTAACCCGCTTCAGACCTCAACGATAACGAGGATCACGGGCGATAGGTTCCCTCCTGGCTCTCTGTGCTGGCACAGCGCTTGCTCGTGATCCGGAAAGCAGGGGGATGACATGGGCGAAGTGGAGATCAAGGCGGAACCCGCGGCGTTGCGCGTCGATCTGGCGCGGACGGCGCTGATTGTCATCGATATGCAACGCGACTTTCTTGAGCCGGGCGGGTTTGGCGCCGCGCTCGGCAATGATGTCGGCAATTTGCGCAGCGCCATCGAGCCGTGCCGGCAGGTCATCGCCGCCGCGCGCGCGGGCAAACTCCTGGTTTTGCACACGCGTGAGGGGCATCGGCCTGATTTGAGCGATGCGCCGCCCGCAAAGCTTGCGCGCGGCGCCCTCACAATGCGGATCGGCGAGCGAGGTCCCATGGGGCGCATTCTCGTTCGCGGCGAGCCGGGTCACGATATCATTCCGGAACTCGCGCCGTTGGGTGACGAGCCGGTCATCGACAAACCGGGCAAAGGCGCCTTCTATCAGACCGATCTCGAAGCCATGCTGCGCAACCGCGGAATTGCCAATCTGCTGGTATGCGGGGTGACGACGGAGGTGTGCGTCCACACAACCATCCGCGAGGCCAACGATCGCGGCTTTCGCTGCATTGCCGTCGCCGATGCCTGCGCGTCCTATTTCCCCGTCTTCCACACCGTCGCGCTCGACATGGTGAAAGCGCAAGGCGGTATATTCGGCTGGGTTGCGAACAGCGCGGACGTTTGCGCCGCGATTACATCGGTTTAGGTTTCCGGATCGTCGATGGTGCTCACATGAGCCGCGACGACGCGCCAGCCTTCAGGCATCCTGACCCATGTCTGCATCTGCCTGCCGACCTTGCCTGGCGCGTTGCGCGGATGATGATGCAGCGAGGCCGTGGCGAAATCGGTGCCATAGGTCGTGATGACAAGGCGGTCCATGGTGCGCGTCATCCGGCCGCTGTTGCGAGCGGCCCTGAATTTCTGGATCTCGGCATAGCCGTACAGATTCTCCCCACCGCCATACCGGATGGTGCGCGGATTGTTCCAGAACGAGTCGTCGAGTACCGTCACGTTGTTTTCCATCAGGGCGATTTCGTAACGCTCGAACGCATCCGTGACCTCGCGCACTGTTTGCGGATTGTTGATTTCCATCTAGGGCTTCCCTTCAGCTTGCCGATTTTGCGACGGGCGCACGCGCCGCGCCAGATCTTTCGAGGGCATAAGCGACCCGCAAAGCGATGTCCTCGCGCCATGGCGCCGCGATGATCTGCACGCCGATCGGCAGGCTTTCTTGCTGCAGCCATACGGGAACGGCAGCGACCGGCAGGCCGATGAACGAGATCGGCTGGGTGAACAGGCCGATATTGGCGCGCACCGCCATCTCGACGCCGTCAAGCACCATGTTCTTCTGGCCGATCATCGGCGCCGTGCACGGGGTGGCCGGCGCCACGATGACATCGACATGCTGGAACAGTTTCAGCACTTGCGCCTGATACCAGCGGCGAAACTTTTGAGCTTGCACGATCCATGAGGCGGGCAGGATAGCGCCGGCGATCAGCCGCTCGCGTACATCGGGATCGAAATCGGCGAGGCGCGTGCGCAGGCGTTCGAGATGCAAGCTGCCGCCTTCGGCCATGGTGATCAGGAAGCCGGCCGCTCTGGCGCGCTCGGCTTCGGGAATCTCGATCGTCTGCTTCGAGCCGAGCGCCCGCATGATGGTCTCGGCCGCTGCAAAGGCGACGGGTTCGGCGCCCTTGGCAAAATAACCGGTTGCCCGCGCGATGCGCAGTCCGGCAAGGCCATGATCAAGTGTCTGCGCGACAAGCTCCGGCGGACGGTTCTGCTGAGCATGATCGCCGTTGTCCTTGCCCTGCATGGCGTCATAAGCGAGAGCAAGATCCTTGGCCGAGCGTGCGAAGGGGCCGAGGTGGTCGAAACTGGCGACGAAGGGAAACGTACCGCTGCGCGACAGCCGGCCATAGGTCGGCTTGAGGCCGAACAGGCCGCAGAAGGAGGAGGGGACGCGGATCGACCCGTTGGTATCGGAGCCAAGCGAGAGTGGCGTCATGCCGGAGGCGACCGCCGTGCCGGAGCCGCCGGACGATCCGCCGGCCATATGGTTTGGATCGTGTGGATTGCGCGACGGGCCGAAGTGCGCGTTCTCGCCGGTAAAATCGTAGGCGTATTCGCCCATGTTCAGACAGCCGACAAGAACGGCGTCGGCCGCTTCCAGTTTCTTCACCAGCGTACAGTCGGCACCCGCCGCTGCATTGTCCGCGTTGATCTTCGCACCGGCGAGTGTCGTCACGCCCTCAACGTCGTAAAGGTTTTTCACCGAGAAGGGCACGCCGGCGAGCGGGCCGAGTGATGCGCCTTTGGCCTTGCGGCTGTCGATGCTGTCGGCGCGGGCCAGCGCACGCTCGGCAAGCACGGTTGTGAAGGCGTTCAGCGCCGGATTCTGGCTTTCGATCTCCGCAAGGCTGGCTTCGACGATGCTGCGGGCCGACCGGACGCCGCCGTTGACCGCCGTGGCGATCTCATTAGCGGCAAGATCCTTGAAACCATCGCTCATGACTTGAACACCGGTGCGGGTTCCTCGCGCTCGTCGAGGGAAAAGGCCTCGACCATGGATGCCATCCTGGCCGCGATCTCGACGTTCACGCGGACGAGCGATCTGGATTCGTCGGTGAGCTTGATGTCAAGCAGGGCGCAGGAGGATGCAATGAAAGCGTCGATGTCAAACGTGTCGTCCATGCGAGCGGCCTTTTAGTTCTTCTGCGCCATGAAGGCGCGCCAACCACCGTATTGTGAAATGTCCCGAGCGCCGATGACGGCTTCGCTCTCGACGGTGAAACCCTTGGGCGTCGTGCCGTCGGCAAGCCTTGCCGTACCGATGGCGAGCGGCGCCGGCACGCCGGCGACGAAGGAACCGAAGGCCTCGGCGCTCAAAGCCCAGACCTCGGTTTCGATCGCATGGCCTTTGCCGGTGGCGACCCGCAGCAGTCCGGGCCGCGCCGGCGGGCCGCCGGGCAGGGCGAAGAGCTGATAATCGTTCGTGGTCTTCACAGCGCGCAGGAAGCGTGCGTTGCGGCCTGTGAGCTCGCCGTTCAGGGCCATGCCGGAGAGATGCGCGCCGACCACGGTGAGTTCGATCTCATGCGCCAAGGCGCGATCGGCTGGCTTGGTTGCAGGCGGCCGCGGCCTGCCGGTCGCGCCCATGGGCAAAGACGTTCGTGCATGCATGCTTGCGCCGAACGACGCGAGCAAAGCATCCTGGCCAGCCGGCCCGATGAGCGTGATGCCGGACGGGAACTTGTCGTCGCGAATATGCGTCGGCACTGCGAGTGCCGACATGTCGAGGAGGTTGACGAAATTCGTATAGGTTCCAAGCTCGCTGTTAGGGCCGATGGGATCGGCCTTCAGGTCGGCGAGGCTGCGCGGGCGCGGATAGGTCGGCACCATCAGCATGTCGCAGCTTGCCCAGGTCTTTTGTGCTGCGCGGCGCAGTTCCATCAGCTTGTAGATGCCGCCGAAGGCATCCGCAGCGGAGAATTTTTCAGCGGCACCGATGATGCGCCTTGTCACATCCAGCATGCTGCCGGGGTTGTCTTGGATGAAGGCGCGGACGGCCTGATAGCGTTCGGCCACCCACGGGCCTTCATAGAGCAGGCGCGCGGTTTCAAAGAACGCCGTGAAGTCGATTTCCGCCACGGTCGCGCCAAGTGCTGTCGCATCGTCGATCGCGCGCATGAAAGACTTCTCGGACAAGGCATCGCCGCCGAATTGGCGGCTTTTGGCATCCGGAATCGCCAGACGCAGACCTTTCGGGGGCTGCGACAAGGCGCCAGGCGCAAAGCGGCGCGAGTGGGAATCGTGCTCATCAAAGCCCGCCATGCATCGATAGATGTCATAAGCATCAGGGACCGTGAGGGCGAATACCGACACGCAATCGAGCGAGCGGCAGGCAGGCACGACGCCCCGCGCCGAGACGGCGCCGAGGGTGGGTTTGAGTCCGACGAGATTGTTCAGGCCCGCCGGCACGCGGCCCGACCCTGCCGTATCGGTGCCGAGCGCAAAGCTGACGAGGCCACGCGCGACGGCGACGGCCGAACCGGAGCTTGAGCCGCCAGGCACCATCGCCGGATCGAAACTGTTCTTCGGGATTGGGTATGGCGAGCGCACGCCGACGAGGCCGGTGGCGAACTGATCGAGATTGGTCTTGCCGATCGGGATGGCGCCGGCCTCGATGAGGCGCGCGACGGCGAAAGCGTGTTCCTTCGGCGTATAGGAAAAGGCGGGACAAGCCGCGGTGGTCGGCAATCCGGCGACATCGATATTGTCCTTGATCGCAAAGGGCACGCCCCACAGCGGCTTTGCGGCGTCGTAAGCGCCGAGCGCACGAGCGGCCCGAAGCGGGGTGTCCTCGCCGAACAGCGAGATGAAGATGCCGGGGTCGTTTGCCGCAGCGATCCGTGCGTAGACGGCTTTGACAATGGCTTGCGGATCCGTGCCGCCGGCATAGGCTTGCCGCAGGCCGACAAGATCGAAGCTCAGATCAGGCATCTCGATATGACTTGGCAAACGCGTTCTCACTCTCTTTCGGATCTGTCGTCAGACAGGCGGGTGGGGGATGGCTTCGATGAGCTGGCGCGTATAGTCGGCGGCCGGCGTCTCCAGAACCTGTTGGGACGTTCCCGCCTCCACGATCTTGCCTGAGCGCATGACGATGACCCTGTCGCAAAGCAGCCGGACGACATGCAGATCGTGGCTGACGAAAAGGTAGCTCATGCCGAGACGGACTTTCAAATCCTGCAGCAGATTCAGGACGACGGCCTGGACGGAAACGTCGAGCGCCGCTGTCGGCTCATCCAGGATCACCAGATCCGGATTGAGTGCGAGGGCGCGGGCGATGCCGACGCGGGCCTTCTGGCCGCCGGACAATTGATGCGGCAGCCGGTCGAGGAATTCGACGGGCAGGCCGACCAGTCCCGCAAGCTCCTCGCAGCGGGCGCGCAGCGCATCGCGGCCGAGGTTTTCGCCGCGCAGGATCGGGTCGGCGATGGCGCGCGCCGCGGTGAAACGCGGATTGAGGCTTTCCGTCGGGTCCTGGAACACCATCTGGATCCGCCGACGCATGGGATGCGTCGCGAAATTCCGCGCCGGGATGGTTGATATATCCTCGCCTGCGAAGGTGATCTTGCCGGCGGTCGGGTCGAGCAGCCGCATGACCATCATGGACGTCGTCGATTTGCCGCAGCCGGATTCGCCAACCAGGCCCACCGTCTCGCCGCGGCGCACTTCGAAGCCGATGTTGTCGACGGCGCGAAACGGCGCGGCAGGTTCCTGCCTGCCGCCGAGGACTCTCGAGAACAGGCCGGCCGTATCCTGGCGGGGATATTCCTTGATCAGGCCTTCCACCTGCAGCAGCACGTCGCCAGCCGTGGGCCAGGGTGTCGTCGGCGTGGGTGCTTCGCCGATGCTCTCGATCGGGAGGAGGTCGCGCAGCGCCGCGCCGGGACGCGGTGTGGCGCGCATCAGCTTGCGTGTATAGGGATGCCGGGGATTCCGGAAGATGTCTTTTGAGAAAGCCGTCTCGACGACCTTGCCCTTTTCCATGACGACGATCTTGTCGCAATAAGCGGCAGCAAGGCCGAGATCGTGGGTGATGAGGATGGTCGACATGGCGCGCTCGCGCGTCAGTTCGACGACAAGATCCATCACCGCCTTCTGCGTCGTTACGTCGAGCCCCGTCGTCGGCTCGTCGGCGATCAGAAGTTGCGGGCGGCAGGCCAGCGCCAGCGCGATGACGACCCGCTGGCACATGCCGCCGGACATTTCGAACGGATAGGCGTGATAGCGCTCTTCCGGCCGGGCAATGCGGACCTGCTCCAATGCGGCGATCGCCTTCTGCTTCGCATCGGCGCGTGTCGTCTGCACGTGTTCGAGCAGAACGTCCTCGATCTGCCGGCCGACCTGACGGATCGGGTTGAGCGCGGCGCGCGGATTCTGGAAGATCATCGCCATTTCACGGCCACGCAGATCGCGCAACTCGCTGTCGGATGCGGCGACCACATCCATGCCGGAATAGATGATCGAACCTTCGGCAATGCGTCCGGCGCGATCGAGAATGCGCATCACCGCATAGGAGGTCACCGATTTGCCGGAGCCGGATTCGCCGACGATGCCCAGCGTCTCGCCTTTCGCCAGGGAGACGTTGACGTGCTCTATGGCGCGAACCGTGCCCCGGCGGGTGGCGAATTCGATCGTTAGATCGCGAACCTCGAGGATTGCGGGTGAAGGCTCGGCATTGGCGATCATGAGGGGTGCGTTCATTGTGCCCTCACGTGCGTCGTTGCGGATCGACGATATCACGCAGGCCGTCGCCAAGCAGGTTGAAGCAGAAGACGGCCAGCATCAGGGCGACGCCGGGAAAGAGGGCGATCCACCATTCGCCGGAGACGATGAAGGCGGCGCCTTCGGCGACCATGATGCCCCATTCGGGCGTTGGGGGCCGCACGCCAAGGCCGATGAAGGACAGGCCGGCGGCGTTGAGGATCGCGTATCCCATGGTCAGCGAGATCTGCACCATCATCAGTGGCATGATGTTTGGCAGGATGAAGAACATGAGAATGCGCCAATCGCTGTTGCCGGAGAGGCGGGCGGCATGAACGAAGCCGGCTTCGCGGCGGATGTTGGCCTCGCTGCGCGCCAGGCGGGCGTAGAGGGGGAAATTGATGATGGCGGTGGCGACAATGATATTCGTCACCGTATTGCCCAGCGCAGCGACGATGCCCATGGCGAGCACGAACAGCGGAAACGCCATGATCGTATCGGAGATGCGTCCGACGATCCGATCCGTCCAGCCGCCATAGAAGCCCGCGGCGATGCCGGCGAAGCCGCCGAGGATGAAGACAAGAACGACAGAGGCGATGGCGATCGTCATATCGAGACGGGTGGCGACGATGACTCTGCTGAAAATATCACGCCCGAGCTGATCGGTGCCGAACCAGTGACGGGCCGATGGCGATTGCAACGCCGCCGCCGTGTCGCTGGCCAGCGGATCATAGGGAACGATGCTCGGCCCGAGGATCGCCGCAATGAGGAAAGCGACGAACAAGGCGAATGAGCCCGCCGTGACCGGATTTTCCGCCAGCACATATTGCGTGTGGCGCACCATTGCCATCATGCCGCTGGCGGCGGGTTTCGTTGCTTGCGGCGGAGCTTCGGAGAGTATGGTCATCCTTCCACCTTCACGCGCGGATCGATGGCGCTATAGAGAAGATCGATACAGAGGTTGATCAGAACGTAGAGGATGGCCATGGCCAGGACGAAGCCCTGAACGGGCGCGAAGTCCGACGCGATCAGCGCCTCGACGGCATAAGATCCGATTCCGGGCCAGGCGAAGACCTTCTCGACCAGCACATTGGCGCCGAGCAGGAATGAGAACACCATGCCGAGCGTGGTGACGACCGGCAGCATGGCGTTGCGGAAAGCATAGGTCATGATGATCGTCGACGGTTTGAGACCGCTGGCCCGGGCCGTCCGGATGAACTCGGCGGCCAATATGGCGAGCATGGACGCGCGAGTGATGCGGGCGATGGGCGCAAGCGAAAAGACCGCGAGCGTGATGGTCGGCAGGGCAAGCTGCGACAAGGCTGCGCGGAAGGTTTCAAGGTCGCCGACGATCAGCGAATCGACTGTGTAGAAGCCGGTGACCGTCGGCGGTGGAGAGTTGAACACGTCGAGCCGGCCCAGGGGCGCCGGCGACCAGCCGAGCAGGAAATAAAACACGTAGACGAAGATGAGGCCGGTGAAGAAGACGGGAAGCGAGACGCCCGCGGTGGCGACGATGCGGCACGCGTGGTCGATCCACGAGCCCTGGCGGACGGCCGCGACGATGCCGAGCGGCACGGCGATGATGAGCGACAGCAACAGGCCGAGCAGGGTCAGTTCGGCGGAGGCCGGCAGGCGGGCGGCAAGCTCGGTGACGACGGGGCGGCCGGTGGTCAGCGAATTTCCGAGGTCGCCCTTGGCCAGATTGACGACATAGCTGGCGAACTGTTCGGGCAGGGAGCGATCGAGGCCGAGCTGTTTTTTCACCTCGGCGATGGCTTGCGGTGTCGCCGCCGGGCCGGCAAAGAACGACGCCGTGTCGCCGGGCAGAACGCGGGTCAGCAGGAACGTCACGATGATCACGCCGATCAGACTGGGTATAGCGGTCGCGATGCGGCGGCCTATGGTGCGCAACATGGGGGTCGTGCCTCTGGTGTCTGGATCGCTGAAGCAATTTCCGATCCAGTTGGCGCGCCAGTTGGATCGGAAGCGCGCCCGCGCCGTCCCGTTCAGCCCTTGACGAAGCTGCGGTAGTCGAGCCGGCGGTGGAACCAGTACTGGTAGCCCTGGATGTTCTTCTGCATGGCGATGTTCACATAGGGCTGGAACAGCGGCACGCGCGGGATGTCCTTGAAGGCGAGGTCGACGAAATCCTTGACGTTCTTGTCGTAGTTGGGCGTATCGCCGATCGCCGCCGCGGTGCGGGCGCCGGCGATATAGCCGTCCATTTCCTTGGACTGGTAGCCCATGGTGTTGAACACCGAGTTCGAGCCGTCATAGCACCAGAAGAAGAAGTATTCCGGATAGTCCAGCCAACCGGAGAAGACGTTGGTGAAGAGCGGCATCTCCTTCTTGTTCAGCTCGGTACGCCAATTGGCGCCAGGAATCTTGTTGAGCGTCACGCGGATGCCGATCTGGGCGAGACTTTCCTGGACGAGAACGCACAGCGGCTCGTTGACGACGGCGAAGCCGAGATCGAACGACAATGTGGTCTCGAAGCCGTTCGGATAGCCGGCTGAACTCAGGAGCTGTTTCGCCTTGGCGATGTCGGTATTGTACTGATGGGCCTGCGGCCACTCGACCCTGGTCGGCGTTCCAGCCGGTGCGCCGAACATGGGCTTCGCCAGGCCGAACATGACGGCGTCCATGATCTTTTGATAGGGGAGTGCACAGGCTATGGCCTGGCGGACCATGGGATTGTCGAACGGCGGCTTGTTGACGTTCATGCCGATGTATTGAATGCCGTTGGAATAGGGCATCGACACGATATTCAGTTTGGCGCTCGACTTCATTTCGGCGAAATCGCGGTTCGGCAGGTCGTAGGAAATATCGGCGTCGCCGCGTTCGAGCAGTGCGCGACGGTTGCCGGAGGACGGCACCATGCGCCAGATGACTCTCTTGACTTTCGGCAACGGACCGCAGGCCCAGTTCTCGTTGCGGTCGAGGACGACTTCGGTTCCCGGCGTCCAGCGCGTGACTTTATAGGCGCCGCTGCCGGCGGTGTTGAGCTTGGTATATTCGAGGCCCCACGGGTCGGCCGGCGTGGCGTTCTTCTTGACGAGCTCGGAATTCATCACGCACGGCACGATGACGGCGAGATCGGGAATGGTGAGCTTGTCCTTGCGCAGGAAGTCGACCCGGATCGTCTGGTCGTCGACGACAACGAACTGCTCGGGCTTTTCGAGAGAGCCGGCTTTCATCTGGAACGTCGGAAAGCCGCCGACGGTGACGGCACGGTCGAGCGACCATTTCACATCCTTGGCGGTCACCGGCGTGCCGTCCTGGAACTTCGCGCCCTTGCGCAGTTTGAAGGTTGCCGATGTGTCGCTGACGTTCATGTCTTCGGCGAGTTCCGGCTTGAACTTGTCGCGGTCGTAATAGGGGATGCCGCCCGGGCCGGTCTTCATCTCGTGGCTGATCAGCCGGTCGTAGCAGTTCCACGAGACCTCATATCCGGGCACATTGGTGCCGACGCCGTGGATGTCGATGTTGTTGGGGCCGCTTTCGGAGACGACGAGCAGGGTTTCCTGGCGGCTCTGGGCCTTGGCTGGGGACCACACCGCCGGCGCGGCGACGCCGGCCGTGAGTGCAGTGGCTGCCGTGGATTTAAGGAAATCGCGTCGGTCCATGGATCGGGTTCCCTGCTTTGTTTGTCGTATTCCGTGCGCTATTGCATGCTGTTAGTAAATATTGCATACAAATCTTGAAAATTGCATGCCTATAGTTTTGGCTTGCGTGCACAAATTTGCGGTGATTTTGGTTAGTGATTAAGCAGGCAAACAGCGGTGGACCGCAGGGAAACAGGCCGATGGCGACGGACGGCAGAACCCGCACAGAGAAGCTCGCGGCGGAAGTCGCGGACGCAATCCTTGGCGGTGGATTTCCGCCGGGCATGCGGCTTGACGAGCAGATGCTGGCCGAACGCTTCACTGTTTCACGCACGCCTGTTCGCGAGGCGCTGCGTCAGCTCGTGGCGACCGGCCTGATCGAGATGCGGCCGCGCCGCGGCGCCTTCGTCGCCAGCATTACCGCCGACCAGTTGAACGAATTGTTTGTCGCCATGGGCGAGATCGAGGCGACTTGCGCCCGTCTCTCAGCGCTTTCCATGAATCCGATCGAGCGTCGGCGATTGAAGGCCCAGCATGAAGCGATGGCGAAAATGGTGCTCGACAACGCGCATGACGATTATGTGGAAGCCAATCGCAATTTTCATCTGACGATCTATGCAGGCGCCCACAATCCAGCTTTGCAGGAGTTCGCCATGTCGCTGCGCCGCCGGCTCGATCCGTTCCGGCGTGCGCAATTCCGTGTGCCGGACCGGTTGAGCCAGTCGCATATGGAGCACGAGCGCGTCGTCAACGCCGTTCTGGCGGGGGATGCGGCGCAGGCCCATGCGGCCATGCTGGACCACGTCAATCTCGTCGAGGATGCGTTCGACCAGATCGCTGCCAGCCAGACGCGGGTTGCCGTCTAGACCTGAGGTGGCCGGAAGCCGCCGGCGGAGCTATGTATGAAACGGTGGATTTCGGCGCGGCGGCGGTTCGTCTCGTCCCGATCCGGGCATGAAGCTTGCCTGTCTGCAGCGGTTGCAGCAGCCTCGGGAAAACAACAACTTGTCCATAAGCGTCGCTCTCCATCACCTGACCAGCTACAAATACGACCGGCCGACATCGCTGGGTCCGCAGATGATCAGGCTGCGTCCGGCGCCGCACTGCCGAACCAAGGTGACGAGCTATTCGCTCAAAGTGGTTCCGGCCAATCATTTCATCAACTGGCAGCAGGACCCGCATGGCAATTGGCTGGCGCGTTTCGTGTTTCCCGAAAAGGCGAGCGAATTCTCGATCACTGTCGACCTTGTCGCCGACATGGCGGTCATCAACCCATTCGATTTTTTCATCGAGCCTTATGCCGAGGATTTTCCGTTCGCCTACACGGACGACTTGAAAGTCGAGCTCGCCGCCTATCTCGAGACCGAGCCGGCGACGCCGCTGTTGAGCGATTTCATCAAACAACTGCCGTGCGAGCGGCAGAAGACGATCGACTTCATCGTCAACCTGAACGCGCGGCTGCAGCAGGACATCCGCTATGTCATCCGCATGGAAGCGGGTGTCCAGTCGCCGGAGGAAACGCTGTCGCTTGGCACGGGCTCGTGCCGTGATTCAGCCTGGCTGCTGGTGCAGATCTTCCGCCAGCTCGGCCTCGCGGCACGGTTCGTGTCGGGCTATCTCATCCAGTTGAAGGCGGATGTGGATCCGATCGACGGCCCGCAAGGCACGCAGCGGGATTTCACCGATCTACACGCCTGGGCCGAGGTCTATATTCCGGGCGCCGGCTGGATCGGTCTTGACGCGACATCGGGGTTGCTCTGCGGCGAAGGTCATCTGCCGGTCTGCGCGACGCCGCACTACCGCTCGGCTGCGCCGATCAGCGGCTTCGTCGATCCTGCGAACGTCGAATTCAAGTTCGAGATGCAGGTCGATCGCATCCGCGAAGCGCCGCGCGTCACATCGCCGTTCTCAGAAAAGGCCTGGACGTCGCTCGATGCGCTGGGGGAAGCGGTCGATCGCGATCTTGCGGCGCAGGATGTGCGCCTGACCATGGGCGGCGAACCGACCTTCGTGTCTGTCGATGATTTCGAAGCGCCTGAGTGGAACATCGCGGCCGTCGGTCCGACGAAACGGCAGAAGGCCGATGAATTGATCCGCCGCCTGCGCGAGCGGTTCGCGCCGGGCGGCTTCCTGCACTACGGGCAGGGCAAATGGTATCCTGGCGAAAGCCTGCCGCGCTGGGCCTTTGCGCTTTACTGGCGCAAGGACGGCAAGCCGTTGTGGGGCGATGCGGGCCTGATCGCAAGTTTCGGCGACAATGCGAATGCCGTCATCGAAAATGCGCAAGAGCTTGCCGGAGATCTGGCGGTCCGCCTCGGCGTCGAGCACGAGTGCGTTTTGCCGGCTTATGAAGACACGGCGCATTGGGTGGTGCGCGAAGGCAATCTCCCGGTCAACGTCAGTCCGGCCGATCCGAAAATCGAGGAACCGGAAGAGCGTGCCCGCATGGTGCGCACCTTCGAGCGCGGCCTGTCGACGCCGACGGGTTTCGTGCTGCCGGTGCAGCGCTGGAACGCGCAGGCATCGCCGCGCTGGCGCAGCGAGCGCTGGTCTTTGCGGCGCGGCAAGCTGTTTCTGGCGCCGGGCGATTCTCCCATTGGCCTGCGGCTGCCGATGGGTTCGCTGCCCTGGGTGCCGCCTGCCGCCTATCCCTATACGAACGAGCAGGATCCGTTGGAAGCGCGCGGGGATCTGCCCGACCCGCAACATTTGCAACACGTCTACAGCCTCGAAAGCGGCGGCGGCGATCGGCAAACCGTCATCGAGCAATCGCCGATCGAGGGTGCGGTGCGTACCGCTTTGACGATCGAGGTGCGCGACGGCGTGCTCTGTGTGTTCATGCCGCCGCTGGAAAAGTTCGACGATTACGTCGAACTGCTCGCGGCGATCGAGATGGCGGCGAAGGATAAAGGCACCAAGGTGCATATCGAAGGCTATGCACCGCCCTTCGATCCGCGGATCAATGTCATCAAGGTGACGCCGGACCCAGGTGTCATCGAGGTCAACATCCATCCTGCGGCCTCATGGCGCGCTGCCGTCGAGACGACGACGCAGCTTTATGAGGAAGCGCGCCTGACGCGTCTTGGTGCCGACAAGTTCATGACCGATGGCCGCCACACGGGAACCGGCGGCGGCAATCATGTGGTGTTCGGCGGTTCGACGCCACCGGACTCGCCGTTTCTGCGGCGGCCCGATCTGCTGCGCAGCCTCGTGCTCTATTGGCAGCGCCATCCGGCGATGTCCTATCTGTTCTCGGGACTGTTCATCGGGCCGACCAGCCAGTCGCCAAGAGTCGACGAAGCGCGCCACGATTCACTCTATGAACTCGAGATCGCTCTCGCCAATACGCCGATGCCGGGGCAGGGAGCGTTCCCGATCTGGCTCGTCGATCGCCTCTATCGCAATCTTCTGGTCGATACGAGCGGCAATACCCATCGTGCCGAGATTTGTATCGACAAGCTCTATTCACCCGACAGTCCGACGGGACGTCTTGGCCTGGTCGAATTCCGCTCGTTCGAAATGCCGCCGGATGCGCGTATGAGCCTCGCGCAGCAATTGCTGCTGCGCGCGCTCATCGCCTGGTTCTGGCGCGAGCCGCAGCATGGCGGCTTCGTACGCTGGGGGACGGCGCTGCATGACCGCTTCATGCTGCCGCATTTCGTCTGGGAGGATTTTCTGAGCGTGCTCGAAGACCTGCGCCGGGTCGGCTATGATTTTTCCGCCGAATGGTTTGTCGCCCAGCGGGAGTTTCGTTTTCCGGTCTATGGACAGGTCGAGCATGGCGGCGTCAGTCTTGAAATCAGGCAGGCGCTGGAACCCTGGCATGTGCTGGGCGAGCAGGGAGCAGCGGGTGGCACCGTGCGCTTTGTCGATTCCTCGGTCGAGCGGCTGCAGGCCAAGGTCATTGGGTTCGTGCCCGGCCGGCATGTCATCGCCTGCAACGGCCGCCGGATGCCGATCGCACCGACCGGCGCTTCGGGCGAAGGCGTCGCGGGCGTGCGCTTCAAGGCATGGCAGCCGGCGTCCGGCATGCATCCGACCATCGGCGTTCATGCGCCGCTGACCTTCGATATCATCGATCTCTGGAACGGGCGGTCCCTGGGCGGCTGCGTCTATCATGTGGCGCACCCGGGCGGTAGGAACTATGAAACCTTTCCGGTCAATTCTTATGAGGCCGAGGCGCGGCGTCTGGCGCGCTTTCAGGACCATGGGCATACGCCGGGCAGGATCGAGTTTCCGCGCGAGGAACCGGGCGGAGAATTTCCGCTGACACTGGATCTGCGGAGGAACATTGGTTGATCAACTTATGTCCGCAGCGGGAATAGCCACGCCGCCGCGCAGCAGCGAAGCATGGACGCAGGCTTATGCGCCCCTGCCGGGCATCCCCGATGAGTTCATCGGGCCGGATGGCGCGCCGCGTCCACATTGGCGCAAATTTCTTGAAGCCCTGGCGCGCTTCGATCAGGACGATCTCAATCAGCGCTTCGCCACGGCCGAGCGGCGCATGCGGGACATCGGCGTGTCGTATCGCGCCTATGGCGAAACCAAAGAGAGTTCGTGGCCGCTCAGCGGTCTGCCTTTGCTGATCTCCAATGCCGAATGGCGCGATATTTCCGCCGGCATCGCGCAACGCGCCGGCCTGCTCGAGCGTGTCCTCGGCGATCTTTATGGCGACGGGCATCTAATCAGAGATGGCGTGCTGCCGGCAGCGGCCGTGGCAGGTTCGCCGGAATTCCTGCGGCCGTTGCACGGCGCCAAGCCGTTCGGCGGACGCTGGCTGAATTTCTATGCGGCGGATATCGGCCGAGGGCCTGATGGCCGCTGGTGGGTGCTTGGCGATCGTGCACAGGCGCCGTCGGGCTCCGGCTATGCGCTGGAAAACCGGCTGGTGACGTCGCAGGCCTTTCCCGGCCTCTATCGCGACATGAACGTGCAGCGCCTGGCGTCCTTCTTTCGAGACTTTCGCGACGGGCTGGCGCGTTCGGGGGAACGGGCCGAGCCGCGCATCTGCCTTTTGACGCCAGGGCCATGGAGCCAGACCTATTTCGAGCACGCCTATCTGGCGCGTTATCTCGGCCTGCTGCTGGTGGAAGGCGGCGATCTGGTCGCCGCCGAAAACAAGATCCATGTGCGCACGATCGCCGGGCTGAAGCGCGCCGATGTGATCTGGCGGCGGGTGGATTCGGAATGGTGCGATCCGCTGGAGCTCAACGCGGCGTCGCGGCTCGGCGTGCCGGGGATGCTTGAGGCGATCCGCGGCGGCAAGGTGACGGTCGCCAACATGCCGGGCGCGGGTTTGCTGGAGGCGCGGGCGCTACTGGCTTTCATGCCCTCGCTGGCACGCCATGTGCTGGGCGAGGATCTGTTGCTGCCCAATATCGCCACCTGGTGGTGCGGGCAGGAGTTGCAGCGCCGCGAAGTGCTCGCGGATATCGACGCGATGGCGGTGTCAGGCGCATTCTCGGATCAACTGCCGGGGTTCGATGGCCAGTACACCGCGCTGGCGGCGGAACGATCGCCGGCCGAGCGCGACAAGCTCGTCAAGGCGATCGAAGCGCGCGGCATGGATTATGTCGGCCAGGAAGTCGTGCGCCTGTCGACGACGCCGGTCTGGAACAATGGGCGGCTGGCGCCGCGTCCCTTCGTGCTGCGCATCTTTGCTGCCGCAACGCCGAATGGCTGGAAAGTCATGCCGGGCGGCTTCTGCCGCATTTCGGACCAGCCGGATGCGCGCGCCGTTTCCATGAGCGGCGGTGTGCAATCCGCCGACGTCTGGGTGTTGTCGGACAAGCCGGTCGAGATGGATACGCTGCTGCCGTCCAGCGACCGCGGCCATATCGTGCGGCTGCTCGGTAATCTTCCCAGCCGCGCCGCCGACAATCTGTTCTGGTTCGGGCGCTACCTCGAAAGAGTTGAAGCGATCCTGCGCATCGTGCGCAGCCTCGCCAATCGCGTCATGGATCCGGATGCGCCGGACAAAGAGGAGTTGCGGCCGATCGACCGGTTGCAGCGGTTGCTGGTGTCGTGGGAGGCGGTGCCGCCCGCGCTGGTCAGCCGATCGCGCGGCAGTGTCGTGCGCGCCGCCTTGCAGGACGAGGACAGCTATGGATCGGCCCTGTCGAATGCGATTGCCGCGCGCCGGGCTGCCTCGTTCATTCGCGAGCGTCTGTCGCAGGACGTCTCACAATTGCTGGGCCAGCTTGAAAGCCGGCTGCGGGCCGCGGCGCAGGGACAGGCGTCGGAAGCCCAGATGCTGGAGCAGACCGAGCAGGCGCTGTATGTGATCGCCGCGATTGCCGGTCTCATCAACGAGAATGTCAATCGCGTCGCCGGCTGGAGTTTCCTCGATATGGGGCGGCGCATCGAGCGCGGCATCAACACGGTGCGCGCCGTGCAGACATTCGCCGACAGTGATGCCAGCATCGAACTGCTCGATGTGCTGCTCGATCTGATCGATTCGCAGATCACCTATCGGTCGCGCTATCTCGTCAGCGCTTCGCTGGCGCCGGTGCGCGACATGGCCTTGCTGGATCCATTCAATCCCCGGTCTGTGGCCTTCCAGGTGGCGCGGCTCGAGGAGCATCTGGCCAGCCTGCCGGTGCTGCGCGAAGATGGCATGCTGGAAATGCCGCGCCAGATCGCGCTCAAGCTGAAAACGGACATGGCCGTCGAACAGGCGAACCTGCTGACCACGGACACGATGTTCAATTATGAAAGCCGGCTGACGGAGCTGGCGGGCGCTATCGCGGATCGCTATTTCCTGCATGGGGCAAATACCCTCAGCGACGACAAGCCGACAGGTCTCGCGTGATCTACGAAATCACCCATGTCACAGCCTATAGTTATGAGCTGCCGGTCGCGTCGGCCCATTGCACCTTGCGTCTGACGCCGCGCCAGGCCCCCGGACAGCAGGTCATCTCGGCAGCGCTCGACGTCAAACCATCCCCCGCTGAAACGGTGGACCGCCTCGATTTCTTCGGCAACCGCGTCCATGTGGTGCGCATCGAGACGGTGCACAGCGAGCTTGATATCGTTGCCCGCTCCCGCATCATCGTCGCCCGCAAGCAGGCGCCGGCGGCGGCGCTGACCAGGCCGTGGGAGGACGTGGCGCGCGATGCCCTGAATGCCTCCTCGCTGGATGGCGCGTCTCCGGTGCATTTTGTCTACGCCAGTCGCTATGCGCCGGCCTATGAGCCGGTCACGCACTATGCCCGCGAGAGCTTTGCGCCACGCCGTCCGGTGCTCGAAGCGGCGATCGAGTTGATGACGCGGATCAGGAATGAATTTCGCTACGATCCCGGCTCGACCGACATTTCGACGCCACTGGCGGATGCGTTCGAGCATCGCGGCGGCGTGTGCCAGGATTTCGCGCATATCATGATTTCGGGCCTGCGCGGTCTCGGCCTGTCGGCCGCTTATGTCAGCGGCTACATCCGCACGATCCCGCCGCCGGGAAAGCCTCGTCTGCAAGGGGCGGACGCATCGCACGCCTGGGTCCTGTTATGGTGCGGCGCCGAGTTCGGCTGGATCGGACTTGATCCGACCAATGCTCTGCTGATTGCCGACGACCATATCGAGGTGGCGATCGGGCGGGACTATTCCGACGTGTCGCCGGTCGGGGGCGTTTTCATCGGTTCTGGCCGCAATTCGCTGTCTGTCAGCGTCGATGTGGCGCCAGTCGGCGCCTGATGTGATGATCTACCCGGCTCTTGCAAGTCGGCGCGTGCGGTAGCACTCTGTCTCCGCAGATATAAAATCAGAAGGGGCCACTGGAGAACCAGCGGCCAGCGACGGATCAGGGAGGGAGAGACCATGAAGCCAGCGCTTCGCTCGCTGTTTGCCGGCTGCCTTTCATTGGGCGCATTGTTCTCATCGCAGGCTGTGCTGGCGCAGGTTTCGCCTGCCGAGTTCTACAAGTCGCATCCGATCCAGATCATCGTACCGTCGTCGGCCGGTGGCGGGTATGACGCCATTGCGCGCACCGTGCAGCGTCATCTCGGCAATCATATTCCAGGCAATCCGACGATCATCATCAACAACATGCCGGGCGCCGGCGGCATTCGTGAAGGCAACTATATTTATTCCATTGCCGAGAAGGACGGCTCGATCATCGGCCTGATGCAGAACTCTATTCCTTTCGAACCATTGGTCGGCAACACCCAGGCGACTTTCGATCCGCGCAAGTTCGGCTGGCTCGGTTCGCCGAATTATGAAACCGGCGTGCTCATGGTCTGGCACAAGGCCGCGGCCACCACGATCGACGAGATTCGCAAAACCGAAATCACGGTGGGGGTGGAGGCGATCGCCTCCAATCCAGCCTTCAGCGCGCGGCTGCTGATACAGACACTGGGCCTCAAACTGAAGCTCATTCCCGGCTATCCGGGGTCGGCGCCCGTTCTGCTGGCGATGGAGAAGGGAGAGGTGGACGCGTTCCCGAACTTCTACAATTCGGCGATGCAGCAGAGGCCTGACTGGATCCGCGACAAGAAAACCTTGCTCGTCGCGCAATGGGGGCCGCACAAGGAAAAGAACATGCCCGATGTGCCGTACATCCCCGATATCGTCAAGGATCCGGACAAGCTGGCCCTGGCGCGCGCCGGGGCCGCCTCGCTTGCGCTCGGCCGGCCGTTTCACGCGCCTCCCGGCATTCCAGCCGATCGGCTCGCCGTGTTGCGCGAGGGCATGATGGCGACGTTCAAGGATCCGGCCTTCGTCGAGGAGACCACCAAGATGGGCTTTGGCGAACTGGCGCCGCAGAGCGGCGAAGACCTTCAGCAGGTGATCAACGATCTTTACGCCTCGCCGCCCGAGGTCATCGAGCAGTTGCGCAAGATCGTGGTGGGGAACTGAGCGTGCTTGAATCCTTCTCCCGTTTACGGGAGAAGGTGGCCCTCGCATCGCGAGGGTCGGATGAGGGCGGTGCGCGTCGATCCATGTCTGAACGTTCTCCATATCTGGTCGCGCGCTGCAGCGTTGATCACCACAAGGAATGCTGCAAGATGGGAGCGAGGCTGTGACGCACCCTCATCCGACCCTTGCTGCGCAAGGGCCACCTTCTCCCGCGGAGCGGGAGAAGGATTCACGCGAGGAAAGATGGCGAAGAAGATCAAGACCCGGCTGGGGCCATCCTCCATTCATGGGCAGGGCTTGTTCGCCGATCAGAAAATTGCCGCCGGCACCTGGATCATCCAGTATACGGGGCAGAAGCTCGACCTGAAGGAAGGGCGGCGGCGCGACCGCTTCTACAATTCGATCGGCTATACGCTGCTGTTCAAGCTCGACAGCCATTATATCGATGGGCTGATCGGCGGCAATGAATCGATCTACATCAACCATTCGCTGACGCCCAATGCCGAGGCGTTCATGCATCGCGGCGGTGTGTGGATCCAGGCCCTGCGGGACATCGCCGAGGGGGAGGAGATCACCTACGACTACGGGTTCGATCCGGCCAATCCAGGCGGAAACCGAAAACCCCAGCATAAGCCGTAAGTCGCTCTCGGGATGTGCGAAATCTAACTGGAGGACCACGGAAAACCGGGCTAGGCTTGGCAGGACGCACTCTTTTCAAGCGAGCACTTTGTGATCATTTCATCACTGCACGGCCTGCCGGCATTCGCAGCCTATCTCGTCGCCGCAATCGGGTTTTGCGCACTTTTTCTGCTGATCTACACCTGGATCACGCCGCACAAAGAGTTCGACCTGATCGTCGAAAGCCATAATGCATCGGCGGCCATTGCGCTGGGCATGAGCCTCATCGGTTTCGCCATTCCGCTGACGGCGGCGATCCGCAGCTCCGCGGGCATTATCGATTTTTCGGTCTGGGCCCTGGTCTCGCTGATCGTGCAGATCGTCGGCTATTACCTCGCGCGCGTAGCGCACAAGAACCTGTCGCAGGCCATCGAGCAGAACACGATTGCCGCCGCCGTCTGGCTCGGCTGCGTTTCGCTGACCGTCGGCATCGTCAGCGCCAGTTCCATGACGCCATGAACTTGTCGAGAGTGAGCTTGTCGAGATTGACCTTGCGGAGATCACGCCGGTGACTTTGAAATCATCGAAACAGCTTGAGGAGGAGCGGCGCAAGGCGCACCGCGTGCCGCCGAAGCTCGGTGCAGCAACCGCGCAACAGCCGCCTTCACCGGTCCGCAAACGCGGGTTGACGACCGGGCTGGTTGCCGTGGGCGCGATGACGATTTTCGGCGTCTCGTCCTGGGAGCGGCAGCCACAGCCGAACTGTCAGCCCGGTCCGAACGGCGAGCAGACCTGCCCGCAGGGATCGAGCTCCGGGAGTGGCGGCAGCGGAAGCAGCAGTAGCAGCGGCGGCAGGAGCTTTTTTTCCTCATGGGGATCGTCGTCGTCGGAACATTCTTCAGGAACATACGGGGGGACGTCCGGCCATTCGTCGGGCACGTCCGGCGCCTTGAGTGCACTCGCGGCGCGCGGCGGTTTCGGCTCGACCGCCAGCTTTCATGCCTCCAGCGGCGGCTGATCTCGTCTTTTTGTTTGCGCATGATCTTTTCGGAAAACCGGTTTCCACTTTTCCGGATCATGCTCTAAGGAGCACACTGTGAAACGGATGCGCATCGCGCCACGGCCTGATTTCGCCGCATACGCGCGCGAGATCGGCTTCGACTATCACACGATCGACGGCCAGCCCTACTGGCAGGACGAGGCCTACTATGCTTTCAGCCTGAAGGAGATCGAGGAGGATATCGAAGCGCCGTCGGAAGAACTTGCCGCCTTGTGCGTCGATCTTATCGACGGCATCGTTACAAGCGAATCCGCATTCGACCGCCTCGGCATAGCTGACCACGCGCGAAGCCTGGTGTTGGAGAGCTGGAAAAGGCGCGATCCCTCGCTCTATGGCCGCTTCGATCTCGTCTATGATGGGTATGGTCCGGCAAGGCTGCTGGAATACAACGCCGACACGCCGACAAGCCTGTTCGAGGCGGGCGTCGTACAATGGCACTGGCTTGAAAACGCCAAGGAACGCGGGGCGCTGCCTGCCGATGCGGACCAGTTCAATTCCATCCATGACAGGTTGATCGACCGCTGGCGTGAGCTGGCGGCAGGCCAGCATGTGCACTTCACCTGCATGAAGGACAATATCGAGGACGAAAGCACCATCAGCTATCTGGCCGATTGCGCGGTGCAGGGTGGTGCATCGACGAGTGCGATCTACATCGACGAAATTGGCCTGAGCAACGACCGCTTTGTCGACATGGCGATGAAGCCGATCGACCATCTGTTCAAGCTCTATCCGTGGGAATGGATGTTCAGCGACGCATTCAGCCGGTCTGCCGCCATGCGATCGACAGATTTCATGGAGCCCGCCTGGAAGACCCTGCTGTCCAACAAGGGGATTCTTGCGCTGCTATGGGAGAAGGCGCCGGGCCATCCCAATCTGCTGCCGGCCTATTTCGAGAATGATCCCAAGGCTTCGAGCTTGGCGCGCAACCATGTGCGCAAGCCTCTGTATTCGCGCGAAGGCGCCAACGTAGAGATCGTCGATCGCGGCCGCGTCGCGGCGCAGTCGGATGGCACCTACGGCGCGGAAGGCTATGTGCTGCAGGAACTCGCCATGGCGCCGCGGTTCGACGGTCTCCATACGATCATCGGAAGCTGGATCGTCGGCGAAAGCGCCTGCGGCATCGGCATGCGCGAGGATCCTTCGCCGATCACCGGCAATACGTCACGCTTCGCGCCGCACGCGATTCTTTGAGGATATTCGCTGTGAGATCTATTCCGGCTTGATGCCGGCGTCGCGGACGATCTTGCCGAAGCGGTCGATGCCGTCGACCATCAGGTTATGTAGGTCCTGCGGGCTGCCGCCGATGATGGCGTAACCACTCTCTTCCATGCGCGCCTTCATCTCCGGTTCGTTCAGAATCTTGCCGATCTCGGCATTGAGGCGATTGACGACCGCGTCGGGGGTTTTCAGCGGCGCGAAGAAACCCATCCAGGTGGAGGGCTTCCTGAAGGCGGGAATCGTTTCGGTGATCGAGGGCACATCGGGCATGCGCGAAAAGCGCTGCGGCTCGGTGATCGCCAGAATGCGGACGGTGCCGGCCTGGATGTGCGGGCCGGCGGTGGAAACCGCCGTGAAGGCCAGCGGCAGATGGCCGGCGATCACATCGTTGATGGCGCCGTCCGCGCCCTTGTAGGGCACGTGGACGATGTGGGAGCCGGTCGTCTGGTTGAACAATTCGCCGAGCAGGTGGAACACCGAGCCGACGCCAGTGGAGCCGTAAGACAGTTTGCCGGGATTGGCCTTGGCATAGGCGATGAGTTTGGGGACCGATTTGATCGGCAACGATGATGACACGACAAGGCAGGTCGCGGGTTCGACGGCGGCGATGATCGGCATGAAATCCTTGACCGGATCGTAGCGCAGGTTCTTGAATAGGTGCACGGCCGTCACATGGGTGCCGGCGGTGCCGAGCAGGATGGTGTAGCCATCCGGCTCCGCGCGCATGACGAGTTCAGTGGCGATGGTGCCGTTGGCGCCGGGCCGGTTCTCGAAGATGACCGGCTGGCCGAGAGCTTCCTGCAGTTTCTGCGCGACTGGGCGGCCGACGATGTCGAGGGGACCGGGCGGAAAGCCGACGACGATCTTGATCTGCCGGTCCGGCCAATGCTGCTGGGCGTGAGCGGCACTCGCCAAAAGTGCGACCAGACACAGCGAGACGGCGCGCAATATCCGCATGATTCCCTCCCCAAAAAATTTATTCGGTTTTCCCCAGCTTAACCCGGCAAGCGCATCCACGCCACCCTCATCCGACCCTTGCTGCGCAAGGGCCATCTTCTCCCGCCCTGCGGGAGAAGGGTTTAAGGGCGCTCGTCATTGCGCACGCCGAGCCAGACGAAGGGCAGGCCGATGACGACGATGGCGATGCCGACCAGAGCACCCCAGCCCGTATAGGCCACGCTCGAATAGAGCAGATAGGCGCAGATGCAGACGAAGATGGCCGGCGTCAGCGGATAGAACGGAACCTTGAAGGGGCGTTCGCGCTGCGGCTCGCGCAGGCGAAAGACGAACAGCGAGAGGCCCGTCAGCAGCAGGAAGAACCAGAACACCGGCGCGGTATAATCGACCATGGTGCTGAAGCCGTCGCGGGTGATGGTGCCGAAACCGATGAGCGCCAGTGAGATGACGCCCTGCAGCAGAAACGCGTTAACCGGATTGTCGCCACGCTCGTTCCAGACGCCGAGGCGGCGGATCGGCGGGAGGTCGCGACCGAGCGCGTAATAGACACGCGCACCCGTGAACACGGTGCCGTTCAGGGTGCTCAACGACGACAGGCAGACAGCGATGGACAGCAGCGCGACGCCGGCGGTGCCGCCGACGCGATGCATCAGATCGGCGCCGGGGGCATTGCTGGCGGCGAGGCCGCCGAGGCCGAAGGCTTTCAGGAAGGCGAGGTTGATCGCCACATAGAGCAGGGTGACAATGGCGGTGCCGATCAGGATGGCGCGCGTCATGTCGCGGCGGACGTCTTTCATCTCGCCGGAGAGATAGGCGATCTCGTTCCAGCCGCCGTAGCTCAGCAGCACCAGCACCATGGCGAGGCCCAGGGCGCCGCCGGAGCCGGGTGCTGCCGGCTTCGTCTCGCCGCCACCGCCGGCGAAGCCTGCGATGATGATGGTGATGATCGCCAGCACGGTCATGATCTCGAGCAGTTTTTGCGTGCTGGCGCCGGGCGTCGTGCCGATGATGTTGATGGCTGTGAACAGGATGATCGACAGCGCTGCGTAGATCGCCGGTCCCTGCGACCCGAGCGGCAGTAATTGTTGCGCATAGTCGCCGAAGACAAAGCCGACCAGCGCGATGGCGCCGGTTTGAATCACCGTGCCGCGCGCCCAGGCGAAAAGGACCGCAAGCCGTTTGCCATAGGCGCGCGATAGAAATTGATATTCGCCGCCCGCATCGGGAAAGGCGGCGGCGAGTTCGGCATAGCAGAGCGCGCCGATCAGCGTCGCCAGGCCGCCGGCGATCCAGGCGCCGATGAAAAGATACTCATTGCCGGTGGTCGCCGCGACGATGGGTGGGGTGCGAAAAATGCCGACGCCGATGACGATGCCGACGAAGAAAGCGATGGCGTCGGCGATGGTGAGGACTTTGCGCGGCGCGGGCTGTGCTTCAGGCGACATGGGGCGGGGCTCTGATGATTTGACGTGGGGAGACGGGACCATCCTGGCTTGGAAGTGCATCTCATTTGCTACGCGATGCACCCCAGTCCTTGGCGATGTCCGGCATGGTCAGCGGATCGAATTTCATCGCATCGCCAGTGACCTTGCCGATGAAGGCGCGCTTGCGCGCATTGTCGGCCTCGACGACAAAGCTGATGTCTTCGCCCGAAAGGCGACCGTGGGAGAGCTTGCCGGGAACGCCGTCGATGCTGACCGAACCTTCGAATTTCTGGTATTTCTGTACGAGGTCGAGGGCATAGGTCGTGCCGCCCTCCGTCAATATCCATTTGCCCGCGACCTGGGCGGGTACAATCCAAAAATAGACATCGCGGACGCGCACCTGGTCCTGCAGATCGGGCTCCCAGTCGCCCATGGTGAACGCATGGGAGACGATGCGCGATCCAGGCTTCATCTCGCGCAGGATACGTGGCCGCAATTGCAGGTTGATGTCCGGCAGCAGATACATGGTCAGGACGGAGGCCTGGTCGATCGGCGTTTCGAACAGGTTCCTGACTGCGAAGCTCACCTGGCCGCTGACGCTGTTGGTCCTTGCGTTCTCCGTCGCCTCCTTGATGCGCTCCGGGTTGATGTCGACACCGAAGCCTCGCGCTCCGAACTTCTTTGCCGCGGTCACCAGCATGCGGCCGTCGCCGCAGCCGAGATCCATGACGAAGTCGGCGGATGTGACCTGCGCCATGTCGAGCATGCGGTCGACGACGTCCTGGGGCGTAGGAACATAAGGCACGTCGAGCCGCGGCGCCTGCATCTGGGCAACAGTGCGATGGGGCATGAACGGCAGACATGCCGATCCCGCGCCGAGACACGAGAGAAGCGTGCGGCGGGAAGGGGCGAAGCTTCGCTTTGCAGATGGTCGCATGGGTGAGTATTTCAGAGACCTGGATGGGAGTCATCCGCACACGACGCCGGATCCGCCAGGATTTTGCCTGGAAATGCTTTGCCTTAAGTGATGGATTCGGCAATGTCTCGAAAGCGTTAAGCAATATTCAACGCTCGGCGGCTATTTCTGTGGTGATGCCACAGGTCAAGGCCACAGCTTTCGGTCGCCGGGGTTCGAGCCGGCCAGCGCCGCTCTCCGTCAGGGCAGCGACGGGAGAGCTGTCGCCGCAAGCCCAGAACGCGGCGCGGCCGATTGACGAGAGCTTTGTCGCCATCGCCCGGGAAATGATGCACGACGGCCGGCGCGAGCGGGAGGTCATCGATCGTGGCGACGGCGTGGTGCCATGGTCGTTCTGGGCGGCCAGTCTGGCGGGCCTCGGCGCAGCCTTTCTGCAGGCGGGTATTTATATCGTTGCGGCCAAAGGGCCGATCGAATTCATGCCGGGGGTCAAGATCAACGGTTACGGCGATGGAACCTGGCTGCTGACCTTGATGCTTTACGGTCTTCTCAGCGGCGCCCGCATCGCGGCGACATCGCTGATGTTCACCCATTTCGCGCTGCGTTTCGTGCAAATGACCAGTCCAGCGGCCTACGCGGTGGGGGGCGCCATCGGCGGCGGCATTTATACCTATGCCATGCAGATGCTGGGCGCCGGTCCGCAGCACCTGACGGCGACGGCTGTGACCGGGCTCCTCGCCGGCTACCTCTACCGGATTTTTGCCGGGGTCCGCGCTGTCTGAAACTGGCAGCATCGGCGCGTAAACCGGCCTTTGCGCCTTTTCTCCGCGCCTGACTCGCCCCATATTGCGGACATGGCGAAATCTCCGAAAAATGCCGCGCGTCCGACGCGCGCCAAGGCGTCCAAGCCGGACGTCAAGCCGCTGGACGAGCATCTGGCGAGCCTGCTCAATCCCGCCCTCAACGAACCGCGCGGTGGCTTCGAAGAGCGGCCGCAGGCGGCCTTCGACACCTCCGGGGCGACCGGGCTCGATTCCGATCTGGCCAGGAAATTCCTGCCGTCCCAGACGCAGAAGTCGCGGTCGCGCGGGCCGGAGCTCACCGGCGCCACAGCAACCGTCGATTCTCTGAAGGATCTGCTCGAGCAGGGCGATCCGAACCTGCGCGGAAGCAAGCCGTGGACGCCGCATCGCCCAGCCCGACCGGAGAAATCCGAAGGCGGTATCAGCTTCAAGCTGGTCTCGGACTATGAGCCGAAGGGCGACCAGCCGAACGCGATTAATGAACTGGTCGCGGGTGTGAACCAGCATGAGCGCGATCAGGTTCTGCTCGGCGTCACCGGCTCGGGTAAGACGTTCACGATGGCGCAGGTCATTTCACGGACTGGCCGGCCAGCCCTGGTGCTGGCGCCGAACAAGACGTTGGCGGCGCAGTTGTACGGTGAGTTCAAAAGTTTCTTCCCGGACAATGCGGTCGAGTATTTCGTCTCCTATTACGATTACTACCAGCCGGAAGCCTATGTTCCGCGCACCGACACCTATATCGAGAAGGAATCCTCCATCAACGAGCAGATCGACCGCATGCGCCATTCGGCGACGCGTTCGCTGCTCGAGCGTGACGACGTCATCATCGTGGCCTCCGTGTCGTGCATCTACGGTATCGGCTCGGTGGAAACCTACACCGCGATGACCTTCTCGCTGAAGCTCGGCGAGAAGATCGACCAGCGCCAGCTCATCGCCGATCTGGTGGCGTTGCAGTACAAGCGTTCCGGCGGCGATTTCTCGCGCGGCATCTTCAGAGTCCGCGGCGATACGATCGAAGTGTTCCCGGCGCACTATGAAGACCGCGCCTGGCGCATCGGCTTTTTCGGTGACGAGATCGAGAGCATCGCCGAGTTCGATCCGCTCACCGGGCGCAAGACGCAGGATCTCGAATTCGTCAAGATCTATGCCAATTCGCACTATGTCACGCCGCGCCCCACCCTGATCCAGTCGATCGCCGGCATCAAGAGCGAGCTGAAATTCCGCCTCGAAGAACTCTACAAAGGCGGCCGCCTGCTTGAGGCGCAGCGTCTCGAACAGCGCACCATGTTCGATCTTGAAATGCTGGAGGCCACGGGTTCGTGCGCCGGCATCGAGAACTATTCGCGCTATCTCACCGGCCGCAAGCCGGGCGAGCCGCCGCCGACCCTGTTCGAATATCTGCCTGACAATGCGCTCGTCTTCACCGACGAGAGCCATGTCACCGTGCCGCAGATCGGCGGCATGTATCGCGGCGACTTTCGCCGCAAGGCGACGCTCGCCGAATACGGCTTCCGGCTGCCGTCCTGTCTCGACAACCGGCCGCTGCGCTTCGAGGAATGGGAAGCCATGCGGCCGCAGACGGTGCATGTCTCGGCGACGCCGGGCAATTGGGAGATGGAGCGCACCGGCGGTGTCTTCGTCGAACAGGTCATCCGTCCGACGGGCCTCATCGATCCGCCGGTGATCATAAGGCCGGCGCGCGCCCAGGTCGACGACCTGCTCGGCGAGGTGCGCGAGGTGGCGCGCCAGGGGTATCGCACGCTGGTCACCGTGCTGACCAAGCGCATGGCTGAGGACCTGACGGAATACTTGCACGAGAACGGCGTGCGCGTTCGCTACATGCATTCCGACATCGATACCATCGAGCGCATCGAGATCATCCGCGACCTGCGGCTCGGCGCCTTCGACGTGCTCGTCGGCATCAACCTGCTGCGCGAAGGCCTCGACATTCCCGAATGCGCGCTCGTCGCCATTCTCGATGCGGACAAGGAGGGTTTCCTGCGCAGCGAGACCTCGCTGGTGCAGACCATCGGCCGCGCCGCGCGTAACGTCGACGGCAAGGTCATCCTTTATGCCGACCAGATCACCGGTTCGATGGAACGCGCCATGGCGGAGACGACGCGCCGCCGCGACCGCCAGATGGCGTATAACGCCGAACACGGCATCACGCCGGAGACGATCAAACGCGGCATCCAGGATATTCTCGGCTCGGTCTACGAGCAGGATCATGTCACCGTCGATGCGGGACAGGCGAAGACCTCGCTCGTCGGCCATAATCTCAAGGCGACGATCACCGATCTGGAACGCGAGATGCGCGAAGCCGCGGCGAACCTCGACTTCGAGCGCGCGGCGCGCATGCGCGACGAGATCAAGCGGTTGCAGGCGACGGAACTTGCGATCGCGTCCGATCCGCTGGCACGTCAGCAGGCGGTGGAGGACAGCGCCGGCGCCTATCAGGGTGAGCGCAAATACGGCAAGGCCGCGAATGTTCCGGCGAACCGTCCGCACAAGCCGAGCGACGAGGATATGGGCCCGCACAACTTCGGCGGTGGCGAAGCGCGGCCGAAGAGCACGGGCGGGCGGCCGGGATCGCGGGGCGGCAAGTCGCGGCCGTTCAGGCGGTAGGGCTGAACCCTTCTCCCGCCAAGGCGGGAGAAGGGTCGCGCTGGATCTTTCCGGCCTCGGCTTTAGTGCTGATGGCCGGCGTGGTCGCTCATGTCCATGCCGCCCATGTCCATGTCACCCATGCTGCCGCTTGCGGCAGGCGCGCCTGAGGCGCCGATCGGGCTCACGGCCCAGTCGAGCGTCAAGGTGCCGGCCTTCTCGAAGATGAGCGTGCCGCGGACCGGCTTGCCTTGCACGATCGGTTCTTTCAACTGCTGGAACATGATGTGATAGCCGGCGGGCTTGAGTTCGACGGTGGCGCCCGGCGCGATCTCGAGGCCGTTGGGAAGCTGGCGCATTCTCATGACGCCGTTGTCCATGCTCATCTCGTGCACTTCGACCCTGGCGGAGAGGGGGAAGCTGCCGCCGATCAGGCGGTCAGGCTCGGTTCCGGTGTTGGTGATCTTGAGATAGCCGCCGCCGACCGGGGCGCCCTTCGGCGTGGCGCGCACCCATGGCGTCGAGACCTTGATCTTGCCGATCGTGTAGTCCGTGGTCTGAGCCATGGATGAAGCCGCGACGCGGAGCATGGGCGCCGGCGCCTTCATGCCGCCGGTCGCGCCCGCCGCGGGAACGTCCGTCCATTTGGCCGAGCCTTTTTCGCAATCCTGCACGGTGGGGAAATAGAGCGCCGTGCCATCCTTCAGGTCGGGTGCGAGGGAGCCGATGAAGGTGAATTCGCCATAATTGTCGTCGAGCAGTTTGCCGCCACTCCAGGTGATTTCCTTGACGCCTTCGGTGATCTTGGCGCCGTGCTCGCTGTAGGTCTTGCCGTAAGCGCCTTTGACGGTCGTCAGTGTCCAGCCGGCTTTCGGCATCGGCTTCACCGAAAAGACGCCGTCGGGGATTTGCACGCGGATCGATGTCGTGGCCGAGCCGTCGCAGCCATGGGGCACGCGCAGCACGGCCTTGTAGCCGGAACCAGCCTTGCTTCG
>Ga0180219_1000251_pt1 | contig 51853 bp, 45 predicted proteins | sample eDN3rd30CBELigMG_FD_151338 | JGI IMG/M metagenome (GOLD analysis project Ga0180219, IMG submission 151338) | Enriched Miracle-Growth compost microbial communities from Emeryville, California, USA - eDNA 3rd pass 30_C BE-Lig MG (version 2)... ... | reverse complement strand
CGGTGAAGTTTCTGGACGGCATGGTCGCCATGCCGGTGATCGGCGACGCCAAATATGTCCTGGACAAGCTCGACGCCGACAAGGCGCGCTGGGACAAGCTGGCCGCGGCGGCCGGGCTGACCCCGCAATAGGGCATCCTGGCCCTAAAACGGCTGTACAGCACCGGTTCATCTTGCGCGGGCTACGACCGTCTGCTTAATGGCGTGCAGACGTCAGGGTCACGTATAATGCCCGACGCAACAGGAGATGGGATATGAACCGGAGGGGTGTAGTCAAGGGATTGGGAGCCGGCGCGTTGTCATTGGCCATGCCGGTCAAGGGCGCCTTCGCTCAAGGCGCGGCCGACTATCCGAAGTCGCCGCTGCATATTTACATCGGCTTTCCGGCCGGTAGCGGTGCCGACATTCTCGGCCGTTATTTCACCAACAAGATCCAGGAAGTCTCCGGCAAGCCGGTGATCGTCGAGAACCGGCCCGGCGCCACCAGCAATATCGCGCTGGGCCTCGTCGCCAAGGCCAAGCCGGACGGCTACTCGATCCTTTTTTCGGCCAACTCGAACATGGCCGGCAGCCGCTACCTGTTCAAGGATCTGCCGTTCGACACGGTCAAGGATTTCACGCCGGCCGCGACGTTCGCGCAGATCGTCTTCGTTGTCGTCGTGGCGCCGGATTCCAAATTCAAGACACTGGCTGACCTGACGGCCTTCCTCAAGACGACCGATCGCGCCAAATACGGCTATACCAACCAGACCGCGCTGCTCTCGGCCGAACTCTACAAGTCGATGGCCGGCGTCAAGGCAGAGCCGGTCTCCTACCGCACCGCGCCCGACGCCATGCCCGACGTGACCAACGGCACGCTTGATTTCATGGTGATGGACGGCACCTATGCGGCGGCCCAGATCCGCTCCGGCAGGCTGAAGGTGCTGGCGGTGACAACCGCCAAGCAGAGCGCTTCCTTCCCCGGCGTTCCGACCATGCAGGAAGCCGGCCTCGCCGGGTTCGAGTTCGCGCCCTGGTGGTGCGCCTATTTCCCGAAGGGCACACCGCAGGACATCGTCGACAAGTTCGGCGGCTGGCTGACGCAGATCGCCAAGACCGAGGAGACCGCCAAGTTCCTCGAATCCGTCGGCGCCATTCCGCTGGTGGAAAACGCCAAGCAGGCTGACGCGCGTCTGCTCTCCGACATCGAGAAATGGGCGCCGATCGTGAAGGCGGCGAACATCCAGCCTCAATAAGGGTGGCCGTCGCCTAGCGACGCTCTTCGACAATCAGCGCCCGCTGTTCGAGAGAACGGCGGGCGTTTTCATTTGATGGGAATCAGCCGATCGACTGGTTCAGCGGCACGATCCGGCAGGGCTCGCCCTTTTTCGCCGCCGCAGCGTTTGGCGGCCGTACGATCAGGCATTGCGCTTCCGCCAGCACGCCCAGCATGGAGGAGTCCTGCCGCTTGAAGGCGGTTGCGACCGGCAGGCCATGTTCGTCCGGCGTCAGGCGCGCACGGACATAATCCTGTCTTTTGTCGTTGGCGGGGACGTCGTCACCCAGTAGGGCCGGCACGGACGGATCACGGCCGGCGCCCGTATCGCCGGTCAGCGCGCGGATCAGCGGCAGCACAAACAGGATGCAGCAGACAATCGCCGACACCGGATTGCCGGGCAGGCCGGCGATCCGCATGTCGCCGATGCGGCCATGCATGAACGGCTTGCCCGGCCGCATGGCGATGCGCCAGAAGCCGAGTTCCATGCCTTCACGCGTCAGCGCCGATTGCACCAGATCATGGTCGCCGACGGAGGCGCCGCCGAGCGTCACCAGCACATCGGCCTTGGCGTCGCGGGCGCGTTTGATGGCAGCTTCAAGCGCTGCGAAATTATCGCCAGCGATGCCGAGATCCAGCACATCGGCGCCGGCCTGACGCGCATAGGCGGCGACGGCGAAATTGTTCGAGGCGACGATCTGGTCGGGGCCGGGCTCCTGTCCCGGCGACACCAGCTCGTCGCCCGTGGCGAGGATGGCGACGAGCGGCCGGCGCACGACGTCGAGGGTCGCATGGTTCATGGCCGCGGCCAGCGCCAGTTCCGCTGGTCCGATCAGCCGGCCGGCCTTGAGCAGTACGTCGCCAGCCGAGAAATCGAGGCCGGCCCTGCGCACGTTGCGGCCGAGCTGCTCGCTTTCAAGCGCGGTGATCGTGGCGCCGTCGGCTTTCGTGTCTTCCTGGATAAGCACTGTGTCGGCGCCAGCGGGCATCCGCGCGCCGGTGAAGATGCGTACGGCCTGGCCAGCCGTGATAGCGCCGTCGAAGCCGTGGCCGGCGGAACTCGTGCCGATCATCGTCAGTTTTGCCGGCACCTTTGCAATGTCGGCGGCGCGCACCGCATAGCCGTCCATGGCCGACAGGGCGTCCGGCGGCTGCGTGCGGCGGGCAGCGACGTCCTTCGCCAGCCGGCGTCCATGCGCCAGCGCCAGCGCGACGGTCTCCGGCGGCAAAGGTTTCTCGGCGCTGGCGAGCAGTCGCTTCAATGCTTCATCGACCGGCAGCATCGGCGGCAAGGTCGGGGAATTGGCCATCAGACGTTCTCCCGTTTCCAGTCGCCGGACTTGCCGCCCGATTTCTCGACCATGCCGATGCCTTCGATGCGCATGAAGCGATCGACGGCCTTCACCATGTCGTAGATCGTCAGGCAGGCGACGCTGACGGCGGTCAAGGCTTCCATCTCGACGCCGGTCTGCCCGGTGACCTTCGCCATCGCGCGCACCCGCACGCCGGGCAGGGTATCGTCGGTCTCGAGATCGACGGTGACTTTCGTCAGGTTGAGCGGATGACAGAGCGGGATCAGGTCGTGCGTGCGCTTGGAGGCCATGATGCCGGCCAGCCGCGCCGTGCCGAGCACGTCGCCCTTCTTGGCATTGCCGGCGATGACCAGCGCCAAGGTCTCCGGCTTCATCACCACACGGCCTTCGGCCACGGCGATCCTTTCGGTCGAGGCTTTGTCGGACACATCGACCATATGCGCTTCGCCGGAAGCGGAAATATGGGTCAAGCCTTTCTTGTCGCCTTTCACGCCCGCTGTCATACCGGTCGCCGCTTTGCCGCCTGCTTGCCGTGCAGCAGGTCATGCGTCGCCTTCGTCACATCGGCCTGGCGCATCAGGCTTTCGCCGACCAGGAAGGCATTGATGCCGGCATTGCCCAGCCGCACGCAATCCTCATGCGAGCCGATGCCGCTTTCGCCGACGATGATGCGATCCTGCGGCACCAGCTTGGAAAGCCGCTCGCTGACCTCGAGCGATGTGGCGAACGTGTGCAGATCGCGGTTGTTGATGCCGATCAGGCGCGTCTCGAGCGGCAGCGCGCGCTTCAGCTCGGCCTCGTTGTGAATCTCGATCAGCACATCCAGCTTCAGATCGTGTGCGGTCTTGTTGAGCGCTTTCGCGGTCTCGTCGTCGACCGCCGCCATGATGATCAGGATGCAGTCGGCGCCCCAGGCGCGCGCTTCATAGACCTGATAGACATCGAACATGAAGTCCTTGCGCAGCGCCGGCATCAAGGTGGCGTCGCGCGCCTGCGTCAGGAATTCCGGCTTGCCCTGGAATGACGGCTCGTCGGTCAAGACCGACAGACAGGCCGCACCGCCGCGCTGATAGGCTTGCGCCAGGCTCGGCGGATCGAAGTCCGGACGGATGAGGCCCTTCGACGGGCTGGCTTTCTTCACTTCCGAGATGAGCGCGAAATCGCCTTCAGCGATCTTTGTCTCGATGGCGTGCACGAAGCCGCGTGTTGGCGAGCGGTCGCGGATCGCACGCTCCAGTGCATGCACCGGCATGCTCACCTTGGCTTCCGAGATCTCCCGTCGCTTGTAGGTTTCGATCTTGTGCAGAATGTCGGTCATTGCGATCGTGCCTGAGCGTTAGAGCATCGTGCGAAAAAGTTGATGCCGGTTTTTCTAGGGGCGGTTGGTGACGTCGACCAGCTTTGCGAGCGCTGCTTTGGCACGGCCGTCGGCGATGGCCGCCGAGGCCAGCGCGACGCCTTGCCTGAGTTCATTGGCGCGGCCGGCGACGATGAGCGCCGCGGCGGCATTCAGCACGGCGATATCGCGATAGGGTGTCTGCGCCCCATCCAGCACCGCGCGCAACGCCTTGGCGTTGTGCTCGGGATCCCCGCCCTTGAGATCGGCCGGATTTGCGCGGGCGAGGCCTGCGTCTTCGGGCGTGATGTCGAACTGCTCGATCTTGCCGTCGTCGAGCGCAACGATGCGCGTTGCGCCCGTCGTGGTGATCTCGTCGAGGCCATCGGAGCCATGCACGAGCCAGGCGCGCGCGGAGCCGAGATTGCGCAGCACTTCCGCCATCGGCTTCAGCATGTCGGCGGAGAAGGCGCCGACGAGCTGGCGCTTGACCGATGCCGGATTGGAGAGCGGCCCGAGGATATTGAAGATCGTGCGGGTGCCGAGTTCGACGCGCACGGGCCCGACGTGGCGTGTGGCGGCGTGGTGGCTTGGCGCCATCATGAACCCAAGGCCGGTTTCCTTGAGGCAGGCTTCGATACGCTCCGGCGGCTGGCCGACAGCGACGCCGAGCGCTCCCAGCACGTCGCTGGCGCCGGAGCGTGACGACAGCGCACGATTGCCGTGCTTGGCGACGGGAACGCCGCAGGCGGCGACGATGAGCGAAGCCAGGGTCGAGACATTGTAGGAGCCAGAGCCATCGCCGCCGGTGCCGACGATGTCGATGGCGTCATCGGGCGCCTTCACCCGTAGCATCTTGCCGCGCATGGCGGCGACGGCGCCGGTGAGTTCGTCGACGGTTTCGCCGCGTACGCGCAGCGCCATCAGGAAGGCGCCCATCTGCGCCGGCGTCACTTCACCGGAAAGAAGGTTGTCGAAGGCAGCCTCAGCCTCCGGCCGCGTCAGGCTCGCGCCGGCCGCGACTTTGGCAATGATGGGCTTGAACGAATCCATTCAGAAAGCTCCGGTCACTTCGCCGCGCCGCTGCGCGACTGACGGTTGCGCGCATTCCAGTCGCGCGCGATTTCAAGGAAATTTTTCAGGATCAGATGGCCATGTTCCGACAGGATGCTTTCCGGATGGAACTGCACGCCGTGCACCGGCAGCGTCTTGTGCTGCAGCGCCATGATCAGGTCATCGTCCGTCGTCGCGGTGGCCTCGATCGCCTGGGGCAGGGTGTCGCGCTTCACCACCAGCGAATGATAGCGTGTCGCCGCGAAAGGCCCGTTGACGCCGCGAAACAATCCGGCGCCGTTGTGGGTGATTTCCGACAGCTTGCCGTGGATCGGAATCGGTGCGCGCACGACCTCGCCGCCGAATGCCTCGCCGATGGTCTGGTGGCCAAGGCAGACGCCCATGATCGGGATTGTCGCCGAGGCGGCGGCCACGAGATCAAGGCAGATTCCTGCCTCCCGCGGCGTGCACGGCCCGGGCGACAGGACGATGGCGTCTGGCTGCGAGGCCATCACCTCCGCAACGGAAATCTTATCGTTGCGATGGACGGTGACGGTCGCGCCGAGAGACCCCAGGTAATGCACCAGGTTCCAAGTAAAACTGTCGTAATTGTCTATCAGTGTGACGGAAGGCATGCGGGCCCCTGTTTCCCGGTTCTTTTCGGCTCTGGAAACGGCGAGGTCAAGCGTCCCGTTTTGGCTCGTTTTGACGCTGGGGCGGGTGCGGGGCCCTCGCTGGATCGGCCTCCAGGGCCGCCCGGGCAAAAGCGGGCGAGCGGGAGGCGCAAACGCCTCCCGCTGATCGCTGTGGCAGACGCTCAGTTCTGCACGTAGACCTTGCGAACTTTCTCGGTCAGGTCCGGGGGAAGGTTGGCGACTTGCGCCACGAGCTTTTGCAGGTCTTCGCCCTTCATCGGATCGAGGGTGCCGCGAATCTTGACGACATCGGCCTTGAGGTCCGGATCGGCCATCGTCGCGTCGAAGGCGCGGCGCAGCAGTTCGACACGCGCCGGGGGAACGCCCGGTGTCGTGAAAAACGAAGTTCCGACTTCAGCCGCGCTGACGATCGCTTCGATGACGCGCCTTTCCTCGTCATTGCGTGCGAACTCGACGGCAGCCGGCACATTCGGCAGTTCGGCGATGCGCTTGGCGGAAAACTGCACCAGCAGATTGACGTAACCGTCCGGCACCCAGGTGGGATGGGCGGCCTTGAGCGCTTCCCAGGCTGTCGAGTGTCCATCGACCTCGCCGCGTTCGACGGCCAGCATCGCCTCGTTTGACCCCTTGTATCCATTGACCAGCTTGAACTTCGTACCGAACATATTGTTCATCACGGTGGGATAGATGCCAACGGTCGATCCTGCGCCGGTCCCTGACAGGGTCACTTCCTTTTTCTGCGCTTCTGCGATCGTACCGACCCCGACGCTTTTCTTGACCATCACGATATTGACCAGCGGCGCGATGCGACCGATCCAGTTCAATTCGGCAGTCTTGTAGCGAACGCCACTCGTTCCGAGCTTCTCGTCGATCGCCAGGGTCGGCGCGCCGATGGCAATCGCCGATCCGTCCTTGGGCACTGACGCCGACATCAAATTCACTGCGACGAAGCTGCCAGCGCCAGGCATGTTGCGAGGAACGATGGCGGGGTTTCCAGGAATGTGCTTGGAGAAATGCGCCGCGAGCAGGCGGGCGTAAAGATCATTACTGCCGCCCGGCGGATAGCCGATGATCAGATCGAGGTTCTTGCCTTTGTAGAAAGTGTCCGGCGCCTGTGCGTGCGCGGAACAAAAGCCGCATGAGGCCACCATCGAGACCGCCAGTAATCCAGCCATTAATTCTTGGCCCAAAGCACGCTTGCTGATCATATCTGCTCCTCGCGATGCAGGGTGTTTACCAGACACCTCTTCGTAATGCCGGTATGTTCTTGGTGATATATCAGACGTTCTACAGCCTTGCCATAGGTGCATCGCAAGGATGTCTCGGTGCGATTAATAGCAGGGCCACTGTCATCGTTCCTTGATGAAAATGTCGCGCTTCCGTAAGGCAAACGTCAATCCGCTGTCGGCGAATCAGGCCATCCCATCGAGGTGCAGTTGAGATCTGCAACGGGAGTGGGCGATGCGCGCGACGCGCCGCAATATTCTGATGTCGGGCGTGGCCCTGGCCGGGTTGGCGACCTTGCCGGCCGCTTCGCCAGCCTCCCAGGCGACGTTCCCCGCCAATGATGCCAGCGGCCGTGTTCTCGAGGGGACACGGGGCATCGAAGGCGTTCTCGTTTCAAATGGCATCGATGTCGTTGCAACCGACAGCGAGGGCTTTTATCGGCTGCCGTTGCGCACTGAGCGCACGCTGTTCGCCATCAAGCCGGCGCAATACCGCTTCGCCTGTGATCCGCTCACCAACCTGCCGATGCACTATCGTCCTTACGGCGAGGCCGTTGCCTCCGGCCCTGTCGTTCATGATTTCATCCTGCAGCCCGGCGATGAGCCAGACCAGTTCGATGTCGTGCTGTTCGCCGACCCGCAGCCGGAAACCCATCGTCATATCGACCATATCCGCGATGGCGTCGTGCGCGCATTGGCTGACACGAATGCCAAATTCGGTCTGACGCTCGGCGATATCTGCGGCGACAATCTGGCTTTGCTCGACAGATACGATCGCGTCGTCGGCCAGATCGGTATTCCCTGGTGGAATGTCGGCGGCAATCACGATCTCGACTACGATGCCCGCGACAACGCCGGCGCGAGGCGGACATTCCGCGCCCGCTACGGCCCGAACTATTACGCCTTTCAATATGCCAAAGCCCTCTTCGTCATGCTCGACAATGTCGAGTATGCGGGCGCGCAGCCGGACGGATCGCCGGGAAGTTATCGCGGCCGCATCGGCGCGGCGCAGATGGCTTTTCTCGGCAACCTGCTGCAGCACTGGCCGAAAGACAGGCTGGTCGTGCTGGGCATGCATATTCCCTTGCGGACCAACTGGAACCCGCAAAGCGTGCGCGACAACACCGCTGACTGGCGGGAGCTCGTTGCGCTTCTGGCAGGGCGTCGCGCCGTCAGTTTCGCCGGCCATATGCATACGACCGAACATGCCTATCTTGCGGCGGAGGACGGCGGCGAAGAGAGGCATCATCACCACGTGCTGGCCGCGATCTGCGGCTCATGGTGGTCCGGCCCCGATGATTACAAGGGCATGCCGTTGGCCATGGGCTGCGACGGCTGTCCAAGCGGCTATCACATTCTCTCTATCGACGGCGCCGGTTACACGACGACGTTCCACGCGCTCGATGCCGCCGAAGGGCGCATGCGTGTGGAAGTTGTCGCGGGCGCTGGTGCGACCGATGTGTTCGTCAATCTCTTCGATGGCGGGCCGCTATCGAACGTGCATGTCCGCGCTATGAACGGAGAGAAAGTGCCGTTCGTGAAAGTGCGTCGCACGGATCCTTTGATTGAAGCGCACTATTTGAAAGCGGATCCGGATCGTCGCTCGTGGGTGAAGGCCGAACCCTGCGAACATCTCTGGCATGTGCGCCTGCCGCAATCTGCATCGCCATCTCAGATCACGCGGCTGCGGATAGAAGCGCGGGATGAATATGGCCGTTCGCTGAGTGATACGGTCATCGTCGAGCATACTTCCGAGGCGCAAGAAATGACCTCGCACGGCTGATGTTGGCCTACGCATTTGCGGCGCAAACAAGGCCTGCAGCGCTTTTCTTCGCAATAATGATATGCGCCAACAGCGGGAACGAGAGGTGTGCGCCGGCGTTTTATGCGGGCTGGGGAGCTCCACCATAATGGAGATGAACGATGTCAGATCAGGAACGTCCAGGCTCTGGACAGTCCGGTAACCCGCAGAAAACCTCCCAACCCGGGAAAAAGGCGGGCAAGCAAAGCGAACACCAGCAGAATCCGGGGCAACAGCAGCAGGGGCAGAAGCCCGGCGGCAATCCCCAGCAGGGTGGCTATTCCCAGGATCGTCAGAATCCGGGCAGCCAGAATCCCGGAAAATCTTAGCTAATTTTAATTCACGCGCTAAGCCTTCTCCCGCTCCGCGGGAGAAGGTGGCCCTTGCGCAGCAAGGGTCGGATGAGGGCGTCTTCTATTGCCCGCGTTTGGCGCTGGTGGCGAAGCGCACTGCCTCTTCGGCAGCGCGGAACAGGGCCTGCGCCTTGTTGATGCATTCGCGGTGTTCGCTCGCCGGAACGGAATCGTAGACGATGCCGGCGCCCGCCTGGGCATGCATCTTCCCGTCCTTGATGATCGCCGTGCGCAGCACGATGCAGGTGTCCATCTCGCCCGACGCGCCGAAATAGCCGATGCAGCCGGCATAGATGCCGCGCTTGTCGACTTCCAGCTCGTCGATGATCTGCATCGCCCGCACTTTCGGCGCGCCCGACACCGTGCCCGCGGGAAAGCCCGCTGCCAGCGCGCCGATCGTATCATGCGTGGGGTCGAGCTTGCCTTCGACATTGGAGACGATGTGCATCACATGGCTGTAGCGCTCGACGAAGAAACGGTCGGTCACGTCGACCGTGCCGATTTCGGCGACGCGGCCCACATCGTTGCGGCCGAGATCGAGCAGCATGAGATGTTCGGCGCGCTCCTTCGGATCGGCGAGCAGTTCCTGCGCCAGCGCTTCATCCTCGGCCGGCGTCTTGCCGCGCCAGCGCGTACCGGCGATGGGACGGATGGTGACCTTGTTGTCGCGCACGCGCACCAGAATTTCAGGGCTCGAACAGACGATCTGAAAACCGCCGAAATCCAGATAGCACAGGAACGGCGCCGGATTGACCCGGCGCAGCGCGCGATAGAGCGAGAAGGGCGGCAAATCGAACGGGCCGGTGAAGCGTTGCGACAGCACCACCTGAAAGATGTCGCCGGCGCGGATATATTCCTTGGCGCGATCGACCATGTCGAGAAAGCGCGCTTCGGATGTGTTCGAGGTCGGGGGCAGGGCGAGCAGATGCGGGTCGGCCGGCGGCGGCTTGTGCAGCAGGGGGGCTTCCAGCATGGCGACGATGGCATCGAGCCGCGCCTGTGCGCTCTCCCAGGCGGCGCGCGCGGCAACGCCTTGCTGCGGCCGCACCGGCGTGACGATCGATATTTCGTCGCGCACCGTGTCGAACACGATCATCATCGTCGGGCGGATCATCACCGCGTCAGGCACGCCGATCGGATCGGGCTTGGCGGGGGCCAGCGTTTCCATCTGGCGCACCATGTCATAGCCGAGATAGCCGAAGACACCGGCGGCCATCGGCGGCAGGTCGCCGCGCACGTCGATGATGGATTCGGCAATCAGCCCGCGCAAGGCGTCGAGCGGCTTTTCGGCGCACGGCTCGAAGGTGTCCGCACTGGTCAGGGCGCGGCGATTGATCTCGCAGCTCTCGCCCTGCGCCCGCCAGATGATATCGGGATCCATGCCGATCATCGAATAGCGGCCGCGCGCGGCGCCGCCTTCGACGGATTCGAGCAGGAACACGTTAGCGGCTTTGAGTTGCCTGCCGCTGGTCAGCTTCAGGAACGCCGAGACGGGCGTTTCGAGATCGGCGATCAAGGTCGTCGCCACCAGGACGCTCTTGCCGGCGTCAAACGCCTTGGTGAAATCCTCGTAACTTGTTTCCGACATGGGTCACAGTGCCCTAGTTGCTGTCGCCGCCAACAGCCATGCGCACGGCAGGCTCGTTGATCGAAACGCCGAGATCGTTCTGCAAGCGCGTGACATACTGATTGAGCACGTCCTCGCTCATCGACGCCTTCAGGCGGTCCTGGATGGTCTTCAGGCTATCGTCGTCGGCATTGAACGGCGGCGTCACCGAATCGATCACTTTGAAGATCACCCGATCGAGGCCGTCGGCGACCGAGGCGACAGCGCCGTTCGCGACGGAGAACACGCGGGCCATGACGGCGGACGAGACTTTCTCCGATCCGGTGCGCTTCACATCGTTCGCCAGCTCCACCGTGAGGTTGAGTTCCTTGGCGATGTCGGCGAGGTTTGCGCCTTCCTGCAGGCGCTTGGTGATATCGGCCGCCTTCTCCGACAGGATGCGCACGACTTCGTCGTCGTGCCAGCTCTTGGCCACCTGGTCGCGTACTTCCGCCAAAGTGCGCTCGCGGGCCGGATCGACCGCCTTGACCTCGAACCAGATATAACCGTTGTCGCGCGTCGTCAGCACGTCATTGTCGACGCCGACGTCGGAAGCGTAGACGGCGCGCAGCAATTGTTCGCGCTCGACCACATCGGGAATTTCCTTGCCGCTACCGTCGCGGCCGCTGGCGTCGATGCCCTCGATCGTGCGCGCTTCGAGGCCCACCGCCTTGGCCGCCTCGCTCAGCGATTTGCCGGAGGTGCGCTCATCCTCCACCTTGTCACGCAGGTTCATCACTTCGTCGCGCGCGCGCCGGGTGGCGAGTTCGGTCTTGATCTCCTGGGCGACCTCCGCAAACGGCTTCACCGTCTGCGGATTGATCTTCGCCACGCGCACCAGCACCGTGCCGAAATTGCCCTTGATCGGCTCGCTGGTCGCGCCTTCGGCAAGCGCGAAGGCCGCGTTGCCGATGGCGGCGTCGATGAAATCCTTCTTCGCCATGGTGCCGAGCGAAATGTCCTTGTCGGACAGCTTGCGCTCCGCGGCCACGCTCTCGAACGTCGCGCCAGCCTTGATTTTCGCCAACGCTTCGGTGGCCTGCGTCTCATCGGGAAAGACGATCTGCTGCACGTCGCGTGTTTCAGCCGTCGTGTATTTCGAGCCTTTGATCTCGTCGTAGTATTTTGTCGCATCGGCATCGGAAATTTTCGATGCGTCGGCGACGCCGGCCGGCGTCACGGCGAGTACGACGATGTTGCGATATTCCGGCGCGCGGAAGGCGAGCTTGCGGGCGTCGTAATAGGCGTTGAGCTGTTCATCCGTCGGCGCCGGGATTGTGCCGGCAGCGCTCTCGGGCAAGCGGATGAATTCGATGCTGCGGGTCTCGCTGCGGTAGCGATGGATGGCCTCGTTCAGGACTTTGGGGATCGGCAGGTTGCCGGACACCGAGTCCGCCAGTTGCTGGCGCAGATAGACGCGAATCTGCTCCTGAATGAAGCGCTGCTCATTGGGGAAGCCCGCATCGCGCAGCACATCCATGAAGCGCGTGCGGTCGAACTTGCCGGTCGGACCCTGGAAGGTCGGATCGCTGAGCAGCGATTGCGCGATGTCCGCATCGGACAGGGACAGCCCCATCGACTTCGTCTTCTGGTCGAGGGCCGCCTCGCCGATCATCCTCTGCAGGACGAGGCGATCGAGGCCGGCGGCGCGCGCCTGCTCGTTGGTGATCGGCTGGCGCGACTGGCGCTGCAGATTGGTCAACTGCGTCTGATAGGCAGCGCGATAGGCTTCGAGGCTGATTTCCTGCGAGCCGACCTTGGCGACGCGGCTGGCGCCAAAACCCTTGAAGATGTCGGCAATGCCCCAGACTGCGAAGCTCAAGATCAGGATGCCGAACAAGATCGTCATAATGGTCTTGCCGATCCAATTCTGAGAAATCCGCCGCATACTGTCGAGCATTGTGACCCATCCGATGAAAACGGCACGTGACGGAATCTTGACCGTCCCTTCGCGCCAGAGGGGCCTCAATAGCGTTCCCGGCGCTCTTTGCATAGGTTGTCAGGTCTGTTAACGGGGCAATTCAGAACGTTGCAGGAGCCAAAATGACCGATCGCCGCCGTCCGCTCGTCGCAGGAAACTGGAAAATGAACGGATTGCAGGCGTCATTGGCGGAAATCGACAGGATTGCCGGAGGTTACGGCGATGCGCTCCAGGCGCGGGCCGATCTGCTGATCTGTCCGCCGGCGACTCTGATTGCCGCCGCCGCGGCGCATGCGGGGGCGGCTTTGGGAATCGGCGGCCAGGACTGCCACCCGCGGCCCAGCGGCGCCCATACCGGCGATCTCTCGGCCGAGATGCTCAGGGACGCCGGCGCCTCCTACGTCATCGTGGGCCATTCCGAGCGCCGCGCCGACCATGGCGAGAGCGATGCGCTGGTCAAATCCAAGGCAGAGGCCGGCCTGAGGGCAGGGCTGAGCGTCATCGTCTGCGTCGGCGAGACACAGGCTGAGCGGGCGTCAGGGCAGACCCTGGATGTTATCGGCGGGCAATTGTCCGGCTCGCTGCCCCATGGGGCTACCGCCGCGAATTTGGTGATCGCCTACGAGCCGGTCTGGGCTATCGGCAGCGGCCTGACACCGACTGTGAAGGATGTGGCGCAGGTGCACGCCTTCATCCGCGCGGCGCTCGGCAAGGAACTCGCGGCTGCACGCATCCTCTACGGTGGCTCGGTGAAGCCTTCGAACGCCGCCGAACTGATGGCTGTCGCCAATGTGGACGGCGCCCTCGTCGGCGGTGCCAGTCTTATGGCGAAGGATTTTCTGGAGATTGCCGAAGTGTATCTGTGAATCCTTCTCCCGCCCTGCCGCGAGAAGGGTTTCTAGGATTTTACATCTTCGCCGTCGCCAGATACTCCTCACGCCTTGCCGCGATAGCGTCCCTGATCGCCGTGCCGTAGGTCTTCATCTCGTCGATCTCTTCATGCGTCAGGCGCTTGTCGATCGCTTCCACGGTGCTGGCGCGCGCCTTGGCGCGCATCCACCAGTCCTGCACGCGCGGCCGGCCGCCGATCCAGATATCGAGCAGGTTGAGATAATCGAGCCGCGCCACATAGGGCACCATGTTGATGTCGCCCAATGTATAGGACTTGCCGACGAGCCATTGCGAACCGTCGGTCAGGGCCGCATCCATCGACCTGAAGGCTTTTTCGAAATGGCCGATCGCTTGAAACACATAGGGGCTCTCGGCGCCCAGTTCGTAGGTCGAGAGAAACCGCGCGCGCCGTTCCGGATCGCCCACATTGGCGAAGCGCACCTGCCGCTGCTCCTCGGTCATGCCCTGCATTTTGTAGCGGAAATGCGCCGAGAAACTGATCTCGCGCGTCGCCTCGAAAATCTGTTCGTCGATCAGCTTCGACCACAGGCGCATGCGCGTGCGTGAAAACGGGTCGGCCGGCATCAGCGGTTTCTGCGGATAGGTTTCGTCGAGATACTCGCAGATCAAGGTCGACTCGACCACGGCCTTGCCGTCATCCACAAGCGTCGGCACCACGCCCTTTGGGTTCAGCTTCAGATATTCCGGGCTGTACTGCTCGTTGGTGAACAGATTGACGCTCTGCATCTCGTAAGGAATCGATTTCTCATCAAGGGTGATGAACACCTTCTGGGTGCAGATCGAATTGCGGGCCGTATACAGCTTGAGCATCGTTTCCTCGCCGATTTGAAGCGGCCCTTGCTGGCCGTCGACCGTTGGTATCATGACCGTAGGGAAGGGGTATGAGCCAGGTCAAAAACCCGCAAGATGTCAAAAATACCGAAGTGATGAGGAAAGCGCATCGCTTCCCTTGTCGTGTAGCCAAACCATAGGACATAATCAGGAAACCAGACAGCGGCGGCATCAGAACCGCGCCGAGGGGAGGAAAAATGTACGGAATTCTCAAATCCGGCCGGATACGCCCGGCAATCGCGGCGCTGGCGCTGGCGGCGGTCGCGCAGATTGGCTCGGCGGCCGCAGCCGACAAGGTGAAAATCGGCATCGTCGGCAGCGCCACCGACGTCATTCACATCCTGGCGGACAAGAACGGCTTCTTCCGCGAGCAGAATATCACGCCCGAATTCATCAATTTCATCTCGGCGACGACGATGATCGCGCCGCTTGCCAGCGGCGATCTCGATGTCGGCGGCGGCGGGCCGAGCGCCGGCATGTACAACGCGGCCATGCGCGGCATCAAACTGAAGATCGTCGCCGACAAAGGCTCGATGGCGCCCGGCAACGGCTTCATGCCGCTCATTGTCCGCAAGGATCTCTATACCAGCGGCAAGGTGCGCGGCCTTGGCGATCTCAAGGGCCTGAAAGTCGGCGATACGTCGAAAGCAGGCTCCGGCGATGTGACGCTCGACAAGGCCTTGCGGTCGGTCAATCTCACCTTCGACGATGTCGACAAGCTCTACATGGGCATTCCCCAGCTTGCCACGGCGCTGGAGAACGGCGCGCTCGATGCGACCTTCATGCTTGAGCCGATGGGAACCACCCTTGTGGCGAAGGGTAGCGCCGTCATGCTGGCGACAGGCGACAAACTTTATCCCAATCAGCAGCTCGCGGTCATTCTCTATGGCGAGGCCTTCGCGCAGAAACGCGATGTGGCGCAGCGGTTCATGAATGCCTGGGTGAAGGCCGCACGCATCTACAACGATGCGCTCAAGGATGGCCGCATCGCCGGCAAGGGCGCCGATGAAATGCTGCAACTGCTGGTCGAAAACACCAACGTCAAGGACAAGGAAGTCTATCGCCGCATGATCGCGCCGGCAATCAACCCCGACGGGGCGGTGAACGTGGCGGGCCTGAAGCAGGATTATCTTTTCTACAAGGGGCAGGGCTGGATCGAAGGCGATATCGATCCTGATTCCCTGGTCGACAATTCCTTCGCCAACCATGCCAGGGAGATTCTCGGCCCTTACAAGAAGCCCGAATGAGCGGGCTGCTCTCACAGGAAATCTCATGACTAGATTGTCCAGGCTTCTGCGTTTCGCGCCTGTTCTGCTGGCTGCGCTTGCACTCGGGCTCCCGGCGAAGGCGGCGGACTATCCGTCCGGTCCGATCCGTATCATCATCGCGCTGCCGCCCGGCGGCAGCGCCGATACGATCGGCCGCTATTTCGCCGAACATCTCAACCAGCGTTTCAAGCAGACCGTCATCGTCGAGAACCGCCCCGGCGCCGATGCCCTCATCGGTCCGACCTATGTCGCGAGATCGAAGCCCGACGGCCTGACCCTGTTGTTCGTGACGCCGTCCCTGCCGACCTTCCGGGCGCTGTTCAAGAACCCGGCCATCGATCCGGAAAAGGATCTGGTGGCGATCGGGCAGGTGGTCGCGAGCCCGTATTTCATCGCCATCCCCAGCAAGTCGCCGTTCAAGACCTTGCCGGATTTTCTCAACCATGTGCGGGCCAATCCGGGCAAGCTCAATGTCGGCGTGTTCGCCGCCGGCAATCGCCTGACCGTGGAGACGTTCAAGCGCGGCTACGGCCTCGACATGACGACGGTGTCCTATAAGGGAGAACAGCCGATGGCGGCCGCTCTGATGGCCGGCGAGGTCGATCTCGGCATCGCCACGGCGGTGACGACGGTGGCGCCGGCCAAGGAGGGCAAGCTGCGCATCCTCGCCGTGACCGGCAGCAAGCGGGCGCCGACCTTGCCCGACGCGCCGACGGTGGCTGAATCGGGCGCGACCGGCTTCGAGCCCGGCTCAATCTGGTTTGGCCTGCTGGCGCCGGCGGCGACGCCCAAGGACATCGTGAAAACCTTGTCGGAAGAAATCTTCGCCTTCGCCGCCCGGCCGGAATTGCCTGCGAAGCTCGAACCCTTCGGCTTCGTGCCGGCGCCGACCTCGACCGCCGATTTTACCGCGCTGATCGCTCGGGAGGCGCAGAACGCCATAGATTCGGCCAAGGCTGCGGGCATAGAGCCGCAATAGGGCGTCACTTGGGGTAATTGGGCGTCTTATAGGGCGTCTTGGGGTTCCCATGCCCTCTTGCATCGTGTAAGAGGCCGCACCAAGTAGCGTTTTGCTTGAGATTGCGGACTTTCGTTCGCCAGATCCCGGAAAATCCATGGATACCGTTCTGATTGTCGTTCATCTTATGGTCGTGATCGCGCTTGTCGTGGTCGTGCTTCTGCAGCGCTCCGAGGGCGGCGCGCTGGGCATGGGCGGCGGGGGCGGCTTCATGACCGGCCGCGGCCAGGCCAATGCGCTGACCAAGGCGACCGGCATTTTGGGCACGATCTTCTTCTTGACCAGCCTGACCTTGACTGTGATGGCCAATATCCACCGCGCGCCGCGCTCGGTGCTCGACGGCGCCACGCCGACCACCACCTCGGCACCGGCCCAGCCGGGCGCGCAACCTGGAGCACCTGCCCAGGCTCCGGCCGGCGGATCGCTGCTCGACCAACTGCGCGGCATCGACAATGGCACGCCGGCGCCCGCGCCTGCTGCCCCGGCGGCTCCGCAGCCGCCACAGCCGCCGCAACAGTAAGGTTGGGTTTTGAGTTGTTCAGGGGCCGGTTCGCCGGCCCCTTGCTTTTGGGCAGGTGGCGAGAAATCGCTAGCCTGTGGATTTCGCTGGGTAAGCCAAGGATTGGCTCCCCGAATCGTTGAAACAGGGATAGGTCAAAGTCCCCATGGCCCGGTTTGTATTCATCACTGGCGGCGTGGTCTCCTCGCTCGGAAAAGGTCTCGCCTCGGCGGCTCTCGGGTCGCTCCTGCAGGCGCGCGGCTATACCGTGCGGCTACGCAAGCTCGATCCTTACCTCAACGTCGATCCGGGCACGATGAGCCCGTATCAGCACGGCGAAGTCTTCGTCACCGACGACGGCGCCGAGACCGATCTCGATCTCGGCCATTACGAGCGTTTCACCGGCACGCCGGCGCGCAAGTCCGACAACATCACCACCGGGCGCATCTATCAGGAGATCATCACCAAGGAGCGCCGCGGCGACTATCTTGGCGGCACTGTCCAGGTCATTCCCCACGTCACCAACCACATCAAGGAATTCGTGCTGGAAGGGAACGAGGGCGTCGATTTCGTCCTCGTCGAGATCGGCGGCACCGTCGGCGACATCGAGGGCCTGCCGTTCTTCGAGGCGATCCGCCAGCTCGGCAACGACCTGCCGCGCCAGCATTGCATCTACGTGCACCTGACCCTGCTGCCGTATATCCCCTCGGCCGGCGAGGTGAAGACCAAACCGACCCAGCATTCGGTGAAAGAGCTGCGCTCGATCGGCATCCAGCCCGATATCCTGCTGTGCCGCACCGATCGTGAAATCCCCAAGGAAGAACGCCGCAAGCTCGGCCTGTTCTGTAACGTGCGCGAGAGCGCCGTGATCGAGGCCCGCGACGTCGGCAACATCTACGACGTGCCGCGCGCCTATCACGAGGCGGGGCTTGACCGTGAAGTGCTGGCCGCCTTCGGCATCGAGCCGGCGCCCAAGCCCGACATGCGGCGCTGGAACGAGGTGGCGGCCCGCATCCACAATCCCGAGGGCGAGGTCACCATCGCCGTCGTCGGCAAATACACCGGCCTCAAGGACGCCTATAAATCGCTGATCGAAGCCCTGGCCCATGGCGGCATCGCCAATCGGGTGAAGGTGAAGCTCGACTGGATCGAATCCGAAATCTTCGAGAAGGAAGATCCCTCGCCCTATCTCGAACAGGTCAACGGCATCCTTGTGCCGGGCGGCTTCGGCGAGCGCGGCTCGGAAGGCAAGATCCTGGCGGCGCGCTTCGCCAGGGAACGCAAGGTGCCGTATTTCGGCATCTGCTTCGGCATGCAGATGGCGGTCATCGAGGCGGCGCGTTCGCTCGCCGGCGTGACCCATGCCAGCTCCACTGAATTCGGCCCCTGCGCCGAGCCGGTCGTCGGCCTGATGACCGAATGGATGCGCGGCAACGAGCTGGAAGTGCGTCGCCAGGGCGGCGACCTCGGCGGCACCATGCGCCTGGGCGCCTTCCGCGCCGAGCTCAAGCAAGGCTCGAAGATCGCCGACATCTATGGCGCAACCGAGATTTCGGAACGCCACCGCCACCGCTACGAGGTCAACACGGCCTATCGCGAACGGCTCGAGGAAAAGGGCCTGGTCTTCGCCGGCCTGTCGCCCGACGGCCTGCTGCCGGAGACGGTGGAATTCGCGGACCATCCCTGGTTCATCGGCGTGCAGTACCATCCCGAACTGAAATCGCGGCCGTTCGAACCGCATCCGCTGTTCGCCAGCTTCATCGCCGCGGCGATGGTGCAGAGCCGGTTGGTGTGAAAGGCGGTTGCGCCGGGCTTCGGTAGCAGTCCGGTGCAAACATGAGCCTTTCTCATCTTGTCCGGAAGCTGCAAAAAAATTCTGCGGGCCCCCCTTGAAGCTGTTTCCAAGCCCACCAAATTTCGGGCCGCCGAGGCCTTCACAGCTCGGCCGGGCGCCGTAAGGCGCATTCGTATCCATGTTGCTTTTAGGAGAATGTGGCTATGAGAACCTTCGACTTCACCCCCTTCTATCGTTCCACCGTCGGCTTCGATCGCCTATTCGACATGTTGGACGCTGGCCAGGCCCGTTCGGACTGGCCACCCTACAACATCGAGAAAAGAGGCGAGGATCAGTACCGGATCAGCATGGCGGTCGCGGGCTTTGCCCCAAACGAGATTGAGCTGACCCAGCACGGCAATACCCTTGTCGTGGCCGGCGAGAAAAAAGCCGAGAAGGACCAGCGCGAGATACTCCACCAGGGGATCGCCTTCCGCCACTTCAGACAGACGTTCAACCTGGCAGATCATGTGAAGGTCGTTGCCGCCAATCTCGAGAACGGCTTGTTGTCCGTCGAACTGGTTCGCGAAGTGCCGGAGCAACTAAAGCCTCGCCGTATCGCGATCGGGGCCTCTATTTCCACGCCGGTGCCGGCGCAGGACAATAAGCCCATCGAGCTCGATCAGAGCGTCGATCATCCGAGCAAGGCGGCCTGAGTCCGCTTTCCTTCAAACACTGCGGTCCACCTCCCGGCCTCGGCCGGGAGGTTCTGATTGCGGAGAACGGAGATGAAACAGCTATTTGAATCTTCACCGGCCATCGACAGCCCAGTTCAGTCGGACTGCAGGAGACCGATGTTCGGCCATCCCGACGAAGTTTTGAGCAGTCCGGATCTGACCCTGGCGGAAAAGCGGGCGATCCTGGCGGCATGGGTCTCCGATGCCCGTGCAGTCGAGAATGCGCCTTCGCTAAGACTGCTAGACAATGGCGCGACTGTCAGCATCGACCTCATTTTGGAGGCTTTGAAGTCGCTCGACAAGGGCGGGGGTGTAGCGAGACAACGATCACGAAAATCGCATCACCTGCCGCCGATCACCAGACGCAAATCCCATGCTGTTCCCGATTGGTTGCGCCGGGCTGTTCGACTCGACCATTTCGACAACGATGACGACGATCCGCCGTCCGCTCCGGCATCGGCTGCCATCCCGCTGCGGCTGCGCCCGCCAAAGACGGAGGCTCTCCAGATATTGTGCGGCGGCAGATTGCTCCAGGCCGCCAGATAGAGGGCCACCTGTCATCCCCGTTGGGGGATGACAGACCTCACGCTTCAACACGCCGCATCGTCGTAACGCCCGGCTTCCTCACCTCGAGCCCTTCCGGCCTCCCGCATCCACCACACGGAGGATGGCATGGATCATGCTTACAAAAAAGGCAGGTGACGACAACGCAGAGGACGGCACATGAAGCTTGGGTACTGGGTGGGCGCGGCCGCGCTTCTGGCCGCCGGCGCGATGCCGGCCGCCGCGCAGGAGAAAGTCACGTTTCTGACGAGCTGGAAAGCGCAGGCCGAACATGGCGGCTATTATCAGGCTCTGGTGAAGGGCTATTACAAGGACTGCGGCGTCGACATGACGATCCGCCAGGGCGGCCCCGGCATCGATCCGGCGCAATTGCTCACTGGCAAGGCAGTCGACTTCACGCTGTCCTCGCACATCGACGCCATTCTGCACATGAATGCGGCCGGCTTTCCGGCCAGAGCTCTGACCGCTGCCTTCCAGATCACGCCTCAGATCCTGATGGCGCACGCCGACAGCAACATCAACAGTTTCGAGGACATGAAGGGCCATCCCATCATGATCTCGGCGGGATCGCGCTCCACCTACTGGCCTTACTTCCGCAAGAAGTTCGGCTGGGAGGAGACGCAGCTTCGCTCCTATACCGGCCAGCTCGCGCAATGGCTGTCGGACAAGAACATCGTCCAGCAGGGCCTGCTGACCAATGAGCCTTTCCTCGTGAAGAAGGAAGTCGGCTGGGCGCCGAAAGTCTTCCTGCTGGCTGATGCCGGCTACCGCACCTACAGTTCCATCCTCACCACCTCCCAGGACCTCATCGACCAGAAGCCGAAGGTCGTGCAATGCGTCGTCAGCGCGACCAACAAGGGCTGGGTCGATTTCATGACCGGCGATCCGACGCCGGCGCTTGAGGCGATCAAGAAGGAAGCGCCCAACAATACAGATGAGCTGATGGCCGACACCATCAGGCTGATGAAGGAACGCAAGCTCGTCATGAACGAAGACACGGAGAAGATGGGCTTCGGCGTCATGACCGAGGAACGTTGGAAAGCACACTACGACATGCTGCGGGAACTCAACATCCTCAAGACCGATGTCGATTACAAGAAGGCGATGGCGATCCAGTTTTTGAAGCCTGCAACCAATTGAAGCCAGACCCAGCCTCGGTGTCATTCCCGCCAAGCGAAGCGCAGAGCGGGAATCCGGGGCAACATGACGTCCCTGTGGCGGCTCTTGACTTCTGGCTTCCCGCTCGCGCCTCCGGCGCGTCGGGAATGACACGGTGGCTCTTGGTAATACTCTAGGGAGTTCTTATGACTGGCCATTCGCACTCTTTCATCTCCATGCCGAAGGATAGCTCCTACCGCATCGTCAATGCGCGCGTGCCCGCCGATCTCGTCCCCGTGCTTGCCGGGGCTCCTGCGATCGATGGCATCACCGATTGCGAGCTCGTGGTGGCGAACGGCAAAGTCGATGTTATCGGGACGCCGGAGACGCTGCCCGCCACACCTGGCCTTGAAACGATCGATCTCGACAACGGCATCGTCATGCCGCGCTTCGTCGAGGTGCATACCCATCTCGACAAGAGCCATATCTGGCCGCGCATCCAGAACGAGAACGGCACGGTGCTTGGCGCCCGCAAGGCGATCGAGTTCGACCGCGAGCGCCGCTGGACTGCGGAAGACGTGCGCCAGCGCATGGATTTCTCGCTGCGCTGCGCCTATGCGCACGGCACCGGCGCCATCCGCACCCATATCGATTCCTACGGCAAGCAGACGGCCATTTCATTTCCGGTGTTTGCCGAGACGCGTGAGTTGTGGAAGGACCGGATCGCGCTTCAGGCCGTCGCGCTGTTTCCGACGACCGTCGCCGTCAGGGACGAGGCGCAGTTCCGCAACATCGCCGATATCGTCGAAAAGCACGGCGGCATCATGGGCGGCGTCACGGCGCCGGGCGGGCAGCTCAGCGACACCGTCGACGAGGAACTCGACCGTCTCTTCCAGATGGCGGCATCGCGCGGCCTCGAAGTCGATCTCCATGTCGACGAGACGACGATGACCCACGTGCGCACCTTGGAGAACATCGCCGACGCGGCACTGCGCAACCGCTTCAAGGGCCGCATTCTCTGCGGTCACTGCTGCTCGCTGTCGTTGATCCCGGACGAGGATTTCAGGCGCATTGCCGGCAAGCTTGCCGAGGCCGATATCGCGGTGGTGTCGCTGCCCATGGTCAACATGTACCTGCAGGATCGTGGCGACCGGCGCACGCCGCGTCTGCGCGGCGTCGCGCCTTTGCATGAACTGGCGGAAGCGGGCGTCCGCGTCATGGTGTCGAGCGACAACACGCGCGATCCCTATCATGCCTACGGCGATCTCGACATGCTCGAAGTCTTCCGCGAAGCGACGCGCATCCTGCACTTCGATCATTCGGAGCGGTCGTGGACGCGCATGCTCGGCGCGGCGCAGGCCGAGCAGATGGGCCTGAAGCAACATGGTCTGATCGCAGCCGGCCAGGCGGCCGATCTGGTGCTGACCCGGGCCCGCACGTTTCAGGATCTGTTGACCCGCCCGCAGTTCGACCGCGTCGTTCTGGTCAATGGTCGCCAGATCGATACGAGACTTCCGGACTATCGGGAGCTCGATCATCTCTACGGCAAGGCCCCCATACCCGCGCCCGCCTTGGCCGGGTGAGTTCGACCATATCGAAGCGTCAGGCTTTGAGAGGCTCAACCTCGATCGTCACATGCGACAGATCGTGGATATGCGCGAGCTTATGGCGGTAGTGTGAGGGCGCTCGCGGCTCGCTCGATGCGATCGATACGATCGCACCATGATGGCCGGGTCCGAGCTGCCAGACGTGCAGATCGGTGATTGTCTCGCCAGGCGCCTCAATGGCGCTGCGGATTTCATCCGGGAGATCTTCGCCTGGCGGAACATAGTCCAGCAGCACGCCGCCGGCGTCGCGGATGAGGCCCCAGGACCAGCGGGCGATGACCAGCGCGCCGACGATGCCCATGGCCGGGTCGAGCCAGAGCCAGCCGTAGAGGCCGCCCGCCGACAGGGCCGCAATCGCCAGAACCGACGTCAGCGCATCGGCGAGGACGTGCATGTAGGCTGCCCGAAGATTGTTGTCGCCGCTGTGATGGTCGTGCCCATGATGATGGTGGCCGTGATGATCATGGCCGTGCTCTTCCTTCAATAGCCAGGCGCTGACCAGGTTGACGATCAACCCGATGACGGCGACCGTGATCGCCTGCGGAAAATCGATCGGCACGGGAGCCTGGAAGCGCAGAAAGCTTTCCCAGCCGATCAAGAGCGCGATGAGGGCCAGCACGATGGCGCTCGCGAATCCGCCGAGGTCGCCCAGCTTGCCGGTTCCGAAGGTGAAGCAGCGGTTGTCGGCGTTCCTGCGCGCGTAGAGATAGGCCAGTGCCGTGATCAGCATGGCGGCCGCATGCGTGGACATGTGCCAGCCATCGGCGACAAGCGCCATCGATCCGTAGATCGTGCCGGCGACGATCTCCACCACCATCATCGTGGCCGTCAGGACGATGACGAACCAGGTGCGGCGCTCGTTGCGCTCATGGCCTTCGCCGAGAAAGACGTGGCTGTGACCGCCATTGGCTGGATGTTCGTGAGCCGTTGCGTTCATTTCAAGTACATTTTCACGACCTCGATAAGCTCGGTCGCGCCTTTCTGGGCGGCAGTCTTGTTTTCGGCCTGCATGACGTGCTCGCGGATATGATCCTCGATCAGTTCGGACGTCAGTCCGTTGACGGCGCCACGCACGGAGGCCACGAGATTGAGGACGTCCCCGCACGGAGCGCCGGTTTCGAGCGCGCGCTCGATCGCTTCCATCTGGCCTTTCAGCCGTCGGATGCGGGCCAGGAGTTTGGGCCTTTGCTGTACTGTATGTCCCATAATATAGGGGGGTACCCTATATTAATCGGGCACGCAAGTTTTCGCGGCCCGGGTTTCAACCCTGGGGCGATGCAGGCTTTGAATCTTGGCGCCGTCAATACGCGTTCTTGGTCGTCACCAGCGACAGCGGCGTCTGGGCGAGAATGCGCAGGTCGAACAGCAGCGACCAGTTCTCGATGTAGAAGAGATCGTGCGCCACGCGCTGTTCGATCTTCTCCACGGTGTCGGTCTCGCCGCGCCAGCCGCTGATCTGCGCCCAGCCTGTGATGCCGGGCTTGACCTTGTGGCGGGCGAAATAACCTTCCACCACCTGGTCGTAGATATGGCCGGCGGCGTGGGCCTGCAGCGCATGGGGGCGGGGGCCGACGAGCGAGAGTTCGCCGCGCAGCACGTTGATCAATTGCGGCAGTTCGTCGAGCGACGAGCGGCGCAGGAAGCGGCCGACGGGCGTGACCCGCGGATCATCGCGCGTCACCTGTTTGGCCGCGGCGAAGTCGCTCATATGCGTATACATCGAGCGGAATTTCAGCACGTCGATACGCTCGTTGTTGAAGCCGTAGCGGGCCTGCTTGAAGAATACCGGCCCCGGCGATGTGACTTTTACCGCCAGCGCGATCACCGCCAGCAGCGGCGACAGGATCACCAGAGCCAGGGCGGATATCACCCGGTCCTCGATCGCTTTCAAGGCCACCGACCAGTCCGACATCGGCTTGTCGAACAGCGGCAGGAACGGCACGTCGCCGATGTAATTGTAGGAGCGCGCGCGCAGTTTCAATTTGCTGCCGAGCGCGCTGATGCGCACGTCCACCGGCAGCACCCAGAGCTGTTTCAGCAGCATCAGGATGCGCTGCTCGGCGCTGAGCGGCAAAGCGATGATCAGCAGGTCGACGCGCTGGTCGCGGCAGAAGGCGACGAGATCGTCGAAGCGGCCGAGCTTGACATAGCGGCCGATCTTCTCGGGCGAGCGCAGCTTGTCGCGATCGTCGAACAGGCCGAGAATCTGGATGGCTTCACCGGCGGTCTTGTCGAGGCGGGCGATCAGGTCTTCAGCGGCGTCACCGCCGCCGACCACCACCGTGCGTCGCGCCAGCCTGCCGTCCTTGCGCCAGCGCGCAAGCACCAGGGCGGCGCCGGCGCGCGAACAGATGCACCCCAGCCAGCCGCACATGAACCAGAGGCCGGCCCAGTTGCGCACCGGGGCGATGTCGGTTTCGGCGAAGACGCAGAGGACGAGAAAGCCCGCCAGCGCCAGCAGGAGCGCCAACCCGGTTTCACCTGCTTGTTTCGTCGGCTGCGACAGGGCGGGAATCGTATAGCCCCAACGCGCCCGGATGATCAGCATGGCGGCTAGCGCCACAAGGAGAAGCGTCGCGGCAAGATTCCACGCAGACGCAAAAGCCGTTGCCGGATGATGGCGAAAGGCGATCAGCCCGCCGGCGACGATCGACAGACCGTCGAGCAGCAGAATCGTGGCAATGACGGTGGATTGGGAAATCAGCCGGTGGGGCGCCACGACAGGGATATCTGTCGATGCGCCGGTCTCCCGACTGTCGGATACCGCCGGATGGACCGAAAAGGCTGGTTGGCGCGTCGGCGCATGCATCTGTAAATCCGTGCGTTTCGAAGATTGGACGGCCAGTTTGGCGTCAAAGGTGTAAAAACTCGCTAAGGGATAGGCTGAACCAGATATGAAATATGGTATTATAATACCTCATTCAGAATCTGGCTGCAGCGCAGTAATTTTTGCTTTTTTAACGCTCTGCAAGTTGACGTATCGGAATACCGCCCGTATAAGCCGCCATCCTTCAAGCAGGATCGGGCAGGGCTGACGCGCTGTTTCGGCGGTCAAGTCCCGAACTGCAATTTCACGGATTCAAGTCTCATGTACGGAAAAACGACTACGACGAAAACCGCCGAGGTCGAGAAGAAGTGGGTGGTGATCGACGCCAAGGGTCTTGTCGTGGGCCGTCTTGCGACGCTCATCGCCATGCGCCTTCGCGGCAAGCATCTCCCGTCCTTCACGCCCCATATGGATGATGGCGACAATGTCATCGTCATCAACGCCGAGCAGGTGGTGCTCACCGGCCGCAAGCGCGACCAGAAGATGTACTACCACCACACCGGCTTCATCGGCGGCATCAAGGAACGCTCCGCCAAGTTCATTCTCGAAGGCCGCTTTCCCGAGCGGATCGTCGAGAAGGCCGTAGAACGCATGCTGCCGCGCGGTCCGCTGGGCCGCAAGCAGCTCGGCAACCTGCGCGTCTACAAGGGTGGCGAACATCCCCATGCCGCTCAGTCCCCGGTGGCAATCGACGTCGCCGCTCTCAATCGCAAGAATTCAAGGAGCGCCTGATCATGGCCGAGACCCTTTCATCGCTCCAGGACCTCAAGAGCGCCACGTCCGCCTCGGAAGATGCGCCGAAGCGTGAGCAGAAGCTCGACAAGTATGGCCGCGCCTATGCCACCGGCAAGCGCAAGGACGCGGTCGCCCGCGTCTGGATCAAGCCGGGCTCCGGCAAGATCACCATCAACGGCCGCGCCTTCGAAGTGTACTTCGCGCGCCCCGTGCTGCGCATGATCGTCAACCAGCCGTTCGGCGTCGCCAACCGGGTTGGCCAGTATGATCTGACGATCACCTGCGCCGGCGGCGGTCTGTCCGGCCAGGCCGGCGCCGTGCGTAACGGCGTCTCCAAGGCGCTGACCTACTACGAGCCCGATCTGCGCGGCGCGCTCAAGAAGGCCGGCTTCCTGACCCGTGACTCGCGCACCGTCGAGCGCAAGAAGTACGGCCACAAGAAGGCCCGCAAGAGCTTCCAGTTCTCGAAGCGCTGATCCAGCCCTTCGACCTGCGGTTCTGCAGTTCAACCCGATCGGTCCATGGCCGGTCGGGTTTTTCTTTGCGCGCGTTTTCACGCTATGATGGACGTATGACGGAATAGAACAAGACAGCCGAATGGAGAGCAACACATGAAACGCATTGTTGTTCTGGGCGCTGGATTTGCCGGTCTCTGGAGTGCGATCGGTGCGGCGCGCAAACTCGATGAGCTTGGCGTCACGCGCGACGGGATTGAAGTGGTCGTCGTCAACAAGACGGCGTTTCACAGCATCCGCGTTCGCAATTACGAGGAACAGCTTCAAGACACCATCGTGCCGTTGTCGGAGGTGCTCGATCCGGTGGGGGTACGCTGGATCGAGGGTGATGTCGCCAATATCGATGTCGATGCAAAAACCATTGTGATCGATACCGGCAGCGGACAGAAGAGCCTGGCGTTCGATCGCCTGGTCTTCGCCATGGGCAGCAGGCTGGCGCGGCCGTCGATCAAGGGACTGAGCGCTTATGCCTTCGATGTCGATACCTATGACGGCGCGAGACGGCTGGAAGCTCATCTCGCCGACCTGCCGTCACTGAAAGCACCCGGGCGATATACCGCGCTCGTTATCGGCGCGGGCCTGACAGGCGTCGAGATCGCTGCGGAACTGCCAGGGCGGCTTCGCGAACTGACAGGCGAGCGCGGTTCCGGCGAAGTGCGAGTTATTCTCGCCGACAGGGCGCCACGCATCGCCCATGAAATGGGCGAGGCGCAGCCCGTCATCGTCGAGGCTTTGAACGCGCTTGGGGTCGAGATGATGCCGTCGTTTCAACTGCGCGAGATCGACGCGCAGGGTGCGGTCCTTGACACAGGCGAGCGCATCTTCGCGTCGACCATCATCTGGTGCGGCGGCATGCAGGCGCATCCGATGACCGGCGCCTTCGCGGTGACGCATGACCGGTTGGGACGTCTTCCTGTCGATTCTTATCTGCGCGTCTCCGGCGCAAGCGATGTCTTCGCCGCGGGAGACGCCGCCAGCCTGCTCATCGATGGTCGCCACGAGACCGTGATGTCGTGCCAGCACGGCCGGCCCATGGGGCGGTTCGCCGGCCATAACGTCGTCTGCGATCTTCTCGGGCTCGACATGCTGCCCCTTCGTATCGACTGGTATTCGACGGTTCTCGATCTCGGCCCCTGGGGCGCCGTCTACACGTTCGGCTGGGACCGGAAGCTGGTGGCGCAGGGCATGGCGGCCAAGCGCGTCAAGCAGCTCATCAATCGCCAGCGGATCTATCCGCCCCGCACCGGCCGCAAGGACGATCTCTTCGCCGCGGCGAAGCCCGCGGTGGACGATCCGCCGAAATTCCCGGGCGTGGGTCACGGAGATGTCGCGAAAGCGGAGCAGGTGGCGGCCGGCCCGCAATAGACTGGTACGCCAAATAGCCACAATTTTTGCGGCATCTGCAAAGGGCGGCGCGAGCCGTCTTTTACCATTTGTGCGTTGGCGCACATGTATGCAGTTGCATGGCTGTCAAAGGGAGTACATTGGCCGTTTCAGGCTATGACGTTTCGCGGGACCGGTGCCGGCCCCGGCAAGATGCGTTTCATTTATTCGATATCTAACGTCCGCACAGGAGTTGCCCGTGATGCTTTCGCCCTTCCGTCCCTTCCTGCTGACCGTCGCGACCGTTTTCGCCGTGCAGCCGCTGACCGTCATGGCGCTGGAAAATCTCACCTTCGACAATGTGCGCGTCGAAGCGCCCGACGGCAAAGGCAGCGTCCTGTTCAAGCGCATTGATTTTTTTGATACCAACCTGAGCCGCGACGACGCCTCGAGACTGTTTGCTGCCGGTCTCTCCAAGGACGAATATGTCGCCATCCTGTCGAAGGCCCAGGCGAAGCGCATTTCCGCGCCGGAAATCCTCGTCGAACCGAAGGGCGAGCGCAGCGGCGCCATCACCGTCCGTTCCTACGAGGTCGTCGGCCTCGACCAGGGGCGGTTCCAGAAGGCCTCGGTTGCCGGCTTCGACGGCACGATCACCGACAAGGGCGGTACGGGAACGGTGAAGTCCGGGCCGATCGTTCTGGAAGACGGCGATTTCTCCAAACTGTTCATCGCCGTGAAGGACGGCGATGTCGCCAATGGCGTTGCGCGCCTCGGCAAGTTTTCGTGGACCGGCCTCGACCTTCAGGTGCCCGCCAAGGACACGCCTGCCAGTGCGCCCGGCGGCAATCTCTACAAAGTCGCCATGGCGTCCCTGAATGGCTCGACGATCTATGACGGCGATACGCCGACGCAGAGCAAAGGCGAAATGAAAGGGTTTTCCTTCGAACCGCCGAAGGCTTCGGAGGCAGGGCGCGGCCTCGTCAAGTTCGGCTACGACCGGATCGAGGGTGGCGCGACTCTCAGCGGCAATTACGATGCGGCGAAGAAGACCTATTCCTTGGTCGATTATACGATCACCGGCGTCAACGCCGGCGCGCTGAGCTTCAGCGGCAGTTTCGGCAACATCGGCAAGGACGCCTTCGTCGGCGGCAGGAATGAGCGTCTGGCCGCGCTTGTTCAGGGCGACGTCAGTGATCTGACTTTGCGCTTCGTCAACCAGGGCCTGTTCGACAAGGCGGTTGAATTCTATGCCGCTTCGGTGAACCGCAAGGCGGCGGACGTGAAGAGTGAATGGGCTGTTGCCGTCACCGGCATGCTGCCGATGATGCTCGGTGGCGATCCGGCGGCCTTGAAGATGGCGGAGGCGGTCAACACGTTCATCCGCGATCCGAAAAGCCTGACGGTGGCCCTGAAAGGCAAAAACGGGCCCGTCCGCTTCCAGGACGCGATGAGTTTGCGCGATCCCGTCGCCTTTTTGTCAAAAGTGCAGGTTACGACGACCGCAAACCAATAAGGCAAGCTGGCGAGACTTCTTGACTCGCCGGCAGGGCTCAGCCAATGGCTGAGCCCTTAACGGAGAAGAGAAGGACGTACGCCATGGTGGCGGAAGTGTTGGCGGATGTATTGGCCGCGAAAGTATTCATCGACGGTGAGGCTGGAACCACGGGTCTGTTGATCCGCGAGCTTCTGGGCGCGCGCCGCGATGTCGAAATCGTCTCCATCGATCCCGCCAAACGCAAGGACACCGCCGCCAAGAAGGATCTCCTGGCCGGCGTCGACCTGACGATCCTGTGCCTGCCCGACGACGCGGCGAAGGAATCGGCGGCCCTCGTGGCGTCCCTTGGCGCCCGTGGTCCCAAGGTGCTCGACGCCTCGACCGCCCACCGTGTCGCCCCCGGCTGGGCCTATGGATTTCCCGAGCTCGCCGACGGCCAGGCGGACGCAATCCGCGCGGCCCGGTTTGTCGCCAATCCCGGTTGTTACGCCACCGGCGCCATCGCGCTCATCCGGCCGCTGGTCGACGCCGGCATTCTGCTGCCGGACTTCCCGGTGACGATCAATGCTGTCTCCGGCTACAGCGGCGGCGGCAAGTCGATGATCGCCGAATACGAGGCGCGCACCGCGCCCGATTTCGAGCTCTATGGTCTTGGCCTCGAACACAAGCATCTGCCGGAAATCCAGCATTACGGAAAGCTGTCGCGGCGCGCCATTTTCGTGCCGTCGGTGGCTGATTTCCGCCAGGGCATGCTGGTTTCGATTCCGCTGCATCTCGATAGCTTGCCGGGCAAGCCGACGGGGGCCGACATCGAGGCCGCTTTGGACAAGCGCTATCAAGGCGGCTCGTTCGTGCGGGTCGTGCCGGCTGCCGAAGTGGCCGGGGAGCGCGGCAAGCTCGAGGCGGAAGCGCTCAACGACACCAATCAGATGGAACTGCGTGTCATTGCCAACGAGAAGCACCGGCACGCCGTGCTGATCGCCAAGCTGGATAATCTCGGCAAGGGCGCCTCGCGCGCCGCCGTGCAGAACATGGAACTGATGCTGGGCCTCTGATCCTTCTCCCGTTACACGGGAGAAGGTGGCCCTTGCGCAGCAAGGGGCGGATGACGGGCGAGCAAAACTAAAAATCCGCCTGCGTTGCAGGCGGTACATCTCGTTCAGTCCAAGGATTTGGGATTGCACCCTCATCCGACCCTCGCGATGCGAGGGCCACCTTCTCCCGCGGAGCGGGAGAAGGGTTCGCGCAACCTCTACGCGCCCTTGAACGCCACGACCTTGCTGGTCTGCTGGCCGATGCCGTCGATGCCGAGCGTCACCACGTCTCCCGCCTTCAACCAGTTCGGCGGCTTGCGGCCGAGCGCGACGCCGGCCGGCGTGCCGGTGGTGATGATGTCGCCGGGATCGAGCGTCATGAAGCGCGAGACGTAGCTGACGATGGCGTTGATGCCGAAGATCAGGTTTTTCGTATTGCCGGCCTGCTGGCGCGCGCCATTGACGTCGAGCCAGATCGCCAGGGAACCGACATCCTTGATCTCGTCCGGCGTCACCAGCCACGGGCCGATCGGGCCGAAGGTCGGCGCGCTCTTGCCCTTGGTCCACTGGCCGGTGCGCTCGATCTGGAATTCGCGTTCCGAGACGTCGTTGCAGATGAAATAGCCGGCGATGTGCTTGGGGGCGTCGGCCTCGCTCACATAGGACGCGGTCGTGCCGATCACGAAAGCGATCTCGGCTTCCCAGTCCAGCTTGACGGAGTCGCGCGGGAACATGATGTCGTCATTGGGGCCGCAGATGCTGTTCGGCGCCTTGTTGAACAGGATCGGCTCGGCGGGAATCTTGGCGCCGGTCTCGGCGGCATGGTCGGAATAGTTGAGGCCGATGGCGATGAAATTGCCCGGCTTGGCGACGCAGGACCCGAGCCGCGGATTGCCGTCGACGAGCGGCAGCTGGTCAGCCTTGGCTGCCGCGATCCTGGCGATATGCGCCGGACCCAGATAGTCGCCGGCGAGGTCGGGAACGATGGCGCTGATGTCGCGAATCTTACCCGCCGAATCAATCAGGCCGGGTTTCTCCTTGCCGGGCTGGCCATAACGTACAAGTTTCATGGGCGTCTCCTGTTGAATGTCTCATTCCGACCGCCGGATCGGATACCCGAATGTTGCCAAAAAGCAACTTGCTGTCGAATTAGTGCACTTTAACTCCGCAGTCTGCCCAACACACAGTCGCTGTCATTGCCACTGTCCGAAACCCGTCGTTAAATACGTCAAATTTGTGATTTGATTTGCACAGATTTGATCCTGCCGCGGCGGCGGTGTGGAATGGAGGAGGCGGATTGATGCATAACACTCTCCGGCACGGTCTTCGGGCGACGGTTGCGATTTCGGCTCTGCTCGGCGTGGTCGCAGCGGCTCAGGCCGGTGGTTTCGCGCTCCGCGAGCAGAGCGCCGAGGGCCAAGGCATGTCGTTTGCCGGCGTTGCCGCCGGTTCCGCCGGCCTGTCCTCCATGTTCTGGAATCCGGCGACGATTACCCAGACGCCCGGCTGGAACAGTGAGTGGGACCTTGCCGGTATTCTGCCGTACTCGTCGATCTCGCCGACGGCACCGACGGTGACGCCGCTGGTCGGCTCCGGCAACATCGGTGATAAGGCCGTGCTGCCGTCCGGCTATACGAGCTATCAGATCAACGATCGCTGGTGGATCGGCCTTGTGACAAGCGCTCCCTTCGGTCTGATTACGAAATCCCCGGAGATCTGGGCAGGGCAGGCCTATGGCGTCTCCTCGAAGGTCGTCAGCTTCAACGCCAACGCCATCGTCGGCTGGAAGGTCAACGACTGGATTTCGATCGCCGCCGGTCCGTCCGTGCAGTATTTCTCGGTGCGCCTGCGTGGCTCCGCCGCTGCGTTCGGTCCTGGCGCCGCCAACATCCTGGAAGGCTCGAACACCAGCATCGGCGCAACCGCTGGTATCACCATCACGCCCTGGGCCGGGACGCGGATCGGCCTCGGCTACCGCTCGGCGGTCAGCCACGAACTGGAAGGCGGCTTGACGCCGGGCATCCCCGTCACGCTGCCGGTCAAGACGAAAGTGACACTGCCTGAGACCGTGACCTTGGGCCTGTCGCAGGATTTCGCCAACGCCTGGACAGCCAATTTCGGTATCGAGTGGACCAACTGGTCGCGTCTGAAGACATCGGATGTGACGAACTGGTTCACCGGCGTGCCGTTCCCGTTCCCGGCCCAGCAGCGCTACAACTGGCGCGACGGCTGGTTCTTCTCGACGGGCCTTGAATATCACTACAGCCCGACCTGGACCTTCCGCGGCGGCCTGGCCTACGAAATTTCGCCGGTCACCGATGCGACCCGCAGCGTGCGCCTGCCCGACACCGACCGTATCTGGGCCTCGCTCGGCTTCAGCTACAGATACAACAACAAGCTGAGCTTCGATTTCGGCTACTCGCACATCTTCGGCAAGAACGGCAACATCAACAACATCCCGGGAAGCCAGAACTACATCCCGCCGCTGGTGTTCGTCGCCACCACGCAGGGCCATGTCGACATTGTCTCCGTCGGCGTGAAATACCGCTGGGACAACCCGGTCGCGGCTGTTGTCGCCAAATACTGATCGGGCTTTTTGAGTTACGGGGGGCGAGGAGAGAGCCGGGCGATTGCCCGGCTCTTTTCATTGTGGGTCAAGACTGTTTGATGCGCGCCGGATTGCCATAGACGGTCGCGCCGGCCGGCACGTTGCGCGTCACCACGCTGCCGGCGCCGACAACGACGTTGTCGCCGATGATGACGCCGGGCAGGATGATCGCCCCGCCGCCGATCCACACATTGCTGCCGATATGCACCGGGCGGCCGAATTCCAGTCCGGCGCGCCGCGCCGCAGCCTCGCGCGGATGATCGGCGGTCAGGATCTGCACGCCGGGACCGATCTGCGTCTTGTCGCCGATCGTCACCGCGACGACGTCGAGGATGACGCAGTTGAAATTGAGAAAGACGCCATTGCCGACGCTGATGTTGAAGCCGTAATCGCAATGGAACGGCGAGCGGACTTCGACGCCATCGCCGACCGCAGCAAACCGCTCGGCCAGGATATCGCGGCGATCCGCCATCGACATCGTGGTCGCGGTGTTCAGACGCGCCAGCCAGGCGTTGGTCGCCGCCTGGTCTGACCGGATTTCCGCCGCCGACGGATCATAGAGATCACCGGCGAGCATCTTGTCCTTCTCGCTGCGCGTCATCTTGGCTCACTCACGACCTTACGCGGACATACTCCCCTGGCGCATCGCGCAGAGGCGGCAAGGCGCCTGACCCCGGCGTGCGCGCCTCCACCATGGCGGGCGCCTGATCGGTGATCCATTTGATCCAGTCCGGCCACCAGGTTCCGGCAAGCTCCTGCGCCTTCGCCATCCAATCCTCGAACGTGCCTTCCACCGGTCCGCCGACCCAATACTGATACTTGGGCTTGCGCTCAGGATTGACGACGCCGGCGATATGGCCCGAGCCGGCTAGCACATAGCGCATCGGCCCGCCGAAGAACTTTGCACCGGTGAAGACAGAACGCGCCGGCGCGATATGATCCTCGCGCGCCGCCAGATTGTAGATCGGGATGGTGACGCGCTTGAGATCCAGCGTCTTGCCGTCCATCACCATGCGTCCACGCGTCAGATTGTTCTCGAGATAGCAGTTGCGCAGATAGAACGAATGATTGGCCGCCGGCATGCGCGTCGAATCCGAATTCCACGCCAGCAGGTCGAACGCCGAAGGATCGACGCCCTTGATGTAATTGTTGACCACATACTGCCAGATCAATTCGTTCGGCCGCAGCATGTTGAAGGCGGTCGCCATCTGGCCGCTGTCGAGATAGCCAGCCTGTCTCATCTTCTTTTCGATGGTTTCGATATTGTCCTTGCCGGCGAAGAATTTGAGATCGCCCGCATCGGTGAAATCGACCTGCGTCGTAAAGAATGTTGCGCTTGCAATGCGCGTGTCGTTCGCCACCGCCATCAGCGCCAGGGCGATCGCCAGCAGGGTGCCGCCGACGCAATAACCGATGGCCGTCACCTGCTTCTCGCCGGTTGCCTTGTCGATAGCGTCTAGCGCCGCGAAAATCCCTTCATGGATATAGCTCTCGAAGCCCTTGTCGGCCTGCCGCGCATCCGGATTGACCCAGGAGATGACGAAGACCGTCAGCCCTTTCTCGACGCAATAGCGGATGAAGCTCTTCTCCGGATTGAGGTCGAGCACGTAGAATTTGTTGATCCACGGCGGCACGATGAGCAACGGCCGTTGGAAGACGGTCGGTGTCGAAGGCTGATATTGGATGAGCTCGATCAGGTCGTTCTGGAAGATCACCTTGCCCGGCGTCGTCGCCATGTCGCGGCCGAGTTCGAACTTGGAAGCGTCGCTCTGGCGGATGCGCAGATTGCCTTTGCCTGCTTCGATGTCCTGCGCCAGCATGTGCATGCCGCGCACCAGATTGGCGCCGTTCTCGGACAGGGTCTTGCGCAGCAGCTCCGGATTGGTCGACAGGAAATTCGAAGGCGACAGCGCGCCGGAGAACTGCTTGACGTAGAAGGCGGCCTTTTCGCGCGTCTGCGGGTCGATCGTCTCGGCCTTGTCGACCATATCGTTGGCCCATCGCGTGGTGACGAGATAGGCCTGCCGGAGAAAATCGAACACCGGATTGGCCTGCCAGGCTGGGTCGGAAAAGCGCTTGTCGCCGGGATCGGCCGGCACCAGGGGCGGCGGGGCCGGCTCCCCGGACATGCGCCGCCAGGCGCCGCCCCAGAGCTCGAAGAGCGAACCCGTCAGTTCCTGCTGGGCGTCCATCGCCTTTTTGGGATCGGCGAGCCAGTAATCGGCGACAGCGCCGAAGGTTCTGACCGCATCGGCGATCTGCGCCGACATATCCGGGCCTGTGTCACCATTCTCGAGCGGCCGCATCCAGGCTGCCAGCGCCTTGCCGCCTTCCTCGGTGGCGCGCGCCAGATTGACCGACAGCGCCTCGAAATCGGGGATCGGAAATTCCGTTGGATTACCGGGGTCGGACTGGTCGGTACGGGGCCGCTCCTGCGGTGCAGGCGCGGGTGTCTTCACTTGATCAAGGGCCGGGGCGGGGGTTTTAGCGGCGGCCTCGGCTGGTTTCGACGCTTTCCTGGCGCGCGGACGCTTGGCCTTGGCCGCAGCCTTGCCGGCCGTCTCCGTGTTGGTGGACAACTGTTCAGCCGGCAATTGTGCGTTCCTCGGGAAATTCTCGTTTTTCAACTGCGAAGCCATGTTCGTTCCGATAAAAGCAACCAATATGCCATTCAGGAAGCCGCGATAGGGACATATTGGGATATATAATAGGGATTTATTGAATTGTTTGACCATCATCCCAATGGCCAGCTTTCCAAACGTGGTTGAGAGCTTAGAGATGCAAAGTGTTGCGCATATGTCGGTGAAGCGGAGCAGGCGATTCATGTCTTTTTGCGTGCCCGCAATCTGTGCTGTGGCGCTCCTGTCGGCCGCGCCGGTTGCGGCGCAGCAAAGCGGCGGCAGCGCCCACAACAGCGACAATCCGTTCGCCGCCATCCTGCGCGGACCGCGCTTCACGACGACGCCGATGGAGCCGCAGGATTGGGTGAAGCGGTCGCGTCCCGCGGACAATGAGGCCTATGTTCCAGTTGGGCGTCCCGGCGACAGGTCCCAACGTCCGGTGATGACCCCCGACCAGGTCCGGGCCAAGGAAGCCGAGCTCGACGCGGTCCGTGCCCGACATGACCGTCTCGCCCACCGCAAGGGTTTCAAGGGGCAGATCGGCTCGGCAACCGCGCCGCCTTTGCCCAAGAAGGAGGTCAAGAAGCCGAACTGCGTCCTGACTTGCGATACGGGTCTCGGCACCACGACCAGAAAGTGATAAAGGATTGATCTTCGAGGCGGCTTTCCGCCGACTCGAAAACCTCCAACGGGAATGAGAAGATGTCTGACGATTTTTATCGCGTACGCCGCTTGCCACCCTATGTCTTCGAACAGGTCAATCGCCTGAAGGCACAGGCTCGCAACGCAGGCGCCGATATCATCGATCTGGGCATGGGCAATCCCGACCTGCCGGCTCCCAAGCATGTCATCGAAAAACTGGTTGAGACGGCGGGCAAGCCGCGCACCGACCGTTATTCCGCGTCCAAGGGCATCCCCGGCCTGCGCCGCGCCCAGGCGGGCTATTACGAGCGCCGTTTCGGCGTCAAGCTGAACCCTGATACGCAGGTCATCACCACGCTCGGCTCAAAAGAGGGCTTCGCCAACATGGCGCAGGCCATCACCGCGCCGGGCGATGTGGTGCTGTGTCCCAATCCCTCCTATCCGATCCACGCCTTCGGCTTCCTCATCGCCGGCGGTGTTGTCCGCTCGGTGCCGGCGGAGCCGACGCCCGACTATTTCGTCGCGCTCGAAAAGGCGATCCAGCATTCGACGCCCAAGCCCATCGCGGTGATCGTCTGCTATCCATCCAACCCGACGGCGATGGTGGCCGACCTCGATTTCTACAAGGACCTCGTCGCCTTCGCGAAGAAGCACGAGATCTTCATCCTTTCCGATCTCGCCTATGCCGAGGTTTACTTCGACGGCAATCCGCCGCCGTCGGTCCTGCAGGTGCCCGGCGCCAACGATATCGCCGTCGAATTCACCTCGATGTCGAAGACCTATTCCATGGCCGGATGGCGCATCGGCTTTGCGGTCGGCAACGAGCGCCTGCTGGCGGCTCTGGCGCGGGTGAAATCCTATCTCGACTACGGCGCCTATACGCCGATCCAGGTTGCGGCCGCGGCCGCTCTCAACGGTCCGGACGATTGCATCGAAGAGATGCGCCAGACTTACAAGCGCCGCCGCGATGTCATGGTCGAGAGCTTCGCCCAGGCCGGCTGGCAGTTCGAGCCGCCGACGGCTTCGATGTTCGCCTGGGTGCGCATCCCCGAGCGTTTCGCGCATCTGGGCTCGCTCGAATTCTCGAAGCTGCTGATCGAGAAGGCCGACGTTGCTGTCGCGCCGGGCATCGGCTTCGGCGAACATGGCGATCAATATCTGCGTCTCGCCATGGTCGAGAACGAGCAGCGCATCCGTCAGGCGGCGCGCGGCATCCGCCGCTTCTTCGACAGCGCCGATCAGGTCCTTCACAATGTGGTCCAGCTCAAGAAGCCGGCTTGATCCCACCCGGTAGCCTGCCTTCAATATTGCGCCGCTGTCCCCTGGGCAGCGGCGTTTTTGTAGCACACAAAATTCCAGTGGAGGGAACTGAAGGGCACGGAAATTGTTTCTCAGAGTGGGGGTGTGTCCGCCGGAGGGGAGCTTTACCATGCCGGAACCGGTGCAGGCGTCGGCTTCGATGCAGGCCGATATGCAGCAGCGCGTTTTCGCTTTTCTGAATGAGCCGCAAACCTATGGGCTCGCCGGCGATGTGCGTCGCATCGATACCCATGGCGCGGCAGTCTTTCTGGCTGGCGACGATGTCTACAAGGTCAAGCGCGCCGTCAAATTTCCGTTCATGGATTTTTCGACCCTGGAGAAACGCCGCCGCGTCTGCGAAGCCGAGATCGCCATCAACCGTCCGGGCGCACCCGATATTTATCTCGGCGTCGTGCCGATCACCGACGATGGCGGAAAGCTCGCGATCGACGGTAGCGGTACGGTCGTGGAATGGGCCGTGCATATGCGTCGCTTCGACGAGAACGCCACCCTGGACAGGATCGCGGCGGCTGGCCCGCTTTCGCCCGATCTGGCGATGCGCCTGGGCGACATCGTTCATCGCAGCCACGACAGTGCCAAACGCGGCGATGCGTTCAACGCCGTCATGTCCCTGCGCGACTATATCGATCAGAACGACGAGGCCTTTTCGACGCTGCCGGATGTGTTCGACACGGCCACCGCCGGCAACATCTACATCCACTCGCTGCGACAGTTTTCCCAGTGCGAAGCGCTGATGCGTCAGCGCGCCGAGGATGGCTATGTCCGCCGCTGCCATGGCGATCTGCATCTGGCCAACATCGCGATGCGTGACGGCGCACCCTTCCTGTTCGATGCCATCGAGTTCGACGAGGCGATTGCGACCTGCGACGTTCTCTACGATCTCGCTTTCGTGCTGATGGACCTGGATGTGCGGGGCCAGCGCAAGGCGGGCAACATCCTGTTCAACCGCTATCTGCAACTGTGCGATGACGACCAGCAGCTTGCCGGGCTTGCGGCGCTGCCGTTCTTTCTCAGCCTGCGGGCTGCGATCCGCGCCAAGGTCATCGCGGCAAAACTCATGCACGCCAAGAGCGGTAATGCCAGAGGCGCCGATGTCGCCGCGATCATCGCCGATGCGCGACGCTATTTTCGCTATGCCGCTGAGGTAATAGAGCCGCCGGCCGCGCGGCTGGCGGCGATCGGCGGGCTTTCGGGCACCGGCAAGAGCCGCCTCGCCATGGCGTTGGCCCCCGACATCGGCCGTGCCCCCGGCGCCGTGCTTCTGCGCAGCGATGTCGAACGCAAACTGCTGCACGGCGTCCCCGACACGGAGCGGCTGCCCCAGACGGCCTACCGGCAGCACGCAAGCGTGAAAGTCTACAACCGGCTGCATCGCAAGACGGCCCTGGCGCTTGCCGCCGGCCAGAGCGTCATCATGGATGCGGTTCACGCCCGGCCAGACGAACGGCAGGCGGCTGAGACGACGGCCGCCGAATGCGGCTGTCCGTTCATCGGCCTCTGGCTGGAGACGCCGCTCGATGTGCGGGTTGCGAGGATCGCCGGACGCACGAATGACGCCTCCGACGCCACCGCCGAGGTGGCGAAAGGTCAGGCCGCTTTCGACGTCGGGCCGATCACCTGGGCCAAAGTCGATGCGTCCGGCGACTGGGACCAGACATTATCCCGGGCTAAATCCGTAATCGGTTGAAAGTTATGGATTTAGTCTTGTTCTATGCGCCGTTTGTCTGCCGCTGCATCGGTGGCCCGGCGCATGCGCTTCCTTGATCGCTGCGGGGAAATGGGGCACAAGCGCACCATCGCATTCAATGCCTGATTGATCTGGATCGTCTTTTCATGAGTTCTCCTCTCCGCGTCGGCATTGCCGGGCTTGGCACTGTTGGCGCTTCGGTCATCCGTTTGCTTGAACGTCAGGCGGCCGCGCTGGCCGCCAGCACGGGCCGTACGATTTCGCTCGCCGCCATCTCCGCCCGCGACCGCACCAAGGAGCGCGGTGTCGACGTGAACGGAGCGCAGTGGTTCGACGATCCCGTAGCCCTGGCGCAGGCGCCCGGCATCGATCTTTTCGTCGAGCTGATGGGCGGCGACGAAGGCCCGGCGCGCGAGGCTGTGGAAGCGGCCCTGAAGGCAGGCAAATCCGTCGTCACCGCCAACAAGGCGCTGCTTGCCAAGCACGGCATGTCGCTCGCCAGGCTCGCCGAGGAGAAGCGCGTGGCGCTGGCGTTCGAAGCCTCGGTCGCCGGTGGCATTCCCATCGTCAAGACCTTGCGCGAAGGCCTGGCCGGCAATGAAATCGGCCGCGTCTACGGCATCCTCAACGGCACCTGCAATTACATCCTGTCGCGGATGGAGCTGGAGGAAATGTCGTTTGATGATTGCCTGGCGGAGGCGCAGCGCCTCGGCTATGCCGAGGCCGATCCGACCTTCGACATCGGCGGCTTTGATACGGCCCACAAGCTTGCCATCCTCACCTCGCTCGCCTTCGGCGTCGCCGTCGATGCGGAGGCGATCCATATCGAAGGCATCCAGTCGATCACGCTGGAAGACCTGAACGCCGCCGACGATCTTGGCTATCGCATCAAGCTGCTGGGCGTGGCCCAGAGAACGCCTGAGGGCATCGAGCAGCGTGTGCATCCCACCATGGTGCCGAAGACGTCCGCGATCGCGCAGGTCATGGGCGTCACCAATGCCGTCACGATCGATGCCGATGCGGTCAAGGAACTCACTCTCGTAGGGCCGGGCGCCGGCGGCGATGCGACGGCGTCCGCGGTCGTGGCCGACATCGCCGATATCGCCCGGGGCATCCGCTCGGCGCCGTTCGGCCTGCCGGTGGCCGCGCTTGAGAAAGCCCCACGCCGCGCCATGCAGCGCCATGAGGGCGGCTATTACATCCGCCTGTCGGTGGTCGACCGCAGCGGCGCTGCCGCCGCCATCGCCACGCGCATGGCCCAACGCAACATCTCGCTTGAAAGCATCATGCAGAAATCGCGCGGCGGCCTACGTGGCGCATCCAGCGGTGAGCCTGTCTCCGTCGTGCTGCTGACTTACGCAACCACGGAATCGAATATTCGCGAGGCGCTGGAAGCGGCGTTGAGCGATGGCTACATTGCCGGACGTCCGCAAGTCATCCGCATCGAGCGCGAATGAAATAAGACAGGGCGTTTTCCGATCGATGGATCAGAAGACGCGCCCAACCATAAACATAGCGTTTTCCGATCTACTTGGATCGGAAAGATGCGTCCAACCATAAAAGAGAGCATTTTCGTTCGAAAATGCTTCGCCGCGCTCCGTCTTTCTTTCGATAGGGACACGCATGGTTGAGCTCGTCATCAAGGAACAGGACATCGTCGATCGCATGCTGGCGTTCGAGTTTGTCCGTGTGACCGAACGCGCGGCGGTTGCCGCCGCCGGCTTACGCGGTCGCGGAGACGAAAAGGCCGCCGATCAGGCGGCGGTCGATGCCATGCGGCGCGAGCTCAACCGGTTGCCGATTTCCGGCACCATCGTCATCGGCGAGGGCGAGCGCGACGAGGCGCCCATGCTGTTCATCGGCGAAAAGGTCGGCACCGGCTTCGGCCCAGCCGTCGATATCGCCGTCGATCCGCTCGAGGGCCGGACCTTGTGCGCGAAGGATATGCCGGGCTCCATCGCCGTCATGGCCATCGCCAACGCGGGCTCGCTCCTGTATGCGCCCGATGTCTACATGGACAAGATCGCCATCGGGCCGGACTATCCCGCCGGGATCGTCGATCTCGACCGCACGCCGGAGGACAACATACAGGCGCTTGCAAAAGCCAAAGGGGTCAAGCCTGGCGATATCACCGTGCTGATCCTCGATCGCCCGCGGCATGCCAGTCTCATCGCCGCCTGTCGCAAGGCCGGCGCCGCCATCCGCATGATCACCGATGGCGATGTTGCGGGCGTGATCCTGACGGCGCAGGCAGACCGCACCGGCGTCGACATGTATCTCGGCGTCGGCGGTGCGCCGGAAGGCGTTCTGGCGGCGGGCGCGCTGCGTTGCGTCGGCGGCCAGATGCAGGGACGTCTCATCTTCGACACCGAGGAGAAGCGCGTGCGCGCACTCGCCATGGGCGTCAAGAACGCGAAGAAGAAATACGACATGACGGAGCTTGCGTCCGGCGACGTGATCGTCTGCGCCACCGGCGTCACCGACGGCGCGCTGCTCAAGGGCGTGAAATGGCTCGGAGACACGGTCGAGACCGAGACGGTGATCTACCGCTCGGCCACCGGCACCGTGCGCAAGATCCAGGCTGAGCATCGCGCCATGGGCAAGTTCAGCCCGGTGTGAACCTCTCTTCCTTCTCCCGTTTGCGGGAGAAGGTGGCCCTCGCGCAGCGAGGGTCGGATGAGGGAATGTGTGGTCAATCTACTTATTCCCAGGCCCCTCGATCAACACCTTGGCGCGGGCGAGCACCTCGGGCGACGCGGCGAGCATGGATTCCGCAACCGCCTGCGCCTGAGCGCCGGTCGACGGGCTGATGTCCATCTTGGTCTTGTCCGCCTCGGCAAGAAACATCGGATCTTTCATCATCGTATCGAAAGCCGTGCGCAGCGCCGCAAGCCTGTCTGCTGGCACGCCCGGCGTGGTGACGACGGCGCGCGAGATGCCCATATCGGCCGAGATGAATTTCAACACCTCTCGATCCTGTTCGTTCTTGGCAAGCTCCCATATCAGCGGCACGTCCTTCAAGTCGGGTGCGCGCTCGAGGCCGATCTGCACGAGAATGTAGATCTTCTTTTCCGCCAGCCAGTGCGGATGCCCGCTCTTCCACGAAGCCCAGCTATTGGAACCGCGGCCGCCGACTTCGCCTTTCTCCATGGCAAGGTTGACGTCGTTGCCGCCGGGATAGCCGGTGACGATCTTGAACTTGGTGCCGAGCAACTGGTTCATCGCGGCGGGATAGACATAGGAGCTTGACGCTGCGCCGGGGGCGCCGACGACGAGTTCCTTCGTATAGACATCCTCGATCTTGGTAATGCCTGTCGCATACCAGGAATTGATGACATTGGGCGTATTGGTGGTATTGCCGATCCAGCCGAGCTGGCGCACGTCGAACTGCACTTCCTTCGAGCCGATCGCCTGCAGAGTCGGCATGTTCTGGAAGATCATATGCAGGGCCGTGCCGTCCTTGGGCGCGACCTTGGCGAGATAATTCGCCGCGGCAATGCCAAGCCCGCCCGGCATGTTGCGTACGATGACCTGCGGATTGCCGGGAATGAGACGCGGAAAATGCCGCGCCACCAGTCGCGAGCGCAGATCGTAATCACCGCCCGGACTCGTCGGCACGATGAAATCGATGTTCTTGTTGCGGTAGAATTCTTCCGGCGTCTGCGCTTGCGCCAATGCGCTGGGCAGCACGGCAACGCCAAAGCCCAGCATCGCCAGCAGTCTCATGACCGGTTTCATGCGCGTTTCCCCTCAACTCATTTGATAACTTGATCGTTGTTCGATCTTTCTAGTACCAACTTCTACCGCATACGCAAGATGATGTGCCGTCCGCTTTCTACGTCGGTATCTTTGCGCAATTGCGCCACTTGCGATGGCGCAACGCTGGCCGCATCGTTGCCGAACGAGCGACGCATGAAGCTGACGACATCGGCGATCTGCCGGTCGTCCATGAAGGTACGGAATTGCGGCATCGTCGGCGTGCGCGGCGCTGGGCCGATAGCCAGCGCCTTCGAGCCGTTGAGCACGATATTGATCAGGGAGGCCGCGTCGGGATCGAGCACGACCGGATTGCCGGCGAGCGGCGGCGCATCCATGACGCCGCGTCCATCCTTGCCATGGCAGGACGCGCATTGCCGCAGATAATCCGCGCCGCCGGCAACACTGGTCTCTCCGGTTTCCATTGCCGTCTGGGTACGCCCGTCATAGGCCCAGATCTGTTTGCCGGTATCGTTCACGCCGGGAAGCGACTTCAGATATTTCGCGATGGCGCGGCGATCGCTGTCGTTCAGATACTGCATCGAATAATCGATGACTTCGCGCATGGTGCCGAAAGCCGTCGCATGGCGGTTGCGGCCGCTCTTGAGATAGTCGGCGATATCATCCTCCGACCAGCGGCCAAGGCCCGTGTTGGCGTCGCTGGTCAGATTGGGCGCCGACCAGTTGTCGAGATTTCCGCCGGAGAGATAGGACGAGCTGCCTTCGTCATAGCCCTTCTCGGCGAACATCAGGTTGCGTTGCGTATGGCAGGCGCCGCAATGGCCCGGCCCCTGGACGAGATAGGCGCCGCGATTCCACGCCTCGTCGCGCGCCGACTTTTCGCGATAGCGTCCCCAGTCTACGGCGGTGGAGTTCCATACCATCATCGGCAGCCGCGTGTTCCACGGCCAGCCCAGCGTCGAGGCGACATTGGCCTGGCGCACCGGCGTCACGGTCTTGAGGAAGAAATCGTAGAGCGCGGCGATATCGTCGTCGCTCATCTTCACATACGAGGGATAGGGCATGGCAGGGAACAGCCGGCGACCATCCCTGGTCACGCCGCCACGCACCGCACGGTCGAAATCGGCGAGCGAATAATCGCCGATGCCGGTCTCGCGATCGGGTGTAATATTGGTCGTGAAAATATCGCCGACAGGTGTCGCCATGCGTAACCCGCCCGCAAAGGGCTTGCCGTCGGGGGCGGTGTGGCAGGCAATGCAATTGCTGGCGCGTGCCAGATATTCGCCGGGCGAAAGCTCTTCGGCCGTTGCGCGGCCAATCGTTAAAGCCAGAAGTGCGGCGAGTGTAAAACCTAGCCTTCCGAACATCGGCTTCCCCTGCGCCCTGGCTGTTGTTGCCTGGATACTAGAGTGTGGGGGGATTGGGTCAACCACTCTCAGACGGTGGGCCAGACTTGAAATCTGCATCGGCCAAGGGCACAAGTGTTATCAAACATAATAGACGCATTGGAGGCTGGAATGGATCTCAAATATCCCGATGGGGCGAAGCAGTTTGCCGAGGAGGTGCGCGCCTTCGTCCGCGCCGAATTGCCGGCGACCATCAAGGAGAAGGTCGTCCGCCACGCCAAGGTCTCATCCGACGAGCAGAGATTGTGGCAGCGCAAATTGTGCGAGCGCGGCTGGGCCTGTCCCGGCTGGCCGAAGCAATATGGCGGCCCCGGGTTCGACGCCATGCAGCGCCATGTCTTCGACAACGTGATGTCGGAAGAGGGCGCGCCGCCGGCGCTGCCGTTCGGCGAGAGCATGATCGCGCCGGTCTTGTTCCACGTCGGCTCCGAAGCGCAGAAGGCGGAGATCCTGCCGCGCATCCGCACCCTGGAATACTGGTTCTGCCAGGGTTTCTCTGAGCCGGGCTCAGGCTCGGACCTTGCCTCGCTGAAGACGCGCGCTGTCCTCGAAGGCGATGAATGGGTGATCAACGGCCAGAAGACGTGGACGAGCTTTGCCCATCTCGCCAATATGATGTTCTGTCTCGTGCGCACCGACCCTGCCGCAAAATTGCAGGAAGGCATCAGCATGATGGTATTCCCCATGTCGCTGCCAGGCATCACGGTTCGCCCGATCACCAGCATCGACGGCGGCCATTCGGTCAACGAGGTCTTCTTCGACAATGTGCGCGCGCCGGCCAAGAGCCTCATCGGCGAGGTCAACAAGGGCTGGACCTATGCCAAGCTGCTGCTCGGACATGAGCGCACCAGCATCGCCCGCATCGGCCAGTCGAAGCGCGAGCTCGCGCTCTTGAAGACGCTCGCGGCAGACCAGGATGTCGGCGGCGGATCGCTGCTCGATCAGCCGGCCTTCCGCGCCCGTGTCGCCGCCGTCGAGATCGAGTTGCTGTCGCTGGAGATCACCGCGCTGCGCACGATCAGCGCCGGCGGCGCGCCGGGCGTCGAGGCCAATCTTTTGAAGATCAAGGGCTCGGAAATCCAGCAGACCCTGACCGAACTGCTGATCGATGCGGCAGGCCCCTATGCGCTGCCCTACGATCCATTGCGCGGGCTTGGAGACAGCAACATGGAGCCGATCGGCCCTGACGAGGCGGCGGCATTGACGCCGAACTATCTGACGACGCGTGTCGTCACCATCTACGGCGGCTCGAACGAAATCCAGCGCAACATCATCGCGAAATCATTGGGGCTCTGAGGCTTATGGAATTTTCTGCAAGCGAAACCCAGACCATGCTGCGCGAAACCGCCGAGCGCCTGGTACGCAACCGTTATGGCTTCGAGGAGCGCAAGAAGATCATCGCTTCCGAAGACGGCTATTCGCCCGCCTTATGGCGTGAGTTCGCCAATCTCGGCCTGCTCGGCGTCGAAGTGCCGGAGGACTTCGACGGCAGCGGCGGCGGCTTTGATGATATCGCCGTGGTGCTGGAAGCACTGGGGCAGGGGCTCGTGGTCGAGCCCTATCTCTCGACGGTCGTTCTTGGCGCCGGCCTCATCGCCGCTGCCGGCACGGATGCGCAAAAGCAGGACGTGCTCCCGCGCGTTGCCAGCGGCGAACTGCTGCTCGCGCCCGCTCACGGCGAACCGCAGGCGCGCTACGCGCTCAATCGCGTCGAGACCGCGGCGGCGCGTAGCGACGGCGATCACTTCGTCATCGACGGCAGGAAGGCTGTGGTGCTCGGCGGCGACAGCGCCGGCCTGTTGATCGTCAGCGCCCGCACCTCGGGCAAGACGGATGATGCCACCGGCATTTCACTGTTCCTGGTCGAGCGCGAGGCGGTCGGCGTCAGCGTCCGCGCCTATCCCAATGTCGATGACCGGCGTGCGGCCGAGATCGCTCTTGAAGGCGTGCGCGTTTCACAGGACGCTTTGCTTGGTCCGCTCGATGGCGCCCTGCCATTGATCGAAGCGGCTTTCGATCGCGGCGCAGCGGCGCTCTGCTGCGAAGCGGTCGGCGCCATGGGCGCGCTGAACGCCCTGACGCTCGACTATCTGAAGACGCGCAATCAGTTCGGCCGGCCGATCGGCAAGTTTCAGGTGTTGCAGCATCGCATGGCCGACATGGTGATGGCCGAGCAGCAGGCCCGCTCCATGCTCTATCTCGCCATCGAGAATGCCGGCGAGGCGGATGCCGCTGCGCGCCGCCAGGCGATCTCGGCCGCGAAGGTGCAGATCAACAAATCAGGCCTGATCGTCGGCCGTGGCGCGGTGCAACTGCACGGCGGCATCGCCATGACGATGGAATATAGCGCCGGCCACTATTTCCGCCGGCTGACCGCTATCGAGAAGATGATGGGCGACACGGATTATCATCTGGAGCGGTTTGCATCCGCCTAAACCCTTCTCCCGCTCCGCAGGAGAAGGTGGCCCTTGCGCAGCAAGGGTCGGATGAGGGTGCATTAGAAATAAGAAAACGCCTGCAATGCAGGCGTCAATTTATTCTTGGTCACTTCGATCATTCCGCCTCAGGATTTGGGCTTCCGCCCTCATCTGACCTCTGCTTCGCAGAGGCCACCTTCTCCCGTGGAACGGGAGAAGAATTCAGGGGTCACACATCTGGTTCGAACATCAGCAGGTGCGTGCCGTTTGTCAGCGGCGCCCAATAGGGCTTCACCGGCAGGCCGATCTTCATCTGCTCGAGCGTGCAATTGACCATATTGCCCATCACCTGCACGTCTTCCTTCAGCCGCACCACGGCGATGAAGAAAGGCTCGTGGCCCTGGAACGGCGGCCGCGCGCGATGCACGGTGGTGAAGGAATAGACCTCGCCCTTGCCGGAGACTTCGCGCCATTCGAGATTGCGGCGCTTGCCGGTGAAGATCGAGGTCGGGCGTGGGAAGAACTGATATTTGCCCACTTCCTTGTCGTACTGGATGATGAGCTTCTTCTCGCGTGTCGCGTCCCAGAAGGGCCTTGAATGCGTCCGCCACTTCGGCGGTTCGCGGGTGATGTGCAGGGTGTCGTTGATTGCGGTCATCTGTCGGGCCTCACGCGTTCGGTGTCAGGATCATCACCACGCTCGAACTCCAGTTGCGAGCGTAGGGAATGCCACCGATACCGGTGACGAGCGCATTCTTGGTGTTCTTCACCTGCCGCTTTCCGCCGGCGCCGAAGAGCTGGCGTACGGCTTCCACCAGATTGGTGCCACCGCCGGCAAGCCCCACCTGACCGGCCGAGATCTGGCCGCCGCCGGTGTTGAGCGGCAGGTCGCCCAGGTGATTGAACTCATGCTCGCGGATGAAGGCGGCGCCTTCGCCCTGCTTGCAAAAGCCCAGCATTTCCATCTGCAGCATGATGGCGATGATGAAATCGTCATACGGATGGAACGAGGCGATGTCGGACGCTTTCATGCCCGCCTGCTTGAACGCCCGTTCGCCGGCGATGCGATGGCCGGTGTCGGTGACATCGACGATGCTTTCGCTGGCGCGATAGGTCGTGCGCTCGCCATAGCCGACCGGCACGACGATCTTGTCGAGACCCTTACGCGCCGCGTTTTTCTTGCTGGTGATCAGGAGACCGCTGGCGCCGTCGCACACCATCACGCTGTCGAGCAGACGCACGGGATCGGCGATCATGCGCGAGTTGATGTAATCGTCGACCGTGATCGGCTTGCGCAGTTTCTCGCAGGCGAGATCGTTGAGCAGGGCGCCGTCGCGCTGCGCCACGGCGAGCTTGCCGAGCGCCCGCAGGTCGAGGCCGAACTGATGATCGTAGCGGCTCGAGATGAAACCGAACGAGGTCGGCGGTCCGAGCACGCCCTGCGGCACGGTCCATTCCGCCTGGAACGAGCGCGGCCGCTGGTTGTTTTCGGCAGCCTGCGTATCGGCGAAGAGGCACAGCACCGTGGTGCAAAGCCCGGCATCGATGGCGATGGCGGCTCTAGCAAGCGCCGCTGTCGGCGAGCAGCCGCCGATGTCGACGGTCTGGCAGAAGTCGACTTCCAGCGCGAGCTGGTCGGCCGTGGTCTGCGACCAGAAGCAGTTACCCGAGCCGGTCATTGACGACGACAGGATCAATCCGTCGATTTCCTGTTTCTCGAAGCCGGTGCTGTCGAGCAGGCTTTCGAGGATATCGGCGCCGAGCTCCCAGACGTCCTTGTCGCTTTTCTCGACGATCTTGGTTTCGGCAAAGCCGACGATCGCCGTGTCCTTCATTCCCATGGTTTTCTCCCCATAGCGTTTTCCGAGCCATATGGATCGGAAAGACGCGTCCTGCTTTTAAATGCTCTTGTTGCACAGTGTCGCGGCCGAGCATTCGCTCCGCCGCGCAAGCTCTTGTTCTTAGTTCTCGTCGCCGGACTTGCCCGGATCGACCAGACGCGCCGCGCGCTTCTCGACGAAAGCCTTCAGGCCTTCCTCGCTGCGGTTGCTGCTGACGGCGGCGCTGATCAGCGTCTCCATGAACAGGCCGTCTTCATGCGAGGCGTCGGTCACGCGCGGCAAGGCGGCGGACACGGCCCAGTTGGTCAACGGCGCGTTCTTGGCGATGCGCTTGGCGAGCGACTTGGCGCGCTCCAGGGATTCGCCCTTGGGCGTGACGTATTGGCAGAGGTTGAAACGCTCGCCTTCTTCCGCCGTCAGCACGCGACCGGTCAGCATCAGGTCGGCCATGCGGGCATAACCAAGGAGGCGCTGAATGCGCACCGAGCCGCCGCCACCGACGAAAATGCCGCGCTGGCCTTCCGGCAGGGCGAAGAACGTCGTCTCATCGGCCACCCGCACATGCGCCGCCGAGGCGATTTCGAGGCCGCCGCCGATGCAGGCGCCCTTGAGGGCCGCAACCCAGGGGATGCCGCCGCGCGCCATGGTGTCGAGCGTGGGATGCCAATGGCCGCGACGCTTGCGGCGCATGTTCGGATCGGCATTGATCCAGGTGAGGGCTTCCGCCAGATCGAGACCGGCAGAAAAATTATCGCCATGGCCGAAAATCACGCCACACTTGGCTTCGTCAACGGCCTTGGTCAGCGCGGCGCGCAACTGGCGGTTGGTCTCGTCATTGACGGCGTTGCGCTTTTCGGGACGGTTCAGGCCAATAAGGGCAATGTCGTCTTCGAATTCATAGGTGACGAGTGTGTCGGTCATTTTTCCTCCTTCGGATATGGCGGCACAATTACCCAAGTTGGAAGCAATCGCAAGGAGCCTGATATATTTGACTCGAGGACCGTTCATCGGCAAATAGAGGCCGATTTGGCCGGAGGAGATGTTGCGGGATGCGAATTGGCCGCGCAACTGGGCGCTGCAACGCTTTGAATCTCCGGCTTTTGGGAGGTAGGACTTGAGCGAGGGCAAAGAAATGTCACTGGGTGGAGCGGCGGCAGTCGAGCATTTCATGCGGCCGAAATCGGTCGCGATCATTGGTGTTTCGTCGAAACCCGGCTCGGCCGGCATGAACGCCTATACGAATTTCGCCACCAACAAGTATGAAGGCGAGATTCATCTGGTCGGCCGCAGCGGCGGCACCATCGATGGCCGCACCGTCCTCACCGAGATCGACCAATTGCCGGAAGGCGTCGACCTGGCGATCTTCACCCTGCCGGCGGCCGGCGTGAAGGAAGCCATGGAAGGCTGCGTGCGCCGCAAGGTCAAGGCCGCCACCATCTTTGCCTCGGGCTTTGCCGAAGTCGGCGAGCGCGCCAAGCAGGAAGAACTGGCGGCGATCGCACGCAACGGCGGCGTCGCTCTGCTGGGGCCGAACTGCCTTGGCTATACCAATTTCATCAACGGGCTGAACGCCGGGTTTGTCTCGGTTACACAGGTCAACCGCATCGCCGCCGAGCCGCGTTCCGCGACCGCCGTCATCTCGCAGAGCGGTGGCCTGATGTCGCATATGCGCCAGGGCCTGGAGCAGCGCGACATTCCCGTCGGCTACAATGTCTCGACCGGCAATGAGGCCGGCGTCGGCCTTGCGGATTTCGTCGACTTCTTCGTCGCCGACGAGGTCACCAATTGTATCGTCATCTACACCGAAGAGGTGCGCAAGCCGGCGGAATTCCTTGCCGCGGCGCGGCGCGCCATGGCGGCCGGCAAGCCGGTGCTGATGATGCATCCGGGCAGCGGCGAGGCCGCGCGTGAAGCCGTCAACTCGCACACCGGCGCGCTGGCGGGCGACCATGCGGTCATGCGCACGCTCGTTACCCACGCCGGCATCCTGTTCGTCGACACGATCGACGAAATGGTCGACAGCGCCGAGATCGCTGCGCGCTTCCCGAAGTCGCCGGTCAAGGGCCCTGGCATCCTAACCTTCTCCGGCGCCTTCTGCGCCATCGCGCACGATTTCTGTGAACAGCTTGGTCTCGACGTGCCGCCGATGTCGGCGCCGCAAGTGGCGGACCTGCGCAAGGTGCTGCCGTCCTTCGCGACGCCGCGCAATCCGCTCGATCTCACCACGCAACCGGTGTTCCAGCCCGAACTGATGTACCACGGCGCCAAGGCGCTGCTGGAAGATCCGGCGCTCGGCAGCCTGGTGATCTCGATCCCGATCGGCCCGCCGGTGCTGGCGATGAAATATCTCAACGGTCTTCTGCAGGCGATGGAAGGCAACACCAAGCCGGTGGTGTTCTCGATTCTCGGCGAGCGTTCGCCGCTGCCGCAGGAATTTCTCGACGTCGCCAAAAAGAACAAGATCATCATCTCGCGCTCGGCCGAACGCTCGCTGCGCGCCATGGCGCATGTGACGTTCCATGGCCGCGCCATCGAGCGCTCGAAGTTGACGGTGGAAGCCAAGCCCATCGCCAGCCTGCCGAAGTTCGACAAGGGCACGCAGGCGGAATGGGTCGGCAAGCTGGCCTTGAAGGCGGCGGGCATCCGCGTTCCCGACGGCGATCTGGCGCGCACGGCCGATGAAGCTGTCGCTGTGGCGGCGCGCATCGGTTATCCGGTGGTCATGAAGGCGCAGGCCGCCAAGCTCGCGCACAAGACGGAAGCCGGCGGCGTGCTGCTCAACATTGCCGATGAGGCCGCCGTGCGCAAAGCCTGGACGACCCTGCACGACAATGT
>Ga0180219_1000249_pt1 | contig 52019 bp, 47 predicted proteins | sample eDN3rd30CBELigMG_FD_151338 | JGI IMG/M metagenome (GOLD analysis project Ga0180219, IMG submission 151338) | Enriched Miracle-Growth compost microbial communities from Emeryville, California, USA - eDNA 3rd pass 30_C BE-Lig MG (version 2)... ... | reverse complement strand
CGGCCTCGATGCTGCCCCGCCAGATTTCACCGAGAAACGCACTGGTATGGAGTGAAAGACCGATGATCAGCGCGACCCATACGTCGACACGAATGCCGAGCAACGGCAGGCCGAAATAGACGAAGAAAAGCTGGATCAGCAGCGGTGTACCCTGAAAGATCTGGATATATGTCGCCATGAAATAGCGAAGCCATTTCTTGTTGCTGGTGCGTCCAAGGGCCACGATGAGACCACAGGCACCACCGAAGACGAAAGCGAGGAGTGACAGGATTACTGTCCAGCGAGCCCCTTCAAGAATGAACAAGAATTCTGCAAAGCCGAAACTGCGTATCATCGGTCTGCCTCACTTCGTCGGATAGGAAAAGTAAGTTCTGCCAATGAGTTGGAGAACAAGGGAAAAGAACTGCGAAAGCGCGAGATAGATAACGCCGAGTGCGAAATAGACTTCGAAGCTGCGGAATGTCTCGGAATCGATCATTTGACCGACATAGGTGAGTTCTTCCGCGGAAACTGAAGCCACCAGGCTGGAATTGAGCATCATCAAAATGAACTGGCTGCAAAGCGCTGGGTAAACCGCGCGAATGGCTGGCCGAAAGATGATGAAGCGATAGACTTCAAGTGTGTGAAGACCAAGCGCCCGTCCTGCTTCCACCTGCCCCTTCTTGATGGACTCCACCCCACCGCGCACGATTTCGGCTGCATAAGCTGCGCAGTTGAGCGTCATGGCGAGAATTGCCGCCTGTGTGGCTGTCAAGGTGACGCCAAGGGAAGGCATTCCGAAGAAGATGAAAAATACCTGCACCAGAAACGGCGTGTTGCGGATCAATTCGATATAGGCAAATGCCACCCGGGATACGGTTCGTATCGAGCTCATGCGCATCAACATAAAGACAATGCCGAGCATCAAACCAAGCGCCATCGAGATGGAGGATATCTTTAGGGTTTGTAATGCGCCGCTTAGCAGCAGCGGCCAGGCCGCCAGAACCGGCCCCATGTCGAAACTATATTGCATTGGCAAGCTCCCGTTATTTCGTCTGGTTCCCCATGGTGGTTAGTGATTGAGGATCTGGCCCAGAAATGCCTTGGCGCGTTCGTGCTTGGGATTGCCGAAAAACTCTGCAGGAGGGGCGCTTTCGATAATCTCCCCGCGATCCATGAAGATGACACGGTGCGCAACGGCGCGCGCAAAACCCATTTCATGTGTTACGCAGATCATCGTGATACCGTCGTCCGCAAGCGAGATCATGGTATCGAGGACTTCTTTCACCATTTCAGGATCAAGCGCTGATGTGGGTTCATCGAACAACATGATCTTTGGCCCCATGCAAAGCGCGCGAGCAATGGCCACACGCTGCTGCTGACCTCCGGAAAGCTGGGCTGGATATTTGTTGGCCTGTTCGGCGATATGCACCCGCTTGAGAAAATGCATGGCCTTTTCTTTGGCCTCGGCTGTTGAAGCTTTATGTACGCGGCGCGGCGCCAGCATACAGTTTTCGAGTACGGTCATATGGGGGAAAAGGTTGAACTGTTGAAACACCATACCGACGTCGCGCCGGATATGATCGACATTGGCCCCTTTGTTGCCTAGTCGTGTTCCATTCACATCGATGGTGCCGTCCTGAATCTCTTCAAGATGATTGATACAGCGAATAAGCGTTGATTTACCCGAACCGGAAGGGCCGCACAGAACGATATGTTCGCCCCGCTTCACGTGTAGATCCACATTCTTGAGTACGTGAAGCTGGCCATACCATTTATTGACCGCGCTCAGCGTGATGGCTTGTTCGGACATCTATCTCTCGCTTCATATGTGTAGGCAGAACGGAAATTGCCCGCTCAGGGCTGAACTTCAAAAATGGCGTCGACTTCGACAGCAAATCCGCGTGGCAGAGAGCCTGCTCCCAATGCCGTGCGGGCATGTCGGCCTTTCTCGCCTAGAATTTCGACCAGAAGATCGGAGACGCCATCGATAACGGCGGGATGGTCTTTGAAGCTGGGCACGGCATTTACAAAGCCGCGCACCTGCAAACAGGCCGAAATGCGGTCGAGATCGCCATCAACGGCCATTGAGGCGCGTGCCAGAAGATTGAGCGCGCAGACACGCGCTGCCTGATACGCCTCCGCTATATCCATAGTGTCGCCGACGACGCCCAGATAACGGTCAACGCCGTCGACGCGCGGCACCTGTCCGGAAATGTAGAGTGTGCTTCCACTCAACCGAAACGGAACATAGGTTCCGCTCGGGGCCGTCACACTGGGCAGGGCAAGGCCCAACTCCGCCAGTCTTGAAGAAACGATTCCCATCTCGAATTCCCCTGTTTTTGTTCGCCTGTTCTGCAATTGCTGTAGCATGGAACTACCTGCAACTGCGTAGTGATAATATCACATGGCGTCTTGTTGTGATGTTAGGTTTGCTGAAATAATATCACTTGTCAAGAATGAATCTCGGGCGTCTATTTTGGTAAGAAAGCGATTGATACTGGACATTACGATATGGAAAACAGCATGTTGACCAATCTTTGAACGAATTCAGAGGGCTGCGCTAAGTGGCTGAATATCTACTTTTGTCGAGGCATTTTGTTCCGATAGTGCCTGTTAGGCGCTCCACGGGGCACCAGATTGAGTGGCACAGCGAAGCGTGATTTTAAGTGATATTATCACTGATATGATGATAGTATCTTGTCTTGAGCGTGCTTACCGCGTATCACCATGGAAAGACGATATTTTCACCGGGGTAGCCTCATATTGAAAACACTGACTGCGCGAACGATTGAGAGCCTCAAGACACTGATCGGTGACGGTACGCTTCAGGTCGGCGACAAGTTGCCGACCCTTGTCGAACTTGGGGACAAGCTTGGTGTCAGCCGCACGGTTATCCGGGAAGCTGTGGCGGCTCTGCGCTCTGACGGATTGTTGGAAGCAAAGCATGGGGTCGGAATATTCATTCGCGATCCCGGAAAGGCAGCATCTCCCGTTTCAGACGATTCCATGCTGGAGCCGTTGGCGCGGCTTTCGCTTCCATTTATGGATTTGCTTGAGTTGCGTATGGCTTTTGAAGTCCATGCCGCCGGATTGGCCGCACAGCGCCGGTCATGGGCGCAGGAAGCAAACATGTGGGATGCGCTGAAGCAGTTCGAGGCTTCTATTGAAAATGAAGAAGCGCTGGATGAACTGGACTTCATTTTCCACCGGTCCATATCGGAGGCAACCAATAATCTGGCGTTTATCGAGTTTTTCAGCGTCATGAGCCTGAAAATACTGCCACAGCCAGCATTTTCGCGGGATCTGAACCCCTCGCTTATCACGCCTGATTATATCCAGAACACGGTCATCGAGCATCGCGCCATTTGTGAAGCGATCAGTGCCGGGAATGCAGAGCAGGCACGTGAAGCCATGCAGGCACATCTCAATCGCAGCCATCAGCGCTATCGCGGGTTCAACGGCGCTTTTGGCTCGCCGTTGAGTAATATTGTGGATAGCTGAAACCTATTCAGTAAGCGCTATCGACTGACGGATTAAGGCCGCTACCTTCAACATTCGGGCGGTGAGGGCGGTACAACCGGTTGTTCGAAAGTGCGCTGCAACTGACCCCAGCCCGGATCGTGCATATGGGCTTCCAGTCCGGCTCTTGCAACCAGCGCACGCGCCTCTGCTTCACCGAAGGCAAGCGCCTCGCGCATATCAGCAGTTAGGACCACGCCGTCCTGCATGATAATCTTGCCATCGACGATGACGGTATCAACATCGCTGCCAAGAACCTGATGAACCAGCCGATGGACGGGCATCCAATTGGGTGTCAGATGCGGTTTGCGCATATCGATGATCGCGATATCCGCTTTCTTGCCAGTTTCAAGAGAACCGATCTCATGATCCATACCAATCGCACGCGCTGCGTCGATGGTGATCATCTCGAACACTTTGCCGGGCGGCAGAAGGTATCGGTCGTGATTGTGCAATATATGCTGGGTCGATTGCGCGATCCGCGCGACCTGCAGCATATCGAAATGGCGGCTCGGCGCTGCGCCATCGGACGTAATAGCGACAGGCACGCCCCGCGCCAGCATCTGCATAATCGGCGTGGAACGTCCGGGCGGCGCATGGGTGACGTGGGTGCCCGTTTCGGCGAGGATATCAATTTCCTCATGAGAGATGCCCCAGCAGTGCTGCAAATGCACGTCAGGACCCAGCAGCGCGTTTTCCTTATCTTGATAAGCCATCCGAATTTGCCCGGCAAAGGCATCCGAATGGATGCGCACGCCCCATTTGCGTGCCGTTTCGCGAATACGACGCGCTTGCATCCGGTCGTTCTGCGTCAGATTGACCGCGAAATCCGGTGTGGAAGCGTTAGAAGGCTCGACCGAAGGGACGATTGTGAAAGGCGTCAGAAAAACCTTAATGCGGCCCTCGGCTGTTCCGTTAAGGCTTTCGACGGTGGCTTCAGCGCCCTCAATCATTTCTTCGAATGAAACAGTGTGACGCACAGGCTTGCCGCTCTCCCATCGCGTCACCGATTGCGGCCAGGGTAGTCCAGCGGGGCCAACGCAGATGATCTCGCGCAGACCGAGTTCCGAATAGGCGCGCGCGTGATTGGCTGCAAAGACCGGATCGTCGCTGCGCGGCATGGAGGTGATGATGCTGGCAGAGGTTGTTACGCCTGCGCGCAGTCGCTCCAGACCGGAAACGAGGCCATCGGCGTACCAGTAGTCGCGGGTTACATAATGATAATAGGTTGGTGTGACGATCCGCATCCAGAGTGAATTGGTGTCGGCGGCAATGCTGCGTATCAGCGCGTGACCAGCGTGGCCGTGCGCGTCGATGAGGCCCGGAATGAGCATCTTCCCACGGCAGTCGATTGCATTCTTGTCAGTATGGCGAGGAGCGAGTTCCTGCGATGTGCCAATATCGACAATTCTGTCGTTCTCGATTGCTACAGCTCCATCTTCGATGATCCGCCGTGTTTTATCGACTGTCACGACAGTCCCGTGAAGCAGCAGCAATCCAGTCATATCTTCCCCTTTTTTATGTCCAAGACGACAGCGTTTGACACTGTGCGGTCTCATATCGATGTGTCGATGTTTTTGAACTTAATTGGCGACAATATCGTTGACAATAAAAGAATGGATTAAGATACTGCGACGAAATTCAGTCCAACAATCTTATCGTTATAGATGAGGGGAAAAGCATGTCGCGTTTAAATAGGTTTTTTATATCGGCCCTGACGGCAGCTGCTATTGCGGCGCCGGCGCTGGCCAGTTCTGCCGACGCGGCTACGTTACGTTGGGGTAGTCGTGCGGATATCTACTCGCTCGATCCAGATTCTGTTCCGTCCACATCCAATCTGGCTTTCCTGAACCACATTTACGAAGGTCTGATCCGTTACGGCCCGAACTTCGAGATCGAGCCCGCGCTGGCTACCGAATGGAAGCTCGTCGATAACAAGTTCTGGCGTTTTACGCTTCGCAAGGGCGTGAAGTTCCACAATGGCGCAGATTTTACGGCTGATGACGTTGTGGCCTCGATGAACCGTGTCTCCGACCCGACATCACCTCTGCGCGGCAATATTCCGCTGTATGTTGGTGTCAAGAAAGTGGACGATTCCACGGTGGATATCGAGGTTTCGGCACCGTCGGCGCTGTTCCTCAATGACATGACCAATATTTTCATGTTCAACGCGAAGTGGCTGAAGGAAAATGACGCCGAAAAGCCGACCGATATCGCGTCCAAGACCGAGAATTATGCTACGCATAACACCAACGGCACGGGCCCGTTCAAGCTCGACAGCCGTGTACCTGATTCAAAGACGGTTCTGATCGTCAATGATCAATGGTGGGACCAGAAAAAGCACAATCTGGATCGCATCGAATACATTCCGATTTCTTCGGCTGCGACACGCGTTGCGGCGCTTCTCTCTAATGAAATTGACCTGGTCGATTCAGCACCCATTCAGGATATTCCGCGTCTGGAATCGACGCCGGGCATCAAGGTCGACAAACGCACCGAGCTGCGTACGGTGTTTATCGGCTTTAACGGCAAGGAGAAGCTTGAGGATGGGCGTCCGAACCCGTTTCTCGATGTCCGCGTGCGTCAGGCCGTCGAGGCAAGTATCGATCGTGATCTCATCAACAAGAAAATCATGCGCGGTCTGGCGCGTCCTTCCGGTTCGCTGATTGCGCCGGAAATCGCAGGCTATTCGAAAGCGCTCGACACTTATCAGCCAGCCGATCCCAAGTTTGCCCAAAAGCTGCTTGAAGATGCTGGTCAGAAAGGCCTGACTTTCAACTATCTTTGCATGAATGATGAGAGCATCAACGAGGAAGATATCTGCTCGGGCATCGCCAATATGATGAAACGTGGCGGGTTCGAACCGTCCATCGATATGGGGCCGCGTGCCGTTCAGCAGCCCAAGCGCACCAATGGCAAGGCCGATATGTTCAATCTGAGCTGGGCCAATGAGCCGACGCTCGATGCCTATTCGTTGCTTTCGCAGGTGCTTTCCACGCGCAGCGGTTCGACCGGCGTATCCAACTATGGTGGCTGGTCTTATCCTGAACTCGATGAGCTGATGAAAAAAGCGGCGCAGGAGCCGGATACGGCGAAGCGCTTGGCGCTGGAAGAACAGGCGCTGAAAGTTGCCAAGGACGAGGCTATTCTGATCCCGCTTCATCAGCAGCCTATCGCTTGGGGCATGCTGGACAAGGTCAAGAGCGTGGATTTCCGGGCCGATAACAAGCCGCGTCATTGGCACACGCAAATGGCCGAGTAAGGCCAGCAAAGCGAAAACCGAAAAGCGCTTCACCTTGGTGAGGCGCTTTTTTTATGTGGTGCACAATCTGGAGATGCGACAACACTCATTCAAAAGCCGCACTTTGATTGCTGCTCAGAAATGTGGCAGCGCCTGACCAATTGTAGAGCACAGTTGTCGACAAATAGGTTATTGAAACCCAAAAAATTGTCTACAATTACGTTGACAACCTTATATCGACTGGCAATACTCCATTTCGTGATCTGGGAGGCAGGTCACCCCAAAAAAGGAGAAATCAGTATTACCCGCCTGCATGGCGTGAGCAGACACTGAAACGCAGCACCGAAACGGATGCGGCGATGCATGAAAACAGACCTCCAAAAAAGGAGGCGCAAATTTCCAGAAGCGGAGCAAAATCTATGTTAAGAAAACTTGGCCTTGCGGTCACAATGCTGGCTGGGCTGACTTTGGCTGGCCACGCCGAAACGCTCAAATGGGGCGCTGCGCGCGATATCTATTCGCTTGACCCCTATTCTTACGGCGACAGCTATACACTGTCCTTCCTCAATCACATCTATGAAGGCCTCGTGCGCTACGACGCCGAGCTGAAGATCGAGCCTGCCCTTGCTGAATCCTGGGAAAATGTTTCCGAGACGGTTTGGCGCTTTCATCTGCGCAAGGGCGTCAAGTTTCATGATGGGGCTGATTTCAATGCCGACGATGTGCTTGCTTCATTGAAGCGCGTGAGCGATCCGGTTTCGCCGCTGCGTGGTAATTTGCCTGCCTACAAGTCCTCAAAGAAAGTGGACGACTACACAATCGATATCGAGTTGAGCGGCCCTTATCCGCTGCTCCTCAACGACCTCACCAATATTCACATCTTCGATGCGGGCTGGCTGAAGACCAATAATTCGGAAAAGCCGACTGACGTTGGTGCCAAGATTGAAGGTTATGCAACCTACCACACCAATGGTACGGGTCCGTTCAAGCTGGAAAGCCGCGTACCGGATTCCAAAACCATTCTGGTTAAGAACCCGGACTGGTGGGACAAAACGTCGAAATCAAACATCGACCGCATCGAGTTCAATCCGATCACTTCGGCTGCGACACGCGTGGCGGCGCTCCTCTCTGGAGAAGTCAATTTTACGGAAAGTGCGCCATCGCAGGATTTGCCGCGCCTTCAGGCACAGCCTGACCTGAAGGTCATGGAACGTACCGATTTGCGTACGGTCATGATGGGTTTCAATCGCAAGCCGAAGCTCGATAATGGATCGCAAAATAAATTCAACGATTTGCGTGTGCGTCAGGCTTTCGCACATTCGCTTGACCGCGATTTGATACAGAAGCGCATCATGCGCGGCAAGTCGCGCACGGCAGGTGCGGTGGTTGCGCCGGAAATTCCGGGCTACACGCCGGAACTGGATACCACTCTGGCCTATGATCCGGCCTTGTCCAAGAAGCTTCTGGCCGAGGCTGGCGCCACGGATTTTCCGTTCACACTGGTTTGTACAACTGATGCCTATGTGAACGAGGAAGAACTGTGCCAGGGGCTCGTGAACATGCTGAGCCGGGGCGGTTTCAAGCCGCAGCTTGATATTGCACCAACGGCTGCGCAGGCACCGAAACGCACGGGCGGCAAGGCCGATGTTTATACCATAGGCTGGGCGACAGAGCCCATGCTCGACAGCTATTCCATTCTGTTGCAAATGATTGAAACCAAGACAGACAATGCTGGTGTTTTCAACTGGGGTGGCTGGAGCTATCCGGAAATCGACAAGCTGATCATTGAGGCATCCACGGAGATGGATCGCAGCAAGCGGCTGGCGTTGCAGACAAAGGCCCTGCAAATGGTCAAGGACGAGATCGTCATGTTGCCGCTGCATCAACAGCCGATGGCGTGGGTCATGTCGAATAAGATTGATCATATCGTCCAGTTGCCAGACAACAAGCCGCGTCACTGGCTGACGCATTTTGCCGAATAGTCTCATCAAGACGCTCCGGGGCACGCCGTTCCGGAGCGTCCTGTTCCCAAGGAATTCACATGCTGGTTTTTATCATCAAGCGTCTGGCCAATGCCATCATGGTCATGCTGGCTGTTGCCTTGCTGGCCTTTTTGATCTTTCGTCTGGCGGGCGACCCCGTCGAGATGATGGCCAACGAACAGATGACACAGGCCGACCGCGATAATCTGCGTGAGCGTCTGGGGCTTAACGATGGCCTGATGACACAATATACCCGGTTCGTGGTGAACGCCGCTCAGGGCAATTTCGGCATTTCCTATCGCAATGGTCAGGATGTGCTTGGCCTTATCGCCGAGCGGTTTCCGGCAACACTGGAACTGGTGCTGGTGGCCACCTTGATCTCGTTGTTGCTTGGCCTTCCTCTTGGCGTACTAACAGCAATTAAACGTGGCAAATGGTATACGGAGGGATTGCAGTTTCTCTCCATTGTCGGTGTTTCGCTGCCAAGTTTTGTGGTCGGTATACTGCTCATTCTGGTTTTTTCGGTCACGCTTGGCTGGTTCCCGGCATTCGGACGGGGTGATGTCGTACAGCTTGGCTGGTGGTCCACGGGATTGTTGACGCATTCCGGTCGTATCGCGATTTTGCTACCGGCCATTGCGCTCTCGCTTTATCAAGTCACGCTTGTCATGCGTCTGGTTCGCGCAGAAATGTTGGAAGTGCTGCGTTCGGACTACGTGAAATTCGCCCGTGCCCGCGGTATTCCGCGCTGGCGTATCTATTTCCGTCATGCGCTTCGCAACTGCCTTATGCCGGTTGTGACGATGACAGCGATGAATGTCGGTTCGCTGATCGCCTTCGCGCTGATCACCGAAACCGTGTTTCAATGGCCGGGCATGGGCATGTTGTTCATTCAGGCCGTTACCTTCCTCGATATCCCGGTTATGGCAGCCTATCTCTGCATCATTTCCTTCATCTTCGTTGTACTCAACACTTTCGTGGACATTGCCTATGCGGTGATCGATCCACGCCTGCGCACGGCGCGTTGAGTTGCCCATGGAACCGATTGTGGAGTCAAAGCCGATGAGCACCCCAACCACGCAAACCACTACCATCTCCCGCCCGCCGGTTGTACAGCGGATTCGTAAAAGCGACTTGTGGTGGTCGTTCACACACAGCAAGACCGCAATGATCAGCGCAGCACTGCTCGCAATCCTGATCCTGACGGCATTGTTTGCACCCCTCATTGCACCGCAAAACCCCTATGATGGCGCTGCACTCGATATGTGGAAAGCAGAGCTGCCGCCTATCTGGGAAGACGGCGGCGAATGGCCCTTCCTGCTGGGCACCGACACGCAAGGGCGCGATATGCTGTCAGCCATTCTTTATGGCACGCGCATTTCCATCGTTATCGGCATCGCTTCCGTTGTGCTTTCCTTGGTCATCGGCATGAGTGCCGGTTTGGTCTCAGGCTATTTCGGCGGTTTTATCGACAATCTACTGATGCGCATCGGCGATATCACGCTGTCGATCCCGACCATTCTGGTCGCCATTCTGGTTTCAACCGTCGTGCGACAGATGTTGCCTGTCAGCCTGCGCGAGGTCGGAGCATCCGCGGTTCTCATTCTGGCCATCGCGCTCTCCGCATGGGTGCAATATGCCCGTACTGTCCGCGCTCAGGCCATCGTTGAAACCGGCAAGGATTATGTATCCGCCGCCCGTCTGATCGGCGTTCCAGCGCGCCGCATCATGGCGAGACATATTCTGCCCAATACACTGACCCCCATCATGGTGGCGGCAACGCTTAACTTCGGCATGGCCATTCTTACCGAAGCCACGCTGTCCTTCCTCGGCATCGGGATGCCGCCGAGCCAGCCTTCTCTCGGGACACTAATCCGCATCGGCAACCAGTTCCTGTTTTCCGGTTCCTGGTGGATCGTGCTCTTCCCTGTCATTCAGCTCTGCCTGCTGGTCGTGGCCGTCAATATGCTTGGCGACTGGCTGCGCGATGCTCTCAATCCGAAACTGAGGTAATATCGATGAACAATCTTTTGCTCCGCAATGTGCGCCCTATGGCTGGCGATACGTGCGATGCTTTGATCAAGGATGGGAAGATTGCGGGTTTCGGACGGTTCGAGGCAGAACCGGGCATGGCCATCGAAGATGGTGGCAATGCAATCATGGCGCCCGGCCTGATTGATGCGCATACGCATCTCGACAAGACCACCTGGGGCATGCCCTGGCATGTCAATAATCGTGCCGCGGTTCTGCGTGAACGTATCGATTTCGAGCGCGAGCACCGGCTGGAAATCGGCCTTGATCCGCATCGCCAGTCGATGCGTCATGCCATCGGTCTTGCTGCCCATGGCGCAACGCATATCCGCAGCCATGTCGATATCGACCCCACTCATGGATTGTCATTGGTCGAAGGCGTCTGGGCAACACGCGAGAAGCTGAAAGGCATCATCGATATCGAGATCGTTGCATTCCCGCAGTCGGGTCTGATGGTCATGCCTGGTACGGAAGAATTGCTCGATGAGGCCTTGCGTCAGGGTTGTGAAGTTCTGGGTGGTATTGATCCATGCGGTATTGATCGCGACCCAAAGGGTCAGCTCGATATTCTGTTCGCGCTCGCACTCAAGCACGGCGTACCGATTGATATTCATCTGCATGAGACCGGCGATCTTGGCGCGTTCACGATGGAACTCATCTTTGAGCGTATCCGCGCCAACAGTATGGAAGGGAAGGTGGCGATCAGCCATGCTTTCGCGCTCGGCATGAATGATTATTTGCGCGTCGGCCAGTTGATCGAACAGATCGCGGCTCTGGATGTCGCAATTTTGACGACCGGCGCGCCATCGGCCACGGTGCCGTCGATCAAACGCCTGAAGGAAGCGGGCGTGCGCGTTGGTGGTGGTTGTGATGGCATTCGCGACACCTGGGGACCTTGGGGCCAGCCGGATATGCTAGACCGTGCCAAGATCATTGGCATGAAAAACGGTGTCCGCTCGGACCATGATCTCGAACATCTCCTGTACATCGTCTCTCAAGGCGGCGCGGATGTGATGCGTCTTGAAAACTATGGTCTCGATGTGGGCTGCAATGCCGACTTCACCCTTTTGACGGGTGAAACACTGGCCCATGCCGTGGTGGATATCGCGCCGCGCCCTCTGGTGGTCAAAAACGGTCGCGTCACTGCACGCAACGGCGTTGCTGTGGTGGAGATGCCGTGATGAACAATGCTATTGACACATTAACCCTCGGTCAGCGTCCTGATGGACGGACTCTGATTACCGCCAGTTGGGTGGTTGGGCACAAGGATGGCAACCATACGCTTTTACGCAATGGTGAAGTCGTTTTCGACAATGGCGAGATTGTCTTTGTTGGACATGGCTTCACCGGAGAACTGGCGCGCCGCATCGATTTCGGCAATGCGCTAATCTCGCCGGGTCTCATTGATCTTGATGCCTTGTCGGACCTCGACACCACCATTCTTGGCATAGACAACCATCCTGGTTGGGCCAAGGGTCGCGTCTGGCCACGGTCTTATGTCGAGGCTGGCCCTTATGAGATGTACAGTCAGGACGAGCTGGCTTTTCAAAAGCGCTTTGCGTTCGGCCAACTCCTGTTGAACGGGATCACCACGGCAGCGCCTATCGCCTCTCTATTCTATCGAGAATGGGGCGAAACAGTTGCCGAGTTCGATGCTGCTGCCGAGGCGGCTGGTGAACTGGGGCTACGCGTTTACCTGAGTCCTGCCTACCGTTCCGGCGGTATGGTTCTGGAAGAACCGGGAAAGATTATTCCGGTTTTCGACGAAGAGCGTGGTTTTCAGGGGCTGAAAGACGCCATTGCCTATATCGAGCGCCAGAATGGGCGTCACGGCGATCTGGTGCGCGGTATGTTGGCCCCGGATCGGGTCGAGACTTCGACACTTGGATTGTTGCAACGCACTGATGCAGCGGCGCGCGATCTTGGCTGCAAGTTCCGTCTTCACATGGCTCAAGGCACGATGGAAGTCGATACTGTGCGGATGCTGCATGGCTCGACTGCTCCGGTCTGGCTTGCGAAACATGGTCTGCTCAGCGACCGGATGATTGCACCTCACGCGACGAACGCAACGGATGAAGATCTGGGCCTCTATGCGGCCAATGGCGTTTCCATTGTGCATTGTCCGCTGGTATCGGCACGCAGCGGTTCGATCCTCAAATCCTTCTCCGCTTGCCGCAAGCGGGGGATCAATATTGCCATGGGCACAGATACCACGCCGCCAGATATGCTCATGAATTTGCTGACGGGCCTTATCGCTGGCCGCATCGCCGATGGCGCGCCGGATCGTTTGCGGTCAGCGGATCTTTTTGACGCGGCGACCATAGGTGGCGCAAAAGCACTCGGACGCGGTGATCTCGGTCACCTCTCACCGGGTGCGAGAGCGGATATAGCGATCTTCGATCTCGGCGATACCATCATGGCCGCGACAGTTGACCCCATCACGACCATTGTCACAGGCGGTTCGGGCAAGATCACGCGCGCGGTCTTTGTCGATGGCCGCGCTTCCATGATTAATCGAAAGCTTGCAGGGTTGGATATGGAACAAGCTCGTCGTCAGGCACAGGCCCAGTTCGACGGACTTATCGCCAAATATCCCGAGCGCAGCTGGAACCATCCTCCTGTCGCGGAAATCTTCCCTTCCAGCTATCCGATAGAAGGTGATTTCAATGCATGACATGCAAGAACCAATCATGGAAGTGCGCAATCTGCGCGTGGATTTTCCAGGGCGTCATGGCACGGTTACCGCTCTGTCAGATGTCAGCCTGTCGATCCGGCCCGGTGAAATCCTTGGTGTTGTGGGTGAATCCGGTGCTGGCAAGTCGATGACCGGTCTGGCCATTCAGGGCCTGCTGGAAGCGCCTGGGCATATCGCCGACGGTGAAGTGTGGCTTGGCAAGCGCCGGATAGACACACTGGATGACCGCGCCATGGAGAAAATTCGCGGACGTGAAATCGGCGCGATCTTTCAGGATCCGCTCACCTCGCTCAATCCGCTGTTCACGGTGGGCGCGCAGCTTGTCGAAACGATCCGGCGGCATCTTGGTCTTGGCAAGGCTCAGGCGCGTGAACGGGCTATCCAGTTGTTGCGCGATGTTGGCATTCCTTCGCCGGAGGACCGCGTCAACCAGTATCCGCATCAGTTCTCGGGCGGTATGCGGCAGCGCGTGGTGATTGCACTTGCACTTGCCGCTTCCCCTAAGCTCGTCATCGCCGATGAACCGACGACGGCGCTGGACGTATCGATCCAGGCACAGATCATTTCGCTCCTGCGGAAACTCTGCAAGGAAAAGCAAACCGCTGTTATGCTCGTTACGCACGATATGGGCGTGATTGCCGAAGCCGCTGATCGCATTGCCGTAATGTATGCGGGGCGACTGATTGAGATCGGGCCTGTCGAACAGGTTCTGCATCAGCCGCGTCACCCCTATACACAGGGCTTGATGGCCTCGATCCCGTCGCTTGGTGCGCGCGTGGAAAAGCTGAATCAGATCGATGGCTCAATGCCGCGTCTTGACGCTATTCCCAAGGGTTGCGCTTTCAATCCACGTTGCAAGGTGGCGGTGCCACGTTGCCTTCAGGAGCGTCCCGAACTCAACTTTATCAGTCAAAACCCCAATCTTGGCGCTAGCGCTTGTTGGCTCAACGCAGGAGGCAGCGTATGACGAACCCGTCGAAAGAAACTGCGGCTTTGACCGTCGAGCGTCTGGTCAAGACATTTGATGTCTCGGCTCCATGGCTCAACAGAGTGATAGAGCGCAAGCCGCGCCAGTACCTCCAGGCTGTCAACGATATCAGCTTTACGGTGCCAGCAGGTGGTTGTCTGAGTATCGTTGGTGAAAGTGGATGCGGAAAGTCAACCGTGGCCCGACTGGTCACCGGATTGCATGGTGCAACAAGCGGCCAAATGCGGTTTGCGCCCGGCAAAAGTGGTGCGCCATTGACGGCGCAGATGATATTTCAGGACCCTTATGCCTCGCTCAATCCTCGTTGGCGCGTCAAGAACATCATCGCTGAACCATTGCGCGAATTGAAACTGCGCAAAACAGCGGCGGAAGTCACCGAGCGCGTGGAGGAACTTCTGCGTACTGTCGGGCTTTCACCCTCCGACGGCGAAAAGTTTCCGCATGAGTTTTCCGGTGGGCAACGGCAGCGCATTTCAATTGCGCGTGCCTTGGCGAGCGAGCCTGAGTTTCTTGTTTGCGACGAGCCGACTTCGGCGCTGGACGTTTCGGTGCAGGCGCAGGTGCTCAATCTTATGCGCCGCTTGCAGGATGAGCTGGGCCTGACCTACCTCTTCATCAGCCATGATATGAGCGTCGTTCGCCACATGTCCGATCGTATCGCGGTCATGTATCTGGGGCGGATTGTTGAAGAGGGTAATACGGAAGAACTCTTCGCGCAGCCGCGTCATCCCTATACGCAGCTTTTGTTGCAGACGATCCCCAACATTGAATCTCCCAATCGCAACCGCACACCGGCAAACGGTGAAGTTCCAAGCCCGCTGAAACCGCCTTCGGGTTGCACATTCCATCCGCGGTGTCCGTTTGCGGTGGCGCGCTGTGCGCAAGAAGCGCCGAAGATGCAGACTTTGTCGAATGGCACACGCGTCGCCTGTCATCTGGTGGAAGAGGCCGCAGCAGCTGCCTGATATAGGTAGGGTGTTCAGGCACCGCGTTGGGCTACTGTTGCACGTTTAAAGCAGGTGCCGAGATCTGCGGATAAGTGCTCCAGTCGGGATTAAAGCGGGTTGTTAAATTGTCGACAATATGAAATATTATTGTAGATAATAAATCAGGTTCTGGGGACGTGATGGAATTCGATTTTGAAGAGTTGGACCCTCAAAGCCGTTACAGGCTTCTGACGAATTTCATCGGTCCACGACCGATAGCACTTGTGACAACCCGTTCACCAGCAGGCCATAGCAATGCCGCGCCGATGAGTTTCTTCAACGTGTTTTCGCACGACCCGGCCATTGTCGTTCTGGGCATTCAACCACGTCTTTCCGGTGAGGAGAAGGACACGCTGGCGAATATCCGTCGCACCGGCGAGTTCGCAATCAGCATGATCGACATGGCATTGTCGGAACAGATGCTGATCTGCGGATTGGGTTTCGACAGCGAAGTCGATGAGCTTGAGATGGCCGGGCTGTCAGCGACACCCTGCCAGAAAATCGATGTCTCTTTTGCTGAGCAGGCACCTTGCACCTTCGAGTGCCGTGTCGAACGTGTGATCGATTATCCGCGTCGCGCGCTTATCCTGGGTGAGGTGGTGCATATGCACGTTCGTCGCAATTGTCTGGATGCCGACGGCCACTACGTCGATCCCGAATTCTATCAACCGATTGCCCGGCTTCACGCCGACAATTACATCACTTCAGATCGTCAGTTCGTTTTGAAGGCACCGACCATCGCCGATTTCGTGAAGCCGGAAAACTAGGCCAGAACGACGGTTCTTCGAGAATTTTTACCATGCACATTCATCTGATCAATCCTAACTCAACAGCGTCTATGACAGCGCAAGCTCTTGATAGTGCTCTGCTCGTCAAACACAGCAGCACCACGGTCTCAGCCTCAAATCCTGCCGACACGCCTGTCAGCATTGAAGGCGGAACCGACGAAGCACTGGCTGTGCCGGGCATGCTTGCGGAAATCCGAAAAGGTGAAGCGCAAGGTGTGGACGCCTATGTGATCGCCTGCTTTGACGATCCCGGCCTGCATGCGGCGCGAGAGATCGCGAAGGGTCCGGTACTGGGTATTTGTCAGGCGGCGGTACAGGTGGCTATGACGATCAGCCGGCGCTTTTCAATTATCACGACCTTGCCGCGGTCGGTTCCGATCATCGAAGATCTGGTCAGTGATTACGGCGCAGATCGTCATTGCAGAAAAGTGCGTGCGATCAATTTGCCGGTACTCGGCTTGGAAGATGATCCTGCGGAAGCAGAACGGCTTTTGATCAACGAAATCGAACTCGCCAAGCGCGAAGATCGGGCGGAGGCGATCATTCTCGGCTGCGCGGGCATGACGTCCTTGTGCGACCGGTTGCGGGATGCAACGGGCGTTCCGGTGATCGACGGCGTTGCGGCGGCGGTGAAGCTTGCCGAAGCTTTGGTCGGAGCGGGCTACGCGACTTCGAAGGTGAACACCTATGACTATCCGCGTGTGAAGACGGGCAATACGAACGCCATCTGCGGAATATGTGCCTGAAATAGAAGCATCACGATGTATTGTTGACAATTTTGTAGGCGCTTTGCGGTTGCAATAGTTGACTTTTTCGGTCGCATCACGCTTCCTGAACCGGAACGGGAGCAAGACCATGACTGATCAGACAGGTGTCTCGACGCAGCAGATTGTTGAGAAAGTATGGCTATCCATTGCCGAGCGCCGTCTGCGTCCGGGGGTGCAGCTTAAAGAAGAGCAGATGGCGACGATTTTTCACGTCAGCCGTGCGCGTATCCGTCAGGCGCTTGCCGCGCTTGAACGGGAAGGGCTTGTCACGATTATTCCCAATCGCGGCGCTTTTGTTTGCAAGCCGACCGTGGAAGAAGCGCGGGATGTGTTCTTCGTACGCCGGACTGTTGAGCGTTGTGTGGTCGAGCGCCTTGGGCGTTCTCCGTCAAAGGACAAGATCAAGATTTTGCGCGAACATGTTGCGAAAGAACGTGTCGCCAACAAGAACAATGTCACGACCGATATTATCAAGCTGTCAGGTGGTTTTCATCTGCTGCTGGCCGAATTGACGGGCTCTGATTTTCTGTTCACAACGATGCGCGATCTCATTTCGCGCACCTCTCTCATCACAGCTGTCTACCGCAATACCAACCGCTTCAACTGCGGGCCTGATGAACACGCGGAGATTGTGGAAGCGATTCTGCATGGCGACGTCACAAAGGCCGCCGATCTGATGGCACACCACCTTGAACATGTGGAATCCGAGCTCGACCTGCGGGAAATCAATGATCTCTCCCATGATTTAAGTGCCGCACTTGCCTAAATGGGAGTGAACGGAAAACGGGCGATATTCTTTTTCGTCCGTAGCCGTTGTGATTGATGGCGGATACGCTATTACTAAAATATTTCAATGAGTTGTTAGCAAAGTAAGCCAACCGGTTATTGCCGGTTGGTTTGCTTTTGTACCGTCTGCCTATGGCGCACACGGCGATTTTTCGACCAAAAGCGGAATAAGTTTCGGGTGGAAATGTAAGTTTCATCCCCATAGCAAAGAAATCCGCCCGCGATCTTGACATATGTCATAAGTTGGAATTAGCTTGGTTGAAATTGAGCAGATGGCGCTTCGAGGAGACCCTTGTGAGGGTGGAGCACATCGAGCTTGGGAGGAAATATTTGTGACTGGATTGTACACTGCAATCTTCGATTGTGTGATCGCGTGCGGCTGTGTTTCAGGCGGAGCATCTGCCTGTCTGTGGTTGGGCGTGGAACAGAAACTGACTTGTGCCTTGCAGGGTTCTTCGCCTGAACTGGTGAAGTCTCTATGAGTTACGAGTTCAGTTTCAGCTTCCTCAGCCAGTATTGGCCGCTGCTGCTCAAAGGTACTTTGGCGACGATCCAAATGTCCCTGATTGTCACGGCGCTGGGCTTCGTGCTGGGCACGATCTGTGCGGTTGCCAGCATCAGCAAATACCAGTTCCTGCGCATTCTCGTGGCGATCTATGTCGAGGCGATCCGCAATACACCTCTGCTCGTGCAGCTGTTTCTGGTCTATTTCGGACTGTCTTCCATGGGCGTCAAATTTTCCGCCCAGACCTCGGCGCTAATCGGCCTGACCATCAATGTTGGCGCTTACTCCAGCGAGATCATTCGCGCGGGCTTGCAGGCCATTCACCCCGGCCAGCTGGAAGCTGCTGACACACTGGGACTGTCCCGGCTGCAAATGCTTGCAGGGATTATGCTGCCGCCAGCACTTGAGAAGGTTTATCCCGCTCTCGTCAGTCAGTATGTGCTGTTGATGCTGGCAACAAGTGTTGCATCGCAGATATCGGCTGAAGAGCTGACCGGAGCTGCGTCCAGAATCCAGTCGATGACCTTTCGTTCTTTCGAAGTCTATCTCGTCATTCTGGTGATTTATCTCGTCCTTTCCCTATTGATGCGGGGACTGTTCAAGCTTCTGGGGTTGGCGTTGTTTCCACGCAAACGCCGTCTTGGCACCAATCTTTAGGAGGTCGGGATGTTTACGAATTTCTCCTGGATTCACATCGAAGTTCTGCTTCAAGGCTTGGTCTGGACAGTTCTGCTTTCGATCATCGCCTTCATATTCGGCGGCCTGCTTGGCTTTGCCGTGGCGCTGGCTGGAATAGCAAAGAACAAGGCTTTGGTTGCTCTGGTCGATGGTTATACCGTTCTGGTGCAGGGCACACCGGTTCTGATCCTGATGTTCATCGTTTACTTCGGTTTGCCGGTCTTCGGCATTGAAGTTTCGTCACTTTTTGCGGCCAGCGTTGCGATGACGATCTTCGCGAGCGCCTTCCTTGGCGCCATCTGGCGAGGTAGCCTGCAATCCGTGCCACGCACGCAGTGGGAAGCATCCGATTGTCTGGCCTTGACTGGATTGCAGGGGCTGTTCCTCGTCATCATGCCCCAGGCTATTCGCATCGCAACGCCGCCAACAGTCGGCTTCATGGTCCAGATCGTCAAGAACACGTCGCTCGCATCGATCATCGGCATGGCCGAGATGACCTATATTGGCAAGGAAATCAACGCTTCGACGTTCCAGCCCTTCACGACCTATCTCGTGATCGCATTCTTCTACTTTTGCATTTGCTTCCCGCTCTCAGCGGCCAGCCGGAAATTCGAGAGGATGTACAGTGCCAGCCGTCGTTAAGTTTGTTGACGTTCATAAAAGCTATGGCTCGCTGCCGGTGCTCAGAGGTATCAATCTCGAAATTGAGAAGGGACAGGTTGTTGCTCTGATCGGACGAAGCGGTTCCGGCAAAAGCACAGCGCTTCGCTGTGTCGACCGGCTCGAAACCGTCAACAGCGGGGATATCTGGGTTTGCGATCATCGCGTCAGTGATCCCAATATCAATCTGCGCGCGCTCCGACAGGATGTTGGCATCGTCTTTCAAAGCTACAACCTCTTCCCGCATCTGACGGCTGAACAAAACATCACTCTGGCGCTGCGCTGGGTCAAGAAACTGACTAGACCCGCCGCGCGCGAAATAGCCGAGACGGTTTTGCGGCAGGTTGGACTGGCGGAAAAGATAGATTCCTATCCCGAGCAATTGTCCGGCGGACAACAGCAACGTGTAGCCATTGCCCGATCACTCGCGATGAAGCCGAAGGTCATGCTGTTCGACGAGGTCACTTCGGCGCTGGACCCTGAACTGACCGGAGAAGTGCTGAAGGTCATCGAAGATCTGGCGCGGGGTGGCATGACGATGCTGCTCGTCACCCACGAAATGGATTTTGCCCAGCGCGTGGCAGACAGAATTGTCTTCATGCATCAGGGCCAGATTTGCGAACAGGGCGAGCCGACAATTTTGGCAAATCCGCAAACACCTGAATTGCGCAGCTTCGTTGGCGCGCATCACTGAACATCCGATCATAAGCATGTGGTGTCGATGAGGAGCGACATCATCAACAACAGGAGGAGGAAATATGACTATTCTGAACAAGAGAAAATTTCTGGCAATAATGGGACTTGGCATCTGTATGGCGGCCATGATGCCCCAGACCTCTTTTGCCGATCAACTGGATACGATCCGCCAGAAAGGCAAACTGCAGGTCGCCATTGATCTTGGCAACCCGCCCTATGCGATGCGCGATGCACAGTTCCAGCCGACCGGCTCGGAAGTCGAAACAGCGAAGCTGTTGGCCAAGGACCTGGGCGTGGATGTGGAGTTCCTGACGGTTCCAACCTCGGGTCGCATTCCGTTTCTTGTCTCCGGCAAGGCTGATTTGGCGGTGTCCACGCTTTCAATAACAAAGGAGCGGCTGGAGGTTGTTGATTTCAGCATTCCCTATGCTGAAACCGCAATTGTCGTTGCAGCACCCAAAGAAGCAAAAGTGAAATCCTATGCGGATCTAACCGATGCATCTGTTGCGGTCACGCGCGGTACGGTCAACGACACCAATCTGACGGAAAAGACGGCGGATGTTGCCGGCGTGCAGATCGTGCGGTTTGAGGATGATCCAACATCGAGTGCGGCAGTCACCAGCGGCCAGATTGCAATTTATGCAACGTCCCGCCCGCTTCTGACGGAATTGATCAAGGCCAACCCCAAGCTCGACCTCGAAGAAAAGTTTGTCGCCAAGGCTTACCCGCTGGGCATTGCACTCCGCAAGAACGAGCCGAAGCTCAAGGAATGGATCGACGCGTGGATCAAGACCAATCTCGACAACGGCAAGCTGATCGACATTTACGAAAAATATCATGGCGCTCGTCTGGACCCGCAGAAACTGCTGGCCAGTGACTTGCCTCGGTCGTGACACAACTGCCGTGGCGGGGCTGTGAAAGACACAACCCGCCACAGTGCTGGTCTGAATACTGATGGAACGGAACCTTGCTCTTGAGAACTTGGACGACCCCGAAGCCAGCAGATTGGAGCGCATCCCGAAAAGCATGAAACAGCTTTCGGAAAAGATGCGTGTTAAAACAAACATTTAGAGCGCCGATCTGATCCGGTCAGATCGAAACGAGCTCTAAGGTGCAGGAATGAAATTATGACAGACAAGTTCAGTGTGAGAGACAAGATCGCCATTGTAACAGGCGGGTTGGGGCAGCTCGGAACCCAGTTCAGCAAGTCGCTTGCCGAAGCTGGCGCCAAGGTGGCGATCTTCAGCCGCCGGGCAATCGACGCTGCCGATCTCGAAGCGAAGTTTCCGGGCTTGACGAAGAACATTCGCGTTTATGTCGCGAGTGTTACGGACAAGGCCAGCCTTGAGCAGGCAACCGAACAGCTCATCGCCGATTGGGGTGTGCCGCATATTCTGGTCAATAATGCTGGCATTGATTCAAAGCCGTCTGGCTCTGCCGACCAGAACAGCCCTTTTGAAATTTACCCGCAGAAATACTGGAACGAGATCATCGAGACCAATCTGACGGGTGTGATGCTGTGCTGTCAGGTCATCGGCTCGAAGATGGCCGACGCCAGACGCGGCAGCATCATCAATGTCGGTTCGATCTACGGCATCGTGTCGCCCAATCAGGCGCTCTATGCATATCGCGAAGCACGAGATGGCGAGCCGTTCATCAAGGCCGTCTCCTATGCGGCTTCCAAATCCGGTCTTGTCAACTTGACCCGCTATCTTGGCACCTATTGGGGAATCAAAAATGTCCGAGTAAACCTGATTTCGTTCGGTGGCGTGAAAACCGCAAACTTTGACAAGGAATTTGTGGATGCGTTTCTCGAACGCGTTCCGATGAACCGACAAGCAGAGATCGATGAATATAATGGCGTGATACAGTTTCTGGCATCCGATGCCTCGTCCTATATGACAGGTTCGAATGTCGTTGTGGATGGAGGCTTTACGGCATGGTGACAGAACAGGCAGACAATCGATATCTGACGAGGCGCGCGTTACCTGATCGTGACAAGCTGCACGTCTCGGTCGTTGAGGCGCTGGAAGCTCAGATACTTTCCGGCAAGCTCAAGATTGGCGATCGTCTGCCTGCCGAAGCCGCAATGGCGCGTGAATTCAATGTAAGCACGCGATCTGTTCGTGAAGCGCTTCAAATCCTCGAAACAAAGGGGCTCGTTCGCCGCAAACACGGTGAAAGAGCGCTTGTTGTACGTGACGATGTCGGAGAATTTCTCGGTTCGCTTGCAACGACTGTCAAACAGCTCTTTGCCAATAATTCCGACTATCTCGTCCAACTCATGGATGTGCGCCGGATCATCGAGACGGAAGTCGTGACGCGACTGAGTTCGGAAGACCTGGTGATGACGCCGGAAGTTGACGAAGCGCTTGCCAGTATGAGGGCTGCGGCTGACGCCAATGACATGGCCCGTTTTACCGATAGCGATGCCGCTTTTCATCTTGGGCTCGTACATTCCGTGGGCAACGAAATCCTCAATGTCGTTTATGACAATCTTTTCTCGATCATCATCGACGTCATCCGGGTCACGAGCCGCGTGCCGAACAAATCGCTGGAAGATGGGTTTGCCGAGCATGAGGAAATTTACAACCTCATCAAGGCCAGAGAACCCGAGACCGCCCGGCAATCCATTCGCAGACAGATCGATGAAAGTTCGCGTTATCTCAAGGTGGCGCTAGACAATTCAAATCTCAAGAACAAGGTCAAAACCAAATGAGCAACTTCGATTATTCCGATACAGACTGGGCGTCGATCGAGCGTCTTTCGAAATGGTATTCCGGCGATGTCCATGACAGTCTTGAACAACTGGGTGGCTGGGGCTATCTGGACGGTATATCGTTACAGGGTGAATTGAAGCCGGGCGAAGTGGTTTGCGGTCCCGCAGTCACGGTGCAGTTTGCGCCAAGCGAACGACGCAATCAGCCGCAGGATGTCTATCACAATGCCATCGACAACGCGCCAAAGGGCGGTATTGTTGTCGTTGATGCGTCCTGCGCGCAGGGTTCCTGCTCGGGAGAGCTGATGAGCACAGGCGCGAAAACGCGGGGCGCGGCTGCCACGATCGTCAACGGAACGGTGCGTGATATCGCGCAGGTTCGCCATCTTGGCTATCCGCTTTTCGGTCGCGCGCGGTCTCCGGTTTCGGTATCCGGCAAGATGGAACCGAAGCTCTCGCAAGTTCCAATCGAAATCGCCGGCGTGAAGATCATGCCGGGCGACGTCATCTTCGCGGATATCGATGGCGTTGTCGTCATCCCTAAGAACATGGTTGCTGCAGTCGCGGATCAGGCCGACAAGCTGGGCGCAAACGAAGCTTCGGCCCGTGACCGTATTCTAGGTGGTGAAAAGCTCCAGTCAGTGTGGCCGGTGGAGTCGAAATACGGCGCCTGATCAAGCGGCTTCTTGACATAAAAAAGGCCGCCCTTGAGGCGGCCTTTCAACAGTATCGCTGACGAATCGATTACGGTGTCACGTCGAAACCGAACCACTTCTCAGAAAGACGCTTGATGGTGCCATCGGCCTTAGCGGCTTCAATGGCTTCATTGAACATCTTCTGAAGTTCAGGTTCGTTCTTGCGAAGACCAACGGCGACGCCGCGACCCAGAATGCCGCCCTTAAAGAAAGGACCGGTCATGACAATATCTTCATTGCCGGGCTTTTTGGCCGCATCGCTCAGATAAGCCAATGAAGCGACGACAAGATCGACGCGGCCCGACTTGAGGTCGAGGTCGTGCTGATCGGTGGTCTTGTATTCACGAATATCGGCAGAATCCTTGAAATACTTGTCGAGCAGCGAGAGGCCGAGCGAGGCAGTCTGTACACCGATTGTGCGGCCCTTGATTTCAGCGTTGACGTCGTCAATCGCCTTCTGAGCGGCAGCTTCGTCCTTGGCCAGATAGAGCGTTTCGCCCGTATGTGGCAGCTTTGCGAATGGGCTATCCTTCAGCGTGGCGAAGGTCTGCGGGGTCAAGCCATAAGAGACGGAAAAGTCGATGGTTTCTTCGCGTTTCGGCGTAGCGGTAAGGCCAGCCATGATTGCGTCGAACTTGCCTGCATTCAAGGCCGGGATGATGCCGTCGAAAGGCTGTGCAATCATGGTGCACTCAACCTTCATGCGGGCGCAGAGGTCTTTGCTCAGTTCGATTTCATAACCGTCCAGCGTACCGTCTGGCTTGGTGAAATTATATGGACGGAACGCGCCTTCGGTCGCGATAGTGAGCTTGGTCCACTTCTTCTCTTCGGCATGGGCCGAAGCAGCGGTCACAACGAGGGCCGAAACGAGAAGGGCTTTGAACAATCCCTTGGTCTTCATCTTAATTACCTTACTGCAGTTAAGTGCTGAGCGGTCTTTTGGCATAAATCAGTGACGTTTGAAATAATCAGCCGGCGTTTTCATGGCTGATAAACTTGCGAAAACGCTCTGATTTGGAGTTTGTAAACACCTCTTCGGGCGCACCGTCTTCTTCGATCAGCCCTTGATGGACGAAGACGACCCGGTTCGACACATCACGGGCAAAGCCCATTTCGTGGGTGACGACGAGCATGGTGCGTCCTTCTTCGGCCAAGCCGCGCATGACACGCAGTACCTCGCCGACGAGTTCGGGATCAAGCGCGGAGGTTGGCTCGTCGAACAGCATCACCTTTGGCTTCATTGCCAATGCGCGGGCAATGGCGGCACGCTGTTGCTGACCACCGGAGAGATGTGAGGGGTAGAAGTCGCGCTTATCTGCGATGCCAACCTTGGCGAGTAGCGCTTCGGCCTCTGCAATGCATTCCGCGCGCTGCCGACCCTGAACATAGATCGGCGCTTCGATGATGTTTTCAAGAATGGTCTTGTGTGACCAGAGATTGAAGCTCTGGAATACCATGCCAAGTTCGGAGCGGATTCGCGAGACCTGCTTCTTGTCTGCGGGATAGGCTTCGCCCTTGGAGTTCTTGGCCATCCGGATCGTTTCGCCAGAAACGGTGACGGTGCCGGATGTTGGAATTTCCAGAAGGTTGATGCAACGCAGCAAAGTGGATTTTCCGGAGCCGGAAGAGCCAAGGATTGAGATGACTTCGCCTTCGCGTGCTTCAAGCGAAATGCCCTTCAGCACTTCATTCGCGCCAAAGCTTTTACGCAGGTTTTCGACTTTTAGCGCCACCGGTGCGTTAGGAGAGATGGCTTTACTCACGATGTTTTTCCTTCGGTGGAGATACGAGCGACGGGCTGGCGCAAATAGGGCGTGAGCCTGTATTCGGCGATCAGCAGCAAGCGTGTCAGAACGAAATTGATAGCAAGATAGATCGCGCCCGCAATCACGAACACCTCAATCACGCGGTAGCTTTCGGCAATGAGCTTGGCTGCAATGCCGGTGACTTCCATGAGCGTGATGATGGAGGCAAGCGAGGTTGCTTTGATCATCGAGATCATTTCATTGCCATAGCCGGGTAGCGCCTGTCGGATAGCAAGCGGCATCACGATCCTGCGGAAGCAGGTGAAACGCGACATGCCGCAGGCTTTTGCCGCCTCAATCTGGCCGTGCGGCACAGACAGCAGACCACCGCGAATAATCTCGCTGGCATAGGCTGCATTGTTCAGCGTCAGCGCGATGATTGCGCACCAGTATGGCTCACGGAGAATGGGCCACAAGAACGAATAGCGGATCGTCGAAAACTGGCTGAGACCATAATAGATGATGAAGATTTGCACTAGAAGCGGCGTTCCACGGAACACGAACACATAGAGCCGAGCAATCCAGTCGAGGACCTTTATTCCCGACAACCGCATCATAGCAAACAGCAGGGCAAGAATTGCGCCGCACACGATGGATATGGCCGCAAGCTGCAACGTCAACGGCACCCCGCCCATCATTGCCAGAAAGGATTCTGTGTAGAATTGAAGGTTCATTTTGCCCTCCTGACGCCACGCGAGAAATGACGTTCAGCAGCTTGCAGGATGCTGCCGGAAACCGAGGAAATCAGCAGATAGAGCGCGCCTGCAATCAGGAAGAAGTTGAAAGGGAGTCCAGTCGAGCCTGCGCCGATCTGCGCCTGACGCAGAATATCGACCACGCCGACAACAGAGATCAGAGCAGATTCTTTCAACGCAACCTGCCAGACATTGCCAAGACCGGGCAGCGCATGGCGCAGGGCCAGTGGCGCGATAATACGACGAAATTTGAGCGCCTGACCCATGCCGCAGGCCGATGCAGCTTCAAGCTCTCCCTTGGATACGGCTCTGAATGCGCCGCGAAACACTTCCGTATGATGCGCACCGCAGGAAATGCCAATGGCCAGCACGCCAGCCAGAAAAGCGGGAAAGCCGATGAAGCCTTGAGCGCCGAAGAACTTTCCAAGCGCCGTAACGGCGGCGCTGCCGCCGAAATAAAACAGATAGATCACCAGAAGATCGGGAACGCCACGAATGATGGTGGTGTAGCCATCAGCAACGCCGCGCAGTGTGCGTCCGCCGGAAATCTTTGCCCAGGCGGCGAATACGCCAATGGTTGCACCCAGCAGGAAACCGACAACGGCCAGCGAGACCGTTACCAAAGCCGCCATCACGAGAACATAGCCCCAGCCGTCGGGGCCGAAGCTTAGAATGTCGAAAAAAGCCTTCATGATGCGTCAGGCCAATTCTTGAAGGATTGATTGAAGTTCATTTCACTTTCCGGCGGTCGCGCTGGACCATGTTTCATTTCGCTGCGACGGGCAGGGCAGGCTGCACACTATCTGGAATAGGATTGACGAAAACATCGCCGTTAAGCCTTTTCACGTGGTCCTGTTTGGCTTCTACAATCCGTTCGGGATGCAAAAACAGTTCCACTGCCGTGCTTCCCATGACCTTTGCAGCATGAGCCATTCCTTTATGAGCCGTAGGTAATTTACCCTGCGCCACCATTTGCCACGAATGGAGCGGCGTGCCAATAGCGCAGGTAGCGCCACGCATTTGCACGGTGGGGACAACCCAGCTCACGCTACCAACGTCTGTCGAACCAACGAGGGAATTGTCTCCCTTATAGGGTTCATAAACATCTTCACAAAGAGCAAGGCCTTCCTTCGGTTCGACGCCGAAACGGCGAAATGCGTCAGAAATGTCTTCCTTGGTCAGCGTGGCCTGAAAACGCTGTGCCATTTCCTGATCTTTTGCGTCGAATACGGGTGGTCCCAAACGCTCCAGCTCGCGCTGCATAAGCTGTTCCAGCGGCTTGTTGCCGATCAGATTGGCGTCGCCGCTAACAATTTCGCTGCGTACCGTCGTTTCCGTCATAAGCGCTGCGCCGTCGGCGATCTTCTTAACCCGCTCCAACAAGGTCTGCATCACGGGCAGACTCAGCGCGCGGATGAGATAGCGCACGCTGGCCTTGGCCTGCACGACATTGGGCGCGAAACCGCCGGAATCCGTCACAGCGTAATGAATGCGGGCCGAAGAAGGCATGTGCTCGCGCATGTAATTGACGCCGACGTTCATCAACTCAACGGCGTCGAGAGCGCTGCGTCCCAAATGGGGGGCGGAGGCTGCATGGGCCGCGCGACCGGTGAAATGAAAGCTTATTTCGTTACAGGCCAGCGATACGGGGTCGTTGACGCCTGCGAAAGGTGCCGGGTGCCAGCAAAAGGCGACGTCGACATCGTCAAAAAGGCCTTCGCGCACCATGAAGCCCTTGGCTGATCCGCCTTCTTCCGCCGGGCAGCCGTAATAGCGCACACGTCCCTTGATCCCATGTGTTTCGAGATATTGCTTCACTGCCGCCGCTGCCAGAAGTGAACCGGCACCAAGCAGATTATGGCCGCAGCCATGGCCGTGTCCGCCTGCCTCGATGGGCTGTTCTTCTGCAATGCCCGCGATCTGGCTCAAGCCGGGAAGGGCATCGAATTCGCCAAGAATGGCAATGACCGGACCTTCGTCACCTGCTTCGCCCATGACGGCGGTCGGCAGTCCTGCGATGCCGCGCGAGACGCGAAACCCTTCAGCTTCAAGCATTGCAGCATGAGCTGTGCTGGACTCATATTCTTCATAATTGGTCTCAGGATGATCCCAAACCGTGTCGCTGAGTTCGAAATAAGCGGCACTTTTGCCGTCCACAATATCCCAGATATCGTGATGGTTCTTCGCCATAGCTCGACCCTCCATCGTCTGGCTCCCATTGTATTGAGGTCCGTTATTGTCGCCCTTATGTTCGGGATTGCGCTTTTCAGCGCAATCCCGTCGAAGGGAGTAATCTGAAGTGGTGCTGATTACTTCCTTCTGCGTTCATGTCAAACATTGAATTGAAAGCCATCAACCGTGAATGCCTGACCGGTTATGAAGCACGGTTCGGATGTGGCAAGGAACGTGACAAGGCGTGCCACGTCGTCAGCACAACCAAGGCGACCGAGCGCGATGCCCTTGATGACTTCATCGGCGCGTTCGGTAACATTCGTGTCGATCTCGGTGCGGATGACGCCGGGGCAGATCGCATTTACGGCGATATTCGGGCCGAGTTCCTTGGCGAGCGAGCGGGTCATGCCCAGAATGCCGGCTTTTGCGGCAGCATAGGCAAACCTGCTGACGGCTGCGGTCACACCCCCGGAAAGTGCATTGAGCGACGACATGGAAACAATGCGGCCGCCGCCCTGTTTCAGCATATGTGGCGCCGAATGCTGGATATAATTGAAGCAGCTTTTCAGGTTGATGGCGATCGCGCGGTCGAACTCATCTTCCGAAATGTCGAGAATGCCAACCGGGGCAGAACGGCCTGCATTGTTGAGCAGAAAGTCAAGACGGCCAAATGTTTCAACGGTTTGTGCGACGACTTCACCAGCCCGCTTGTGGCTGGAAACATCGGCCACGCAGGAGATCGCCTTGACGCCGAGGCCTTCAATTTCGGCTGCGGTTGCCGCCAGTTCCACTTCCAGCAGATCAACCAGCGCAATGTCATAGCCCGCACGCGCCAGATCGAGAGCGCAAGCCTTTCCGATGCCTCTTGCCCCGCCAGTAACAATGGCAACCTTGTTTTGTGAGTTCATTTCCAGATGCGCTCCTTTTTGTATTGCCACTTGATCGTATGTCTGCCACATTATTCCACAATAGGAATTTGGTTCACGTATATGAACATTGAAAACAGTGGTGAAGTTAAGTCGGCCGTTCGGGTTCTCGAGATCCTCGAATTCCTCGGTCGTGCGCATAAGCCAGTGACGCTCAAAGCAATTGTCGCTGAGCTTGGTTATCCCAAAAGCAGTACGTTCAATCTGCTGGCTACATTGGTGGCCCGCGCCTATGTGGTGCGGGACGATACCGAGTCCTATCGCATCCATGAGGCGTTTCGTGACGGGCCGGGCTGGTCGAGCGGCAGCGATGCCTATCTGATCGCAACGGCTCAGCCGATCATGGACGCCATGCGTGACAGTGAGGGCGAAACCGTTTTTCTCGGCACACGCCGCAAGGATGGGCGGGTTAAGCTTCTCGCCAAGAGCGTCAGTCATCAGGCGGTCCGCTTCGATTCTGATCTGACAGGGTCTGATCCTGCCTATTGCACGGCAATGGGGCGGGTTCTTCTGGCGCATTGGCAGCCGGAAAAGACATCTTCCTATCTGGCCAAAGAACGGATCGTTCCTTTGACGGATAAGACCGTGATCGATCGCGTACAGATACGTCGTATCATTGAAGTTGCCCGCGAGGACGGCTTTGCAATCTGTGACGAAGAGGCGGTTGTCGGCGGGTCCGGCGTCGCTGCTCCAGTTTTTGATGCCAGCGGTGAAGTGGTCGCAACGCTCAATATGGCCACCATCTCATCGCGCTTTACCGCATGCCGTCAGCGCATGATCGACGCTGTCGTCAAGCATGCGGCAGAGTTGAGCGCGCGCCTTGGATACAAACCAACAACAGCAGACAAGCAATAACATGGATATAGAATTCAAAGAAAAGCGGGTTCTGGTGACCGGAGCCGCAAGGGGAATTGGGCGGGCTATCTGCGAGGCATTTGCTGCGGACGGTGCAATCGTTACTGCTACCGATGTTTTGGACAATGAACTGACAGAATTGGCCCGTGAGGCACAGCCCGGGCGTGGCGGCTCGATCAGAACAGTACATCTGGATGTGACCGATGAAGCCGCGATAGCCGCTTTGGCGGCGGTAGAAGAGGCCAATGGAGGCTTTGATATCTTCGTCCATGTTGCCGGTGGTGTCCTCGGACAGAAGAAGCGTCCGGTGGAGAACGTTCCAGCCGCTGATTGGGATCGCATCTACGACATTAATGTGCGCGGGGCATTTCTGGTCGCCCGGGCACTTGTCCCGGCCATGAAGCGGCGGGGCACGGGCAAAATGGTCTTCATTTCCAGCGGCGCCGGTCTTGGCGTTAGCCTCACTGGCATTCAGGCCTATGCGAGCGCGAAGGCTGCGTTGATCAGTCTTGCCCGCCAACTGGGTCACGAGCTTGGACCATTCGGGATCAACGTCAATGCCGTTGCTCCCGGCTTTTTGCGCACCAGCCCTGACTATGAGCGTCAGTGGGCTTCCTATGGTGATGAGGGGCAGGCCGCAATGATCAACGAAATTCCGTTGCGCCGGATCGGACTGCCGGAAGACATCTCGAATGCTGTGCTTTTTCTCGCATCTCCCTTTGCGAGCTGGATCACGGGCCAGACATTATCGGTCAGTGGAGGGCCGACATCATGACAACTGACGCGCCTGTTCCAACCTGGACATGGTCTGAAGAACGGCTTCAGACCATCATGAATCGTGCCCGCGCTGGCCGCAGTTTCAAACCGTCTTCCTGGCAAGGCGGCGCTCGATGCGCAGTCGCTTTGTCCTTCGATTCAGACCATGACACGTTTGAACTGCGTGATGGCGGAAAATCAATATCGGCTTTGTCGCAGGGGCAGTTTGGCCCAAGGCAGGGCATCCCTCGTATCCGCGAAATTCTGCGCCGCGATAACATCCCGGCAACATTCTTCGTGCCTGCCATTTCGGCCATGCATTATCCTGATGAGCAACGCGCCCTGATCGGCGAGGGGCACGAAATTGCCCTTCATGGCTGGATACACGAGCGCAACACATTGCTTGACGGTGAAACAGAGCGCGATCTTCAACATCGTGCCGCTGATACGCTGGAAAAGATCACCGGTGTTCGCCCGGTCGGCATTCGTACGCCGTCCTGGGATTTCAGCGACAACACATTGCAGATCACTTCTGAAATGGGATTGATCTACGATTCATCGCTTATGGCGGATGTAGATTGCTACGAGCTTTTGCTTAATGGCGAGCCGTGTGGTGTCACCGAACTACCTGTGGAATGGATTCGAGATGACGCAGCCTATCTCGTCATGGACAGATGGGGTGGGTTACGCCCGCAGATCGCACCGCACGATATTCTCCAGATATTTCTCCGGGAGTTCGATGCAGCTTACGAAGAGGGTGGCATTTTCCAGCTAACCATGCATCCGGATATCATCGGGCACCGTTCGAGAATCTGGATACTGAAAGAACTGATTGCGCATATTCGCACCTATAAGGATATATGGTTTGCGACCCACGCGGATATTGCATGTTATGCCAAGCTAAATGGTTGATAACTAGAACTTTGCGGTGCAGCTGAAACTCACTTTGGCCCGATTTTTGGACCGGGTGTGTTTACGTGTACCGGTCATGCACGGATTTCATAAGGCAGAACAAAGTTCATATATATGAACCAAATTCCGCTTTTCATCGCTGGTTAGCGGGTTCAAACTCTTAGCAACCGGGCAGAGAAAAGCGCGTAATCGCCGCCCGCATTGCAGGTAAAAAACACAAATACGCACGAGGGAACTATGCTGAAGAAAATTGCGGCCATTGGCCTTTGCACTTTATCGATGCTTTACAGTGGCAGCGTTTTGGCGAAAGACTGGAAAGCTGTGACCGTTGGTGTCGAGGGCGCCTTTCCGCCTTTCAACCTTACAAGCCCGGGCGGAGAGCTTCAGGGCCTTGACCTCGATGTCATCAAGGAAGTTTGCAAGCGCGCCAAGCTTGAATGCAATATTGTTGCGCAGGATTGGGACAGCCAGATTCCGTCGCTGCTAGCCGGAAAATTCGACGTAGTACTGACGATGGGCCCAAACCCAGAGCGTCGCAAGGTCATCGATTTCTCCGATCCTTATGTGATTACGCCGAATACGTTCTTGGTGCCAGCTGATGGACCTTTGGCCAATCTGCCGCATACGGGTGAAAGCCTTTCCACAGATACAGATGAAGGAAAAAAGGCGATTGCTGATCTCAAAGAAGCGTTGAAAGGCAAGACAATTGGTGCGTCGCTTTCGACCAGCCAGTTGCAGTTTGTCGAACAGAACTTCGGTGATGGCGTTCAGGTCCGCACCTATAAGGGATCGGAACAGGTTAAATTGGATCTCGAATCCGGTCGTGTTGACGGTCAGTACGATAATGTGGTTTTCGCGCGTGACCGTGCTGAGAAGAGCAATGGCAGGCTGAAGATCACCGGGCCGCTTCTGGTTGGTGGCATTCAGGCAACCAATGTCTGCATCGGCCTGCGCAAGGAAGAGCCAGAACTGAAAGCCAAGCTCGACAATGCACTGGGCGAAATGCGGGCAGATGGCACGCTCGCCAAGATGTCGGAAAAGTGGTTCTCCATGAATTTGAGCCCGAAGGGCTAAGCGAACTCCGCTCTAGTCTTTTTAGGAAAGCCCCGTTTTGCGGGGCTTTTTCTGTTTTAGGTGCCGTAAAAGGTCTGCGCCATATGGCGACGCAATTATCTTAGGCGCAAAGCGTACGACCTCATTCATCCTCTATTCAAACTGTTGGATTTAAAGCATAGTCCGGCGCATATGGAGGGACCCCAGTATGGTATCTGTAGTTAAAAAGATGGTTGCATCGCTATGTCTGGGCGGTGTGATGACAATGGTTTCGCCGCTGCTCGCAACATCCGCGTCGGCGGCAGAATTGCAGCGTTGTGCAAGCGAAGGCGGTATTTGCCGGCTGCCTTACCCGGCTGAAGTGGTCTATGGGACAGGCGGACACAACACCTCTCGCTTTATCGATCGTCCGGAAGTGCCGTGCTCGAACCGCGTCTTTAACGATCCAGCACCGGGCAAGAAGAAGAGCTGCTCTTTCGTTGTCCGTGACCGTTACGACCGCCCCGGTCGTCCGGATCGTCCCGACCGTTATGATCGGGATCGCGATTGGCGGCCTTGCGCGAAGGAAGGCGGATATTGCGACTTCTACGGGCGCAAACGGGTTCGCTATGGCGCGAAAGGTCGCTTTATCGAACGGACTTTCCGTGACGGAGTCGATTGCGACAATTATTCGTTCGGAGATCCGGCACCGGGCAAAGGAAAAGCCTGCTACGTGCTGGATTAAGTTCAAGCATTATCTGACCCGAAGGCAGCCGTTTCAAGCTGCCTTCGTGAAGCGCGTCTTTAATGCGCGGTCACAAGGCTATGAATGATCGAAAACATCGTGCGGGCGCCATCGGCTGCGGCAAGGATGGCTTGCTGCATTGGCCCTGCCGCGCAATCACCCGCGGCATAGATACCCTTCATTGAAGTCTCGTTCATTTCGTTGCGCCACAGGCCGCCATCCTCGCGCATAGTCAGCGCCAGATCTGCCACGATGCGGGTCTGACTTTGAAGCGGCCTTATCCACAGTGACTGGATGCCTTCCCGGCGACCGTCCTTGAGCATTGCGCCGCCGATGGTGTGACCATCACCGCTAAGAACCTGTTTGATTGGCGTCGTTACCAGGTTGATTCCGGCGCGCGATAAATCGGTCAATTTGTCGGCTGGAAGATCAGCGCCGTTGGTCAATATAGTCAGACGCCCCGCCCAGTTTTTGAAAAACGGTGCATGATCCAGCATGGCGGCGTTCTCGGCAAGTACACCCCAATGCTCGCCGCGATGTTCGAAACCATCGCAGAATGGACAATGATGAACACCTCGTCCCCAGTTCTCCGCTAAGCCTTCAATCGCCGGGAGCTGATCCGACAGGCCAAGGGCCAGGAGAATTTTGGACGCAGAAACAATGTCTCCATCGACCAATTCTACTGAGTAGCCCCCATCTGTTGGCCAGATCGCCTGGGCAAGACCGTCGCGATAGGTCACTGTGTCATAACGCGATAGCTCTTCACGCGACACCTTCCGAAATTCTTGTGGCAGAATTCCATCCCGTGACAGGTAACTGTGCATGGCGGGCGCTTTTCGATTTCGGGGCTCTCCGCCATCGATGACGAGCACTTTGCGCAGAGCGCGTCCTGCGATCAAGGCTGCGGAAAGCCCCGCAGGGCCACCGCCAATGATGATGGTCTCGTAATTTTGCATGATTGTTTATCCGGTCATTTGATAGCTGTTGACGATGACGCGCCAGAGCAGTCTGCACGAACCTCCTCGACAGGACATCAAGCGGGTTAAAATCGACATGACACAACTTAAGTTACATGAAATGCTCGAGTCAATAGTCATGTAACTTATAGTGTGTCAAATTGCTTTCTGACACGAAATGTTCGATAAACAGGGCAGTCCTATCAGGCAGATATAAAGAGTGAACGCATATGAGGCAGGATAGTCGGCTCTCTCGCATGTTGCATGTTTTGATCCACATGGATCATCATGATGGCGCGATGACGTCTGAAGAAATTGCAGCGATGCTGGATACCAATTCGGTGGTGATCCGACGCACGATGGCAGGGTTACGTAAAGAGGGCTATGTGCATTCAGAGAAGGGGCACGGAGGCGGCTGGACACTGGCGCGGCCACTCGACCAGCTGACACTTTTGGACATTTACCGCGCGGTCGGGGAACCTTCTATTTTCGCTGTCGGCCCCGCCTATGACATGCCCGGTTGCGTTATAGAACAAGCGGTTAATAAAAAGCTTGAAAGTGTCTTCAAGGAAGCAGAGCAACTGCTTTTGAGCCGATTGCAGGGTGTGACCCTTGCGGATATTGCGCAGAATTTTTCTGCGGGCATGGCAGCGAACGGCCATGCAGCTAAAACAAAAAAGACATTTGATTAATGGCGCAACGGAACATCAGTTGCTGGGTCGGTAATTGCTCCCACGCGGAGCAGATTCTTACACTTTGATGACCATGACGAAACCACAATGTGGCCATCGCCGCGCCTCGAAAATCGATTCGATGTGCATCGGTTGCCAAACTTAATGCTCCCAAAATGGCATTCAGCCTCGGTTCATGATCACAGCGGTAACGCTTCTGTGAAGTTGCCGCAATTTGCCTCTATTTGCATTCCAGCATGTGCGGAATCGGAAGCAGGCCCTTTGCTTATCAGTTCTGCCTTCGAGAAGGAGAAGGATATATGTCTATTCGTTCCAAGCTTCGCACTACTGTTGCGATCCCAGTGATATCGGTCTGTGTTCTGGCGCAGCCATCTTTCGCGGATAGGCTGTCACAGTCCTATCAAGTGGCTCAGGAAAACAGCGAGGAGCAAGCGCCGCAGGAACAGCCCGTTGAACAGCCACAGGCAGAAGGCGAGCGTCCTTCTGAGGAAGGTCAGGGGCATCGTCAGGCTGAGGAGCAGAAGCATGCTGAACGTGAGGAAGTGCAGCGCCAGGAAATAGAAAAGCAGCAAGCGGAAAAGGCGGAGGCTGCCAGGCAGGCTGAAGAACGCAAGGCGGCTGAAGCGGAAATGCAGCGTCAGGCGGCTGAACAGAAAAAGGCCGAACAAGAAGCTGCCGCACAGCAGAGGGCGGCAGAACAGGCGCAGCGTAAAGTTGAGCAGGAAGCAGCGGAACGCCAGGCTGAGAAACAGAAGCAGGAGAAGGCTGCTGCCGACGAGGCTGAAAAGCAGGCTGTCGAGCAAAAGAAGGCGGCAGAGCAAGAGACGCAGCGCCAAGCCCAAGAGAAGAAGCCTGCATCGGAAGAGAGCGCGCCGAAAGGCGAAGCTGAACCAGAACAACAGGTTCCTGCCCATAAAAAGCCAACAGCGAAGACGCCGGATGCAAACGGTGCATCGGAAGAGACCACGAAGGAGCCTGCGGAACGGCCAAAGAAGAGGCCCGCTCCTGCCGACGATGCACAGGCGCAAAAGCCATCGCCACAGCCGGAATCTGCACCTGTTCCGGTGCAACCGACCGAACCGCAGACTGGTGAAGTCACTCCCGTTCAACCTGCGGAACAGCCAGCTGTCAAAGAACAGCATGGAAAGAAGAAGCGCGACCCGTCGCCGGTAGAACAGCAACCAGCGGAACAACCAGAGGAGGCTGAGAAGAAGCCAGAGCCTGTTCCTGCAATCGTGGACGAGCGTTCCGCGGCAGAAAAGGAAGCCATCGCGAAAGATCCGTCGAAGACGGACGAAACGGTGGTTCTTCCGGTCGAGAACGGTGCTGCGATTCTCGACAGCGACAAGGATGCCGATAATAACGGTGGCAATCAGGCTCGCGAGGAACGTCGCAAGCAGCGTGGACAACAGCGCGAAGCCGAAGCCTCAGCGCCGCCCCCCGCAGACGACGCATCTGCTCAGGTTGCTATTCCTGCAGAAATCAAAGCCGATCTTCCCAAGAAGATTGAAGCCAATCTGAAGGAAAAGGGAAAGCGCGTCGATGAGGCACCCGCTTTCGTTGTCCCGGAAACCACAAACATTGTGAACAACACCGTTGTTAACAACACGGTCGTCAATAACACGACAGTCAACAATGTGACGAACAACGTCAGCAATGTGAAAGTGCTTGAAGAAATCGACAACCGCGTTGTTATGAATGTGGGAGATCGAATTTTTGTGCGCGGCGATGACCGCCCACGTCTGCGCCGCAACGCTGAAGAAGCCTATTATGATGAGCTTCCGCGCGGCCGCACGCGCGAAACGATTGTGCGTCCCGGCGGCTATCGCGTGGTTACTGTCTATGATCGCTATGGTGATGTTGTGCAACGTTCCCGTATTGATCGCGACGGCAACGAATATCTCATGGTCTACGCACCCGACTATGAAGATACACCCCGTGCAGCTATTGCCGATGTCGGCTACGAGCTACCGCCGATGCGTCTCACAATTCCTGTCAGCGATTATATCATTGACGTCACAGACGACCGCGATCGCGACTTCTATGACTTCCTGGCCATGCCTCCGGTAGAGCGGGTTGAACGCGTGTATACGATTGACGAGGTGCGTCATTCGGCACGTCTGCGCGATAAGGTGCGCCGCATTGATCTGGACACCATCCACTTTGCCACCGGGAGCGCGGAAGTCTCGCTTTCACAGGCCAAGACGCTGCGCAAAGTGGCTGATGCCATGCAGAAGGTTCTTTCCAAGGACCCGGGTGAAACCTTCTTCATCGAAGGCCACACGGATGCTGTCGGCTCTGATCGATCGAACCTCGTTCTTTCCGACAAGCGCGCAGAGTCAGTCGCAAGCCTGCTAACGGAAGTCTATGATATTCCTGCCGAAAATCTCGTCACGCAGGGCTATGGTGAGCGCTTTCTGAAGATCAAGACCGACGGGCCAGAGCAGGAAAACCGCCGTGTTACCATTCGCCGAGTGACACCGCTGGTCAGGCCGGTGGCGCAGCGCTAACGCCTGCGCATTTTAAAACTCTCAGGCCGCAACCACTGCGGCCTGAGAGACAAACGCTTAATCTCCGAGCACCTGTTTGTCGTCGCCATCCCTGGAGCGGACAAGCTCTTCCTTGATCTGTCGGAGAACATGCGCGGAGCGGTTACGGTCTGCATAGGCAACCATGTTTGCCAGAATGTCGATTGTGGCCAGATAGGCGTAGCGGGTGGATGTGGGACGGAAGATATTTTTGCCTTCGTCCAGATCAATTGCAATCAATACATCGGAAGCCTGTGCGACAGGCGAATTGCTCTGCGTTATCGCAATGGTGGGAATGGCCCGGGCGCGCAGCAAATTCATGCAATTCACCAGCTCGCGATCTCGCCCTGTAATGGATGAACCGATGACAACCGTTCCCGGCTGCGCAGCAGCTGACAGCATGTGGTTCATGCTGTGGTCCGTCGATGCATTGATGCGACAACCGAGGCGGAACAACCGGTTGTGGAGTTCATTGGCAATCATGGCCGAGTTGCCCGTCGCGCCGAAGGCCTGAATAAACTCGGCCCCACGGATCAGGTGGGCGGCACGTTCTATTGCGGCGAGATCGAGTTGCCGGTGTAACTGGAAGAGCGCATTTTGCGCCTTGGTTATAATGTCTTCGGCGACTTCTTCCACCGAGCTGGTCTCGGTTTCCGGCATCAGATAGCGCAATCCGACATAGGTTATCTTTGCCAGTTGCACCTTGAAGTCGGAATAGCCCTGACAGCCTATCCGTCGGCAAAACCGTGTTACGGTTGGCGGAGAAACGCCTGCCTTCTCCGCCAGTTCACCAATCGAGGAATTCACGACAAAATCGACATTTTCCAGCACCACGGCTGCGAGCTTTTTTTCGAGACCGGAAAGTTTGCCTTCCTTGTCCGACAATGCGTGAATGACGTCCATTGGAACTCCGGTCGAGAAGGAAACGCACTTTGAAAGCGCTTTCCATATCTATACTGATGAAAAATAATTACATGACTATGGAAATTTTCCACGTTCTGATCAATGGTTATCTCTCACACGAGGTTAATCAAGAAAATAATATACACCGCCTAAAACAATCGCGCACCGTACCCGAAGAGGCAATCCATGACGTTCCCTTGGCCAGAAGCAGGCACGCCTGTTGAAAATATCCCGACCCCAATGCCCATCATCGATGAAGACCGTATGGCCTCGAATATTGCCCGCGCGCAGGCTTATTTCGACCAGCACGGGAAGGCTTTTCGTCCGCATATCAAGACGCACAAGATACCTTCCATCGCAAGGCTACAGCTTGAAGCGGGCGCCAAAGGCATCAATTGCCAGAAGATCACCGAGGCGGAGGTTTTTGCCGAGGCCGGTTTCGATGACATTTTGATAACCTACAATATTCTCGGAGCTGCAAAGCTCGCGCGGTTGAAAGTGCTCAATGCGAAAATCGGCGCTTTAAAAGTGACTGTCGATAGTGAAGTCACGATCAAGGGACTTGCTGAAACCTTTGATGCCGAGCGACCACTGGCGGTGCTAGTGGAATGCGACACAGGCGGCAAGCGATGCGGTGTCCAGACGCCGGATGCCGTTGTGGCATTGGCTGAAGTGATCTCCGCCAAGCCCGGTCTTCGTTTTGCAGGCATCCTGACTTACCCGGCGGCGGGAGGCGCGGCGCAAGTCGAAAATTTCATCGTCGAGACGATGGAAAAGCTGGCGGCGAAAGGAATAGATTGCCCGATCCGGTCGAATGGCGGCTCGCCGGACCTCTATTCCGCGCATCTCGTACCGTCAGCGACTGAACACCGCGCTGGTACCTATGTCTATAACGACCGCAGCATGGTTAGGGCAGGGCACTGCACCAATGAGAATCTTGCCATGCATATTCTTGCAACTGTAGTTTCCAGACCCGCGCCGGGCAGGGCCGTGCTGGATTGCGGTTCCAAAGCTCTGACATCGGACCTGCTTGGTTTTGTTGACCATGGTGTTATCGAAGGCTTTGAGGGCGCGCGGATTGTTTCCCTTTCGGAAGAGCACGGTGTGGTCGATCTGACGGATTGCAAACAAGATTTCGCGCCGGTGGGGGCTGTTGTTCGGGTCATCCCCAATCACACGTGCGTCGTCAGCAACCTGTTCGATCGCATTGTTTTTCATCGTGACGGTGTGGTGACTCGTGTTGAAGATGTTGCCGCACGTGGGACCGTTTGGTGAACTGTGCGCCAATGGTGGCGTGAAATGACGGCCTAACGCTGAAAAAAGTGAGCGGAAAACATGAAAAAGGAGCCGAATTTTTCGGCTCCTTTTTCATCTGATAAGTAAATTTATATCACATGGAGCATTGAGAGCCGCCTTAAAGGCATTGAATGGGCATGCATTTTCCGCTCATCATCGCGGTGTGTCCGCCGCCGCTTCATGAAAATAAATTTCATAAATTTTCATCTTAACGCCGACGGCGCAGTTCATTGCGCGATATCCTGTTGACATGGACATTATTCGGCGCATTATCAAGAAAATAAATTACAAAAATAATCAAAGGGCGAACACGAGGCGGAGACCACCATCATATCCCGATTTCAATTGTTGCGTCGGCATTGTCGCCGGTCTGCGTGAACTGTTTTTGCGACGCGACGTGAGTGACAAACCTGAAACGAGCGCGCGCACGGGCGTCGAGTTTTCCGCGCGAACAGATGCCGACACGACTTTTGATCAAGCCATACACCTGGAACCATACCATGCGCATATTCACGGCCTCGATGGCTACGGAAACAAATACGTTTTCACCCGTTCCAACGGATATGGAGGCGTTTAAGGCAGCCTTTTACGCCAAGCCCGGCGAGCACCCGGAAACGCCGACCTTGTGTTCATCCGTTGTGCCGATTTTGCGCCGTCGCGGCAAAGCTGAGGGCTTTACCGTTGTCGAAGGCACCTCGTGCTGGGCCGAGCCTGCGGGTCTCATTCAACGCCAGACCTATGAGACATTGCGCGATACCATACTGGCTGAACTGAAGGCCGCGCTTCCCTTGAATGCGGTTGTTCTCGGACTGCATGGCGCGATGGTGGCGCAGGGCTACGATGATCCGGAAGGGGACTTTCTGGAAAAAGTACGCGCAGTTGTCGGCCCTGATGTTCTGATCGCGGCGGAATTTGATCCCCATAGTCACCTAACTGCAAAACGTGTGGCCAATCTCGACGTCATGGCAACGTTTCTGGAGTTCCCGCATACGGATTTCGAAGAGCGCGGAGAACATGTCGTTGATCTGGCTCTCCGGACTCTGCGTGGGGAAATCAAGCCTGTCATTTCGACCTTCGATTGCCGCATGATCACCATTTATCCCACCAATCGCGAGCCAATGCGGTCTTATGTGGATCGCCTTGTGGCCCTGCAGGGCAAGAATGGCATCCTTTCCATTTCCGTAATCCATGGTTTCATGGCTGGCGACACGCCCGACATGGGGACACGGATTATCGTGGTTACCGATAATGACAAAGCCAAAGGCGACGAGCTTGCGCGTCAACTGGGCCATGAACTGTACCGTATGCGAAAGCTTACGGCCATGGAGATGCTTGATACGGAAACCGGTCTGGATCGCGTCCTGGAACGTCGCGCCAGTGACCCATCGCGTCCCGTTGTTGTTTCCGATATCTGGGACAATCCGGGCGGGGGCGTGGCGGGCGACGCTACCTATATTCTGCGCCGCATGTTGGAGCGCAAGCTCGACAATTTCGCGGTAGCCACCATCTGGGATCCTGTCGCCGTGGCTTTCTGCCATGCGGCAGGCGAGGGGGCTGAGCTTGAAATCCGTGTCGGCGGAAAGTCGTCATGGCAGGGCGGCGAGCCACTCGATCTGCGTGTGACCATCGAGAAGGTCGTGGACGCAGGCTGGCAGAGCTTTCGTAACAGCCGGGTCAATCTGGGGCGTGTGGCGGTAATCCGTCCTGTGGGAACACAGATCGATATCATTCTGATTACCAGCCGCACACAGACCTATGAGCCGGATATCTTCTCCAATCTGGGGATCGATTTTGCGCGAAAGGATTTCCTTGTCGTCAAATCGACCAACCACTTTCAGGCCGGTTTCCAGCCTGTCGCCTCGGAGATTGTCTATATAGCGGCTCCAACTTCATACCCAACCAATCCAGCGGTCACACCATATCGGAAAGCAAGTCTGGAACTCTGGCCGCGGGTCGCCGATCCGCTGGGGCTGGACTAACCACAGCGAACACTCAGTCGGTTCGATTACATAAAAAGGGGAGTAACCATGAAAAAACGTTTTCTGCTGGGGGCTACTGCAGCACTTCTATGTTCAAGCGTGATGGCTTTCGCGCAATCGTCGGATGGCGTTCTGACCATCGCAACCATCGGCGAGCCGCCAACACTGGATGCGATGCAGACCCCAACCGACATTGTCCTGACGATTGACCAGCATATTTTTGAGACGCTTTATACCTATGATGAACAGTGGAAGTCGGTTCCGTTGCTCGCTGCTGGCATGCCGGAAATCTCCGAAGATGGTTTGACTTACAAGATTTCCTTGAGAGAAGGTGTGAAGTTCCACGATGGCAGCGATTTTGACTCCAAGGACGTCGTCGCATCCTTGAAGCGATGGATGGAAATCAATTCCAAGGGCAAGCAGGTTGCTGGCATCGTAGAAAGCCTGAGCGAAGATGGCGACCATGCGGTCATCATCAAACTCAAGTCGCGCTATGCACCACTGCTGGCGACGTTATCGCAGGCATCGATCATCATTTCGTCCGAGACCATCGCCGACACGCTGACGCAGTTCGTCGGCACCGGCCCCTATGCGCTCAAGGAGCGCAAGCCCGATCAGTATACGCAGCTCGTGCGCTTTGACGATTATAAGTCTCCCAAAGGCGAGCCGAGCAATTATGCGGGTAAGCGCGAGGCCATTGCCAAGGAACTGCGCTTTGTGCCCGTTCCCGATGCCAACACCCGCGTTGAAGGACTGATTTCCGGACAGTTTGATTTCGCAGACTCGCTTCCCGTCAGCGCCTATGAGCGTGTTGAAGCAAGCGGGAAGGCCAAACCAGTCATCTTCAAGAACTCGGGCTGGGCCTCCATGAATATCAACATGAAGGAAGGCGCGCTCGTCAAAAAGGAACTGCGTCAGGCGGTTCAGGCCGCGCTCAATGCATCCGACATGATGCTCGCAGCTTTCTCCGATGACCGTTTTTACAGCGTCGATGGCTCCATCTTCCCTGAAGGGTCGTTCTGGCACACTGAAGCCGGCGTGGCCCGCTATGGCGAAGGCGACCCTGAAACAGCTGCCAAGCTCCTGAAGGATGCCGGATATGACGGCACGCCGATCCGGCTCTTGACCAGCCGCCAATATGAGTTCCATTACAAGATCGGTGAGGTGGCGAAAGCCTATCTTGAAGCGGCAGGCTTCAAAGTTGATATGCAGGTTGTCGACTGGGCTACGCTGACGACGCGTCGCGCCGATCCGAAGGAATGGGATATCTTCATCACCCATTCGAATTTCCCGGGAGATCCGACGACGATCAACACCATCACCGATACATATCCGGGCTGGTATGTGTCGGACCAGAAAGCCAAAGCCGTCGCGACCTATATGGATGCGACGACCGATGAAGCCAAGCAGAAGGCGTGGGAAGGCATCCAGACTGTCATCTATGATGATGCTCCGCTCTATAAGGTCGGCAATTTCAATGCGGTTTCCGGTGTTGCGGACGGGGTTGCCGGTTACACGCCAACCTACTGGCCGCATTTCTGGAATGTAGCCCCGAAGAAGTGAGGCAGACCATGTCGAGGATCGCCCGGGCACTGTTGCACCGCTTGATAGGCATGGCCGTTGTGCTTGCCCTTGTCGTGACAGTTGTATTCGTCATTGTCCGGGTTACGCCGGGCGATCCCGCTGCCGTCATGCTGGGGTCTGACGCGACCCCGCAGGACATTGCAGATTTGAGAGCACGGATGGGGCTGGATGCGCCCCTTCTGGTGCAATACGGCCAGTTCGTGCTGGGCATTTTCCAAGGCGATCTTGGTCAGTCCATCTTTCTCAACCAGCCGGTGACGAAAGCCCTTGCTTCGCGTGCGGAGCCGACATTCTTTCTCACGCTGTTCTCCATATTGATCGCGGTGCTGATCGCCTTGCCGGTCGGGGTTTTCTCAGCCGTGAAACGAGGAACCTTCTTCGATCAGACTGTGGTCGTGCTGACCATGGTAGCTGCAAGCGTGCCAAGTTTCTGGTTGGGCTTGCTCCTTATCCAGATTTTCGCGGTTCAATATGGCTGGTTCCCGGCATCCGGTTATGGTGGTCCCGACACTAGCTTTCTGGAACGATTGCACCATCTGATCTTGCCCGCCGTCGCGCTTGGCGTGGTCAATTCCGCACTCATCACCCGCTTTACCCGGGCAGCCATGCTTGATGTGCTGGGGGATGACTATGTGCGGACGGCACGCGCAAAGGGCGCCACCGAAGGCCGCGTGATCCTGAAGCATGCCTTCAAGAATGCGCTTGTGCCCATTATCACCGTCATTGGACTTTCCATCGCGATGCTGGTCGCGGGTGCCGTCGTAACGGAGACGGTATTCGGTCTGCCGGGCATTGGAAATCTGGTGGTGTCGGCGGTGCTCCGCCGCGACTATCCGGTGATCCAAGGAACGCTGTTGGTCGTGGCCGCTATCTATGTACTGATCAATTTTGTGGTCGATATGCTCTATATTCTCGTAGATCCGAGGGTACGCCTGTGACGCTCGCTTCTTTCTCCATGCCCTTTGCGTCGGGCTTTCGACGTCTGTTCGGCAATCGGGCGATCTTGCTCGGTGCGCTGATCCTGCTCGCCGTGGTGCTGGCAGCTATTCTCGCACCTTGGGTTGCACCTTATGCACCGAACAAACTTTCTATCGTGAACAAGCTTCAGGGCCCTTCCTGGAAGCATATTTTCGGCACGGATGAATTCGGACGCGATATTTTCTCGCGCGCGATCTTTGCGGGACGCGTTTCGCTGCTCGTCAGTCTTGGTGTGGTTATGATCTCGACCATTCTGGGCGTCATACTCGGCGTAACGGCCGGATATTTTCGCAAGCTGGATACGCCTATCTCCAGACTGCTCGACGCGATGATGTCCTTCCCGGATATTCTGCTTGCGATTGCGCTTGTTGCAGCACTTGGCCCTTCGTTGATGACCGTCATCATTGCGCTTGGGATCACCTATGCGCCACGACTTGCGCGTATCGTGCGCGGCTCGACATTGGTGATCCGCGAGATGCCCTATATCGAGGCGGCAATTTCGCTGGGACTTCCCACCTGGCAGATATTGTTACGTCACGTACTGCTCAATCTGGCCTCTCCCATTCTGGTACAGGCAACATTCGTCTTCGCATCTGCAATGCTGGCAGAGGCAAGCCTATCGTTCTTAGGCGTTGGCGTTTCGGCGGATATGCCGACCTGGGGAACCATGTTGGCATCGGGACGGGAATATATGAACAACGCGCCCTGGCTCATGTTGTTTCCCGGCCTTGCCATCGTCTTCTCCGTCCTCTCGCTGCAACTTGTCGGCGATGGCCTGCGCGATCTGGTTGATCCGCGTCTCGCGAAGGAAAGCTGACCATGTATCAAGAGTCCAGCAGTGATACCCGCCCGGTTTTGTTGGTGGAGAACCTCACGACATCGTTCAAGACCGCAGAGGGTTGGCGGCCCGTCATCCGCGATATCAATTTCCATGTGAATGCTGGCGAGACGGTTGCCATTGTCGGCGAGAGCGGATCGGGGAAAAGTGTCACTGCGCTTTCCACGATGCGATTGCTGCCACCTGCAAAATCAAAGTCAGAAGGCCGAATTCTGCTCGATGGGCGCGATCTTCTGCAAGTATCGGAAGCGGAAATGCGTTCGGTGCGCGGCGGCTTGATCGGTATGATCTTTCAGGAACCGATGACATCGCTCAATCCCGTCTTCACGATTGGCAATCAATTGGCCGAGGCTTTGGTGCTTCATCAAAAACTGAGCTGGAAGCAGGCCGAAGAGGAAGCCGTTCGCCTCATGGAGCGCGTTCGCATTCCAGCAGCCCGATCCCGCTTGAAAGAATATCCGCATAAATTTTCCGGTGGCATGCGCCAGCGGGTGATGATTGCGATGGCGCTTGCCTGCCGCCCAAAGCTTCTGATCGCCGACGAACCGACGACAGCGCTGGACGTGACTATTCAGGCCGAAATTCTCCATCTCATTCGTGAACTGCAGCAGGAAGAGAACATGGCCGTTCTCTTCATCACGCATGATATGGGCGTGGTTGCAGAGGTCGCAGATCGCACAGTGGTCATGTTCCGTGGCGATATGGTCGAGACTGGCCGTACGGAAGAACTCTTTGCTGCGCCGAGAGAAATTTACACAAAATCTCTGCTCGCTTCCATTCCCCGGTTGGGAACCATGGGAGACGCAACGGCTCCAAAACGGTTCCCGACAGTCGATCCGAAAACTGGACAAGCTGCCGAGGGCGCGCAGACAAAGCCCCTGCCTGCGGATCGAGCGCCGCTTCTCGAAGCCTCCAATATTGTGGTTCGGTTTGAACTTCCAAACGGTCGCATTCACGCCGTTGAAGATGTTTCTTTCGACCTTCGCCCTGGAGAGACACTGGCACTGGTAGGAGAATCCGGTTGCGGGAAATCGACAACCGGTCGCACGATCATGCGTCTGCTGCAGCCGACATCTGGAAATATCGTCATTGATGGACAGGACGTGACCAGGCTTGGCGCGTCGCAGTTGCGCGAAATGCGGCGCAATGCGCAGATGATTTTCCAGGACCCTTTTGCCTCGCTCAACCCGCGCATCCGCATTGGCGCGGCGATTGCCGAACCCATTCTGGCCCACAAGATGATGGGCAAAGGCCAAGCGAGGGCGCGGGTTGCAGAACTGCTGGAGCAGGTCGGGCTTTCGGCTTCGATTGCAGACCGCTTTCCGCATGAATTTTCAGGGGGGCAAAGACAAAGAATTTCCATCGCGCGCGCTTTGGCGTTGAAGCCAAAGCTGATCGTCGCGGATGAGGCGGTGTCGGCGCTCGATGTTTCGGTCAAGGCTCAAGTGGCGAATCTCCTGCTTGATTTGCAGGAGCAGCATGATCTTGCCTATCTCTTCATCAGCCATGACATGGCTGTCGTGGAACGGATCAGCCACCGCGTGGCAGTGATGTATCTCGGCGAAATTGTCGAGATTGGTCCGCGCGAAGCGATCTTTGGCAACCCCCAGCACCCATATACGCGCCGTCTTATAGAGGCCGTCCCGATTCCCGACCCGGCTTCACGAGGACTGGTGCGCCCGGAACTTGGCGAAGAAATTAAAAGCCCATTGCGACCGCTCGATTATGTTCCGCCGAAACGCAACTATATTGAGGTTTCTCCTGGGCATTTGGTGCAGGATTTCACGGAATGGGGCGGACGCTTATCTGCTGCGTGAATGATAGCGACCTCAATCGTTGAATAAGGAGCATGACATATGAACAACGAAAAACTGATCCGTTACGAGACGGCTGACAATCAGGCAGGCGGTCAGCGCCGCCCTTTTGCAAAAGCGGTTCGGGCCGGCGATTTCGTTTATGTCTCCGGACAGGTGCCAACGCTCAACGGTGAGGTGGTGGTGGGCAATATCGTTGCCCAGACCGAGCAGGTGATCACCAACATCAAGGACGTGCTGGCTCTCGCGGACTGTACTTTGGCTGATGTCGTCAGAGTGAATGTCTGGCTGGATGATGCGCGCGATTTCTCCAGCTTCAATGCTGTGTTCCAAAAGCACTTTATCGACCATCCGCCAGCGCGTTCCACGGTGCAATCGCCATTGATGGTCGACGCCAAGGTGGAAATGGACGTCATCGCCTATAAGCCGTTGGCATAAACGATAGTAATCTTCGGCAAGACAATCTTGATTTGGCTTGCCGAAATATCCGTCAGTTGTGATCCAATACCCGCGACAGGCGCAAGGCAGCCAGCGTGCAGATTGCACCGGATATCAGATACCCGCCGATGAAAATTATCCCAAGGCTGCTTGCAAGGCCAAGAGCGACGAGCGGGGCAAAAGCTGCTCCGACGAGCCAAGCAAGATCCGATGTCAGTGCCGCACCGGTATAGCGATAATACTGCGTGAAACGGGAGGAGACCGCACCAGAAGACTGGCCGAATGTCAGCCCCAATACGCCGAAACCAATCAGGATATAAGCATCTTGTCCCGCGCTGCCCGCATCGAGAAGGAAGGGCGCGGAGAAGCTGAATATCGCGATGATGATGGCGCCGACCATCAATTCGCTGCGTCGTCCGATGCGATCGGCGACAAAGCCCGACAAGATGATGCCGATGACGCCGATTGCAGCGCCAGCTACCTGCACCCAGAGGAAACGTTCTGCCGGCTGCGTTCCTGAAAGGACAACCCAACTGAGTGGAAAAATCGTCACAAGATGGAACATGGCGAAGCTTGCCAGCGGCACGAATGCGCCGAGCAGGACGTCGATGCTATGCTTGCTCAGCATTTCAAACACCGGTCGCGGCTGCAATTCCTGCGCTTCCATGGCTGCGCCGAATTCACTGCTCGCAACGATGCGAAGGCGCGCAAAGAGCGCGACTACATTGATCGCGAAGGCAACGAAGAATGGATAGCGCCAACCCCAAGCGAGAAAGTCTGCTTCGCTGAGATTATGTACGAAATAGGCGAAGAGAATGCTGGCGAGCGCAAAGCCGATAGGCGCTCCCAATTGTGGTATCATTGCATACCAGCCCCGTTTATTCTGGGGCGCACTCAGGCTGAGCAGCGAAGCCAGACCATCCCAGGCACCGCCAAGGGCGAAGCCTTGGCCCAATCGGAACAGGGCAAGCAGGAACACGGCCCAATAACCGATCGTCTCATAGCCGGGCAAGAACGCGATAGAAGCGGTTGAGCCTCCCAAAATAACGAGGGCGAGCGTGAGTTTTGTTCCTCGTCCGTAATGGCGGTCAATCCACATGAAGATGAAGGACCCCACCGGACGCGCAATGAATGCGAGCGAGAAGACGGCAAATGACATCAATGTCGCCGACACCGCATCAGGCGCGAACGGGAAAATCAGCTTGGGGAAAACCAGAATGGACCCGAGCCCATAAACGAAAAAATCGAAGAATTCGGATGTGCGACCGATGACGACACCGATGGCGACGTTCCCCGGAGACAAGGGTTTTCCGTCGCTGTGGATGCGTCGCGCGTCTTGTTCAAGACCTGTCGATGTCGGCGTGGCGGACGAACTCATGAAACTCTCCGAGGGAAACGTATCATGTGCTTTATGATGTCGCACGGTGGCACGATATCAAGGAACAGGGCAAAAAAAAAGCAGATATAGTTGCTTAAAAGCTCCTTTGCCGTGAAAATTTCATAAACTGAAAAATGGGTCTTCCCGAAATGCGATTGTGCCTTATCATGATTAAAGGAACAGAATGTAGGTCGGGTTTAACATGGACGCATTCTTTAGTTTCATACGAAATACGATACTGGCCTCACTTTTTTTGGGGCTGGCCGGGTGTAATATGGTCGTCATGTCCCCGTCAGGAGACATTGCAGCCCAGCAGCGGGACCTTATCGTCATATCGACGATCCTGATGCTGATCATTATTGTGCCGGTTATTTTCCTCACGCTTTTCTTTGCGTGGCGATACAGGCAATCCAATAGTGCAGCTAAATACGATCCTGAATGGCATCATTCCACCGCGCTGGAAGTGGTTATCTGGACCGCGCCCTTGCTCATTATCATTGCATTGGGTGCGATTACATGGGTCAACACGCATAAGCTTGACCCCTACAGGCCGCTGGACAGAATAGACAGCACACGACCGGTCGAGGCGGGAACAAAGCCGCTGACGGTGGAGGTTGTGGCGCTCGACTGGAAGTGGCTGTTCTTCTATCCGGAGTACGGTGTGGCCACAGTCAACGAGATGGCGGCCCCCGTCGACAGGCCGATTGATTTCAAGATCACCGCCTCGTCTGTAATGAATTCCTTTTATATTCCAGCACTTGCGGGCATGATTTACGCTATGCCCGGAATGCAGACACGACTGCACGCGGTGATCAATAAGGCTGGTGAATATGAAGGTTTCTCATCGAACTACAGCGGTGAAGGCTTTTCACATATGCGCTTCCAGTTTCACGGTCTCGATGATTCCGGCTTCGACACTTGGATCAGTCAGGTCAAGCAGAACGGAACCGCGCTGAACCGCGATACCTATTTGAAGCTCGAAAAGCCCAGTGTCCGGGAGCCCGTTCGATATTTTGGGGCAGTCGAAAACGGGCTTTTTCAAGCCATATTAAATATGTGCGTTCGTTCCGGCCAGATGTGCATGAGCGACATGATGCATATTGATCGAATGGGCGGCGGTGGCATCGACAGTCGTGAAAACAAGGCGAAGCTTGAACACGACAATCGATATAGCCAAGACGAAACACAATCGGGCGGGGCGGTCGTTCCAGCCACCCCGGACGCAAAACAGGAGCAGGGCCATGACATGCACAACATGCCTTGAAGCTGAATTGCGCCTCAGTCCTACATACAAGACCACACAGTTGGAAAAGCGGCGATCGCTTCAGATATAACTTCGGGAATGTTCTATCATGATTGGCGGAAACAGTCCTACGAGTATGATTTTCGGGCGTCTCTCTCTTGAGGCGATACCCTATCACGAACCCATCCTTTTGCTGACCTTCATCGTGGTAGCAATTGGTGGGATCGCCATTGTTGGGTTGATTACCTATTTCAAGCTGTGGGGTTATCTCTGGCACGAGTGGTTCACCAGCGTGGACCACAAGAAGATCGGCATCATGTATGTCGTTCTGGCCTTGGTCATGCTTTTGCGTGGCTTTGCGGATGCGATCATGATGCGTATCCAGCAGGCTATCGCCTTTAATGGTTATGAGGGCTATTTGCCGCCCCATCACTACGATCAGATATTTACCGCCCATGGCGTGATCATGATCTTCTTCATGGCCATGCCATTCGTGACGGGCCTGATGAACTATGTGGTGCCGCTTCAGATCGGCGCGCGGGACGTGTCTTTTCCGTTTCTCAATAATTTCTCATTCTGGATGACGACCGGCGGCGCAATCATCATCATGATGTCGCTTTTTGTTGGAGAGTTTGCCCGCACGGGCTGGCTGGCTTATCCACCCTTGTCCGGTATTGATTACAGTCCCGATGTCGGGGTCGATTATTATATATGGGGCTTGCAGGTTGCGGGGGTCGGCACTACCCTGTCGGGCATCAATTTGATAGCCACAATCGTGAAGATGCGCGCGCCGGGCATGTCGTTCATGAAGATGCCGATATTCACCTGGACGTCTTTGTGCACCAACATTCTCATTGTGGCAACGTTCCCCATTCTCACTGCAACGCTCGCACTGCTATCCCTGGACCGTTATGTAGGGACAAACTTCTTCACCAACGATCTTGGTGGCAATCCGATGATGTATATCAACCTCATCTGGATATGGGGGCACCCGGAAGTCTACATTCTCGTTCTGCCTGCATTCGGCATTTTCTCCGAGGTGGTGGCGACATTCTGCGGCAAGCGCCTGTTCGGTTACGCTTCAATGGTCTATGCGACCTGCGTTATCATGATCCTCTCCTATCTCGTGTGGCTGCATCACTTCTTCACCATGGGGTCGGGCGCGTCTGTCAATGCGTTCTTCGGCATAACGACGATGATCATCTCCATCCCCACGGGCGCGAAGATGTTCAACTGGCTCTTCACGATGTATCGGGGACGCATCCGCTATGAAGTGCCGATGCTATGGACGTTAGGGTTCATGGTGACATTCGTGATCGGCGGCATGACTGGCGTGATGCTCGCCATTCCACCTGCGGATTTCGTGTTGCATAATTCGCTCTTTCTCATTGCGCATTTTCATAATGTGATTATTGGTGGCGTTGTCTTCGGACTCATGGCGGGACTTGTCTACTGGTGGCCGAAGGCCTTCGGATATAAACTCGATCCATTCTGGGGTACCATGAGCTTCTGGTTCTGGCAGATCGGCTTTCTCTTTGCCTTCATGCCGCTCTACGTTCTGGGCCTTAAAGGCGTTACGCGCCGCGTCAGCCAGTTTGAAGATCCATCGTTGCAGATATGGTTTGTTCTGGCTGCCTTTGGAGCGTTTCTGATTGCGCTCGGCATTGCATCCTTTCTCATTCAGCTGGTGGTCAGCTATTTGAAGCGGGAACAACTGCGCGATCTGACTGGCGATCCATGGGGCGGACGAACGCTTGAGTGGTCAACATCATCACC